>Ga0179593_1364598_pt1 | contig 15038 bp, 15 predicted proteins | sample CZODoug2_1_08_16_FD_185931 | JGI IMG/M metagenome (GOLD analysis project Ga0179593, IMG submission 185931) | Vadose zone soil fungal communities from Angelo Coast Range Reserve, California, USA - CZODoug2_1_08_16fungal (PacBio error correction) | ecosystem: Environmental > Terrestrial > Soil >... | reverse complement strand
GGGTTTCGGGCTTGTCAGTGGGTCTTCGCTCCCGTGCCGCTCTTTCTTCTCCCGAATGCCTTTCTCGACCTGACAGGTCCCTTTATTTTCACAGTTCGAATGGAAACGTTTTTCTTCCATACCCTCTCGCGCCCTCTCCCCTTTTCTTGATCCTAAGTGATTATGGGAGTTCTTCTCTTTTTGCGATCTACGGATCACCCTGTTCTCTATCAGCAAGCGGTTTTTTTTTTCCCTCGTACGAGCCCAATTCCCGTTCGTCTTTTTTCTCAGGTCATTTCTCCCCCTTCTTTTCCGTTTTGGGATTTTCTCTGGCAAAAAGTCTGCGCGGAGGCTAACCGGCCATATCCCGCTCAATCCTATAAATTTTTTAAATATTTATTATTTACATCTTTGGTGCAAGAGCTCTTTCACCGTGATTCCTCTCCGATAGAATCCAAGCCGGTTCCTCACGCTTCTATAGCGCTCCTCCCTGCCAGAAGTCGTTTTTAGATCCTTTTTCCGCCGTCGAAGGCCTGTACCCCGTACGTCCTTTTCCGCATGGGATTTTTCTTTTCAGAAGGATACTTCACGCTGCGACCGTTTTGCTTTTCAACTTCCTATTTTCCCGCTTTTCTTTCACACCCCCCGGGTAGGGATCCATTCCCGTAAGACGCTCTCTCGACCCTCAATGTGCTTTTTACCGGGGTTTTTTAAGGGTACACCGATCATTATTTTGACAAGCCTTGGTATTTCCTGGATCAATTGGCGATCCGTCGGACCAGATTACGCCCCCCCCTTTTTTCTCGTCCCAAGGGAGAACCTTTTGACGACCAGCCATCCCCCTGACCCCTGCCGCCAACTTGCCCAATACACCCCGCTTATGTCTCCCCTCTCCCCTCGTTGGCTTGGGGAATCCTTCTTCCATTACGCCGTTGCCTCATGCTCCACTCCTTCCTCTTATTGAGCTTTTCCTCTGTATTTGCTTCAATACCTCGCTGTACAGCCCAAGTAAAAGGACAGTAGTGGGGAGGGGTTTCTTCCCCACCCCCCTTTTTACCGTGCCGATTCCGTTTTTATACCGAGACTCTACACGCCGTCCGTGATTCATTCTTCTCCCCCCCTTCCTGACCTTTCAAGACGGGAGTGGGACGAGGTTTAGACCTCCCGTGGGTGTTTGTTTTTTTTTTTTCTTCCGACAAGTCCTCCCTTCCGAATGGGCGCAGTAGGATCGTGTCACTGCGGAGCACTCGAGTCGCCGCCCCCCCCCCCCTTCTCTAAGCGCCTCCCGGGGGCTGAGCACCCGAGCTCCCTCCCTGACTTCCCCAAATTTCCGCCAGACGTTCGCAAATCCGGAACCGTCTTTTTTCCGGCTTTTTTTTTTCGAACACATCCCTTCACGATCGCCCCTTCTTTTTTCCGTCCACCTCAAGACGTGTTATTTACTCCCTCCCGCTGCACCGGGCCTCGACAGGATCCCCTTTTCACGTTATTTCCTTTCTTCATTACATCGCAATTCATCGGTACGGACGGCACTTTCTCCCTGACTCCTTTTTTTCCTCTCCGAGGCCATTCGTCCCTTTCCCCCTCCCATCTCGCCGCTTTGGCAACGTTCATCGGCTTTCGTGGACACAACGTCCACGTAACGCCTCGCTGTGATTTGTTCACAACTTTTTACCTCAACGCCCATCCTGTCTCTGAAGCCCGGACTTTCTTCCTCGGTTGCACCCAAACTTTAATGATGCTCCCCTTGTCTGCCCAAGCAGCTGTTCATCCTTCCTGCCCAACCTCCCCCCGGATTGCAATTCGAGCCCTTTCTGACATTATAGGGGTTAGCAACCCTTTTCTTCATTCCTTTTGCGCAGTAGCTTCCAACGTACCCTCAAGAGAACGAAAGATTGAGAGTAAGCGACTCCATCTTCGATCGGGCCCTCACCTCCTTATCCGTCCCGAGCGTTCCCTTCAAGACGGTACGCCCCCACAAGGTAAGCTTCTTTTTTCCGCACGTACCCCTTTTCTTTTTTTTTTGTTCATCGCGGCTTCCAATCATGCAGAGTTACCTCGAAATCTCCTTTTCCCCCCCTCTTTCTCCCGCATTGCCTCAGCGCAGTTTCCAAAATCCATCTGATAGCCTGCTGTCCCCCAACTGCGGGCAGAATTCCCTGGATTTCTGGCCATGAGAATGTCCCCTTCCCATTGGTAATAGATAATGCCGTTCTTCCTGTTTAAGGCCGGTTCCCACCAAGATAGCTACTTTCCCCTGGACTCCGTCCCCACCTAGGAGGGCCACGATATCCCTTCTTGCAGTGAGACGCCGTCTTAAGTTTTCTTTTTCCAGTGACTCTAATTTTATCTTTATCGGTTTACAGTGCCCAAAAAGGTGCGCAAGTGTACTCAAAACGGACCCCCACTCCGCGCTCCTCCCCGTCGATCCCTCAAGACGCTTCCCTCTGTGTCGGCCCCACTAACACTTGCCGGATATTTTCGTCCAACCCCCCCCACACCAGGAAGACAAGCGCCCCGCGGAGCACTCCTCCTTTACTTCCTTTCCTTCGATTCTTTTTTAAGGGTTCCTCGGGCATTATCCCCTTTTTTATTTTCCGCAGGATAACCGCGGTTATCTCGGGCCCTGGAGGCAGGTGTTGCAGCGACAGCATCGCTTTTTCCTTCGTTGCCCCCTTGTGACGGTCCCCCCCAATCCCAAGACCCTGTCGTTTCTCATTTGTTTTCAGTACTTTCATTTTTCATGAAGTCCCTTTCAACAACCCTTGATGCGTCCCCAAAAACAAGTAGCGGTTCCCTTTTTTTTATTCTTCTCCCCCCCTCCTTTGCGCTGTTGCCAAGACAAAACCAGCATCGCGGGGCAACGGGAGGTATTCTCCTTGAGAATTTTCCCCGCAACCCCGTGGTTTTAGGGGTGTCTAGGTGGGCCTTTTTTTTCGGTACGTTCGCCAGGCGGTGTTCTTTTGGTAGTTCCGGCGGCGGATTGTTTTTTCACCTTCCACCCTCCCTTCTTTCCTCAGTCACGCGGAGCAGGAAAAAACTACTAGAACCCCCCTGTCTAAATCGATGCGTGGTGTAATTTCCTCAGAAGCTCCTAATCTTCTTTTGTGTTGTGAGAGAGCTGCCCGGATGATAAGTCCTCTCCCCCCCGCACCCCAGATATAGGATTGGATGTCCCTTTCCCTCTTCCTCGTTTTCACCGCGTTCGGTTTTTTTTTTTTGTCCGTCAAACAACCTATTTTTTTTTTTACTCCAAATGTTGCCATGAGGTACCTACCACAGCTCCGCCTGAATCTGAGCACCCGAATTTTGCCGGTGGTGCGAGTCTCTTCCCGTTAGCTCGCACGATTGGGGCGACCCGCTTATTGTTCTTGCAAACTGGTGTTAACCGCTAGTGTTTTGATTTCAACTTTTCTTCTTCCCCTAAACACTCGGTCTTCGGCCCATTAGGGAGCAGAGCATCAAATTCTCTTTGTAGGTGGGGTTCTCCTCCTGCTCTCATTTACTTCACACGTTATTCTTCCAGAACGGCTCCGATTTTTTTTCGCTGTCCGTGATCAACCTTTTCATGGAGATGATCTACCCCTATTTTCTGTCCTGGTGAAAAGTCTTCCCAATTGGCTCCCCCTTCCCAGGTTAGACACTTTTCGATCTGACTAAGCCGGAAAGGGCTGTTGTTTCTTTCTTTCCTTTTTTCTACTTTCTTGTTTTTTTTTTTTTCTCTTTTTTCCTAAGGTTTTTTCGCCGCGATTGGTTTGGCTTGCTTTTGTGTTTGGTTTTCCGGCGGACCTATTTTGAGTGGCCACGGTCATCGTATGGGTTATTCCTCTCTCCGGCTTCATCCGGTTTATGTCGTTTCCTGGTCCATAGATTTCCTCGGTTTTGTGACTTGACTTAATGAGAATGACTCCAGCCTTTTCGCTTTCCCTTTTGTTCCCTCCCTTGTCTTCACTTTCCCCTGATTTTTGGCGCTTACGCCATGATGGGCTTTTCCCGTTCCGCGGCAATTCGCGAGATTTGTCACCTGACCTGGAACAGCCTCCGGTACCTGATTTCTTCCTCGCCGTTCGTTACTGAGTATGAGAACTATTCTGTTTTGAGCCGCGTTTTTGATTTTTTATCAGTTGACCCCCCCTTCGAGTCGGATGAGGGAGGCTCCCGACCGTGCGGAGGGTTTGGAATGATGTTATGTTTTTTTTTTTTTGTTTTTTTTTTCCCTTTAATTTCTTCCAGAACTGGTGTCTCCGCCTGCTAGAGCACCTATGTACCGGAACATTCTTACTTGTAGGCTTAATCCGTTCGGCGCTCCTCTTTTTCTCGGATGTTCTTGAATAGAGCCCCGTTTGTTCTGATGATATCAATCGTCGGGCTGGCGGTGATTTCGTGATTCTTTTCTCCACTTCGAAGAGGTGGTTCCCAAATCTAGCTATGCCGAATGCGCTCCTGCAATCGTTGGCGTTGGATCCTCTTTTTTTTTACAGATTATTGCAGCCCCTCTGGCACTTTCATTCTTTTTGTGCCGTTTTCTTCGATTGTACGGGCGTTCAGATTACTCCGCTGTTTGTGTACTGGAAGTCATAAACCAGCACCCGGGTGCCTATTGTTATTTCAGGCCTATGTCCTTTGAGTTTTGCCGGTGGAGAGCTTGCTTGTTGCGCCCTGGCGAGCACGGTGGCCCCCGGTGCTCAAACCACCCTAGAGCGTTTAGAACAGCCCCCTAGTCTTTTAAGATTCGCCTTGATGTTTGGAGATTTTTCTTGAATGAGAGAGTCCGGCCTTTTTAGCCCTTTTGAAGGTGACGACAACAATGGTTTTCTCCGACTTGTGTCCTGTTTCGGGTCTCCTTCGTTCTTTCCTCCCTTTTCCACGATAAGTTTTCTTGTGTCAATCTTTCTAAGCTTTCCTCCCGAGCGTCGTTGAGCTGTAGAGCTGTTTATTTTTTCTCTTTCAACTTACCTCCACCCTCCGTGTGCGTTAGAGCAATGCAAACCCGGAAGAGAATGTATATTTTGATGCACGCGCGGCCTGTATTCTGTCCCCTCCCATGTTCTAGGCGGCTTCCTTGTGGCTCGACCCCCCCTGCCCTTGTCGTATCCGAAGTATGGACGAACGGACTGTCCCCCCCGCCCCACCATCGAGTTTCGTATGATTTTTCCTCCAGGCTGCCCTCTTTAATAGGCCGAGTCTTCGTCTTTTTTGCTCCGTCTGCACCGGCCGTTCATTAAAATCCTTAACCCTCCCCGATTTTCGTGACATAGGGTTTTTGTTTTTCTTTTTGCTAAAGATTTCCCTTTCTCTGTCCCTTCTTTTTTCGTTCTCTTGTACTCTTCGTCGCGATCGCGGGCCTGTCCTTCTCTCTGTTCCTTGACTCGATTGTATTTTCGGTCAAGGCCCGGCCCTTTCCCCTTGAGGTTCGATAGTGATTTCCAACCAGGTCATCGGTTCGCCCTCTAGCAGCCCATGAGTGGTAAATGTATATGAACAAGCCCCTTTCTCAGCAGCAAAACGATCGCAGGACGTCTAGGTTTAAGGATTCGTTTTTAGCCATAGAGGCTTTCTTTTTGTCGAGCTCCTGTTACCCTCATTATTGCTAAAAAGTTCCATCATTTTCTCTCCAAAGTTTTTTTGTTACCCCGGATCCGATATCCCGACTTGAGAGCCCCAGAAGTTCATTGTTACGGAGACTATTCCCCGCGGAAGACTTCGACCGGTTCCTCGCGCCCCCTCTTTGAGTCTGTCCCTCCTTTCTCCTTTTTCCTACCGAGCCGTCCCTGAAGACCCACAAGTAAAAGCCGTTCCCAGGACGAGAACCTGAACTTCTTTTTTTTTTTTTCTTTTTTTTTTTTTTCTTCCATTGCGACTTGGACTCTCGATTCTCTGAACTGAGGTAGGTATCTTCCTTTCGCCAATCATATACGAAAAAAAGACTCATCGCCACTGGCTCGACCCTCCTTTCTTCTTCTCTCTGCTGGCTGGGTTGATTTCATCGGGTGCACGATTCCCGGTCTTCTCCTTATACTGCCGTGTCATCTGTTCTGGGGCGCATCCTTTCTCCCCCCGACCCCCTCACCTCAGCGAGAAAACAAAATCCCCATCTCTCCTTCATACTCTCTAGACTTTATCGATGCGTTGTTTCGGGTCTTAGCTCCCGGCTGTAGACTGGAACTCAGCGACCTCCCCGATAGTGTCCATCTATTTTTACCCGAGTAATGGCCCTCCTTACCATCTCGTCGACTCCAAAAACCTTTATGTATCGATGATACTTGCTTCTTCTTCTTTGTTTCATTTTTTGTGCTCTCCCCCCGTATCCCCTGAAAGCCCCGAGTCCGAAAATCTTTTTCTTAGTTCTCCTGTTTTGTTTTATTTCACCCTTCCTGCTTACGGGTGATGATACCTACGCTCGTCCGGCCTCCGGAATCATCGCTCAATCTGCACCGGCCACCCGTCTTTGTTCCCTCTCTTCTTCCATCCCAGCTAAAAAAGCCCATCGTTGGTTATCTTCGCTGAGTCCGCATCTCCCCCAGAGAGTCCTTTCTTTCTATTTTCTTTTCTACTTAGTCTGTGGTAACCTGCGTACCTCCATCCCTATCCCGCGATGGCTTTGATACTTACCAGCGCCTTGCTATGTTTTCTGATGAAAAATGTTCTTCTGTGGCTATTAAAAGACTTTCCTGCGCTCCCGCCTCTACCGGTGGTGGACCTGATCTATCGTTGCCCCCTCACTGTGTTCCCCTTTCTCCTGGTTTAAACTGGTTCCATAATCTGGCAAGATAGCGTCCTTCTCCATCCCAGTCTTCCGTCTCTCACAGATCTCCCGGATCGCATTTAGCCACCCTTTGAACAAAATACTGGCCGACCATTTTCCCCCCGGTTCCACTTTTTTCCCTTCCCCCCCCCTGCCCCAACTTAACCGGAACCGTAGCTCGAGTTTCGTTGCGTTTCCAGTTTCTTCCTACTTGCCCATCTACCGAGACGCCTGGTTCTAACGTTGTTTGATGCAATTTACCTACTTCATCAAACAACCGTCAATGTTTTCTGTGTGATTTCTTCCGTGTTTAGCCTCCGTACTATCCACTCCGTTCCTTGTCAAATCTCACGTACGTTTCCTCCTGCGTTCAATCGGACAGAATGGAGTTGCATTGGCGGGAGCGGATTTTTCCCCCCTCCCAGACCCACGTTGGTGGGATTGGATATGCACTCGCTATAAATTTGAGCGCCACAATTTTTACCCCTTTTCCTCCTCCGGCGGGCTGTCTACCTCGGTCCTCACCGCCCGTTGTCACCAATTTCGCTACCCGACTTAGACCTTCTTCCCCCGTTTTCGCATCTAAGAAAGATTCCAGAAGTCTTACCATTGATGTTGTCGGCCCCTTAATTTCGACTTCTCTTCCCTTCCTCTCTTTGGTTCCAACGGGAATACTAGGTAAGTAAGGTCGTACCACGTTCTCGGTCGACTCCGTTTTTTTTTTTAAAAGAACCCTTTCCAGTTGAGCAAAGTCCTTCCCCTCCTTTCGTCCTACGTCATTTCCTTCGGGACCCCCTCAACCCCAGGCAACCTCAAAACAACGCCTCTGTTTTTCCCACCGTTTCACAGAGTCCCATCAGGGTAGACCTAAAAGCCGGAATCGGGGCGACCCTCGACACCCTCCCTATGACTCTTCCCGTTCACGCCTCTGGTCCACGAGATTCCCCCACGCCCTATGCAATCGATCCTTTTGTCTTCCTTTCTCGTTTGGTTACACCAAAACGCGTTGCTGAATATGGGACGTCGTTTCCCCATACAATGCCCGTCTTTTCTTTCTCGACCCCATCCTGCTCGTCTACTTTCCCTGCAACGCCCTCTCTCACTCTTTTCCCTGATTCGGTAATATAAAACCCTTGTTACTCCCAAAGGGGCTCATTGTTAGCCTTTCTTTTCCCCATCCCAGATCCTGGATAGAGGGTCCATCAGCAGCAGTCCCACCATACCGTCAACCGGGATCCCGAAATCGACTAGCTTCTTTTGTTCCCCATCCATCTGTAGATGTCCGATACCTTTTGGAATCGAAGATTTCGCGACTTTTCCCCCCCCATGACTCCGAAGAGTCAACGTAGCGATATGAACGGGTCTTATTTCCTCCCTTCCCGTCTCTCACAAGAATATCTCGCCTCCAGGAAACTCACGTCTCCCCCCTATATCTTCACCGTCCTTGTCCCAGTGAAGAAGTTCCTCTTGAATCTCCCTCCCCCCTCCGGTTCTTTCCCTTTAATAATGCTCTCAGCACGCCTTCCAAAACCCACTTGACGACGTCCTTTACCCATGACCGCGATCTTTTCCTGATTTTATTCCCCAAAGCCCTCCAGCTCCTGGCCCTATGACGTTCGACAAAAGTCACCCCTGATGCTCAATTTTTCCCTGGCAAAAACCCCCGGTTCCACTCCCTCTCTCGCACGCTAGGCATCTCTCTATTGCCTTGGGTCCCATTGAGTTCCAATTTCTTCCGTTCACATTCACCCTTGACAGATAACTTGTCTGATCAGTCCATTCTCGTTGTGTCTCAGGCAGCCTCCAGAACCCGTGCGGAGCAGAAGGTTCCACGTTGACAGTGAAGTTCTCTTTTAGGATACCCTCCCACACATAAACCCAGTTCTCGATCGTCACTCGCGTCTCATGGGCACATTCCTCCAGGTTTCACTTTGACTTTTTTAAAAGATGCTCTCTCCAAACAATAGCGGTAACACCTCAAAGCTTTTCTTCCCCCCCCCCCCATCATCAGCCTGGCTCCCCGACAACAGCCCTCAGTGGCACAACTTCTCATGCTCTCCTGATCAGCGTCAAAACACTTTTGGTTTTCAGCGCGCGACTGCTTTTGCCCGAGGCTTCCAGTTCTTTGGCGGTTTTCCCCTTGTATTGCGCCTTTTTTTCTTGTTTGGGACAATTTTAACATAACGGCTACCAGAAGCTCTCCTCCCTTTTCCCACACCCCTCCCCTAGTGGTTGGCCGGGGTTTTTTTTTTTTCTGTGTTCATTTCGTGTGAAGCAGCCTAGCACTCTTTCCTCCTCCTCTTTTGTGAGGAGCCGCTGCGATGCAGCACACGTGAAGATTCCACACTCATCGAAGTGATGGTTCGTTTTTTCCTTCTTGCTCTTGAGGTTATAACGCCGTATTTTGGGTCCGAAACAACTCGCCGTGACCTTCCCCTTTCCAACGACTGCGTCCCCCTATGGGCCACAATACACTCCCCTTCCTCTTCTGTCCCCCACTCACTTTTTTTCCAGATTTAAGCTTTTAGTGCATACCTTTTTCCCTTTGCTCCTAGACTCTTTGGTTATGCCTGAGATGATGTCTTGTCTGAGAGCCAACATGTTTCACGGTAACCTTTTCCACCTTCTGCCCTAGTTCCATCAACCCTCCGGTTTGCCCATCTGATCTCGTCGACCCCTTCTGCCTTGTTATTTGGGGTATACTCCACTTTATCCCACAAGTGTGACGGTCTGCGCCGCCTTCGGCGATCCTGTTCTGTTTTCCCCCTTTTTTTGTGTTTTATTTTGGTTCCTTTCCCACCTGCATTCCTTCTCCTCCTACCCCTCTTTTATCGTTCCTGGTTTTTTTTTCCATAGCAGGGGCAATTCCTCCTCTTTTCTCTCGACGTCCTCCGTTAAGAGGTCCTGAGGCTTGGTTGGTCCTTTGTTGTTTGTTTTGCTTCTTCCAAAGCTTACAAGTGGTTTTGGGCCCGAAGACGGTATTTGCCGCGATGAATTTTTTGCCTTTTTATAACATGGCCCTTGCCTGTACTGTGATTTATCATTTTCGTGAGTCACAATTTCGCCCTTTTCATGCTGGGTTGTTTTGAATTCCCGAGCATTATGCAATTTCCCTTCTCTGATTTCCTCCCCTCTCCTTGCGGCCGACCTCATGGAAAAGATTCAGACCGTGGTTCTTTCGATTCTGGATGGCCGATCAGCATTCCCCTGCTTGTCAGCTTCTTCAGGTACAATTCCCCTTTTCCTTTTGTCGACTATTCTAGTTAGTTCGCTTGGCTCCTATTTCCCCCCTTTGAGAAGCGTTGATTCTGCGGCCCCTTTTGCCCTTTCTTACGATTTGGGCAACCTGCTCCTTGGATGCGTTCGCCGTATTTCTGAGGTGTTCGTCACATGTCTGATGTCCGCAGAGTCCTCTATGGATGTCCTTCCTGCCGGGTTCTTCTACCCCCCCGGACCATTGTATCCCCAGGTGTCGGGAGAGTCTCCTCGATTTCGTAGCCGGGGTTTGTCTTGAACTGATCTCTCTATGATGGTCGTGCTCTCTCCTTGCGCCGTTTCTTTTTCTTTTTGAACCTCGAAAGTGACCTAGAATTTTTTTTGCTACCCCCCGAAGATAGACTGCTCCTGACAAACGTTTCTTAGTTTAGCAATTCGTCGGCGTGCAGCTGATTATTGAAGCTGAAGTCATGAGCTTTTGTTCTCATCGCTCCCTCTTTCTTTCCCTTTCCGTACTTAGGAAGAAGTTTGGGATTCAAGTCCCTTGAACCCACTGTGTGCCAATCCCGACTTTTGTTGATTTTCCCTGACTTTGATATTACTTGCCGAGAGGATCTTGTTCCTTCTCCAGCTTTGCTCGAATGTTGTGGTGGTATGCCACAACGGATTCTTCTCACGTTTTAGACAAGACTAACGATGGATCCTCTTTCTTCCTGTTATTGTCCGCTAGTATCCCTTATATGAGTCCGGATCGGTTTAATGACCTTTTTAATTTGCCGGCACACCTCCTTGGTTAGCGCTGCGTCAGCTGTGTTGCTGTGAACCGTTTTGGCTGCGCGACTGTTCCTCCCCTCTGCATTTTTGTTTCAACTCTTTGGGTTTGTTTCCATCTTTGGACGCCGCCCCCGTTATGGGAGGGAGAGGTGTGGTTTCCCCTTCCCACCCTATGCATTGACCGTCCTTTGAGAGACGTGAGCTGAATCTCATGCGGTATTGCCCCCCCTTCGCGTTCCCAGAAGATTCGGCCTCAATGCGGCCGTAGGTCCGGGGTGTGTCGGTTCGATTTGCACGGCACTTCTTTCTAGTCTGTTTGACGACCCCACGGAATCTTCACACCCGCCAAAACTAGGCGTGGCTTGAGTGAAGCCTCTTGGCATTGCATGCAGAATCCACCTAATTATCGCCTGATCGTCTTTTTTTGGCGGATTCGGATTGAAAAAGGTCTTATGCCTTTTTCTTTGCAAATCCGTACCGATGCATTTTTCGCCCTAGTCCTTTGTTTTTGAAATTTTTGGCAACTACCCCTATTTCCCCTTGAACTGAGCATTCTATTCTTTTCTCGCGCCTTCGCGGGCCGATATGGTCCCCTCGGATGCCTCCTCTCAGGGGCATTTTCTCTACCCGCTCTCTTGCCTCCTGACCCTTTTTCCCCTTTCCCCCACGGCCCCTAAAGAACTAGGGTTAGCGCTCGTCTCTCAAACAGGCCCTGAGCGCCTCGTGGTCCATATAATCTGCCACCGGAGACCTGATCCCAACCCGATCGCCCTTCTTCGCGTTTCTCCCCAGTAGCCGTTCTGCCTCGTCCAAGAGCGGATGATCGTTCCTTATCCTTCCTTCGACTTCCCTGCAAGGCCAAACTTCTAGCTAAATCCCTCTTTCTCGTTTCTCCTCGAATATACTCCTCGAGGCTTCCTTACTTATCCTGAATATCTCTTCCCGAATCGACAACCTTTTCTTCTTCGCTCTTGTGAATCTATCACCCCTCTTTCGCCTCCGAGGTGTGTGGCCGAATCAATCCCTAGCATTTACTTGGATCCCCGTGCGAGAACGAAACTCGATCGTCGCTTTAAGCTTCCCTTTTCTCTATGACCCGCGGTGTTCTTTTTCTGATCCTGGAGCCAGATCCCCGCCACCATATCCAATACGCCCAACGAGACGATAAAGAGTGCCTCCTTTTGCTCTCGATGTCGCGCATATCTGTGAAATTCTCAAGGGTTCCCGATTGCCGGTATCTCTATCTCTCCCCTTTTCTTCGTATGAATGGCGCCTCCGGGAGTAAGTTTCACCCTCATCCTCGCCGCCAACAACCATTCCTCCATTTTTGTTGAGATCGATTTGGCTGATTCAGGTTGTTTTCCTTCCCTCTCAGGTACGCTTCAACAGATAATGGCCATCGTACTTTTTCAATCTCTTCCACCGATTCGGGAAAACCGTCACTTTGCTCTCCTCTTTGACTCCCTCTGTTTCTTTTCTTTTGGTGTTCTATGCTCAGGGTGCTCTCTCTTTCTTTTTTTTCCCACCTTCAGGGCCATCTCCAGCTTCCAGCGGCTCCACTTCCTCTCTGTCTCCGCGTTTCTCTTCCCCTCCTCATGCTTACGTGTGTGTGTTTTTTTTTTTTACCCCAATGAAGTTTTTTTGCTTCCAGGATTATTCTGCCGCGCTCCCTAGTCGTTCCTCAAGTCGATATTCACGACTCAGGTTCTCTCATCGCCGCTTCTTTTTCCCTCCCGCCTCGCAGTACTTTTAACCATTTTTTTTTCTCGGTACTCTCAGTAGACTTTTGCGCTGAGTTTCATGTCTTTTTATATGAAGCCGGTCATCTTCCTCCGCGCCTTCTCCGCGTTTTATGATTAACCCTTTTTTATTGGAAGACCCCCCCTGTCGCGCTCTGACGTCTAGGGCCTTGTGGAGATCGTACAGCTTCCCTAGCCCTGTTTTCCGCCCTTTCCCTCTTTTGACCTGGTTTTTTTCCCCAACCCCCCCCCCCCCCCCCCCCTCTCTTTATGGAATTTGTTATTTTCTTTTTTTCCCTCCCATCCCCGCTTTCCCTCTACGATAGAACCCATGGTGTATTCTCTGATCCCCATATTTTTTCCTTAGAGCCCCTTTCCTCCCTGTTAACCGGTTCCATTTTCTCTGGTCCTCACTCCCCCCACTCCGCTATTTAGACCTTTTGTAGACTTCGTGGGCATTTTGCGTTCCTTACTCCCCCCCCCTGGGCCTCCTGATCGCCTAATCCCTTGACGCTCTGCGACTACTATTAACTACCATCGAGTCCCCCTCACCGCCGGCCTTTTGGGTTGAATCTTTTTTCCTTGTTTTTCTTGTCCCTACGTTCCTCTCGCCCGTGCGTAATCTTCCACGGACTCCTCTGCCTATCGGAAAGATTTACTCTACTGCTTTCCTATTTTTGCCGACTCCCCCCGTCTCTAAATTCCAGCTGGTTTGCTCCCTTCTTCCTCCCCCTTTCCTCGTAATTTGCCCAAACCAACGCCTCTCTACTTTACTCCTGAGGGCTTTTTTTCCCCTAGTGGCTTTTCTTTTTTTTTCCAACACCCAATTTCGTCCAGACGCCTCCAGAACCTTCTTTCTCTTCGCCCGGCGTTCCTGCAACAAAATTCCAAGTCGCGCCCCATGATTTTTCCAATTCCCTATTATCCGCTTCTTTTAGGTAGCATGAGACGCTGGGCATACATCCCTTTCTTCCAAATCCTTCATCTCCTATTTTTCTACTCCCTTTGCTCCCACCTCCCCGTTTAGCATTCTCTGCCCTCTTTCCCCCTCCCACTTCTCCGAGAAGGCTTACGTGGACACACCCATTCACCCAAACGCACGACTTATCTTGCGCACCTTTCCACTCTTCCCACGGTTTCTCTGAGACCGCTTGACATCGTGATGCCCTTTCCCAACCGCATGCTTAAGTTTTTGAATTAGCCCGACTTTTTATCGCCCACGCCACCGATTCACCCAGATTTATCCTCTGTGTTTTTTTCTGCCCCCACTTCGCTGTTTTCTCCCCTCCTTTGGTTAAGTGGACGATAAATACTGCCATCCCCCTGCCTTCCGGGAGGGAGACCTTAAAAATCTCGCTCGGTGCAAGACGAAAGACCGAGTTCCAGCCTTTTCCTCACCAAGGGTTCCGGTTCCATATTTTTTTTCTCGCCGGACGGTATCCCCCACCTTTCATCGTGGTAACTTTAAGCTCATGTCCTTGCACCTCAGAAATATCACTGACGCTCCCCCCTCTCCTCCGGTTCCCCCCCCCCCCCATACATATTCGTGGCGCAGTCCCCCACCAACTGCGTCTCATAATCGCTGCGAAAGGTCCCAGCCTTCCTTTCGCGAAGTGCATAGCTTCCGGATCTGTTCCTTCGGCCATTTTTTACCCCCCCGTCATCTCACTTGCCGTCAGATCCCCCCCCATGTTAAGTAGCCCTCTATCTCCTTGTGCAAGTCTGAACTTTTTTTAAAGTTAGGCGCGTTTTTTCCGTCATTCTTCCTCGCCGGAAAGAAACCCATCATCCCCTTCTCTTTACCTCCACACAGACAATCCCTAGATCATCAACATCGATCAGGGACTGATTCTTCCTCCCCTCCTCGCTTCTCATGATTTTCCTTTCGGCCACAAGCACCCCTTCCTCTCATATTTTTCCAGCTTTGCACCCAACCCCCCAGTCCCGCCCCCTCCCCACGTTCTTGAATTCCCTTAAGAATAAAGTCGTAGTCGACATCGTGATCCTAATTTCCTATCCAATGTTATTTTTCCCCCCTTCCCCAAACGCTACCCTTTTTTGTTAGTCGCCCAGTGTAAAGGAAGTTGGCGCCACGGCACAGCCCCTCTCTCCCCTTCTTTCTTCGCAGGGACAGCCAACACGATGTGACATTGATTTTCTTTTCTGATAAGAAACCACACCCCCGTCGCGCCTTTTTAGGCACATTAGGTATATAAGAGTAAAAAATCGGTGTTTTCTTTCCTTCTCCGACCTTTTGACCCAAGATGCTATACAACATAGTACGGTCAACCTTTTTCCCCCGATTTCTCTACCCGCTTCTGGTCAGATGTCGTCCCACCCTCGCTAGCTCAACGGTTTATGCAGATGTCCACCATCCGGTCCCCAAAACGCCTTTTTTTTTTTGCTTTCCGGAGGAGCTGAGTTGGCCATGGGCTTCAGGGCTCCCTTTTTCTTTTTCGGCGACGGCGAGTGATAGGGATGAGGACCAAAGTTCGCCCCAGGCTTTTGGGTGTTTTTGAAATCTCTCCCTTACAACTTCACGGAGCCCCTAGATTCTGCGTTGTGTAATCTTTTTGTGTGACTTT
>Ga0179593_1343865_pt1 | contig 15038 bp, 21 predicted proteins | sample CZODoug2_1_08_16_FD_185931 | JGI IMG/M metagenome (GOLD analysis project Ga0179593, IMG submission 185931) | Vadose zone soil fungal communities from Angelo Coast Range Reserve, California, USA - CZODoug2_1_08_16fungal (PacBio error correction) | ecosystem: Environmental > Terrestrial > Soil >... | reverse complement strand
AGATTTCACTAGCTAGTGGCCCCCAGAGACTTTTTCATTTCTTTATGTATCCCGCCCCAGCTCCCCCCCCCTCACCTTCGTAAAGGCTGTTACTTTGTGTAATGTTTCACTGAAACTGGCCCCCTTCCCTCTCCCCTGTACGGTTGCCCCATCCCTTTGGTCCCTATGTTCGTGACCGTTTTTCTAGTCGCGTCTAGTTCTGCTGTTCTTCGGTTTTTTCCCCCCATTCACTCCCCCCCTTTCTTGAAGTCATTTGTTTTCCTAGTGTTTTCAGTGCACCCTGCTTGCTAGAGAATAATATTTCCCTTCCCCTGCATTGCAAGTGTCGCTTCCTTTTTCCTTTCCTTGGGAGTGTGAGCTTCCCCCCTGCCACACTCGTTCCTAGTTACTTGAGATACCCAGGCTATGTGTCGTGTCCTCATGTCCGTTCTCCTTCCACTTTATATGTTTTCCTCTTTTTTTTCTTTGCTGATTATTTTTCCGGTTTCGCTCCCTCTGTTTCGAGTGGCTAGCAGACACTGAACGGACCTGCGGTCAGGCAGCGGTTCCTGCTTATGTGCCTTGCAGTGATCGCACCTACCCCGCCCATCTCCCGGAAATTAATTTCGGGATTTTCTTTTTTTCTTTCCTCAGGAATCACGTCCCGCTCTGTCTTGGCTTGATTCCAAGGCCGTCTTTTCAACACATTCCTGGCTACTTTTTTGCGGAGCCTTTTTGGCCTCCCCTTTCTGGCTGCTAAAGTTTCTTTATTTGCTAGCAAGTTTTGTCGTCGCTTAGCCCTGAGGCACAGACTTTTCCCCCGAATGGGTGAACCCCTGTTTTTACTCTCGCTTGCATGAAGTTCCTGCACCCGACCCTCAATATCGGTGTCCCTTGCCTTCTCCTCCGATACTGCTCCGTTTGCACCCATTTTTCCTTCTAGATGATTGTCTTTTTCCCACTCGCAGTGTACCCCCCAGGCGATGGTCTTTTCTTTTGTTTCTGTTATTTTTCCCAGCCTGCCTCCACCACGGTGCGACTAGCCCATGATAGCCTGGCTTAATGTCACACACTTCCGGCCCATTGTGAGTGTTTTCCGTGCTCCGCTTGGTGATCCCTTCTGTTCTTCGTCTCTTGGGAGTTTGTTTCTTCCTCCATCAGACTCGGCTACTCTTCACGTTAGGTTTTTTGTAACGTGGGGTTATGGTGTGTTTCACCCGTCCTGAGTTGTTCTCTTGTCACACCCCCCTTCCCCCCTCTTGTACCACTGTTTTTTTGATGCTCCTCTTTTTTTTGTAGATGGTTTTGACCACCTCCTGTGTAGTCTTTTTGTTTTCTGTACTTCCAGATTTGTGCAGCCTTTGTTTCCCGGACCATTTTTAGTTGGCTCTATCAACGGCTTTCCTGCGCGTGGGGTTTGGGGTCTTTTTCTTTTTTTTTTTTTGCCTATCTACCGCTTGCGTGTAAACTCGGGTTAACCCAACATTTTACGTATCTTTTCCGGGGATTTGCGATCCGAATAGCCCCCACGTTTCTTTCCCCCCCATTCTCAACACTGTTTTTTTGTTATCGTTTCTTACATATATTCCATTTTGGTTAGGTTTTTTGATTTTCTTTTTTTCCTGTCGTTGCCGCATGCCGTGTCCCCCCCCCCCTGATGGCAGGGTTTCTTTTTTTTTCTCTTAGGTCCTTTTTTCTAAGATCTAGTCGGCCCCCCTTCGCCCTTTATAGAGATTGTTTTCCCCATGTTCCGTCTTCTTTCCTTGACCATTTAGAGCGTGTTCCATCGATCCGAAGAATACTGCCCTCCTCCTTTTTTACGGCGTCTCTAGGGCCTCACCATAACCCCCCCCTTTTTCCTTTGACGTCGACCCTTTTTTCCGGGGGTCCCTTATACATAGCACCGTTATCAGGGTACATCCTCGCCTTCACTCGAAGGCTGTACTGTACTTCTTTTTTTTTTTTTTTTGACAGTATCGGACCGCCTTACGGTTTTTTACCACTTCCCCTGTTTTTGTAAGCGTGCACATCCCCCACCCGCGATGATTGTATCTGGCCACTTGTTCTTCCCGGTGTTCTTGCAGTGCAGAACCGGCTGTTTCCCACCGTTTTTTTTTATTTCATCTAGAACGGTTTTTCTGTCTATTGCAGCCTGGTTCCTGGTTGAGTTCCTAGTGCTTCTCTGTTCATGCGCCGCCGACGTCTGGTTTCCTCGTCGAGTCCCACTTCTCTGTTTCCAATCTTTCTCCTATGTATTTTTTCCGTCTATACTGATGCTCGCTCGAGCCCCTCAATACATCGATGGTGACCCTTTTCCTCCTCTTTTTTTTTTTTTTTTTTTTTTTTTTCCGGAAGATTTCTATCTACAGTTTCCTCGTACTTGAGAAAATGCCCCGTGGCCTTGCCGGTCGTTTAACGTGTAGTCCCCCATTTTTTACCCCATGCGTGGACCTTGCCTCCCCTTGGGGAGGACTCCTCCCTGTCCAATGTAACTCCCCCGTTTTTCCCCCCGGGGAGTGGACGTTCAACTGTATTTCCTTTCTAACTAATTAATCGTTCTTTTTTTCGGAGTCTTTTTCAGCCCCTCATCCCTCCTTCCTCACCCTTCCTGTTTTTACCAAGACCCCTTCGCGTTTTGGACCCCCGTGGTCATATTATATTTGACATGTCGGAGTCTCTTTCCCCAGTCTTTTTTTGTTTCTGCTGTTTGTTACATGACTCTTTTCGATGTGACCCCCGTGAATGTCCTTTGATAGTCACTTCGTTTTTTTTCGGGTACTGATGACCAAACCCCTGAACTGCCGTCCAGCGGAAGACTAGCTTCTAGACCATTTTTGTTCCGTTTTTGTAAGCAGCATAACCTGAGTTCCCCTCATGGGGTCTCCTTCCCGTGCCCGAGTGTGAGGCGGTGTTTTTTTGCGTTTTTAGCTGTGTTTACTCAGATGCTTTGCCGGTCTCTCTGCTTCTGCTGCTTGTAGTTTGCAGCGATGTTTCGCCACTGACGAGCTCTCCAGCAAGAGGATCAGGGTTCGCTTTCACCCTTGACCTACTCGTGCCGATGTTGGTTTGGCGATCTCGACCCAGTGGATCGTGACCTGCGTGACCATCCCCCCTGTTTATTGACCTGTGGCCGGCACTTAGCTTTCTTCCCTTCGTTTACATTTACCAGCCCTGCCCTCCGTAGTGAAGTCCCATATTCTTTTAAATGATTCCTAAACGGCTTGTTTGGTGCAGTGACATTTCACCCCGTTCTGCAACTGATCTTGAACCGAGAAGCGTGCCCTTTTTTGCAGGCGATTCCCCTTTCCTGACCACTTTTCCTTTGCCTGCGTTCGCGTTCCCCCCCTTTTTCAAGCCTCACCTGTGGGTACTTTCCAACTTACTATACCCACCTTTTGAGTGATGGACCTCGGCGCTTTTTTCTTTTTCCCCTGGAACGACGTTACTCTAATCTTTGCAAGAGTGTACTTTGTTCTTTCCTTTTCATGAGCCCTACAGATGAAGTCCGCCTTTGCCCCTACCCCCTTCCTTGCCCGCCCCCCTGTTCCCAGTTCCTCGCCTTTTTGCAAATTCGAAATTTACGGTTGTAGCCCCTTGACCCGCATCCGCTACCCCTCAGTGTCATCCACTGTAATAATTCCTATGGATTAACAGAGTACCATGCATTCTTTGGCCTAGCCTTCTGTTGTTTTTCCTCTTTACCAATGCTTGTCAGGCGGCTCAACCTTTTTTTGTTGTCTGGGATGTCAGCAAAAGGATGTACTTTGTTTCCTTCCGTGTGTCTTACATTCCCTTGTTAGCGATGTCCTCTTATATGACAGACGGCAGCCGCCCTACCTCTTCCCTTCGCGGGCCTTTGTATTTGCGCGCCGGGGGTTTTCTCTCTGAGTGTATGCCCTCTTTTAATCGCGGGTCAATTTCGGCCTGTCCATCTCTGACCCCCTGTTCACATTCCCTGTTTGCTCTCATTATGCACATGTCTCGTTAGCAGCCCACTTCTTCCCCTATGCCCCTTGATCTTTTCCTCTTTGGGCCGTTCCCATTCTCCCTCTTGCTAGGGTGCACCTTTGCGCACGTGTTTGCTACATGCTTTTTGCCAATTGCCTCTTCCATTTTTCCACCGTGCTGGCCCGCTTCTTTCGTCTATGAGACTTTCCCTTTAAGAGCCCTCTTTTTGTTAAGCTTTAGCGCTAGAGTGCTACCTTTCTTTTGTGACCCGGTTTTCTGTCCTCAAGGTCCCCCCTTTTTCCTTGAAAGGACGCTGGTTTCCTTCCCGGAAGCGTGAACAAAAATGTTGCTTCTTTTTCCCTATGATGTACCCCGTCCTTCTATTCGACCAGGTCCCCTTGGTCGTCTCTCCGCTTGTTTTTTCGTCCCTGTCCTCCCGCCCTAATGTGAACTTCCCTGATGGTTAGGCTCATCGCCCTCTTCAATTGGTCATTGCGCCGCTGCGTTCCTGTAGTTCCCCCTTGTACCGTCGTGTCAACGAGTTTGGTCATCCCTTTTCCTAGACTGTGTTTTTTTGGATCGTCCCCTATTAACAAAGCTTTTTTGTTTTTGACGCCTCACATATGTGCTTTTTTTTTTTTCCTCCCCGCCCCCTTTTCCCTCCGTTACCCCTTATGTTAGAATTTTCGGGTACCCAGCCGTTTTGATTCCCTCTCTTTAGTATTCGTTCGAAGCCTAGCGGAACTCCTTCCTTTCTTTTTCGTATCTGTGTACCGGATTTTTTTCGGACTTCTGCGAATAGCCCTCCGTACAGCCCTTTTGTTTCTAAGCCCTGTCCCGTCTGGGTGATTTGGTGTGTCTTAGCCCTGAACTCCCCCCCCCCCCGCACCCCCCCTTTTTTTCCCCCCTTTGGTTGATCTTCTCTGTACACACTCTCTCAGTTGGATGCTGAGCACCTATTTTTTCTTTTGGGTCCCCTTACATTTTGCAGACCCGCCGTATCTGTGTACATACGTACTCTGTCCCCCCGCAGACTTGCCTCTTCAAGCACACAACCATAGCCCTTCCTTACCTGATCGGCTGTCACGGTTCAGCTGGCGTTTCTGCAATTCCCCTTAACTCCATAGGGAATATCGTTGTCGCCAACGTCCCTCCCTAGTCACTTACTTTCATTAATGTACACTCACATTTACCGTGTTTTTTGTTTTGTGGTTATGAGTTCGCGGCTCCAGGTCATATACGGAGTTCGCTGGGTATTTGATGAGCTCCCTTTTGAGCTAATTTAATTCCCCTATCCCCACATTTAATTATTTACGACTCCCTCCCTCCTATAATTGGTCTGATTCCTCTAGGTGGCCTCTCTCAATTTTTTGTTGTTCGAGAGTTATTCCTTATCCCCCCTTCCCGTCTTGCTCCTTTTCCTCAGCAGACCCGAGCCAATCCGTTCTTTTTGCCTCTTGGTCCCTTTACTTAGTGCCACCTGCCTACTCTTTTTTTTCCTCCAGGTAGAGTCATTTTTTCTCGAGTTTTGCCGGTCGTGCTGGATTTCTGATTTTGCCCTCCCACGCAACTGGGCAACTTATTAAATGACACCGTCAAGGTTGCCACATCCTAGTGACCTTTTTCTGATCCGTAAGTCGAATTGCTTTTCAACTTTTTTTCTCGTTCAGTTACAGCACCTTGGTTTGATCCAGGTGTTTAATTCTATATCGTAATTGACGGTAGTTTTGTGAGTTTCAATTTCGACATCTTTTTGCGTTTATTATTGTAAGGTTGAACCTTCATCCCCTTGTTTTTCTTTTACTCTTTTTCGTTGATGCAGGCTCCTTCTTTTTTTCTTTTTATATCGGTTTTCTGCTGTGCATGTGCTCTGAAGCAGTCTTTCCCGGTAGTGGGTACATTCAGTTGTCCCCTTAGCCACCGCTGTATGGTATAGGTCATTTTATTTCGCTTCCTGTCTGAAAGCCATACAAGTGAGCTTTTGGCACCAGTGCATTTTTCTCTCCGTCTCGGTGAACCTTCTTTTTGGTGTTGTTTTGGTTGCTCTGTCCCCCCCCCCGTGTTGAGAGCTTTCTGCTCGCGTTTAGAGCCATAATTGGACTCCAATCTGTGTTGAAGCCAGCATTTTTTCGTCTTCTCCTATTTTCTTCTCCCATATGCGTGTATGCGTGCTGAAAGGGGCCCCTTTTTTTTCCTACCTTTTTCCCCTCCTCTCACGTTTCGACGTACCCTTTTTTGCTGATTGATACCTGACCCATCCCAGACTGTTTTTCCATCCAACCCACCCCCCCCCCTCCTAATTACAATTTTCCCAGGCGGACATTTTTTTTTTTTTTCTTTTTTTATTTTTTTTTTTTTTTTTTTTCTTTTTTTTTTTTTTTTTCGCAGCTTGCTCATTAAGATCTCTGCGCCTCCCTTTGCCTGTCGGAATTGAGCTCTTTTCTTCTCGTCTTTAGTCTGTGCAACCTAGAGGGTTTGTGTCCGTAGCTTCTTGGTTTTGTGGTACCTTTTGCTGTGACTGTCACTTCCCCCAGGCTTCCCCTGGTGACACACTACTCAGTCCCCAGCCGTTTCGGCTGTGTAGTTTTTTTTTTTTTATTTTTTTTTTGTGTTGGGAACCGATCTGTCGTCTTTCCCCTGGGCTTTACCAATACTGGTAGGAGCGGGTTGTCTCATTTTTATTTATGGTATACCTCGTTCCATCTCGCCCGTAGACTCGGACTAAATCAACATCCCTCACTTTACATCCCCCTCCCCCCCAAACCAACAACCCCACTGCCCCACTTTCCCACCACAAACAAACCTCCCCCTCCCCCCCCCCCAACACCCACAAGCCCACCTTGTCTTCTGCTTCTTCCGGACGATGCGTGATTTCCCTCGAATTATTTATTTTCTCATGCTTGCAGCAACTTCTGTTGGATTTGTTTATGTGCTCCCTTGCTGTGTTTTTTATGAATAGAGCATTTAGCGTTTCCACCTTTTTGTCACTAGAATTTCCCTTTTTTTAGTCCCCACCTTATTCTCACCTAACCCGCCTTACTTTTCCCCTTTTTATTTTCTTTGGGGGTAGAGACTTTTTGTTCAGTTTGGTTTTCTTTGGGGTGTTTGACGCATTGTTTGTGTTGTCCCTTTGTGAGCCCCCCCCCCCTCTTACCTTTACTTAACTTTTTGGATTCCATTCTCGTTGGAACGTGATGCTACCTTTTCTGCTACCGTCTATATGATCATGTTCCTAGCGTGCCTCCCTCACGTTTCTATTTTTCTGACGTGCTTAGCCCCTATTTTCCATGTCTTTGAGTCAACCCTGCCTTTTCCCCTATCTTCCCTATTGCTAGTTGGCTCACCTTTAGTCACAGGTGGATCGCTCTCCCCTTTTCTTTGATGGTGTGTTTGTACCGGTTCTGTCCATGCGTTTACGTCATGTTACCTAGTTGTTTTCGGTCCTAGTTCCACGGCTGCTTCATGCGTATTCCCCCCCCCCCCCCCCAAACTTCGGGCGTTTATTTGTCCCCTCTATACCGTGTGCTGATTGCTCTGATTTTCAATATATTTGGCTAGTTTTCCTTTTCATCTGCTTGAAGCCCGTGTCTTTATCCAGCGACTTCCCCTCAACATGCTTCAGGTCCTAGTCGTGCTCCCCAGAACGGTTTTTTTTTTTTGACCCCCCCCCCGGGGCGAAGTTTACCTTCTTAGTACCCCCCTGAGCCCCCTCACAGAAGATTCGGTAGCCTGGCACTCATGTATGTACGGCGTCCCGCACCATTCCTTTGTTCGCCCCCTTTGCAGGGCGCCTGAACATCGGACCCTCTCCATGCGCGCCCTTCGATCAAGCCTGAGGGTCCCCACGCCTGCCTTTAGATTCCGATCTACCGGCCAATTCCTATAATCTTACCATCATACCCTTTTGTTAGGTTTTTTCGTACCCAAGATATTCCGTTTTTGTTTTGGGACTTTTTGAGCCATGTAGTTAACGACCCAGGGGACGACCCCCTGACCTGATCGTACCCCTTTGGTCATTTAATTTGGTTTGACAGCTACGACTCTTCACTTTTTTTGACCCGTTTTTTCTAATTTTTTACGCTGTTTGTCTTCTCCCATTGAGAATCTCTTTCGTCTTGTAATCTTCTGTTTGACAGGCCTTTTTGTTCCTCTTTTTGTCTTTCTTGTGCCCCATACGGCTCCGCTCGAACATGCCTCGGACCATCCTTACGGGTAATTTTTTTTTTTCCCGTTTTTTTTTCTTTCCTCCTCCAATCCTTTTCCTTGAGAATTTTTCTTTTTTCTTTGTTTTCTTCGTGCTTTTGATCGATGCAGGTTAAGTTTTTACGCTTACTTGACTTTATTGTCTGGCTTTTGTTTTTCTTTGTTGCCATTTTTCTAACTTCTCCCCCAAGCCTGCATCCAGGACCTTCCGTTGTTACACTTATCCAGCCCGCTTTCCCCCACGTCTTCCTGAAGACTCACTAATGGCTTTCCTTCCCAGTCCTCTTCTGGCTACTTTCCTCGTTTATGCATAGTTGCTTCATGGTGTACTCTCGTTTTTTTTTTTTTTTTTTCCCACCCCTGGCTCGTCATGGCGTTTTCCTCATTTGGCTGGATATATCTTTTTTTTGAGAAACCTATCCTTTTGCTTTTCCTTTTTATCCACTGAAATCGAGGATTGGGTGTGGCAGGACGGATTTTATGCATGTTCAATATGTGCCCTAGGGGTTTCCCCAGAGTCTCAGGGGGACCGTAGGAGACGTAGGACTGCTTGTTGTGAGTCTAGGTTATCCCTCTTTTTTAAGTGCTGGTGTTTTTGTTTATCGTCCCGAGCATTTCCTTTTTTGGATTCACGGTTCCCCCTCTCGTTGTGCCAAATTTTATTTTTTTTTTTCCTCCCTGGTGTGAGGTCGTCTATTCAGCTTTGGCCCCAGCGTCGCCCCACTTTTTCACTCTCCTTCACCCTGGCCCGTTGGCAGCCGCTTGTTTCACGTTTCGACACTTTATCTGCTATTATTTTCGGGCCTGCTCAACCCTCTTTTCGGGGTGGAATTTTTTTTTCTTTTTCCACTACCAGATTTTTTACTTTGGCCTCCATGATCTTGACGAACTAACTCATAGTGCTGGGCTCTATTGGTTCATTTTACGATTTTTTTTTTTTTGTCTTTTTATTTTCCTTTCCCCTCCTCCTTGACTCACCTATGCCTACTTCCTTTTTCGGTCTCCTTTGGCGGTGTCAATGAAATTTCTTTCTTTTATCCCACGTAGTCGTGTACAATCCACAAGCCGTTGTCCCCCTGGTTTCCTTGTTCGCGATTTTCTCAGCGTAGTGCTGTCAGCAATGTCCAACCGCTTTTTTCTTCTTAGCCGGCTCCCTTGTGCGTTACCTTTACTGAATTTTGACCCCTTCTTACTCAAGTTTTTATGAGTCCATAGTGTATTGGTTCCTTTGTTTGGTACTCCATGCCTCGCCCTTTTTATTTTCCCCCTGTGGTTTAGCCTCCCCTCTTTCTGACTATTAGGTGTCCGGTAACTCACTATTACTTAGTGTCGGTCCTGCCCTCGTACGACTTCTTCCCGAGCCCCACCTCCCCCATGTTCTTCTCCATCCTTTTCTGAGAATCTCTAGGGACACAGTTAATCGTTGTTGTATTCAATCCAAGCCGACTTTCCATGTCATGACGGACGGTTATTGCCTCTCCTCCGCCCTTCAATGGGTAGAGTATTTTCAATCTACGATATATTCGCACTTCCAGCTATCTGCGTTTTTACTGTATAGTCTTTCCCTGTTCTGATCCGTCTTTGAAACCCCAACTCAAACTCCTATATTCTGTAGCTTGGAGTCCCCTTGTCTTCCCCTCCCCAACGAGCTTTCTGTCCACATTCATTTCGCCCGTTTCTCTTGTTCAGGTTTTCCTGTTTTGTTTTTGTGATCACGCCCGTGCCTTCCCCCAGTAGTCCCCGAGCCGCCCCGGACTAAGGCCCTTTTGATCTACGTTCCACTGTCGTTGGTTTTCCCCGGCTGCTGCTGGTTTTAACTATTGATAGGCTTACCCGTCAAGCCCTGACCCTGAGTCCTTAGGCCCCCTCCTGCTTCTGCCCTCCCTCAGTCCTGCCCCCCCATTTGTTAAGATTCCTTTTTCTGCACACCCCTCTGACTTTCTCTTTACTTTTAAGTCCACTGTCCTGATTTTCTCTTTTCAACAATCTACCTGTCACTATCCGCCTTGCTGTGTTTTACTTACGCCTGCATTTTCGTTCCCTCAATTGCGTCCCTGTTCTCTGCCTTCCAGTAATTCTCTCTTCTTCATCTCCTTATGTTGCATGACCTTTTCCTTTCCCCTTCTTTTCATCTGAGGTCCGCGTCGTTTGTCCTGTTTCTCTCTGTTTACCTCTCAGCACCGTGACCTGTTATCTCATGACGATTAACTATTATGCCGCCTACCCCCTGACTCTTTTTTCTGTGTTTTTCGATTCTCTCCTAGACCTTGCGACCTCCTGTTTAGTCCCGTGAGGCTTTCTACGGTGATTTCTCTGAATGTGGCTTTTTTTTTTTTTATGCTTTTTGGCCCCTTCTGTTCCTCACGGTCTCGGTTTTTATTTTTTGGGTTGTATACTCTCTCTTTTTTCTTTTCTGATCTCCGGTTTGTTTTCTTTGTATTGTCTTTTGAGTGATCATGCTACCTTTTTGTAGCAATTTTTTTTACCACCCCCATTGATGGTTTTTTTATAGGTTCCTTTCCCACATTATTAAGGGTCGCACTGGTTTTTTTTTCTGCGCCCCTGTCTCTCTCTTTTCCCCCCGGCCTCCGTGGCCATTTGCTACCGTCTTCCCTTTTCCCTCATCACCATTTTGTCATTTGTAGGACCCCCCTTGTGTTTCATTCCCTATGGTCTGGCTTGTAGAGCTTGTATGCCCCTCCCCGGCAAACCTTTTTGTCTTGTGGAAGTAGTTCCCAGACCTCTCTACCCCGTCCAGATATTCCCCATCTGCCCATGACTCTTTTGGGTGGTGGGGCGTCTTTTTTGAGGGGTTTTTCGGTTTATATTTCTTCTTTCGCCCTCCGCCCCTGGTTCTTTGAGTCTTTTTGGCCTTTGGCGTTGTACCGCTCAACTTTCTTTTCTGCGGTGTGTTTTTTTTCCCTGCTTTCTCTCTCCTCAGCAGGTTTCTCCTCTCTCCATAGTCTTTTTGCTGTCTCTTGTTTTTTCAGTCCTTTTTCATGTTTGTTTTGCAGTGTGACCCCTAGCGCGCGGGTCATTTGCTTGTTCCCCGTCTGTCTGGACATGTTACGGTCGGTACTTGCCTTGGCGCGAACGCTCTGAATCGTAAGGAGGTACTTTAAGTGTCTCCCTAGGTCACTTTTTTTTTTGACACACGAGCTTCTCTGGCCTACTTGAATGGGTTTACAACGATTGTGCTGTGCGCCACCTTTTTTTTTTGGCGTCCATTTATGTTAGTAAAACCACCATAACCATCACCCCCCCCCCCCCGCACCCCCCCCAAGATCCCCCCCCCAAAATTTTTTTTTGTTTTGAATAGCTCTATTTTTTACGTCCCGTGCTTTGATTGAGGTATCGTTTTTTAGCCCGGTCCTGGTTCCTGCCATCAGATGGATTTGCGTTGTCAGTACCCTTTTTCTGGGCTTGTTAATTTGTTTGCGATAGATCTTGACCGCCTACATCTAGACTTCTTTTATTCCTTGCGCCAATATGATTTGTTTGTTAGGGAGTTTGGGGAATTACCCCGAAATCTTTTAATTACTTTATTTTCCCCCAGAATCTTCTTTCCAAACCAATCCCTCCCAACTCCAATCCAGCCCCTTTCTCGTACGTAGATGTAGGACTCCGTTTTTCGCGCATTTGTAGATCCTTGAACCCTGAGTAGAATCTCGGCCGATGTCTTTTTTAGTCCGGCCCAGGTTTACTTCCCTGTTTTCTATCCTTTCTTGTGTCCCTCGTTTGTTTCTGTATTGTCCGTCCGTTGACCCTTTTCACTGCAATTCAGCCCTCTCTCTGCCGTCTGGGAATCTCCTCGGTCACTTTCTTTCTGAGGAGTGATTCTCCTTTTTGTTGTCACTTTTCACGAATTGCTTTCTAGATGTTCAATCACCCGGCTGGGCCCCGCGGTTGCTTTGTGTTGTGGTCCCTGGTGTTTTTTCTTTTAGCTTTAGCCCGCCCCCTAATTTTTTTGATGCTCCTTACAGGTAATAGAGCGACGGATTGCCGTTTTCGGGATTTTCCCCTTTTTTTTTTGTCTTCTCTTTAATCGTGAATCACCTAACCCCGTCCCTCCGAATAAACTTTACTTTTATATTTTTTTTTTTTCTCTGCTTGTTTGTTTTTGCTGATTTCACCTTGTTGTGTTCTTTATCCGTCTCCGTTCCCCGCATTTTCTCGTTTCCCGCAGCGTTTTTTTCCCCAGAAATGAATGACTCTGAGGTGCTGGTCAGAGTGGGTTGTCCCCTACGCTCTCTCGTTTCCCCCCTTTTTTTTTCTATTTTGGTCTCTATATTCCGGTTACCAATGGACATTTTTCCCTTTTTGGAGGTGGCCTTCTTTTTCATCTCCCCTGCCTTGGTAATTCTCTTTTTTCCATTGTTTTTTTGATTTTCCTTGTCTTGTCCCCCCAATGTCTGACTCCAGATACATGAGGTTTTTTGCTGAACGTTGGCAATAACCTGTTTTTTTTTTTTGTTTTTTTTTTGTCTGGCCTTTCTTCCTCCATGCCTTTTTTTTAACTGGCACTGGTGTTTTCTGTAGGTGCTTGAATTGTTATGCCACGGTCGTTGGTCCCTAGTTCTTTTTTCTACTTTTCGTACTCCCCTCCCCCCCCCCCCCCACCCCCATGGGACCCCCTCTCCCGCCTCCCCCCCTTCCTAAACCTCTTCCCTCCCAAGTTGTGCGCTTTTTTTTCTCAGCTGTATTTTCCTCTGGGTACAAGAGATGTTGACATCGTTACCTTTTCCCATCAGTGATGTATCCTGCCAGATCCCTTTTTTCTTTTTGTTTTTCTTTATACTCTTTCCTGGCGTTACGAATCTGAACCCTCCCTTTTTAGTGTTTTTCGTAATGTACCTATGTAGTGACGGGTTTAGTCTTCTGTCCGAGGCCACTTCCCGATTTCTCCGCCGCCCCCCCCCCCCGGGATTATTCTTCCCCGGTTTTCGTGGGCCCTTTTTTTGTCAGACCAAGAGTTCCCCTTCCGCGGCTGCGTGGTACGATGCCGCTCGGTCTCGCGTTCCGGACCCTGGGTGGCTTTTTTCATTTGCGTTTTGTCCTTTGTTTTCCTTCTGTGTCCCCAGACCCCTCTCTAGCCCCGTCGGACACAGAAAATCCCACAACAGTATCCTTTTTCCGCACCCCAACACCCAGTAGGGTGTAGCTCTGTGAGACTCTTTGGTTTTTGTCTCCAGAGAACCTGTCTGTCCCCCCCCCCTTGCTGTGAGTGCCTTGACCGGCCTTATGGAATCGGTGGGTTCCGGTTTATCTGACCTTCTGTTGTTGTTTTTGAGTGTTTCTTTTTTTTTTTTTTTTTTTTTTTTCTTTTTTTTTTTTTTTTTTTTTTTTTTTTTTTTTTTTTTTTTTTTTTTTGACTGGAATTTCTTTGGTTTTCTTTTTTTGGGTTTATTTTTCTGGTTTTTTGTTGTTTTTTCCTACTTGTGACGATGTTTTTTATAGCGAATGTTATGCCCGTGCCCCTTTGCGTCGACGATAAGGAAGATGACTCTTGTTCCCCTGAAGTCTTTATATCTCTTTTCACTCCCGTTTTTTTCTTTTTGGAGATGATATTTTTTTTTTTTATCGTCTATCTTATGGCCTTTTCTTTATTTTGCTTCTCCTCTTGGTCACCACTGTGGATCGGATTGTCTCTTTCATGTTCTGATGATTACGACGGATACTTTTACCCTGATTCAGCGTCCCTGGTTATCCGGAGTCCCCTCCTGTGTCCTAGGGCGATAGACCTTTCTTTAGGTTTTATTGATTTAATTCCCTTTTCAGGTCTTCGGCCCGGACTTTGTCCCTAGTCTAATTTTTCCACAGGAATGGAGTGGTATTTCGGTCCCTTCCTTCGGGTCTACATCTCTTTTCCTGTGCTGGTCCTTTGCTTTAAGTACTATTTTTTTTTTGTCTTGGTGCTCACTACCTTCATCGCGGCTTGATGATGTGTAAGTAGATGGTGCCGTTAGATGTTTGTGGTTGTGTGTAGTGTCTTTCCTTTCAGGCTGTGTTCTGTCCATTTTTTTTTTTTTTTTTTTTTGATTTTTTTTTTTTGTTTTCTTTCTTCTTTTTTTTTTTTTTTTTGTCCTTGGTCCTGAACTCCAATTAAACGCTTTCATTGTTCATATTACCTGATAGGTTCTGAAGCAGTGCTTCAGTACACTGGCTTCTTTTTATTACGATTCTTTCATTTGGGTTCCTTTTTAGGCTCGGTATTTTGATTCTGGTGTGGGCCTTCTGCCTTTCCCTCTTCTTCTTTTTCTTACCCATTTTTTTTATTCGCCTTCTTCGTGTCCTGTCCGCGATCCTTGTCATGATGTTCCCTGGCGCCTTGCGGGTATTTTCTTACGCTCGTCTCTATCCAGCCCCTAGTGGTACCCCCATCTTGCTATACTCTCGACCATCCCAGTTTGTGCCCTGGTCGCCCCTGTTGCTAGTCCGTTTTTCCCTTCCACCACCTTGCAAATCGGGTGCCTCACTCCCTCTGTTTTGGGCGTTTTTTCTTGTGTTCCTAGCGTCATGTTTTCCCTTTTCTCGGTCGCTTCCTTTCTCTACCACGAATTTCCGCCTCGCCTGGAGATTTTTTTCCCCGGCTGTTTTTTTTTTCCTTAGAACCTATTCTGCGGTGTTTCCCTATGTTACCTCCCTGTGTATTATCTCGGACACTTGTATGAGCCGCAGTCCTGCTCTGGATCTCCTCCTGTGGGTTTGGATCTACCGACTTTTAGTCCAGCTGGTTAGTATTCGATACTTCCTCCCCTAGCAGTTTTTCTTCCGATTCCATTCATTTTTTCCTCCGTCCCATTTTTCGTTTCCCCGTCCTTTTATGTCTGCCCCAATTTCCTTTGTGAGGTCTATCTAGGATGTTTGCTTTTCCTGAACCGTTTGGCTCCCTTTGAGTTCGCCACCGG
>Ga0179593_1301062_pt1 | contig 15038 bp, 18 predicted proteins | sample CZODoug2_1_08_16_FD_185931 | JGI IMG/M metagenome (GOLD analysis project Ga0179593, IMG submission 185931) | Vadose zone soil fungal communities from Angelo Coast Range Reserve, California, USA - CZODoug2_1_08_16fungal (PacBio error correction) | ecosystem: Environmental > Terrestrial > Soil >... | reverse complement strand
ACTTCCCCTCATTCCACTCCGCCTTCTTTTGACCGCGGGGCAGTTTATCTTATCTGCCCTTCCCACTGCTCCATTCCTTACGCTTTTCCACCGAGCCCTCCTTTTCTTAACAAACCGTTCTTCAATTGCCCCTCGATGGAAAGCCCCGCTACTGGCCCAATCTATTAACCCCATGCCAGGAAATAAGAGGCTTCTTTTGCCGTTCCCCTCACTTCTCAGCTCCATTTGAAATATTCTGAAATTCCATCCGGCTCCCCCCTGTTGGCGCTGGTGGTGAGGGAGTTGAGGTCCCACTGAGTCGGGAATCACCGATTTTTCACAGGTATCGCCGCTAACTCTTCCTTCGTTGTACCATAGTCGACTTTAATGTTTTTTCTCCTCTTTAGGGCCGTCCTCCAACAAGAATTTTCTCACCCCTCCGTTAAGAACTGTTCTTCCCTCTCCTCCCTTTTTGACGCGTTTCTTTTATCTCAATCAAGTACATTGACGCTAATCTTGCCTGTTGCGGCCGAATTCGAAGCACTTTCCCCTCTCCTCAGGGCCCGGAAGTATCTGGCGCTCCACATTTCACTTCACATCCTGCTCGGGTCGAGAAATCGTCGTTCTGCATTTTTTTTTTTCCGACTGTTGCGCACTGTTGGCATCCCCCTCCCCCTCCCATTTTTAGTCATGATGTCGCTCTTTGCCCCCAGAGACCGGTCACGTAGGAAGTAGCGTCTTCAACGAGTGGTTCTTCCCCCACTGCACCCTCCCCCAATCCTCCTCCGTCCCCTCTTGATAGCGAACGCGAAGCCTTTGCCATCCTCCTCCCCTCGGCCTTTCCAGGTTGCGTGTGTTCTATCTTCGACAATTTCGTGAATTGGAAAGGTGTCGTTCTTCTCGCGATACATGATCCCCATCAGTCATCGTCGTAGCCAACTTTCGCGGATTACCTGTCGGTCTCCAGGTCAAGGCCCTTTCCTTTTTGCCCGCGACCTCATCGTCACCTTTGGTAATGGATTATTCTGAAGACTACCCGGCGGGCACTCGTTCGCTGGACTTTCTTCTCCTTTCCCCCAAGTAAGGACCTTGTTTTTCTCCATTTTTTCACCGATGGTACAGGCCTTACGCCTCCCACCTTGCTTAGCAATGTATGGCTACTCCGTTCCACTCCGTCCCTCAAGCGCCACTCATTCCGCAACTTCATTTCTAGAAACGCTTGAATCTTCTCCCAGCTTGCCGAGCCTTCGAGTTTCTCTCTCTTCGGGAGTCGAAGCTCGTTGTAGAGCTCCTGCTTCCCTGCTCTCGTTTTCTTTGAGGACCTGTGACCTCTTCCGAACCTTTTCCCCCATTTTCCCTTAAACTTTGCTGGTCAACTGAACTTCCTCCAGAAAACCTGCGTCATGATGCCCAGACCATCTGACCATTTTAACAGGCCCGTCGCTTCTTTTTTGCTCGTTTTCTTTCATTCCTGCATTTGGTTTCTTCCTAAATGTCGGTTTTTTAGTGTCCCCCTCTTATCGAATAGCGAAGGTCTTACACCTTGCTCTTCTTCTCTCGTTCTCTTCATCATGTAGACCCTCAGCCGAGTAGCCTCCCTTTATTGTTCGTGCCCCCTCCCCCCTTCGGATTCTTGTAGTTTAGTAATATTTTTTCGCTCTAAGATCGTCGCGCCCGTCGATAATGCCTTTTCTAGGTCGTCCTTTAGTGCATTTGTCGCACTCATGGTTGATCAGCGCCTCCCTCTTTCTCAGTGCTTGCGCCGTCTGGACTCCCCTTCCCGAGCGCCATAAGGAACTCGCTTACTCGTTCTCTCTCCTTCGGATCTGGGAAAATCCCTTTTCCTTTTGCCTTAATCGTGTCTTCTTCCTCTGCCCCCTCATTTGAAGCGCATCTCCCCCCCCAGCTCTCCCCTATAATTAAAGTGCCTCGCACCATCCTCGACCCCCGATAGATGTATCCTTTGCTATATGAGTCTCTTGCCTTTTTTGTTTTTTTTTTATTCTTTCACCCTATGACCCAGATTTGAGTCACCATTCCCCTATGGACACGATGCGTAGATCTATCTTTTCCCCCTCCTTTTTTTTTCGAGATCGACGCTTGCAAATGCGGTCTTGAACCTTATGTTTTTCCTTCGCCCGCACCTGAAGAAGCTCGCTCCTGCGCTCTTTACTCGAATTCTCATGTCGATCGACGGCAGTGCGTTTTTTTAGTGAAGTAGTATACGCGCTGGCCCTTCGTCTTGTTCCCTTTGGGGTTTTTTTTCTCTCTTCCTTGCCTCAAGATTGTGAGCAGTTATTTTTTTTGGGTTGCCATCTTCCTAAGACCCCCCTCTAAAGGCCCTCTCCTGGCCTTTCGTTCCCGCTCTCTCCTTCTTCGATCCCTCCCGTTGCAATTTTTCGTTACATTTCGGCGCTTATCCTCTCTTGCCGCCTCCCGACCGGCTTCTTTACGCGATCGCCCAAGGCTGATCCCCCCTCTGCCTCGGTGGCTCGAGGATATTGAACTCCCAATTAATAGTCCTCTCCTTGCGGGTCCCTTCCACCCGAGTTGGAGCTTTCTTCTTCCTACGCTGCTGAAGCCGCCCGAGCTTTTCAAGGCCGACTTCCCATTTTCCCGGTGCCACTTCGGCGGGAGTCGATCCGATTTCCTCCGCGCCCTCTGCACCTCCCCCCTCTCGTTGACTAATGCGAACAGACCCGGGCATTCCAAATCCGTCCCGCCGGCTGTCGGTATTTTTTTAATTCAGCGACGTATGACGTTTTTCAGGTCTGCAGGTTCAGTTCAAGGTCCTAGGTGTCTGAACGCACTTGGCGTGCATCCTGTACTTTTCAATGGACTCGTCTTGCCTCTTGCTCTCATGATTCCCCCTTCGATCTACCCAAGGTTCTTTCCCTCCGACGGCATATCTCCCCCGCCAGTCTGCGAACTTCGCTTTTTTCCTTTTTTTTCTTCAGGCTGCCAGACATGCCTTGTTGTTCTCCCTTTCCTTTCCCCCCTCGTGCCAGGTGTCATGTAGGTCGATCCCCCGATAAGAAATTTTTTCTCAGGTACGGGATCCCTTCTTCCTCTCGAGCCATCGTTTGTCTTCTTCTTCTCGCGCTCTCAACAGTCCGCGTCTGCTCCTTCCCCGGGATTCAACCTACGGTTGCATGCTGTCTCGAAGTGTCTTGCGCTTCTGCGCCGGTGAACTGATTTGAGCCTGACCTCTTAAGAGGGCAACTTTGCAGGTTCTGCGAAGATTATAGTGTTCCCTCTTCCGCCTTTAATGAAGACACCACTTTTTAGCTACTTGGACTGGCCTCCTCCTTTTTCCCCTCCGATTTTACCTTGGTCTAGGATTTCTCGTCCCTGTTTTTTCGCGTTCTGCCGGCTTTTTGAGAGGTGACGTCTTCAGAATTTTGCGGTTTTTTCTTTTCTCACCCCCTTTTTTCTTCCTCCTCGTCTCGACTGAACTCGGCCTTTCCCTTTTTGGCCCCACCCTCGAAATGGCCTTAATAGCGGGTCCACTCGCTGGAAGACCCCCCCTGCCCCCCTTCCTTTTTGTCACGTCCCAAGCTTTTTATACGCTCCCGCAATTAGTATTTTCCTTCTTAAATGCCTGATCGCCATCCTTCCGTTCCGTTGCTCTCTCCGGCTTGCTTTGATTTATTCCTTCACATGGCAATTGCTGAATGTACTTCTTTTTTCCCCAGCACGCTCTTTTTTGTAACCTTTCCGTTCCTCGCAGATCTGGTGTTTGATTCTTTTCTTCTGACAATTGTTCGGCCCTCATCCTCTAATACTCTCAGTTATCCCCCTTACCGGGCTCTTTGAGTCGAGCCCTTTCTTTATGACCTAAAACATCCCGATTCCTCGTGCAACTCACGACATCCCTCGCTTCCCCCAAACCTAAAAATACCCCACCCTCTCCTTCTAGCCTTTTCCTTCAGACTTTTCCCTTTTTGGTTTTACCTGGTTCCTTTGTCCTCGCTCCGACAGAGCCTCCCGTCTCTGATGTGGCCGTCCCTGTAATATAGATGGGAAGGTCGCGTTCCTTTCAATAGATTTTCACCTTGGTCGGTAACCTAGGTTTCTTTTTTCTCTCTTCCCCCTTAATTCTTTTTCCTGTTTTTTTTATTCGCTCTAGCCCTCCCAATCGGTTCTAGTCTAGGTGAATTAGTTCTGTGTAATTGAATTCTGTTGCCTTCTTCGCTTGTTAAGATTTTTCTTCGCGCTTTTTCCAATTAGACGCCGTTCGGGGGGGCTTCCCCCTGTTTTTGGTTTTTGGGTTGACAAAGCTTCGCCTCGCTCTTGATGATGTGGCTGGGAGTTTCTCCCCCCCGTGCCAACATTCATTCAATTTTTTCTCCTTATCTCTCGGAGTCATGCGTTCTCGTCCTTCCGGCCAGCCGACTTCGAGCGAGTCCCTGGGGGATAGATAACTTCTTTTGTTTGAATTGATGCCCCCCCCCCTGCCTCCTCCTCTTTCTCCTTTTATCAGAAAGGCCCTCTTTTCGCGCCTTTTAGGCTTTTTCATCCCGAGTGATTTCATCCTTTTTTACTTCCTTCCGGAACCCTCCCTTTTCCCGCGATTCCTTGTACTCCCCTCCGAGAGAATCGTCCGTGGACGATTCCCCCTACCCCACATCGCTATTTTCTCCTCCGTTTTTTGAGTTTTCTTTTTGTCGACGGTTTCCGACCGAGCGCGATTCTCGATGGGTCCTTTCTAGACGGAAATTCGCGCTTGATGGGGTTCCATTTATTGTTTACTAGATTTCATCGTTTTTTTCCTATACGGATAAGAGTTTCCGTTCTCAAAAGCGTCTCCCTGCCGGGCGGCCCCCTTTCCAACGCCGAGTTCCAATTCCTTTTCATTTTTGTAATTTCGCTCGTCGCGGCTCTCTTGTCGGAATTTCCTCTCGTATCGTTGTGTGTTTTTTTTTGTTTTGTGGTGTGGGTCCTCCGCTTCGTGCCTTCGTAAACTTTTCCGCCCCATTTGCTGAAGGTTTCCCAAGGCCATATACACTTTTGCTCTCTTCTTCCCCCCTTAACCAACCCCGCATTTTCCGTTTTTTACAGCGTCCAACTGCCGGCGTGTCCGTCCGCATAGGGTCAACAGCAAGAGCATTGTTCCTCCCGTCAACACGAAACTCCTTCCCCGCAACTCCCCGCGAGTTTTTCTACTTATCTCATGCCACTTTCCTGTGCTTTGTAACGGACTAAATCTCTGCTCAGGGAATAAACACCATACTTTCCCTTTTATGTTTGAACTGCCGCCGTCCCCTCTCTTACAATTTCTTCCACCGACGTTCTTCCCCTTCGCCGTTTGATTGGACCCGCCAACGTTCTGCGCCCTCAACTGTTGCAGATTCTGCCTTCAGCAGGACCGGCTCTTAGAGTGTTCTTTCGTTTGGTCCAACTCTGATGTCATCGGGTGGACCCCTCTTGCCTTTATTTTTTTGGCCCGGTCATATCCAAGGTTCCCTTCAAAAGGAGCTGTCACAATTCGTTTCACTCTTATCTCATGCTTGCGCGACACACCCCTCCCTTTTCTACTTCCCCCCTCCTCCCCTCGGCGAGTCTTACCTTTGACTTGTTTTGAGCGAAACCTTTTTTCCCTTTACTCTTTAATCGACAGGATTCCTTCGCTCGTAATTTGCCTAGCGAGTTTCCCGGACGTCACGTTGTCCTTTCCCCTGTCTTGTCAACGTGACAACCCTATTTCGTGATTTCTTTTCGGAAGAAAGTTTCTTGTCCTCTGCATGTTTGGGCGACTTTTGCTACTTTGCCCGCTCTTAAACTTAGTTCATGCCTTCTGCTATTTGCCCCGGCGTCTCACCTGATTCCCTTTTTCATTCGGCCCTCGTTCATAACTGTGGTCACTCCAACTCCCATCGAGGAACGTTCCCTCAGCCCTCGCCTCTCACGCCTTCCACGAAGGTCCCGCCATTCCCTGACCTCTTTCATGTCGTGTTGTGATATTTGATTTACGGTCGATTCCCTGGGTTTGTGGGTTGCGTTACAGGGGCGTCGAACATGAAGAGTCCACACGAGATCTTCCTCCCCTCCCCTGGGAACCCCCCCCTGGCCCGTTTTGCCGACTGCGGTCCGTGTCCCCCTTGATTTCCGGTTCCCGGAGGTTCGGCGAATAGCGCAGCCTTCTGCAACCTCTTTGTCCTTAGTGTTTCGTCCCCCGTTTTCCCCTTCTGCTGCTAGCCTTCCCCTTTAAAAGCTTACTGGATAGCGTTACCCTCTGACGGAGTAAACCCTCCCCTCTCCCCATTTGCGTAGACCCCTTTTTTGCTAACTCCCGTGTGACCCCCTGCACCTTTTCTCAAGCTCCCCCTGAAACTCCCCCTGAAGTTCCTTTTCCCTTGACGAAATAGCGCATTCTTTTTCCATTCCCTTTAGTCTCTATTAGTCGCTGCACGCTTCTGGCTTTCTTGCCTCTCCATTTCGTTCAGATGCATTTCATTTACTTCCGGAAAAACTCCCCACTTGTGCTTCGACCCGTTTTCCCCCTTTCGAAATTTTCTTTTTTCCCTTTTTATCCCCTTTTCAAGCGTCCCTGTTCATTCCTATCCCTTCACCTTAGTCTCCTTTTGATAGTAGTGTTTCCATTCGCGCTTTGCTTTCTGAAATGGTGCGGGACACACCCCCCCCCCCCCTCTTCTCTTCCTCCTGAGTTCCCCCTTCCCCAGTTCCATGGCCTTGAGTTTCTCCCGGGCTTGTTTTCTCAAGCAGACAGTCCTCTTCTTCGCGCGAAGGATTCTCTCTCTAACTTTTGCGCTAGCAGCGCGCTCCCCTCCTCTCATTTTTTTGGACTCTTTTGTAGAGACGTCCCTTCGATTGCTTGAGCGTCGCTGGTGATACGAGCCGATCGATCTCCCTTTGAAGGGTTTTGAAGCTACTACGCCTTTCCTCGTGAGTTAATCAGTCCTCCTTTAGCCCCCTCTTCCTCGGTTCGATCTCGCGTCACTTCCTGGTATCTTCAGGCCAAATTTTTGCCCGCATCTTGCGCATAAGGTTCTTCCTGGTCGTCCCCCCAATCATTCCTTATGGTTAATTTCTCCCGCGCGCTCTCCTTACCCCCGAAATCGCCCCCTTGTAGATGCTCTCTGCAAGATCCTTGGCGGGATTCTCGATGCGCGTCTCGCTCTTGATTCTTCCCCGGCGGCATGAAACAGATTTTAGTTAAACGAATAGTCATGCCCGTCTTTCTCTCCTTTTTTTAAGCATATCTTTTTTTGAGCTATATCGCCTCTCCGTGCATCGCTGACGTGGTTATTCCCCCTTTTCCTCCTTAACTGAAGACTCGTGCAAGCGCATCGCAGTATCTAAGTTATATATCGCATGCCGTCGGACCGAGGCCTTTGGACCCTCTTAGTGGTTCGTTTTCTTCTCTCCCCTCTTCTTTACTTCGATTTTTTTTTTCTCCATTGACGCTATCATGATTGTTGTCTCGGTGCCCGCCTGGAACTCTCCATTACTCTTCACGAAGTGAGGATTTTTTTTGGCTTTGTCCTCCTCGTTGACTTTCAGGCGACAACACGCGAATACTTCTGGTTTTTCCCTTGGCCTTCTGTTTTTTCGTTCGCGATCGACGGGCGTCGACTTCCCTAAGCTACTCCCACTTGCTTTTATTTAGGCGATAAAAATTTCCCACGTTTATCAAATCCTACGTCATTTGCCCTCAGTTTCCCCCGCCAACGTGCCTTTCTCAAGGAGAGAAGATATCGCTAACTTCTCTTCCTCCGTTGAGCATCACTTTTCCTACTTGTGATCCTTGCTCACCTCTTCTTTAAGATCCCCCTCTGACCTCTTTCTCCCCCCGGCCTTCAGACATGAGCCTGGTGCTCCTCGTCAGATTTATTCTCTGGTAAGAAGGTACTCAATTTTCCATTGACCCCGCCCCAAAACTCTATTTTCCAATAAACTCGCGAAACAGCCTATCACAGCCAGTCGACGTCTTCCTTCCTTTTTTCCCCCAATTCGCTAATCGGTCTTTGGTTCCTCCCTCCTTTTACAAGTGGTTTCCCCTTACCGTGTCGTCAGTATGTGGTCTTTTCTTTTCTTTTGCCCTGCCCTATGAATCTTCTCGACCAAGGCTCTTCCCCCCAAGAGATAGTGCCCGCGTACCTGGAAATCCTCTCGCCACTTCGCATCTCTGCTCAGTGCCTTTTCCTTTAGAATTTCTATCTTGTGCTGGTTGTTACCCCCTATGGCTGGAGTGGTGTCCCTGGAGTGCCCCCATTCTCCCCCCCATTGCTCTGCAATTTTTTTCTATATCCACATCTTGCTCCTTCGTTAAAGATTAGGAGACCGTCGTACGTTTCTTTCCCCTACTGTTCTCCCCTTGTTTACTCTAAGTCCTGATGACCCAATCGCGGTTCTGTTCAGCCGTCGTGCCGCGATACTGCCTTTCGAAATCTTGTGATAAAGCCCATTGCGATTCCCCGACTTCCCACTCCTTTATTCGTTTCGAAGCTCTTGTGTTCCATCTTTTTTTTTTTCTCCTTTGCTCACCTGGCCCAGTCTAGAAATTGGCTCCGGTTCTTTCGACGTTCACACGAAAATTGTGTCCTCTTTTGCGGTTGGACTTCCCGGGTGCGTTATTCTGTGCCTCTAGGCAGTTTTCTTCGTGATTCTTCCTGTCTTTTATGTGATCACCCCCCTTATGTCCAGACTTTAGACTTTGAACTCCCTTAGCAGTATTGTCCCCCCTCCTCTCCTGTCCCCCCTTCTTGCGATGTTTGAACCTCGCTTTTTGCGCTCCCCTTCTTCCCCCCCTCGAGTCCTGGCACGCTTTCAGAGTCTCCCTGACAATAGGATTGCAGGCTTGACATCCGTTTCTGAAATTTGCTCATATGTCCCCTTTTTGCCCGCTATTGGAGTCTCCTGTAATCTTCCTTTCCTTGCGGGGCTTCACCTCCATCCCCCCCTTTAAACGGAGGGCAGCTGCTTTTCTGAAGTTTTTTGCTTAGGCACTTTTTTGATTCCTCCAGACTTCTATGTAAGCTCGTTCCCCTGTATCCTTTCCATTCTTTCCCGGAGCCTCGAGACCCTCCCTCATGGCCATAGCTTCACTTTCCCCCTAATGAAGTTGACAACTCCCTCCTCCCTCCTCCCTCTCCCCCGGTGCTGAATTTCAGCTCTTCTTTCAGTCCCTCCCCCAGTCCTTGGCCTGGTCTTCTACAACTTTTACTCGGACTCGATTTTCCCCGTGAAATGTTTCGCTTTGGGATGTTATTTCTGCTTTCCCCTCTCGATTTCCCCCCTTCTTGAACGAGTTTTAGCCCGTGATCTCTTTACGTATGCTCGTCATTTATTCTTTTTACATTCTCCGCTCCATTCTTAGCTTTCCGTCTTCAAGGTGACGGAGTTTGTAATTTACATTTTTGACCTTCTCTTTCCCGGAGTATTCTCCTTGGGTTGCAGATCGCGACGTTTGCTGGCGTCTTTTAAATGATTCTTTTTGGTTTTTCCTGCGTTGGGGACCTCTCCCCCTAGATTAGGAGGGGATTTATTTGATTGGCGTCCTCCTGCCAAAACCTTCCCAAAATTTTTTTTCCCCTTTCCGAGTTGTACTTTTTTTCATTTTCCGATTTCTCCTTTTCCACCCCCCTTGATTAGCTCCCGGCCAGAGGAGACCGCGAACCTTCTTTTGCCCCCCACTTCGGTTTGCAAAGAACCCTCCGTTTTTCCGCTTATCAGCAGGGCCACCCTCCCTCTGCGTCCCCCTCGCCAAGGAGGCGTCTCCTCCATGGATAATCAAATTAGTCCCTTATGCAGGACTGCGCTCGTTAATGTCGTGCATTTCCCATCGCTTGACTTCCGATTTTTTTTCCTCCAGTTCCCTCCCCATCTCTATCTTTCCTCCTTTTTTTTTTTTCGCTATCATGGGTTTCTTTTTCTGGATCGGTAACGCATCTCCCTATCCCCGCGCCAGCCTGGTATTGCATCCCCTTCTCCTTTTTTGGGTTCCAGCCTCGTAATCTTTGATTGATCCCTCGATTCTCGCTCCTTTCTCGGTTTTTTTGGTTCCCAAAGCGGCGATTTCTGCGGATTCTTTTTCCCCCTCCTGAGGGCCCCTCGGGATTTATCGGATGACTCTCTGGCCGGCGCGAATCTCTCGTTGAAGTCTCCTTGAAGAATTCCCCCGTCTTGCTCGACCCTGTCCGCCCCTTTCATTAGTGACCCTGCAACTCCACTTTTGATTTTCTCTCCCTAGTCCCCCCCAACGCCGAAACACACACTCTCTTGAGCTGCAGCTCCCCCTTAGTAGTATGGCTCCTTCTGCGTAGTTCGGACCCTGCGTCACCTTCCCGGTACTACATTCGGCGGTCGTCCTGTCTGCTTTTCACCGTCTTTTTTTTTTCTCGAACATGACCCCCGTCTGCACGGCTGACGAACAGCTTCTTTCTGGACTAAACCTCCATGGAAAGATTCTATGGGAGCCGCTACTTCCCCCCCAGCTTATTCCCCCTTCCGTCCACTCGATTCTTTTTGGTCTTGCTTTCATTTATTTCCTCCACGGCTTTATTTTAACTGGACACTTGCTGTAATTAAGCACCCCCCCCCCCCTCTTAGGGTGGCCTTGCTTTCTTTGGACCCGTGTTTTCCCGGTTCCCCCCTGCAGTCTTTTTTTTTTTCAAAGGTAATTTCCCACTTTTCCGAGCGTGTTTGAAGCGTTTGGAATTAGGTCGTCGACCTTGGCGGTCCCTTTTCTCAAGTCTTAGGGCCGAGCACAAAGACTTTTCCCTTTCCATCCTTCAGCCAAAACGCTTTTTTTCGGGCCCGTCCCCTGTTGCTTTTTTTAAGCAAAGCCCCCTCCCTTTGACGATCCTTCACTGATGCTCTGAAATCAAGCCTTTCCCTCTCCCGTGGACCGGAAGATTATTGCCCCCTCCCCGTGAGCATCCGTGCAAATCTTAGCGGATTGCATCAAGATCGTTCGCTATGGTTTTTTTCGGCTTTGCTGTTGCAGTCGTCCTTCCTGCCTCAATCAATTTCCCGTTCGGATGTCGCCCTATGTGACATCTCTCAGCGCCAGGCGGTTCTTGCATTCTCCCCCTTTTTTCTAAAGGTAAAAAAGCCCACACTTCGAAGCTCCCCCTCCGTTTTTTTCCTTTAAGCTAAACCCGACGGCGCCCCCCGCTTTCTTTTATTTCTTAAGGGTCTTGTTACCCTTCGAGATCGAACGTTCGGACCTGTTCACGGTTTTCATTCTCTTGCCACACACAGATAACACGTCTCTGTAGCAAGAACTGGACCCTTTGAGGTAAAGGTAAGGCGGTTCCCGTGACCTCCAGGTTTTGCTCGCTTCCACTAGCCTTCCCCCGTAGCCCACGATTTTATCCCTTATTATTTCTTGCCTACGGGCACTCGTTCGCTCGCTGAGTGGAAGGGACCCAGAAGAAATAGGTATCTCGTTATTCCGCTTGCGCTTCCCCCCCTTGTAACCCTTCTTCCCCCCCCATTTGAGCAAATTTGTGCTACCGGCTAACGTCTTAACAAGTGGCCCCCTAAACGCGTAACTGCTTAACGCACCGTCCCGTTTTCCCCTTTTTTTTTCCATTCGCGCGGAATTCTTCGTTTTGCAGGCGTTTCCTTTCTCTTTCAGTCGCTGGAGAGAGTGTTACTTGTTCCCCCCTTCAGACTTTGACAGAGAGTACCTTTTGCATGCTACCGTTCACTTTTTTTTTCGACCGCAACCCTTTTTTCGGTGATTAAGGATATCTGACTTTCTCAGTCAGCCCAAGTGATTCCACCCAGTCTAACATTTCGGCCGTCGCCTTCTTTTCTCTTTCGTGAGACATTTGTATCCCTTTTATCTGACCCCTTTTATGACCAGGTTATTGTTCCCCATGTGCTACCTCTACACGTCATTTCCTTGCCTTCTGCTTGTTCCCCCAATTGATAGGGGTTACAGTGTTGAAAGAGAACTTCTTAGAACTCGTCGTGTTTCTTTCCCCCCTTTCTTATGTAGTTGCCCTCTTTTCCTTTCTTCTCGTAGGCGCGACGTCGTCAGCCGTTGGTCACGCTGTCTCTAGTATAGGGTCTGAGCCGCCTTGTCCTGATGGTGATCTCTCCCCTCCATATTAGACTTCCCCTTTTTCGCTTCGGACATCTATCGACGCCCGTGTCGCTTCACTCCTTCTCCGAGGTCCCTCTTTCGTCAAGCCTTATCTCCTTCCAAAAATTTGCGTTTCATCTTGAGCAGACCGGGGTTACTTCTCGTGTCTCCCCCCCCCCCTTTCCTCATGCCTTGATACCTTGCGCGTATCTTCCCGCTTTCCCCCACTGGTCCGAGTCCCTGAACTGCTTCTTCTGCTTGGCGCAATCTTCTCCCCCCTCGGGCGTTAAGCTTTTCCAGGTCGTCGAGCCTTGACCCCCAGCTCTTCCCGCATCCCTTCATGCCTTTATTGTCCCTCTTCCTCCTTTCCTTTCATAATAATTGTTGTTTCTCTATGACCCGGTGAAAATTAAGCGGGATTTGATCACCAGTGTTCCTCCTCCTCCTCCTTCTTCAGCTCGGAGCGCATTTTTTTTTTCAGTTTGCCTTTTATGTCCCCTCTAGCTTGAGGAGATAGTCAAGTCTTTCGTGACTGATAGCTTGGTAAAATGTGAGACTTGATTCTTTTTTTGCACCGGGCCTATCCCTTTTTCCTTTTTCCCAATATTTCTCCTTTCCAATTTTGACTGGCTGAGAAGTCGCGCTACCCTCGAAGGGTCTGCCCTTACGGTAATTCCTTTGAAGATGTGCGCTGAGGCATCTCTTCCCCCCGATCGCGCTCCCCTCTCTCGCTCTTCGCGATCCTGACCGGAAAGCCTCTCAGGTCCTCTTCTTCTCCCCCCCTGTGCTCCCCGCAACGTCATTGATCAGAGGCTTCTTCCCCCTCGGAGTATCTCATATGAGCTACTCCCTTCCCTTTTTCGTATTCTTTTTGTTAAATTCCACGACGAGTTTTCCCTTTTCGGCTTTCTACATCTTTGGACAAACTCGAGATTTACCTGCAAGGCCGTGTGTCCTGAACCCTTTTTCCTGTGCGAATCTTGGTCTCCCTTTAATCCATTCATGCTGCCCCCCCTCCTATGCTTCCTACACCCTGCGCGACATTCCGCCCCCATTTTTTTTTGCATGAGAAGGTTATGGTCCTTCTACGATCATTTCCTATAAGTTCGGTGCTCTTTCTCTTCTCTTTCCCCTAACTCCCCTCAACACGTGTTTCCTATTTTATTCGGCCGTTCCTCCCCCTGATGAATAGGGCACTCCTGGCGTGCATGGATCCAGGTCTGCTCTACAACGAGTTTTCCCTCTACGACCCCGCCCTCTTCTGGCGAGGCTGCCTACCCGCTTCCTGCCTTTCTTCCTAGTGAAGGAAAATGAATTGTTTATCTATTTCAGGGCCGCGTGGAGGTGTCAATCCCTCTAGCGTTTCCCCCCTTTGTACGTCAATTGGTGGGCCTGGCCCGCGTTTATAAATGTTTTACCGCCTTCTAGCCAAGTCGTTTCCCCCTTCTGATAGAGTCTCAGGTTCAGAGTCGGCTCGCCTAACTTTCAGTTACCCAAATCTTGCTATGCTTTTTTCTTCAGTTGAGAACCTGACTGCGTTGAAATTATCGCGTACTTCACCCCTCTTCCCAAAGGTTCCCCCACTGCGAGCCCCTCTTTCTCGTGTCCCCTCTCCCTTTTTCGAGAATTTCTTACCGGACTCTCGTGATCAGGGCTTTCTGAAGGTCCAGATCCCCTTGCCTGCCATCTGGTGCTCGTCTTTCTCCCCCTCGGTCGTGTGTGTCTTCTTTCTCGGCAGTTTGTTGTCTTCTCGCAATTGTTTTCTTGTTTTGATAGACTCCGCTTCCTTCCTCATGTGAACCGCCGTAGTCCCTTACGTCTTTTGGCCCTCCCCTCCGGCCCCATTGCCCTTGAACCACGGAAGATTTGCGCGTTACCCCCTGCGGTGCGCACTTCGACCACCCTTTCCCCCCCCTTCCTGTAGAAAGCTTTCTCTCTCAAGGCGGTCTTTTCCTTTCTACAATGATTGCGTCGCCCATTCTATTGGCCCCCCCCCTTGCCTGATTTGAACCTTTTTTTCTTACGATTTTTCGTCATTTCCTTTCGTACTTTACGGAGTTGGCCCTCGTCCGCAAAGACGATGTTAAACGTTCGGCTTGACTGTCCCGTTTTTTGATGACTTCTTTGATTTCCTTGTTGGTTTCGCGGCACTACCTTTTTTCCTATCCGTCATTTCCCTCTAATGGTTACCACGATTAGCGTCGAGCCTATTAGAGGTTTTGACCCTCGACCTAGTGAACTCCCAGACCCATTTGAGTTGAACCCCCGCGCCCACCTAGCACCTCCAGGATTTATTTAAGACTTCCCCATTTTTCTTTTGAACCGACGCGTCTGGTTTTTTCTCCTGCGCACTCCGCCCTTCTCTGTTGTAATATCCTTGTTCCCCCCCCTGGTATTTTTTTCAAATATCTCTTCAACATTCGGTCCCCTCTTTTTTTCTTCCGGCCCTTCCCTTTTCGACCTGCCTGTTCGTGTTCATTCGAGGAAAGTATGTGTTCCCGCCCATAACGGTTTTCTCCTAACCCCACCTTTGACGGCGTTGCGTTAGTGTCTTACCTTTCTACTTTTTCTCGATCGGCGGTTTCCTCCTCTGATTCTCCTCTTACTTCATTCTCTCGAGAGGGAGAGTCAGATCTTGGTTTTGCTTTTTCCCAGTTCTTTTCGCTCGCCTTTGGAGATGTTTTGCTTGCGTTCTTCCCTGCCACTTCCCGGGGTGAAGGAAATTTTAGCGTTCCCCTCTCAGGATGCGGAGCCATTTTTCCATTCTAGAGCTTCCTTCCTCCGAGGGGTCGATTGCCCCCTTTGCCACCCGGCGTGACGCGGTCCCGCGTCTTCCTTGTATCAGCAACGTCCCCCAGATTCTTTCTCCTCGACCAAGGCGCACTTCCGCTTTCTTTTTTTTTCAAATCGCCGCAATGACTGGTTCCTCTTCGTTTCGATTTCTGACTTCCCTTTTGCCAATCTTTTTCATCTTTTCTGTCGGTGGACCCGATCCAGCTAA
>Ga0179593_1288147_pt1 | contig 15038 bp, 15 predicted proteins | sample CZODoug2_1_08_16_FD_185931 | JGI IMG/M metagenome (GOLD analysis project Ga0179593, IMG submission 185931) | Vadose zone soil fungal communities from Angelo Coast Range Reserve, California, USA - CZODoug2_1_08_16fungal (PacBio error correction) | ecosystem: Environmental > Terrestrial > Soil >... | reverse complement strand
TTCCTTTTCCAAGGGTCTCGGCCCTTCGCCCCTTTTTCTTTTCTCAAAACCAGAAAATTTGCTTTTTTTTTTTTTTGAATGGTTATAGTATTGTACTTCTCTGGGCGTACTAGCCTTTTCCCCCCCCCAATCGATTTCAGCCCCTGTTTTCTAGCGTAGTGTTTGAATCCGTTCCTTAGAGAAGGATACGTCTGTTACTTTCTTTTTTTGCCGTTGCTGCCCTCGTCCCCACCCTTGCATCTTCCCAGGTGCGCGGTTAAGCATTGGGCGCGTTTCCGTTGCGGTCTTGACGATCCACTCTCTTCGATGATCGGGCTGCCTCTATTTCCTCTTTTCTTCCGAAGGTCTTCTCCTATCTTCGCGGCCTCGGCATAGAAGGCTCCAGCTCCCTTCCCAATTGCGATCTTTTCTTTAGTCCAATCTTTTGAACGATGCCCTCTTTTTACAGCTGTCTCTCGCAAGGGGCTTCTTGACAATCCCCAGTTTTTTCCCAATCCGTCCACTACTTTTTGGTCTTACTGGGGGAAGCCCTCCCTTTTCAACGTCTCTTTGGGCTGTACCCCCCTTCCCCTCCATGTAGGGGTTACCGGTCTCGAATGCCTTCCGTTTGTGCGTGCTTCTTTTGTTGTGTGAAGATTGAGTTGTTCCTTGTCCGCACCCGTTTTCCCCCCCCTTTTCGTTTGAAGCGGAGCGCCGGCGCCTCATGCTGTTACCGCCGTGGCAAACTCTGTTTTTGTCCCCGACTTGTGTGGCCCCTCTTTTTCTTGCATAGTCAGGTGATTGCGCAGCTCTTTCTTTGTCCCAAAGATCCTCCCGTGCGCCCACAATAAGTGACTTACTCGACTTTTTCCCTGAGTTCAAAACGCTCAGAGTGGTTTTCCGGACGCGACACACGCCCTTTTGTTCGAGCTGGTGGGACTAGTTTTTTTCAATTGATTTTCCCCGGCTCTTTCTTTCGCGTTCGAATTTTCTACGACGGATTCTGTTTCTTTTCAGCCCTTTATTAACCCGTTCCCTAGTGGGTATCAGCGCAAAGCCGGAAAGATCACTGCCCGACAAAGGCACGAGTTAAGGGACTTTTACCGATTTACTCCCCCGCCAGCTTCCGTCACCGATTTTCCTCCCAGCCCCGGATATCTTCCCGCGCCCGTTTTTTCGCGCCTGTTTCGAAATAATGATGATTCATTTACTTGAGCCCCCAGTCTCCATTTTATTTACTCCTGCCCCGGTCCCCCCCAGGCAATATCCGGATAAGAATCGTCTTGACCCTCCCTTTGATTTAGTTCATGACTGAACTTGGCACGATTGGAGAACGGACGAAAACCCCAGCTCCCTCCTCTTTTTTTTTTTTCGAGCAGGTCCCCCCGATTTGCGTCCCCTCCGCGAAGCAAGATTTCAGTTCGTTAGCACTGTAGATTTTTCATCGTTCACCCCAATTTCTTAATCTAATTGATCGCGGATTTTCCAGTTCTCTTATTTCTTTTTCGCCTTTTTCTGAGGGTTATTTTCGATGTTCTTGCCCTGTTCAGTTACCTCCCCTTGAGAAACTTACCTCATATTTCCCATTTATCTCTTCGATCGTTGGGCTACGCCCCAGCTCGTTTCCTTTCTGGTGAGAACCCTCATGTATTGATTGTTTGAGTCCAGAGTTTTTTTTTTTCTGCTGATCTTTTCTAGTTTCATCGACTATTCACACTTACTTTACTGAATTGATTGCAGGAGAGATCAGTCTTCTGTCTAGCTTCCTGACCCTTATAGAAACCATCCTTCAAGACTTCTCCTTCATAGCGAGAGCCCGGTCGCATTTTTCTAGATCTGGTTTTGCTCCGGCTGGTTATCCTATACTGTGCCTCTTCCTGTTATCTACTCGCTCATGCTCCCCCCTCAAGGATTGGTTCGAACCACTTCCGAATCGCTTTTTGCCCGTGCTTTGTTGGTCTGGTATTCTTCCCTCGATAACCCGGCCACCCTGGTCCGTTCTTTGTTTTGGTTTTGTCCCCCGCACCGTGGGGACATTCGTCGAAGACTCTTTTCGCGCTTTTCTACTGGGATTCCCTGTGGTCTTCCCCCCTTTTTCTCCGTCCGGATGCATCTTCTTTCCTACTAAACGGTCCTTTAGAATTTCAATCCTTTTTTCGATGATTGCTCCTATCTCCCTTAATTTTTTGAGTGATTCAACTGTCTATCTTCATCCTTGACATAACTGTCCCCTTTTCCATAGATCCCCCTTTTTTTTTTTTTTTTCCCGAGGAGAATCCACCTGCGATCCTCTTTCGGACGTTTGAATCTTTAATGTTTGTCAGACACCCCCCTCCAAATTGCTCACCCCCACATTAAAACTGGTCGCACGTTCCTCCTTGGCTTTACCGGCAAAAATCAGCTTTTGGCAACAGTAGATTCAGTATTTTCCAGCAACCCCTCCGGTGGCGAACTTTTTCGATTAAAATTTTGATGAAAATTATTTTTGAAAATCCCTCGAAAGCACGTCCCTGGTGACTCATCGATTGGTTAATGATACGTTTATAGGCCGACACTTTTAGCCCCAGTCCCCCGTGCCGGTTTTTCCAGATGTTAGTTTTCTTCAGGCCCTGAACCTCGCCGTCCGCTCTCCGCCTGCTTCCCCCAAAATTTGTCCCTCTCGAGCCCCTTGGCCCTTCGACTGCACCCTCTCTGTCCTCAACCCACCTCCAATCAGACCGATTCTCAATTCCCCCCCTCAATAAACCGCCTGATCCTCTTCTAACCTCTCGCGCATTTTTCCCCACCGGAAGATGTTGCAAGTTTTTCGCTCCACTGTTCCCGCCCCTCACTCCGGCCTCAGAAGCTTCGTATCCTTTTTCCCCCCCATCGGCATGATCTTCCACCTCGTCCCCCAACAGTTTTTCCAATGTTATGGGAACGTAAGTAGGAGTTTTCACATCCTGCTACCTCGACCCCAAGCCGTTTCTTCGCGCGCCGAAATTCTTTTGCCTCCCCTCCCTTCCCCCCCTCCGATGTATTGGTGTGCTGGGTTTTTGGGCTCTTTCCGAACGGTTTGGCCCTCTTTTTTCCTGGAATCCCTTTTGACCTTTGCGGTTGTACAGGATTTCTTAATGATTTGGCCACTTCTTTCTTTCCTTAAGACCCCCTCGTGGCGCCTTTAATTTCCCCCAATTTGTCTGTAGAACTGATTTTTCATGTGAAGTGTTCCCGGCTGATCCAGCCGCTTTTCTCAGGTTTTCAGTCCTCCTTGTTCAGCGTTAACATCTCAGTCACCTTCTCTTTGGTCCTTGTTCATTTTTGCCTCTCTATTGGTACTGTCATTGTCTTTGTTGCCCCTCCGGTCCTTCCCATTATGATTCCTTTTCTTCTTCCTTTCCTATTATTTTATCTCCGGCGCTTATCCATTTTTATCTGAAGCTGCTTGCTCGATAATCAAGTCCTTGCGTACCTTTTTTCGACTTCTGTGATCCCACTCTGATCCCCCTTTTTTTTTCACCTTTTTTTCGCCGATGCGTCCGTCGTATGGTTGCCCACTGGTTCCCTTTCGTAAGTCAGTCTAGCTTTTTCCCTTTTTTCTTTATGGAGTAACTCTGTAGGCCAGTATCACTCTTTTTGCCGGGTATCGTCGTCCCGCGGGGAGCGACGTCTGCTCTTTTAAGCCCTCGACGTCCTTAACTGGTACCAGCAACTCTCATATAAACCCTTTTCACCAGGTCCACCCCCTTTTGAAATTCGTCCCCTTTGCCGACTGGCCGAACGGTTTATACAAGGGATATGTTTCTTTCTTTTGGTTAAGTTGCCTAAGATTTTTATTTCCCTTCGAGGCGTTATGCCCCCCTTCCTTCGTGGCTACTCCCAGCCCAAAGTTCGTTTTCTAAAGCTTTTGATGCCGTCGATCTCCTTCACCCAATTTTTGAGTTCACTCATGGCTTGAGCTTTTCTAAGTCTTTCCCCTTTTCCTCCAGTCCTTTCTCTGTCTTTTGTCAGATGTCTAGCTTTCCTTTAAAGCATTCTTAAGATCCCCGAAAGAGTTTGCAGCCCCCCCTTATTGTCAAGTTTGTGGCAGCGTCTTGAGTAATCACTCTTCAACATTTGCCGCGCCCACTGTACTTCCTTTTCAAGAAGCTAACTGTGCCTTGCCGTGCGACCCAGCTTGGCGTGTAGCGGAAATCTCATTTTCCCATACAGTTCCTCTCTTTTTTTAGTACGTATCCACACATCGATTTCTCCTCTTTGTTGTTGTTTTTTCTCTATCGTTTTTCCTCAGGTGTCCACGTGACTTTTTATGCGGAACCCTGTTTTCCGCTTTCTTTTGACTCAGTCGTTGAAAGCGTGCTTCCTTTTCTCCGCTTCAGGCGCGGCGCCCTTTTGCGTTTTTTTCTTTACGATTCCCTCAATCGTCTGATTCAATAGGCGGTAGCTTTGTGTCCTGATTGCTTATTTGTTTTTGGAAAATGATTTCTCTTGACAGAGCACTTCCTTTCCCCTTTAGATGGTCGCAAGCTCCCTCTAATTCCCCATGATTTTCTTACGGTTTTCAGCAAATCATTCGAACTGTGATATTTTGTCGAGACCCTCCTTGGGGAAGTCAACTTAATCCTTCTCTGTCTTACTTTTGGCTCTGTAACCCCACTCTAAGTTGTGGTTTAAAGAGGATGAATCAGGTGCTTGTTCCCCCAGGGTCTTTTCTCATCAGATAGGGTTTTTCACTTTTCAATGGTCTTTGCCTTCCCCTTCGTCCGGCTCTTGGATTTCATTTTTGGTCCGTTCGCCCCAGTCCATGGGCTTTTTCCCAATGACCCCTTTTTCTCTTTCTTTCCCCGCGTTTGAGGAAGAGTCGAATTGCCTTTCTTCGCGCCGGGTAACGTTCCCTCCCCATGCCTCCAACCTCCCGTAGGATCATCTCTCGAAGTTCCTTCCAGAGTGGTGTTTCTCATACGTCTATTCTCCTTTTTTTGTCGATCTCTGGTGTGCTGATGCTGAAGTTCTTCGTCCTCTTTTGCGCCTCTTTTTAGAGGCAAGAATCGTCACACTGAGGGAATTATATGAGTTTTCCATCCTGTATGGTTCCAATTTTCACCCTCCCGGTAGGCCCCGCAATTATGCCCACGCGCTGGCATTAAAGTGAAATGGACGGTAGACCCCCCATTGTACCCCCTTCCCGGAATAGTCTTCCCCCGATGGCCATGTCAAGGGCTCCCCGCTTGACCCTTTGCACGTCGCACGTGTGCCCATGATTTTGTTTTGGACATTTTCTACGCGGTTTTTTGAGAACCGTCAACTCCCCCCCGGACCAGTCCTACTTCATCCCGACTGAACCTCACGGTCCTCGCTTGCACCGGATCTATGGCTTTAGTTTGTTTATTGCGCCTTATGGATCTCCACCACCAAACTCCATTTCTCTCATTCGGGTCTTCTCTTCCCCCCCTGATTTGAGCAGCGAGCCCCACCCCTCCTCCTTTCGCGTCGTATTTGTTCGATTTTTACGCGGCCCCTGTTCCCAAAAAGTTGGAATATGGCGCTGAGTCTCTGGTGGTGACCGTCGTATGGTTTTCTCAATTTAGATGAAGTGAACCTTCCCGAGACCTCCCTGGTTCCTCTTTGGGTTTTTTAATTTTCGGGGCGGGGGTCTTTGTGGGCCTCGGTCTGGGGAGCTGTGGGGTTTTGGGGGGTGTGGCGCGTTGGGGCGGGCAGGGGGGCAGGGGCGTTTTGTTTGAGGCTTGGGGGGGGGTTTCAAAAAAAAAAAAAAAAAAACCAAAAAAAAACCAAAACTGGGGGGTGGGCGTTTTTTGGTGAGGGGTGTGGGTGGGTTTGGGGGGGGGTTTGTACTTTATGGGGGGGGTGGTTGGGTGTTTTCGGGGTGAGGGGGTTTGGGGGTTGGTGGGGGTTTGTTGTGGGTGGGGGTGGTGGGGGGGGGGGGCGGTTTTTTTTTTTGGGGGTGGGGGGGCGGGGGGTTTTTGGGGGTGTTTTTTGGTTGGGTGTTTTGTTTTGGGGGTTGGGGCTGCTTCTTGCGGGAATGAGAATACGATCTTGAGTATCGATTCACTCCTCCCCTTTGAGAGAGCTCCCTGTATTTCAAGTAGTTTTGGTGAGAAACCTTTTTCTAATTCCGATTCTTCTTTGATTTTTTTTTCGGGACCCCCTAGTTGTTCTTTGCTTGCTGAGAACTCTTTTTGTCATCGAACAGGAGGTTCTTGTTAGCAGTCTCTCGATCAGACGCTTTTTTGTACACGGAGCCCCAGCTTAACCCCTTTCTCCATTGCGCCGTTAATACGATCTCCTTTTTTTTTTTTCTGCAGAACTCGAGGCGCTCCCCGGGCTTGCGGTCCCGTTTGTAGAATGTTTCACGCTCTTAAGCTCTAACTGTCTACCGGTATGCACCACCGCGCTACGTTTTGGTTTGGCAGGATCCTCCTTCCCCCGTAGTAAAGTTCCCCCAGTTTGTTGGAAGTCATTGTTTTCTGCAATTTGGATTTGGTGGTCTCAAAGCATTGTTTCCATTAAGGATAAGTATACGTCCCCCCCTTTTTTCCCACACCCCCCCCCCCCCCCTTTCACCCCCCACCCCCCACCCCCCCAATCTTTTTGAGAGAGATTTTCCCTACCGGTCGTTGGATTTACCCCCTTATCTGTGGGGAGTACCCTTCATGGTTTACCCTACTACAACTTCCTCGAATGTCTCTCTCTACAGATTTTTCCCCTCATCTTTCTTTACCCCTCTTGTTTTTTGGACATGCTTTTCATCTTCCTCTTATCCCTAAACTCCCCCTTTGTCTCCAATTATTCATGTACAAGGATTTCTCCCCTTCCCTTTTTATCAAACGTGAGACCACTACGATATTAGTTTCTTATTCTATTGGTCCCCCCAACGTCCCCCCCCCTTTGGTGCGCCCAAAATCACAATGACTAACTCGTGCAACCGTTTCAATTTTTATCCCCCTCTTTCTCGCTGTCCCCCCCCCCTCAGTGACCCCCCCTCCCCGCAAGTTTCAGGACCTTGGTTTGGGTCCCCCCGTACATTTTGTGATGAACGTGCGTATTACTCCCCCCTTCCGCCTCCCCCCCCAAGACAGGACCGCGCTATAACGATCCTCTTTCTCTTCTTATGGACTTTCCCAAAGGTCGCGTCCCGCATCAGGGTTCCTCGAAATCTTTCCTGTTCCCCCACTCCCCAAGCACTCTCCCACGTGAGATGGCAGTCCTCCCCTCAGTCTGGATAACGTAAAACAAATCAACTCCTTTTTCGCGGCACTTGTTCTTCACCAAGTTTTTCCTCCATGGACGCCTTCTCCTGCGTTCCTCCCCCGGCATCTCCTCTTATCACTGAGATAGCTTTTTCTTTGGTTTCGTCGGTTGATCATGCACTCCCCCTTCCCTCCTCGAGATTATTAAATGGATCCCCCCCGTGAAATTTCTTCCCCCTCCGCACAAATTCCCTGATTTTTTTTTAACCCCCCTTCCTCCGCGACATCTAATCCTGTGCTGCCCTGCAATGGATGGAGTTTTCGTTACCAAATCTTTCCCCCCTCGTCCCCCGGCCAGCCTCTTTTTTCCTGGTGGCGCTTTTTTTTTGTTTCGTTTTTCCGATCTTTCGCAAAGCGTGCCCTTTCAATAATTACAAGTTATCGCCTCAGGGTTCCTTGACTTTTCCCTTCATCTCCAGGAGGCAACGCCAGTCTTTTTAACGTCCCTCGTTTCTCCCCCTCAGCGAAATCCGGATTTTAGTTCCAAATTTTTTTAGACTGGCCCGTTGCATTCCAACCTGTTGCTCTCCAGGTTCCCCGCCATCGGTTTTTTACTAGAGGTTGTTTTTGGTACATTCTTTAGACTTCCCGTTTTGGCCTTTAATGTTTTGGACTTTTCTCGGTGCTTGGGGCCTTTTTCATCGGTCCGTTGTTGCCAGCCTTACTGGCTTTCATTTCCTCATGAATGTAATATTTTTTTCCGATCTTTTTTATCCTCTCCGGCTTTTTCTAGAGATAGCCCTTCTCCAATCCCTCTCATCACCCGCCCCCCTTTTCTCCCCCATCCCCCCCCCCCACGGTGTTGTCGGCCCTGCGACCTTCTGATAGGTGTTTTTCCACTTAGGCAGTCCTTCTTGCGAGTCGACTTTTTTTGGTTCTGAATTTCAAGTCATCTCCTAACCCCTTTTGTGACCTCCTCCTTGCCGCCCGCTGGTGTCTACAAGAATGTCTTGGGACCCCTTTTTTTCCTTTGTACTACCCCCTTCTTCCCCCAGAAGACCTCCCTAAAGTACCTCTCAGGATTAAGACAACCAGCGTCCCATCTTTTTCCCCCTGTGGAGGAAAACGCTACCCCTTCCTGATGTGCCCCTCTGCACTGACAAGAAAGGTCCAGAACGTGTTACCTACCCGGGCCTGCGCGCTTTCTGTTTACACCCAGAGAGTACTCCTTATTGAGTTGCTTTGCCACCCTTTTTTCTCCGCCCCCCAAATCTACAGTTCGGATTCCATGGGAAAAGTTCTTGCCCCTCCCGTCGAGATGTCCCCCCTATCCCCTTCTTTTGTTGCCCCCCCCCTCTCTCGACTAGATTTCCCGACCTTAGATTGGGCTTCGCGATGCCCCCCGGCATTTTTTTTCACTTTCTTCAGATCGCAACGTTGCCCCGCAGCTTTCTTGACTTTTCTGGCCAGCGCGGCGCCCCTCTCAACCCGAAGCAGAGTCCTCAAGAGTTATACGGCACTGTACCTTTTTTTTTTTTTCTTTTTTCTTTACCAACGTCCTTTTTTGAAAGCCGCAGGTGCGCTTTCCTATGGTCCCCTCTTTAGGTAACTCTCTCCGTCTTGAAGTATGATCCTCTTTCATCCTCCGTTTTTTGTTAGCCTTCCCCCTTTTGCTTGGACTCCCCTGTACGCCCCTCTATAGCGGTACCTCTGGGAACCCCATTTCGCGCGCCCCCTGCTGCTTTGTAACTTCCCAGGCGTTTTTTTACAGGAAAGTTTGTGACGGAGAGAGCTTCCCTTGGCGAGGCTCTGCCTTCGACGCACTTTCCAGAAGATCCCTTTCTTTGGCACTTTTTCCCTTTTCTATCGTCTTGGATTCTCTCATAGAGGCCGGACCTCCCTGAAGGCCTGTCCTTTACAGATTTTCTCTCTTGGAGCGCTCAATATCCCCCCTATGACGATTTAATGTTTAATATTTGCTCTTTTCCCCTTTTTTTTCCATGCTTTCCCCAGTTCCCCCCTCCCCCCCTCCTTCTGATTGGTGGAAGCCAAGTGGTTTTGAAGCATCTTCGAATTTTCTTTTCCTGCGGGCTGTACATAACCCCCGCTTCCCATGTTCCTTCGGTAGAGAGACGGCCGTTTTGTGTTTTGTGCGTGTTCTTCCCTCCTGAGGGTGTCCTTTCTTTTCGCAACAGGTTCTCCCTTTCCTCTTTCTTAAGGTCGGTCTTGGTGCGTCATGCTGTTAATTTCTTGTTTCAACCAGTTACCCTGGCGGCGTCCCAAGACCTCGTGTGTGTTTGTTTTTTTTTTTTTTTTTTTTTTGTTTTTTTTTTTTTTTGTTTTTTTTTTTTTTTTTCTTTTTTGGTTATCTCTTCGTCTTTTCGGGGATAGTTCGAATACTCCTAGAGTGAACTCCGCCGTAAGCTTTGACGACTGGCCCCCCCTCCACACTCAACCTTCCGCCTCGAATTTTTCTTACCACTTTGCGACCCCCCCTCCCGGTTTCCTAAGTCGTCTACCCGCTCACTCCACGTGGGCGCTTCTTTTTTTCTCGTTTAGGCGCATGGCAGCTCCTCGTTTAGCGCGCGGCTTTTTTTCCCTTGAAGATGCCTCCACGCAGGACCTTCCCTTTTCCAAAGAATGTAACACGCCCCCGATGTCCCGTACCGATCCCCCTCCCCCACCGTAGTCACGCAGATAAACCTTTCCCGGAAAGCGATAGCACTATTTGAGTCCCGCTCCTCAGTCCGAGTTTCCCTTTTCATCCGCGCCGTCCTTCCAACGCGTCCTGCCCTATTTATTGCTGGCCCTTTTTTCCCATTTTCTATTGTGACGTGTAACCAGACTTCACTCGGCGAAAAGTCTCTAGTGACCCCGACGTCCTCGCGATGTGGAGAGAGAAGGCTTTTGTCCATGGGCCGCCGGAAACGATGATCAACCAAAGCGCGGTCCTTTTTGAGTCATTCTCGCGGTAAACGATTTGAGCAACCGCCTAACGCTTCAGTTGAATCCCCAGGATGCTCTTTCTCTTCCTCTGTCTAGTGGACCTCTGGCTGTCGGACGGCGCTTTTTTTTCGCGTAGGGTGGTTTTTGCCCTAGAGGCAGATTTCTCTGAGTTTCTCTTTTTTCCTGTTTTCGTTATTCTTCTCACTTACTTCCGTTCCGGATCCTTTTTTTCGCTTCGCTTTTCTCATGTAGTTTGGTTAGTCCCCCCTTTGCGACGGGGTTTGACTTGAGTCCGCTTCTTTTTTTATTGCTTCCCCTCTGCCCCCTGTTAGCTGGTCTCCCCCCCTCTCTGGGAGTGTGCGAACGAGTCCATTTCTCTTTTTTCGCCGCTTCCTGCTGGAGAAAGAAATTTATCCTTGCCGCCGTCCAGAGTCTCTCTTTGACTCGTTCCTTCCCCATCCCCCCGTCCGGGCTTTTTCTTCCGTTTGGTAGAAGGACGTCTTTCAGCGACATCTCATTGCTTGTTGGAAATTTGCTGTCATTATCTTCTCCAAGGGTGTTTTGCCCCCGATCATGTCAGCATCTCCCTTGCACAGTTGGGGAGAGAATTTGGAGGGGTTTTTTTGTTATCACCCTTTTTTTCAAACTTCCTTCTAATCAAGGCGCGACGGAGACAGGCTTTATCCCCGACGGGGTTCTTCCCCAACCCTCTTTCGAAGTAGATGCATCATGAATTGAATCCTCCCTTTTCCTTTTTCTGATATTCCCGATGAGTTCTTCTTCCGTTTTTGTTGTGAGTTTGATACTGCTATTATCTCTTTAACTTGAAGTTTTAGTATCCAGATTCAGTCCAAGCTCCCATCCCCAGTTTGGGAGAATCCCACCTCCTAGATACATTTCCCTGCCAGGGCCCCCCTCTCCCGCCTTTCCTGAAACAATTGGTAAGACAACCCCACCCCCATACCCAAACTGCTTTCACAAACTAATGGCCACCTTTGTGGCGTTCCAGATCCTTGTTTTCGTTAAGCCACAAAACCTAACAAATGCGTCGGATCGTAATGTGACCCAAACCTGTTTCTTGACCTTCTAATCCTAAAGAGTGGCAGTCATCTACCACGTTTGCTTCCCCAGGTCCCCCTAGCGCTCTCTAGCTCCTTTCTTTTTCTGATGAGAAAGGAAGTCCGCTGTTCATTTGCATGCCTGCTTTTGTTGTATAGGCATCTAACCTAGCTCGCGGTTCCCTCCTTTTTTTCAACTACCCATGATAATGTTCTTCTCCGCCCCCAGTCCCCCTCTTCTTCCTCCAGCAAATAAGCTCGGTCTAACCAACCCTCACTCCGACCTAACTGGACACCCTGTGTTTCCCTCCCCCCAAGAAGGGACCCATGCGAGAGATTCATTCTTCGATGTAGCGGACACTCCAAGATAGTTGTTTTTTTTTAGTAGTTTCTCCCCTCCGTTCAACTGAGACGTCCACCCTTCTTTAGAAGTTTTTTCATATTAATGAAACCCCATCCCTCGGAGACCCATACCATGCAAAGATGCCCCCCCTTATTTTTTACCCCCAGATGCCATCTAAATTATGTTGGAGACCTGCCCCCTTCAGGCTGTAGCGCGCAGCCAATGTGGCCTCGATCGGCATGCGGTCACCTTTTTTTGTGCGTGGTTTTTTCGTTGCTCACCAGTTTAGACACAAGCGGTTTTTTTCCCCTATTCAATGTGATAATTCCATCACTCTCTCCGTTCTGGGAGATCTACTGCGCCCGAGAGTAGGATGTTTTGTACAGCCTTTCGGACTCAAATTCCCCTTCTTAGCCTTTTCCCGAAGAATCCCCACCTGAGTCGTCACCGGATCCGTTTAAGTTTTTCGTTCCTTTCGCGTACGTCCCTTGGCCCGTCTCTTTACTTTTTTAAGGGATTGCTCTGGCGGTGCTCCCCGGTACTCGGGTCCGTTTTCGGTTTCTTCACCAACTAAATGAATTTTCCTCTATTTCCTGAGGACGAGTCTATACCTCGACACTTCCAGGTCCTCTCCTCCTCCTCCACCCGTCACTTTCGTTTTTCGGCTAGAAACTTGATCGTGTTCTCAATTCTTTCCTCCTGCTTCAGATGCCTTCCTTTTTTTGTTTCCGAGCCCACGTTTTTCTCATTTTCCGTTCCTCCGTATCTTGCGAAGTTTTCCGATGACTCTGGAGCGCAAGTTCCGCCCCCACACCGTTAATTTTTTTTAAGGTGCCCGCAATGCCATTGGTTCCTCCCGTTTGATTTTAACAACCTCCACTAGCACGGACTTAAGAAGCTCCTCTCCCCTCCTTCCACCTTCCTCCCTCCGATGTCTTCACTATCTAGTTCGTAATTCGATTAATAAAAGGGCCCCCGGCCCCTCTTTCTGGATTACATCTAGCCCAACGAGGCTCCTTCCCCCGTTAGGGGATTCCCCCTTCGTTTGCTTAAACTCTCCCTTCTTTTGTTTTTCACTGGTTTTTCCGCCCGTTTGAGGATGCCCAAATCTTCTTCCTCTGAGGCCTTGCTTGACTCACGATCCCATTTTCTCACTTCCTCTTTTCTTCTTTTCTCGTGTGCCATACTTTCTCTTTTCCTAAGATTTTTCGGGCCGATTAGCTTTCCGGCTTTTTAGTCGCTTTTTTTTTCCGCTCTGAACTAACCCGACCTCCCTCCGCCCCCCTCCTTTCAATCCCTTTTCCCTCCGCGACATTGGAACTATTAGTTCCCTAGCGTCTACCACTGATTTCGGCCTTCATGTTCCTTACTTAAGATTGGGAACTTTCCAAACCTCGATCTCTCTCTTAATACTCCCCTTTGTGGAGGTAATCGCTTTTTGGCACGAGGATAGCCCTTTAACCTTTATACGCGCACCCCTGCGCTTTTTTCTCCCCCTTTTTTTAAACCCGTGCGCTCCGGTCGCGTTTCTTCTTTTCTGCCCCTTGCGCGTTTTCCTCGCCGACCGTATTTACTCGTTTTATATGATCTTCTTTAACTGATATTTGCACTATTTCTTACGACCCCTTTCCCTTAGTGCATCGGACCGTTAGAAGCCTTCTCATTTTCGCCAGTTGATATATTCTCATCCCTTCGCTTACGTCTGCACGATTTGATCTTTTTCAGCTCAAGGGAACTGCATCTTTCCTCCTTCCCCAATCTAACTGGTATCTTTTTTTCTTCTGTCACACGGAAGATCAGCTCCAAGCCTCTCGTCTGTAACCCACCATTCACTTTTCTGCCCTGTCAGGATATTAGTCGGTCGTGCAGGCCTTTTGTAGTGTGATTCATATAAATTCTGAGGGAGTCATTGCCGCCAGTGTTAATTTTCGCTTATTTGATAGGCCTCCGTGGGCTAATGCTTTTGGCATGCCTCCTTGTTAGGCAGGTTCATGGGTTTGATAAGACCTTTCTTTGGACCCTTTCTCTTCTTTCTCAGGCTGGATTCGCGACCAGAGACTGATTTTTTTGTCCCCCCCAGAGTCCTCAGTGGAGCAACCCTCATGAGGACAGTAATCGAGACCGATTGCCTGAAGTCCTACCCCCCCTACATCGGCCGTCCTACCACTCCAGGAGCTTTGCTGTTCTTTTTTTGATTTGTGCAGATTTCCTCTTTAGTAGGGATGGAAGAATATTCCCTTGTTCCCCTCTTACCTTTCATTGGAATCCCTTATGTTCTCACCGGATGACTGGACTAGGAAAAAGACCACTTCCCGCCAAAAATAACATTCCCTCTTTCGAGGCGGTCTCCACGTCTCCTTCCCCCTAATTTCAGGATCAGGACACGATTGTCTTTGCCCCGATTAAATGGATAATCGAGACTTCATCTTCTAGTTACGGCAAATAATTTTACTTTCGTTACCAGGCCAGTATTTCCTTCTTTGAGAAGCCCCCGAATTGCAGTCACTCTTGCGCCTGATCGTAGTAACAGGCCCTTCGAGAGTCAGGACGCCAGGAATAGTTTCCCCCCCCCCCCCCCCCCCACACCCCCCCCACCCCCCCCCCCCCCCCCCCCCCCCCCCCCCCACCCCCCCCCCCCAAACCAACATTTGCCTCGAAGACGGACCCCTCTCCCCCAGAACAGGCTGCACCAGGTAGAGAATCGGTCTTCCCGCGGCGATCCCACGATTCTTTTTAAAGCTGTAACGTCTATTCGTCTGTAGTATTGCGAACTTTTGCTGTTCCCCCCCCCCCCCAATAACAATACATCTGGTTCCTTATCGCGATTTGAAGAATCTTCGCTATTCCAGTGAGAGAGGAAGCCTCTTCTATTTCGTCTTGCTTTTTCTTTTTTTAGTTACTTTTCAACTTCTCGTCGTGATCTATTCTGAGTAAGTTGTGAGGCCATATTTCTTCTTCTTTTATGGGACCCGGCCTCCTTCGGTCTTTTCTTAGGTTTGATATCCCCCCCCCTCTTCATTTGAGAGTCTGAGACTAGGCCGAGTCGTGGTAGTTTTTCAATTTTTTCTTGGGAGTTGCGGACAGAGATGCTCTTTCGGCTGGAGTCATTCCTCCGGAGACGCCTTAACGGATCCTTTTCTACCTTTCCCATTAGAGACGGATCTGACCTCGATGCGGGGTTTTTTTTCCCCCCCCTTAGACAGTCTCAGTGTGCTTTTCTCCCCCATGTTTTAGAGCTCCCATCCCTGCTGTTTGGTAACACGATGTCCGCCTCTATGTCTCCTTTTTGGAGTGGTGGGACGTGATCTATTCCATCTCTCTTAACCAGTTCCCAGTTTTTGGCAGGAGGGTGTTTATTTTTGTATTTTTGGTTTAACTGTTCCCCCCGGAAGGATAAGATCCTCTGCCCCCCCGGCGCGACTCTAAGTAGACTCTCTTTCGGCTTCGCCCCAATTCTGAGTCCCTATCTCGCTGTAATCCTTATTCAGAGTTTGTAGTACTCAAATTGATGTTCACTCTGCTTTT
>Ga0179593_1489066_pt1 | contig 15039 bp, 19 predicted proteins | sample CZODoug2_1_08_16_FD_185931 | JGI IMG/M metagenome (GOLD analysis project Ga0179593, IMG submission 185931) | Vadose zone soil fungal communities from Angelo Coast Range Reserve, California, USA - CZODoug2_1_08_16fungal (PacBio error correction) | ecosystem: Environmental > Terrestrial > Soil >... | reverse complement strand
AGCGAGGCATCTAATAATTCTCCGCTTTCGTGCTGTACTCACCTCCACACCCGCGAGTCCACGACCGAAGCGTCGCTGCTTCCCCTTTCGTAGTCCTTGTCCCCCCCTTCGGTCAGCACCAGTCAGTGCGCAGTGGTGACGGTGATTCCATGTTGGTGCGCACCGATGAATTTCTGTGCCCCCTTTACCTTTCTCTCGGACCATTGCCGCATATGACTTCTATACCTTCTTTGAAAGGCGCGCCCGTTCGACCCATGATGCCCTGCATTGCCCGCCCCCCCTTTTGTCTCTCTCACCCCCCTTGACTTTTACTGTTCCATACGAGTTTGCCGTTGCTTAGCTTAGCGTCGAACACTACTCGATTCGCTAGGAACCCCGTTATAGCGGGCAACTTCGAGAAAATCCCACCTTTCTTCTTCTCCCCCTTTCCCGTCCCTCCGATTGTATAGCTTCCAATGCATTTCTACTGCCACCCCGTTTCGAAGCCCGACGCCGTACTTGCACTCACGATTCCTGTTCCCCTTTCTTGCTCGCGACGACCCTCGCTGTAGACTCACCTGCACGCATTTTCCTCCTTTCGTCCGCCCTCTTGGCCCAGTTCGGCCGCTGCCGGAACTCCGCGCCCTCTGGCAGCAGTTCGTCTCCCCGATATAAACCCCTTCCGGTTTTTTTTGGTTGCCACCTGTCGCCGACAAGAATGTTTTCTAAGGACCGAATGTCAGTTTCCGCCCTTCCTGTGCTTTTCACATGAGGTCCACTTGATGTACTGGCGTCCTGCTTTGACCAGGCCCTCTTGTCCCCTTTCCTCTTTCCCGAGATACACTTTGCACCATATTTCGGATGGTATAAAGACACTCGCGTCTAAGTTTGTTTCTTAAGGACATCCGGGTAGGGTCCTCAGGCATATTTTTCTTTTTCCCCACCAGGTCCTCTTCGATGGCCTTCTCGCGCCTGATCTCCTGGATGAACATGCTGAGAAACTGCAGCACTAAAGAGCTTCCAAGATCGAGGCCGAAGAGAACCTTGTTCTCCCCCCCCCACCCCCCCCCACCACCCCAAAACACACACCCATTCCCCCCAAATAGCGGCGCCTTGGTTGAGAACACTCAAGAGTTGACGTGTACCCCTTTTCTCCCTTCCTTCCCGCACTTTTCTCTGGGCCGGCTCCTGCGGGCAGTACAGCAGCCCGAGACGGGTGTTCCACGTTCCAGTTTTCTCGGTCCTGGTTACCTTTCCTCTTTTCACGCCCAAGCCCTCCCGTTGTACAACCCCTCTCACGCTTGAGTTAACCATTTGCCCGTTGGCAGGCGACACGCATGGCGCTGCAGACCAGCAGTATCTCCGGCTAGGCGGGTCTTCACCTTGTACACCGTGCGTTGCCACTACTGTTTTACGTTTTCCCGGTCTACCAGAGACCTTCGTCGTCCGTTTTTCCATTCCCGTCTCCTCTGAGCGATTTTTGCGATGCGTGCCCCTATCTTGAGAGATCGCCATCCGTGTGCCTTTGCCAAAAAAACGCTTCACGTTGGTGTCCACCCTACCCAAGCTACCATCCCTGACCCAAAACCCACACCCTATTCATCGCTGACTTTTTTGCTCCTTCTTGTTTTTGAACGCTTTCTGTGCTTGTCGAGAATTCCCGCCCGCCATCTCCGCTTCTCTGCTTGCACTGGTTTGCTGAACTTTGTGTCACCGGTCGCGAGAATTCCACACGACATCCCCTATTCTCGCCAATATTTATTTTGTCACCGCATGTTTTTTCTAGGGGTTGTGTTGGCGGCCTGAGTGCCTGATTCGTATTGTTGCGATCTCATCCGCCTTCGCGCGTTCCTGTGCACTGCGTGCCGCGGCTGGAGCGTCGGCCCCCCGTTTTGCAGGGGCCTCTCAGGGCAACTGGGTAGCCCCGCTTATTTGTTACCCTTAAGTTTTCCATGCTTTTTTCATCGTTTTTCCACTTGGGCTCCACGGGGCTGCTCCCCTTTTTAAACCTCCGCCCATCCCTCTTTATGGACGTTTTTTTGACAGCCTGGCGCAGCGGCAACGCGAACCACTTCCTGTACAGTTTTTTTTTTGATCTTTGAGAGAGAATTCTTCGTGTCTTTCCACGTATTTTGTATTCCGTCTTTCCCTGCCCCTGATTCTTTCTCTTTTTACTTCTTGGCCTCGTCCAAAGGCCCAGTTGACCCAATCATCATACCTGTATGCACCATTTATCAACCCATAGGTTTATGCTTTTTTGATTTCCGCGCCCTGAATGCCCTCCCTCTTGAGCATGAAGCGACATCAGGCCCCATCCCGGCTGTGCTTTGCGCGACTTCCGACTGTTGGTATTGTGTCCCTTTTCCGTGTCGCCTGCACCACAGAGCCGAGCCAATTGCCCGAAGCATTCCCCACATTTGCCTCCCGTACCTCCGTGTCATTTGCGTCCGGTGGCGGGAGACTTCGCATAGACGCCTAAGGTGTGAACTCCCCACTGTCAGTGCACGAGCCTCACAGCCCATTTGACCCTCTTGTATCCTGTCCTTCCATTTATTGCCCTTGTAGGCTCTCCCCCCGTTCCAATCGCCCCGAGTTGATCCAGCGAGCGACATTCGGTGGCCCCGTTTTTACACGTGAAGTTATACCTATAAGTCTCTCTCCCGTTAGACGATCTCTCCTGGTTGTTTTTGTGTTTTCCATTTGACGTGCGGCCCAAATCATGACGTATCCCCCTCTTCCCAGCGGCCGTGTCTCCCCCCGACATAGTTCTCTTTACGCTGAAACACCATCTCTGGTGTTTGTTCGACGACTTTACCCTCCCATCGGGCAAGGCAGAACTTCGCCATTACTCTCCAGCCCCCGACATCGCTGGTGTCCTTGGTTGGTTTCGCCTCCTTTGATTGTAGGCACGGTACCCCCAACCTTCCACCATCTTCCTCTGGTTTGGCAACGTTTTCGAGAAACCTTGCTTTGTTTGTGCTTTCTGTTTACCTCACGCCATCCGATTATCGATGCCCCTCTTGACTACCCTGTATCACCCATTTTTGCGCCCTTTCCAAGAACCCCCTCCCTCCTTGACTGTACTCTCCGGTAGTCCACCGATCTCTCCCCTTCACGTCCATCCGGTCACTTATTGTACGTACCTAGACTTTCTTGGCGGGTATGTTGTTGAGATCATTACCTCCTATTTCCAACGGCCTCGGTCTTTGGTCCCACTTCGCTTGCCATTAAGGACCCTTGCTTGTTCAGGTTCCTTGGCCTTTCATGGGTTTGGCCTCCGATCTACGTCCCACCAGATTCCAGTTCGTATAACCGACGCCCGCTTTGCCATGTTAGGAAACCCGTAGTTTTATTCACTGTGTTGTCGAAGACCACCCATCTTCCATTCGGCCAATTCCCCATGGTTTTTGTGTTTTATTGACCCACTTATCATCACCACACTGATCTAACGGGCACGCAGGATCCAGTAGAAGTTAATGTAACTGCATCCCCGTATCCCTTTAATCTTTATCATTTAATGCAACGGTGGCCTGGGCCGTATCGGTCCCTACTCTCTGGCCCTTCTTTTTTCCTGCCCCCTCCCGATCCTTTCCCCTTTTTTTTTTTCCCGGAAGTCTTTCCCCGCGCATGCAAACCTCGTGAGTGAGTTTGCCTCGCACGTAAATTATCCAACCATGGATCGATCATGTTAGAGTTGATAACGTTCTTCGACGAGGCCCCGACTCACAACTATGAGACCTGCGTTTCTTCCTCTTTCCCTTCTGCCTGTATTCCATGTATGAGTCTTTCATCCGTGAGCTCTTCGTTGTAGTATGCCTATGGACCGGTTTTAAAGATTCCCTTTTCGCAGGGTCGTAGATAACTATTAGATTCGGCGCGGAGCATTGCGACGCACTTTCTTCCGAGCCCTCCGCCCGTGTAACCTTTACTTCCTTCTCCCGTGTCGCATCTCCAGGCTGGGTCATGAACTACGCATTCCTAGATACTCAGCCGGCATTGACTTCGCTATGCTGTGTCGTCCCACCTCTGTAGCACGTACCTTTATTTTTGCCGGCCATGACACGCCCGCTGGTACGGCTCGCGTGCACCGTCAGTGTGTTCTTCGCCCTTGCAACGCAAAAACTCTCTTCCCCCAGCACTCTTTCCTTCTGCCTCTTGTTAGGCCGGCTCTTTCTGTCGACCAAGAGATTCTCGGCCTTTGTTGTTTCAAGGCGCAAAAAGTTGTCTGTCGTTTGATCCACGCCCCGGGATATACTGCATGCGTGGGTTTTTTTGCATTCAAACCTTCTTTTCCAGGACACTTCCCCTACCGCCCCCCACATCACTATCCTCTTTCCCTCCCCCCCCACGCCGTCGCGGTACAAGGGATTCTGCGGATCAAGGGCCCTTTTCGTGGCTTGGTCGCATCACATGGATCTGTTCTGGCATCCAGGCCGTAATATTGTCAGTGCAGGCTGAATCCCGTGACAAGCTGCTTTCACCCTCGACCTTCCGATGGCTTTGGACACCCCCCTTTGTCTGTACCCTGATCATCCGAACATTCCGGCCAGGGATTCCAGCAACACCTACCCGTATTTAACCCCACAAGACTGCCGAATTTTGGCAAATTTCAGAAGACGGCGGTGATATGGATTTAACGCATAGACCCCGGGCCAGCCCCCTGTGCCGTTCAAACCCCCCTGTCGGTAATCTTCCATTAGATAGCTGTGTTTATTTGTGTCGGATTTTTGATTGCTTTCGCCGGCGAAGGTACGTCACGCGTTGTCCCTCAAACGTGAATGGTCTCGACGTAGAATCCGTTTATTGAAGTGCCAGGGGAGATTTTTTTTCTTTGCGTGCGTTTCCACCTTCGGCAGCTGGGGTTGATTTATCCCCCAGTTCTTTCTCTCCCCCAACAAAACCTTGATGTGCTAGAAAAGTCTGCAGATCGTTTTTCCTTGTCCCCTTGTAGTCGTTTCAGTTCCCCAGGTTCTCGAAACGTCTGATCTTAGCAGTTGAATCTTTGTTTTGCATTTTTTGACAAGTCCCCCCCAGCACATAAGCTGTTATCCCTAGCTCTTTCATTCTTCAGAGTCATTACTTCTCCCTTCCTTCCCTGCACGGTTTGGCTCGATCTTTTTTTCCTTCTTGTGAGTTTTTTGGCTGATTCCCCCCCCCTTCTCCCCTTTTCCTTCCCTGCAATCTCTGAAGCCTTTCTGATGTTTCTTGACTCTGGTCGGCTCACGTTCGTCAACTTATAGAACCTCCCCTGGCCCACCGTCTCTCCAGGCGTCCCCCCTCTGTTCCTGCCCTCTTTTTTGAGAAAGATGACCCTCGCCGTTGCGTTTTTGTTGAGTTGCAGCCCTGGGTATGACCGGGCACTCCCATACCCCAATCCCATTTGGGTTCCTCTCCCCCCCTTGCTTCCTTTTTTTTTCCACCGATCCCTAGTGCCCCCGATTCTTCTTCACCCGCGTTTCCCGCTGACCAAAATACGCTACCCATGATTTTCTTGTTCGAAATACGTGGCCACTTTCTTCATGTCCCAACGCCGAGGAATTTGGCTCTCCCTCTCCTTCTTTTTTTCTTCGCAGGGAGGACGTGAAATTCGGGGGACAGGGCTATAAGCGTCTGGTCTCCTTGCTGACGCAAAACTCTGCGGCCATTATTTTGCAGGAGACAAAAAATGGTTTCCCATATCCACTTTTTTCGCCCTTCCGCCGCCTTCCACATCCGCAGATCCCCGGTCCAGTTGGGATTATCTTCCTCAGGCCCCCTATCTTGACCCGGTTTCCGAATGGGCCGCCTTCATTTAGTCTCGGATCTTCATCGGTCTTCTACGTTGCAGTTTAATTTTTCTTCGACACATACATTCCCGGGTTACACTCACCTTCCCCTATCCTTTTCTGTCTAGATATTTTTCCCGGTAACCCAACGTTCGCGTGGTAGGAAATGTGTGACTTTTCCCTCGGCGCAACGCGTCAACACCATACTTTTGTCTTAACGCCGTCCAATTTTCTCCTATCTGTTGACGAAAGGACCGTGCTGGGAGCCGCGTCCCTTTTCTGTGTTCGCCGTTGCCTCCCGCTGCTGTTTTTTAACTTTCTACTGGTGGTTTCTTCCCGTGTACCTTAGAGCGATTTGGAGGCTGCTCCTCAGCTCCCTTTGCAGTAAACCACGCACCTGATTGATGACCGTGTTTGTCGATACACTTGATCGAGTGCGCAGAGATTTTTCTCTGTCCACCAGTTTTTCATGAGTACCTTCCTTTACTCTCCATCCCCCCTTCGTGAGTTTATTTTCGTTTTAACTAAAAGTCGGCCGTGGCTTGCCTACAGACGAGTACCCATGGCCCTCTTAGGCTCTTAGTGGGGTAGTCAAGGTACCCGTTTACCCAATTGTATTTTTTGGCCTTAGTCCCCTGTTTTTTTTACCTAGCCGTGTAGACCGCCCCCTCTCCATCTTCTCCTGCGGTTTTTGTTGACCGCCTGGTTCTGAAGGTGATAGCTATACCTGGTATTTGATGCAGAAGCGAGGGTGCTAACTAGGCGCCCACTGTCATCGTTCCCCAGACAGCTTACTTCTGCTTTTCCAAGTGTCCCTTGCCCAGCTATATTTGTTTAATATTTTTACCTTCGACACCTTTTTATTACTCTTAGTAGCTATGCCCCCATGTCTTTCCGGCCCGCTCCGCCAGTTCGATTCTTCAGCGGTCTCCGTTTTTTTGTTCCACAAAAAGTTTTTTAGCCTGGTGCATGTCGGAGCTGTTTCGCCCCCCCTTTGCCTCCGTCTATGGGCTCCGGTTCTACTGGTTTTCATAGGCTATTTTTTTGCGGCCCCATTTTCGCCTTCTTTTCCCCCCCCCCCACCGCCTCAGTACCCCCCCTCCGACCCCCCCCCCCCCCCACACGTCACCCCCGGGACTCTGCGGGTTCGTTTGTTGTCGGTACATTGTTGTCTGGCCTCAGCCAGCTGCGCCTTGTCAAGGTCTAGCCCCCCCATTTCCTTGTCCCCCCCCTGGATTGTTCCTTTTTTCGTACAACATCTTTCCCGGCAACTGACGACTTTGCACTATTTTTCTTGTATCGGGATGTCCATTGAGCGTCTCGTTTATTATCTAATGCGGCAGTTTCCCCTGGTCTCCTACCTGTCGTTCTTATTCTTTTGCCATACTTTAGTACTATCTTTGTGGCCCAGCAGGCCTGCACAAACACCAGCCAAACAAGGGTCATGTAACTGTGTCTCCATTCGGTCTACTCTGCACTCTTAGTGACGGTCCTTGTGTGGGAACCGATGGACCGAAGATGTAGACGTCCTTTTCCCCCATTCACTTTTCTCTAGGCTTGATCGAGCCCTCCTTTCCCCCTTGCACTTTCTGCTATTTTCAGATTTAGCTCACTGGTACTCCGGAGTTTTCTTTCCTGATCTCTCGCAGACCCGAATGGCGAGTCACCACTACATTCGAATCGATTCGCCTTCATGGAGGCACCCTCTCTGTAAATTTTTACCCTCCTAGCTCCGGGTATTTGTTGGGAGGTTCCCCTATAATGCTTGCTTCCCCCCCTCGTCTTCCCTCCCTTTTACCTTCGGCCCTCTCGGCCCTTCGGTCTTTTCTACGCCAATTAGACCCTTGATCTCACGTCCAGTACTGCCACGTCCGGCCGTGTATGCTTCCCTGACAAAACCCTTATCCCAGTCCGATTCAGACAGTCGCCCTTTCCAGATGGGCAAGCCCTCCACTTTCGCTTGTTTATGCACCTCTCCACCCTGCTATCCTGTGGACCATCGCCGGGGTGAGACCGGTTCCACGCCCTTTCCCACCAATTACTCTCGCTGTCTCTGCGGTTTGGATCGGTAAACGTAGCCGCGTTTTAAACGTAAAGGACCCTTTTCCCCTTTTGGGGTTTTGCAATTCTCCCATTCTCCTGCCCTGCCTCTTTCCCCCGTCATTACTGATCCAGGCTCAAACTTATTCAGTAACACAACTTTTGGTGCTTGTTCGAGAGCTTGAATTTCATGACGGATCCATTTTTAACCCTATTACGGAGTTCGGCATCGACCTATGTATTGTACACATACTATGGTTTTACAGCTTTCTCTCGTATTTATACTTGGTGCGCTGACTCTCGATGTACTTGCTCGTCGCGTCCCCACAGGTTTTTGTGCGATGAGTTGAAATACTGGGAGTCCGGTCCCCTTGGAGTAGCGTCTTATAACATAAGCGACCCTACCCTGTCTTTCATCCCCTACCCCTTCACTCTGTTTTTTTTTCAGTAGCGTGTCGGCTTGCCCCGGCGTTTTACATTTCGCTTTGGGTTTTTTCTTCCCCGATTCTAACTAGATGTCATTTTTTTTTTCACCTTTTCCCCCCTAATTCTTTGTCCTTTTTTCCGAATACGGTGCCGGCGAAGCTTGCCTGACAGCTTTTTTTTTCGTGTGTAAGTCTTTCGGAATTCCCCCTTTTCTCTACAATGCCCTGGGGCGGTGCTATTCTTTCCGTGATTGCCCGTGGGTTGACAGACGAAGAGGGGTATATACACAGCCGAACATATTTTTTAGACGTTCTCTGGCCTTTTCCCGGTCTCGCTTGACCCAAAAAAGTCCTAGTTGTCTCCTTTTTCTTTCCGGCCGTCCTCTTCCTTCGCGGCTGTTGGTTACCAACCCCCGGCGGCCTCACGATTTTACAAGATTGCCTCCCATTCTTTATGGTTTTAACGTTACCCGCCAACAATGTGACCCTCCCTCCCCGTCTCCATTCAGCATTCCAATCACCCTTCCCCTGTTTGCACCATAAGAATGTGCGCTTCTCTCCACTCTTTTTCCTCTTTCTCTTCTCCCCCCAACTCTTGGTCCCCCCGTACTTTTGTACCCACATCCCAGGATTCTCCTATTTTTCACGTTGTGTTGGATAGGGGAATGTTTCTGTTTCCCTCCGTCTGTCCCTGTGTCTTGCCGAAGGCTTGGCTCGAGGCAACCTTATTTTGTATGAAGACCCCCGCACCGACCGCCTTTGTATTCACGTTCCTAAGCGCGTGACCATTCGGTGTATTTGACCCAACCCATCGAGCGACAAATACGACGGTTCTTTTAATTTTTCATTGGTGGTTTCCGTCCCATTTTTGCAAGTTGCCTTTTTCCTCCGCGTTGATGTATTTCCTTTGTTTTAAAACCCGCGTCAGTCCGCCAAATACTGCCTCTCGGGACTTCCTGTTGCAGGACCGTGCCGGCGCCGCAGCTGCCACTCATCCGAATGCTAAGCATTTTCTTTTTGTCTTCCCCCTTCCCATTCTTGTGGTCTCCCTTTCCGGACTTTATGTTTTAGTAGCGCACGTCCGTTTCCTGTCAATTTCGTCTCCCTCCTCCTTGGGGAATTCTCCTCAGTCCGACCCTCATTTTCCGATTGCCGCTCTCTCCGCTCTTACTCGCACTTTCCTTGCCCTATTCGTTTGCGATTTTATTTGATCCGGGACTGGATCTGTGTCTGTCGTGGCTCTTTGAGCAACTTTCCTTTGTGCCCACCAGTTTGAACACCGTGGACCTTTTCAAATACTTCCCTATCAGGCGCACAAGAAGGTACGTGTTTGTTCTACTGTGTATGCAGGGCCTTGCCTCTGTGCTGAGTCTTTGCTTTCAAGCTCTGACCACTGGAAACTTCTCTCTTTAACGCTAGGTTTACCGCCCTAAAAGACACGTCAGTCCACATATGGAATTTTGTCCCAACTCTATTTTGAGCCCTTTCTGATCTTAGTATTAAGTTACCTTCCTCCGTTAAAAAAGTCGTTTTTATAAGAGGACTGGGGCAGCTCCTCTGTCGAATGGATCCATCCACACCCCAGTGAACCTTTGCTTTTCTGAACCCGGACCTTATGAGAACTTTTCCCTCGATTTTCTTGTGCGCCCTGAAGAGGGGGGTGAAAAACCCCTTTAGTTGCCACCCCAAATTTTTATTTTGCACGGCATCGACCAAGCTTTCCTGCGGATTCCCGAAGTTAATTTTCCTCGTTTAAAGCGGCCAGAAGGAGATAACTTTGTATCCGTGATAATCGTTCTTTCTCGCATTTTGGAACCCGGCGTTACCCCCTGGTGGCGCTCTTTCAGTTCTGAAACTTTTCTTCTTTCCGAAGTAGAAGTCATGCCAGAGCTGCTGGATCGATCATGCTACGTGGGAATTCTCTGCTTTTGTGATCCCCACACCTGCACGGATTCTGATAAACCACGAGTTAAGCCTTTACCGTTGCTCGGTCGGCTAATTTTCGAAATCTGCATTCGGTCCCCCCGTCGCCACGGCCCCCTCTGGTCTGAAACGCAGGTTTTTGCTTTTCTAGAAAAGTTTTACAACACATTTGCGTTTTCCTCTCTTTTTCCCCGCGACCACGGGGCAAAAATTTCCCGGGGGCCTTTTCCCTCCCCTGAAAAATCCAAATCCGTAGTAATCCCCCCTCGTTCGGCTGACTTTGTGACCCCTTCGCCGTTTCACCCTAGAGGTTCCTCCCACTTCCGAAACAACCTAATGGGGTACGCTTTTACGCCTTTCGCAATAATCAGAACAGAATAATGAACAAACTCCGAGGAATTGATCGCTCTCTCTTTATTCTGACCGTTCTTTACGAAGGTCTTGTTCTTCTTTTTTTTCTCGGTAGGAGCCTGAATAGTTTCCAATCCTTTAAGTGGCGCCTTGACGCGAATAACGACCATTATTGAGAGGATCAAAAACAGCCCTCCCACGGCCAGGTGTTATACAGTCTGGTCCCCCATCCCTTCCTCACCACTTTATTGCCCTCTCGTTGTGTCCTTTGGAACCTTCGAAACCCCCCCGTCGGGCTGATTTTGACCCCCTTCCAGCCGCTCTGGTTTTTCAGTAAACCCCTTCCGTCGCTCCCCCTTTTGAATTCTGCCTTTGATTTTTTACAAGTGAGGGGCGATTTAGCGGCCAAAGAACTCTCAGGTACAGAAATCTCTCTCCTCCGTGTTTTTGTGCTTTTTCTGATTCTCGCCTTGTCCTTTGCAGACTTGCGATTCAAATGGGCGCCGGAGTCCCGGGTGATAGAGAGTTTTTTCCAGCCCCGGGAGCCATTCTTCGTTATTTGTTATCTCCCTTCTTTTTGAATGTTACTTTCTCCCAAAACCAGCAGACCGGGCATGACCAGGTTCCTCGAAGCTAATGTCTGGACCGCGGTCTTGTCCTACCGATGCCTTTGTTTTCTTGCAGGCGCTACGTCTCACCTGGTCCCTCTAAGAGTTCTGCTGGCTCACCCTATCTCCGTTGTAGGCAAACCCCTTTATGCGGTTTAGACATAATGTCCTGACCTGAGTCCCCTGAAGTTTCTCATCGCACTTTTTCCCTTTGTCGGTTGTTCAACTCGTCTTTTGGCGCCGCCAGTCGATGTATTCACCTGCGGCGCGGTGGAATTAGTCTCCGCCGCCTGCGTAACCGCTTTGTTCCGGTTGGTCTCCAGCAAAGTGTGAAAGTTTTGCCGTGTTTTCGAACAAAAGGAGGCAACTTTTTTGGCGAACGTATGGTTGGAAATTAGTCTGCCTTTTAAGGACATCCCGGGGTTTGAACTTTATGTCTTTTTTCGTTCCAGATTTCGACTGAGTCCTTTCCCCCCCCCCTCCGAAGTTTCACGTAAGTAGACTCTGGTCCTTCCTTTTTGCAATCAGCTGGGCAAAGAGACTCCCACAACGATCGCCAGAGACTGCTGCATCGTTTTGTTGGTTGTTCTTGGGGGGTGGTTTGTTTTTTTTTTTGTTGTTTTGTGATGATCCCCAACCCCCCGTCTTTTGGCATGGCGGTACTTGTTCTCTGTCTGTCGCCCTCTTTCTGAAATAAGGCGTCACCTCGCTATTGGATTACGTTGCCTTGTCAAAAATGGGCTGCAAAGTTTTCTATCCTTGATCTCCCTTTCGCCCATCTACTGGGTATCCAGACTAAAAGACCTGCATCCCGCTCCTTCGCTTGCCGCGTTTTCTTTCTTACCTTTTTGCTCTACTTGTGTTCCCTCCCTCCTTTGTGCTCTTTGAATGGTTAGGGCAAAAACCCCCATAGACACTTTCCTCATCGAGCAAGTGTTTACGGTTTTCCGACCTTCCTTGTGCGTCGAAGCTCTGCCTTCCTCTATGCATGCCCTCTTCCTACTTGCTTTTTTTCTTCATTATGAACTAAGGGAACCATGCCAATTTCCATTGGTGGATCGCCTTTCAATGATGGGCGTTGTTTGATACGTTCTACTTTCCCGCTTGCACAGTTGCTTCAGTCCCCCCCCCTCAGCGATTCTCCCTCTAGCATACGACAACCGTAACGTTTTTGGGGGCAGTGGTGATTGGATGCTTTGATACCCTTTTTCCCGTGTTGTCTCCCTATCCGATGTCTCGCCTTCCACTTGGAACTTTTCCCTCCCCCAGACGAGGAAATTTTTCTCGACACCCGAGTTCACCTTTTTTGCTGCATCCGACTTGCTTTCTTCCAGCGAGACCCCCGAGCCCCCGGGGTCTGCTAGCTTCCCTCTTCTGAGAATAAATGAATCCATTTCTCCCCGATCATCGCTTTTTATTTTCCTGTTTTTTTTTTTTCGCCCATAAGTAGGGGGCTTACCGACCGCCCCAAATCTTTCTTCTTTCTAATGCCCGCTGAGAACTCTGCTTTGCAGCTCGGAAAACCTTCTTGCACGTTATTCCGACGACTATTCCTTTTTTTTTTTTTCCGACCGTGACGATTCTCTTCTGCTTTGTGGAGGAGGACTCCCGTCTTCCCTCCGCGAAAGATACTGGCGAACCCACCTTAGTTTTGACCTGGAACCCTCCAAAGGCCCCCCCTTCTTCAATAACGTCCCCCTTCCCCTTATTTTCTGGTCTTTTGGCAGAAAATGAGGTTTATTGTTCTTCGCGCACTTGAATCCACTTACATGGCTGTGCCGGATGTCCCCCCCCCCACTCGCGTCTCTTTACCCTCTCAATTAATTCCGGAGCCAACTTGTCCGATACCGTATTTCTCCCACCCCAGGATCTCCTTTTTCCTCCTTTTGTTTATGAATCTGTTGTGCATGGTTTTTCCCCTCCAGTAACGGCCCTTAGGAAGTTGCGGTGTCTGCCCTCTCCCTCTTTCCCGGATCCCTCCCTCCCCTCCTAAGTGGTGGTATGGTTGAAAGACCGAAGAACAATTCGGAGAATTGGCCTTTTTGCCCCCCAAACTCCCTCTCCGACGTTAGGTAATCCCCCCCCCTTCCCTTTTTCCTTGGGTTTCCCCAGTAAAAAAGACTGTTTCAAAGTCTCTGCAAGTGGGAGTCGTCTTCTTTTTTTTCTTTTTTTCCCCTTTTCTTTGATTCTTTGGACCCCACCCCAGATCGTCGCGGATGCCGCCCTGAAAACACTTTAGTTCGGATCCTCCTTTGCATCTTTTTTCTTGATACTTATTCCGGTACCCTCTCTCCCTGAAGACCGGATAAAAGATTTTGCGTTTCTCCCTTATTCAAAGCGTCTTGAGGTTCTCCCCCCCCCCCCTGTTTTTCCCTGTACACCGATTCGGTGATTCCCCCCTCTCTCTGTTTCTTTTTTAAAATATAAGCTGGAATTAAGGAAGCGCAAAGCTATACGCGCACCCTTTTTTCCCGGCTCGCTTTCCCCCTTCCTTTCCCCCGCGATTTCTTCACAAAAACGGTACCAGCCCTTCGGGTGTATTCTCTTCTTCCTTTCTACTTCTTTGATTTTATGTGGGAGGTGAACTACCCCCACATCGCGCTTGAAAATAAAGCGGTTTCCAATCAACCCCCCCCCTTTCCCGGCCTTTCTCGTCCCCTCCCTCTCATGGCCCCCCCCCCCACCCCTCCTTTAGGGTTCTTTCAAAGAAGTAGTTTTCCTGTTTCATGCTACGTGCAGGCTATTTTCAATGTTGACACCCCCCATTCTCTCGCCTTTTCTTTCCCCTTCCTCCCCGCCCTTCTTTCCCTCCCCATCCCCCATCTTTAATTTTCCCCCCCCCCCTCTATTTTAACTTTCTTTAGATGATCGTTGTCTGCAGACCAAACCATCTTTTAATATTGCGGCGCATAAGATTTGTTGTAGTCTCTATTTCTTTTCATCCCCCCGTTTGTCTTGACGTCCTTAAAGTTAGTGACAGAGTCCCAAGTGTTCGCTAGTTTGTTTGGTTGGAACCCTTCTGCTTTCTTCCCCCCCTTCTTCCTTGCCACCACATTTTCATCACCATGTAACTTTTTTGGATCGGAAGAATTTAATTTTCTGTTTTCTCCGCTTTTCCAATGCTTCTCGCATTTTTTTTGCTTTCGCTTAACTTCTTTCTCCTTTTCCCTCCACGTTGCCACGGATAAGAGAGGTCGTCAAGACTTCTTTCCTTTTCCTTCACCTTGTTTTTTTAGGCTTTCAGCCTGGACTCCCTCCCCTCTCGCTTCATAATGAGAAGTTTGAATTGCAGTAGTTGTGGTTATCGCCTTTCTCCCCCCTCCCTGGTCTCTTAACATATGAAACCCCTTTTCCCCTCTTCTCTTTCTTCCGGTTTTAGGATTCGTCCAAAAGATTGAACGAGCTTGACTTTTCCCCGTCTGCCCGTTGGCCCCCCGGAACTCCGTTTTTCCGCCTTTCCAGCGACCCCTTTCCCTTTACTGCGTTGCCTACGAACCCTCTTGCAATCAGAGTGGATTTTGATGAACCCTCCGGAAACCCTCCCCCCCCCCCTCCCTCTTTTACTACCCCCAAGTCGGTCTTACTTTGTGCCCCTTCCCCTGTCCTTCAGGGCAAACTAGTGCAGCGTGAAAACAATTAAATTCCTCCGTTGGAAGTCTCTCTCTACTTCTTCCCGACTACCTGAACCCCGCTCTTTATCGGCAATTGTGATCTTTAAACTTCAGAATAACCCTGGTGCTTAGGGGACGTGGTTGATGTTCTGGAGCAGGTCGTTTGTCAGGACTCCGAAGAGCGTCTCAGTTTGCCTTCGTCTTTAACTCTACGTCTCCTTTTGCGAAGGTCTACCAGCATAACACTTCCATGGAAGGACCTGCTCAGCAGTACAGTCTTCTTCTCGCTTTCCGGCGACGTTGACTTCCCCCTAGCGGGATTTTGCCTTTATTTTCC
>Ga0179593_1324379_pt1 | contig 15039 bp, 25 predicted proteins | sample CZODoug2_1_08_16_FD_185931 | JGI IMG/M metagenome (GOLD analysis project Ga0179593, IMG submission 185931) | Vadose zone soil fungal communities from Angelo Coast Range Reserve, California, USA - CZODoug2_1_08_16fungal (PacBio error correction) | ecosystem: Environmental > Terrestrial > Soil >... | reverse complement strand
CGGGTGGGTTCCTCTCCCTTTTTTTTTTGTCCGGGTTTTGCTTTTTCTTGCCGCCTCTGTGCGGCATTTTTTCCCCGCTAGGTGATAGTTTAAGTTGTAGGCAGACGTTTCAGGCGAAATGGCCCCTCCTCCTTTTGTTTTTTTTACTCGTCTTCTCTTTTCAGGCTGGTTGCGTGGGGCAGTTTTCAGGGGGCGGTTCTTAGGATGGGGTCTGGGATTTCCTTGTTTTCCTGACGTTTTTCTCTCCGTGGGGACCTTCCCCCACCTTTCTGTCCTTCTCACTCCTCGAGTCGCGAGTTTTATGGCTGGTTCCATTGTTTGTTCGCTTTGCTTTTTAGTTGAAGAAGTGGAGGAGGCTGGAGTTTTTGGAGGCGGAACGCCCTGCGTATCCTTTGCCCCGTTATTCGCGCTTTTTTGTCCGAGCTCGGTCCTTTTTTTGTCGCGCGTTTTCCGGCCCTTTTCGGCCCCCTGCAAGTGAAAGATCTCGGGGGGTTTTCGACCAGGGTCGGGTGACGTTTTTTACCTGGGTGTTAAGTACCTCTCCCCCTCTTCGCCGTTTTCTCCCTTGCTTTCTTTTCTTTTTTTCTTGAGTCTTTTTTTGCCTCTTTCCCGCTTCCCCAATACTTCTCAGGGTGTGCGTTGTCGACCTACCGAAACTCTTCCTTTTTTATTGTTCTTTTTTTCCGATTTCCCTTTCCTTTTTTCTCAGTTCACTCCCCCCCCCTCCTCTACGTGTCTTCGTTCGGTCGTCTGCCGTCTCTATTATGGTTTACTGTCTTGATTGGAGAGGGTATATTGTAGACAACTAATTGACCTCCCCACTTTGGCTTCCTCATCCTTTTTTTTTGAGCGTCTTTCCCGCTGCGACCAGCCGTGATTGTGGTCTTCTAAGGGAGGGGTCTTTTACTTAAGATGTAAGGTCGAGCGTTCGCTCCAGACATAACTCATGGAGGCTCCCTACTCCCTTTTTTCCTTTCCAATTTTGCTCTTAGTAGTCTTCCCGGGATTTACCGGAGGTTGTGTATTAAAATAGAGTACAATTGAGGTATCCTTTTTTTTTTTCCTTTTATTGACACCTTTGACCTACTTCTCCCTTTCATTTGTCCCCCTTCTTTTGGCGGTTGGAGTCCCCTGTTGAAGCAGGAGTAAGGAGGAGATAGTTAGTCTTCCCCCCGGTGTCCTCCGAGTAAGCGATGTATTTTTGATCTTCGACTTTTCTTGTTCATGCTTTCTTTTCAGTTGGGTTGGTGGGCGGTCGAGACTGCGAGGTTTGGGTTTTTGGTTTGTGTGTGGTGTTGACGCCCGTCTTTTCTGATTTTGGGGAAGGACCTCGATGTACTACCGCGACGACAGTTTCGCTTAAGCCTCGGTCCAGTTCTCCGCGGGACTCCATTCCCCCGTGTAAAACTTGGTGGTTCCTGGTTCCTCCAATTCCGTCGAGTGGTCCCTTCCGCCCGCTAGTGCGGGGTCTTTCCCCTATTTTGTGTTTCCGTCTCCAGTTTGGCGAAAGCAGGGGACTCGGAGAGGAGCGGGATCTTGTCGACCTCTCTGCTGCCGCCTTTCCGCAGTTGTCTTCCCCCTTTCTGCAGGAAAGCCGTCCAAAGGTCCTAGACGTTTTTTTAAACGGCTCTTCCCTGCTGCTTGCCCCTCTTGTCAGTTGGCGGACAGGTTTTCCTCTTGGTGGCCCCGTTCAGTGGGGATGCGGGAAGAGGGAAGTTTTTTAAGCCCCTCCGCGACTTTGTTGCTTTCCGCGGGGCCCCTCTTGCTCACACTTTCCTTTCTTTTCTTCTAGTTACTAGTTTGTGTTGGGAGATACTCGTATCGCGGCGGTTTCAACATACTTTTTTGAGCCTCCTCAGCCTATCGTCTTTTTCTTCTTCCATAAGGAAAACTCGACATCCTCACCCCTTAATGGACACTTGGCCTCCCTTTTTTTCCCCCCCTCCACGATAGGGGCCCCCGAAACGAGAGGACGCCCCTTTCCCCCGCGTCAGGGTGGGTGTCAGAAGGGTGGACTGTCCTTCGGACCCCCCGAACGAACTGCTTCGCCAATTCGCAAGAGCGTTTTTCCGAGGACTCCCTATTTTCTCGATCAATAGTTAACTTTCTACCCCGTTTAATAGTCGTTCGCATTCAGACGTAACATTCATTGGAGAAACACTTTCCCCCCCACGTAAACTATCCGGACCATTCGAAATATAGCGAGGTAAGCCCAGAGTACTTTCAACCTTCCGGTTCTTGTCTTAGCGGTACCCCCTCCACCTCAGTTCCCTTACAAGAAGACGAGTATGGGTAAAGGCGGACTTCCCTCCACCCCCCATCTTCCCTCACAAAACTTCCCCCACTTCCCCGAGGAAGACTGATTTTTCACATAAGATGTAGACAAACCTATAGAGGCATCTGGGCCAAAAGAACCCTCTATCCTCCTTATGGTCATATGCCTTTTCTGCCATCGTCCCCGCCACCTTGCTCTCCCGCCGGGCCCCAAACCTTCCCCCCCTTTTTTACCTTTTTACAACGGACCCCAATGGAGACAATGGTTTTCCCCCGAGTTCCACGCCTCACCTTCCGGCCTTCCCTCCCTATCCAAGATGGAGAATTTTTCTTAGGAGCGCATGACCTGATGATTAGAGCCCCCTCTAGCACCTGAGGCTTTTTTCCTGACCTCACCTGTCCCTCCTCTCCCACGATCCTTTTGCTTTCTGCCATGCCGGTTCTTCACTAAACAACTAATCTGAGACACTCCCACCGGGTTTTCACCGGTGTCTCACGGTTTCTCGTGGCCCTTCGACCCCTCCACCCGACATTGAGCTCCCCCCCAGAATCACTTACTACTTTCTCTCCTACTAAGGACCACCTTTCTGACGAGGGCTTCAGGCCCTTTTCCCTTCTTCCTCCCCACTCAGCTTTACCCTCTGGTTGAATTTCCGGTCTCGTCTCCCCCTTCCCCCCAACGGTTAGCCTTATGTTTTGCAGCGAAGCTGAAGAGTTTAGGACTCTTCAAGAACTCCCAAGTTTTTGACCCAAAATAGTTCGGACCCCCATTCGCTTTTTCGCCCCCTCCCGCCACCCCCCGTTCTCCTACACGTCCCCCAGAAAGTAAAGTCGCCCCACCCCGTTCGCGGCTGTTCGCCGGCGCTTGAGCCATCCTTTCCCTTCTTAGGTCCGACGGTTTTGTCCCTCCTTTCTTTCCGCAAGCCCCCCCTCGCGTGGACCTGCTATTTCCACACTAAATGAATGAAACCCCAGTAAGCCAAGTTTTTTTTTTACCCCTTCCCCCCCGATGTCCGTTTCCATGTCCCATGTTTTCCCCCCACGATGAATTTTTATATCTTGCACCCCTCTCCCCTCTTCCGCCCACCTCACTTTCTTTGGTAGCCCCTTTGCCGTAACTTCGCGTCCCCCGCACCCCTGTTTCTATGTTCCAGGGAAACCCCAAACCCACCGGGGTTTGTCCCCCAGAACAAAATAACCTTTCCCCCTTCCTACCCCCCCGACCCCTTGGTCCTGAATTCCCCCACTCCACCTCTTCCTGTTTGAACGCCTCTGCGCTCCCCTGTCCCTGAGAATCAAGTTAGAGAGCTTTTTTTTAGCACAGACGACCAGGACCATGTAAGAACTGTTTCTGCATTTCACCCCTTCCCCTTTGTCATCAACCGCGAGGCTATATCTCTTTCCTTTCCCCTTTTCCTCCCCTTTCTTTTTTTTTTTTTGAGAGAGCTTCTGTCTCTGGGTGCGGACCCGTTAAGGGCCTGCCGGTCCTACAGTTCGGTACTGTCCCCTTTTTCCGATCGTCTTTTCTGAGCTCGGAGAAAGTGTTATTCCTGTCGACGGGTTATGAGGCTCGTTTTCTTTTGTGCTTCGGGTCATTTGTCCCCTAGCGTGTTTCTCTTCTTTTCGGGGTTTTTTTTTTGGGCCTTTTTTTAATCGGTCCGTAGCATCTGGAGGTTCATTTAAGCGACCCCCTTACGGCCATTGTAAGCTGTGAGAGAGGGCGGAACAGGTCCTCTTTTTTTCTTTTCCTTTTAGGCCCTGCTGGGACTTTGTTGCGGAGGCTTCGTTTTGTCGAGCTTGTTGAAGCAACTTGGCGTTCATTTATGTAGTTTATTTCCCTTTTTTTTTGCCTTGGTCTGTACCCTTTCTTTTTTTTCTCCGTTCAGAAATGGTTAGCGTTCTAAGGCAGGGCGTCAGTTACGGCTTTGGGTTAGGTTGGCTTCCCTTTTGTGACCAACGGTTGTTCTCTCCTGGACTCCTCCGATCATTTCAGCCCCGGAAGGTCCCCCCGGTTAGTTTTACTATACCCTCCATCCCTCACTGTCCACCCCAAGCATTCCTCACCACCATAGGACCTCCCGTCCCTACACTCATCGCATTTCTAACCCTCCCCTTCTTACGCGCATGTGAGCCTCCCCCCCCTCCACGCCACCGCCCCACGATATCCCCCCCCCTTACCGACCATCTACCCTAACCCCTCACTTTCCCATCTCCACTTCCCCTAATCTCTATCCTCCCCCCCCCCCCCTCTTACCGCACCCTACATACCACGCCTTACCTTCCCCCTCCCCACACCTCCCCCATCACTCCTCCACCGTTCCCTCCTCCCCATTCTCTCTCTTCTCCCAATCCACTCCGACCAACCTCAATCCCCTTACTATACTCCCTCTCTCTCCATTCCACCACTCCGCTTATACCCATCATTCTACTCTCTCACTTCCTACCCCTCCCCCTTCCCCCATCTCCTCTCCTCAAGTTCTTGGTGGCGTAGTTTTTTTTTGTTTCTTCCTTTTTCTTCAACGTCTTCAATTTGTATGCCACTCAAGGATTTTTACCTTTTTGTCTCCTTAGTCACCTGTTTGTTTCTTCTCTTTTTTTGTCAGTTCTAAGTTACCATGTTTTTTCCTTCTTCACCTCGTGTAATCCCCTAAGTTGTCATCAGGTAGGGAGTAGGTAGTACATTTTATTCTTCCTAGGTATTTTTTTGAGACACTCCGCACTTTTCCCCCCCTCCCGAAGTACACCTTCCCCAAGGGGAGTTTCTTCCAGCTCTGTTTTTTTGATTAAGGACTGCTGCTCAAGAGGCGAGTCGTTGGGTTGAGGATTTTAGAGCCTTATTTCGCGAGCTTTTCTCCTCCTTTCCGAGTCTTTTTTTATGCCTTTTATTTTGCCCTATTGCGGTAGGCGGGAGTATGCTTGAGTGTATTAACTGAAAAAGATTGCCTTTAAGCACAATTTGCAGAATTTTCCTTGACGGCTTTTTTTTTTTTCTTTTCGTCTTTTTCGCTGTTTATATCAGGTTCCTACGGGGGACTGTGGTGAGGAGTTCCCGTGTCTTCCTTTCCGCTGATTCGTCTTTCCGAAAGACTTTGTTTTCTCCTTTGTACTTGATAAGTGTGTTTTTTTCTGTTTTCATGGACCTTTGCTGTTAATTCATTAGGCTTGGAGGGGACCTTTTGGGCCCCTGATTTCCCTTCCTTTCCCCCCGCGATTTCCTTTACGCGGGTCTGTAGTCCCAAATTTCGTAGACCTAAGATCTCGTGGGTTCCCATTATCTTTTGGGCTTTCCCCAGTCATTGACTACTTCGCCCCTCCTCGTTCTTGGCTTTTCCGAGGTGTTTTTCGTTCCTCCTCTTGCATAATTTTTTTACTCAGCGATGCCGTTGACTGGCGAAGTTGCTCCTCTTTTTCCCCCCGCTTGGCTCTTCCCTTTTCTTTCTTCCGTGAAAGCGGGCCGTTTTTATTTTTTACTTGTCCATCGACCCCATCGCCTCTTTGTTCCGAGATTTTCTTTTTCGAGGCGGCTCCACGTGGCATTTTCTTCTCGGACACGATTTTTTCCTCGAAGACGTCCTCCTCTCTTTTTTCTCTGAGTCGAGTTTTGATGGCCCGCTCTACTCACCCTCCCTCTTTCCCACTAGTCTTTCTTGTGTTTTGTTGTAGAGGTTTAGGGTTTCGAGACTCGCCCAGAAGAGTCTTTCTTCCTTTCCCCCCAGCACTCCCCTTCCTAACCGTCATTTCTCACAGTCCTTAAAACTGGCAGCCAGGTAAAGACCTTTCTTCCCCAGCCCCTCCGGACCCTTCCCGGGACTTTGATATGGCCTGTCGGGTTTCGTTGCCCTCCCAGTGACGACCCACCCGAAGTTCTGGTCTTTTGCCATCTCCCTCCTCTCCCGACCCGAGGATTTTTTTTTTATCTCGACTCCCCCCCCCCCCCCTCGGCTTCCGCCTTTTTCCTTCGGGAGTACTCTCCGTAGCAAGGGCCCTGTCCCCCCGGACCCTTTTTGCCCGTCAACACTCACCTTACTCAGGTCCTCCAGTGAGGAGACACGAGATCATCTCTAACCTTTCCACCCACCCCATCACCCCCCCAATCCTCCCTCCTACACCCCACACCCCTCACTCCCACCTCGCTATTTACCCCCACACCTTTCACCCCCCCCATCTGACACTCATCCCCGACTCCACCCCCCCCACTTCCCCCCCCCACCCCCCCTCTCCCTTTCCCCCACCCTCCCCCCCCCCCCCTCCCCCCCTCCACCCACATTTCAACCCAAACCCTTCACACTTCCACTCTCCCTTCTACTGTTTTGAAGAAAGGCGTTCGTTTTTTTTTCATTACTTCCTACGGCCGGTCGTCGGGGCCGAGAGTATGCCCTCCTAGCCAAGGTTCCCCCCTTTATTCAAACCTTTTCCCCGCCGCCCCCACCTAAACTTGAGCCCCCTTCGCCCCCCTCTTCAGATTTTCCCTACTCCTCGTCTTGACCCGTTTCCACTCGACCCAACCGAGAAGCTGAGAGGCGCACCTTGCCGAAGCCCCAACTTTCCTGACGTGCCTTAGTCCCCATTTCCCTCTTTTTGCAAGGGTCAAACGGAGCTTCCCCCAGCCCAAGGTGTCCTGAAAAACTCTTCCTCAACCTCTTCCGCAATCTCTTGGACAATCTTTTGGACCCTGCTTTTTCGCGCGGCCTGTTTTTTTTCATAAATACCTTTCCCAGATCTCCCCGACATCCGGGGGCTTGCTTAGCCGGTTCCGGTTCTTTCAAAAAGAGTCAACACCATGACTCCCCTATACCCTGTTCGGCTGTGTCTCCACCCCTTTTAATTGGACGTGGTCCCCTCCCCCCTCCCCGTAAACTTGAGGATCCCTTCAAGAAGAAACCAGATTATCACGCCCTTTCCCGTTTGCTGAGTGGTTCTTCCCTCCTTAGCAACTGCTCGGCCTTTCCCCCCTACGATCAACCCAGGAAGGACCCTTTTTTCCCCGCCGTCGGAAAAAGTCCCCACAGGCTTCTTTTCTTCTTGCCCGCTGCTCCCCCTTTTCTGGGACTCACCTCGGTCAATGTCCTGCCAAACAATCCACCTCCCTTCCATTGACCGGCTGACGGATAATCCCATTACCTCCCCCCCCCCCCCCATTTTCGCCTACCCCAACCGATCCCAGTAGCCCCAACGTTCCAGCGCTTGTAACTAGTCTTTCCTCCCCCCCTGCCCCAGGGCCTGATCTTGACCACAAGCCCTTTAGATTTCGACCCCGCCTTTTTTCTCCTCGATCTCAATCACTCTCCAGTCCTTGGCAGTACGCCCAATTTGGGCGCCTGACTCAAAGAGCCTCCAGTTACACCCGGGAACGGTATCCCCCCCCTTTGTAGCCACCCCGACCGTCCCGTACTTCCCCCCTTCAGATCTCGTCTTGTTGCGAAAGGGACGGCCGGTTATTTATTGCCAGTTCTCTAAAAACCAGCCCCAACCCCCCCCCCCCTAACATCCCCGACTTGGCCTCCTTAAAGACCAACAAGAACACCCCGAGACGCATCCCGAGAAGAAATCAACTTCCATGTCCTTTTCCCTACGCTCGATCCCCCCCCTTCAGTCTCCTCTCGACTGTGTTCCCTCCCTTTCGCAGTCAGTTCCCTGGAAACTGTCCCCACAAGTAAAGGCGCCTCCCCGCACCTATATACTCTTACCTCCTCCTTTTTTTTGTAGTTGTTTATCCGTCTTGGCCGGTTTGTTTTCTGATTTTCTGGTACTTGCCAGGGCCGACTCGGGCGAAAGGTCGTACCACTAAGGGATAGTCCGGGTGCTCATGATCCCCTGCGAGACTTTGGAGGAACTATGGACGCCTGTATGCTGCTGGCTCGAGAGGTTTTCCTTTTTAGTTGTGATTTGTTGCGGCAGGGAGGCCAGCGTTTTGATTGGTCAGGGGGCGGGGCCCTTGGGGTCTTGAGGTAACCGTTCACCGGCGTGGAGTGTAAAGCAAGCTTTTCGAATCAGCCAGTCATTGGTTGGATTGGCGACAACTGTGCCTGTAAATTGAACCCAGCCAGCAGGCCTTTAGCAGACGTTTTTCGGACCTTTGCCGGAGGTCGTAGAGTGAAGTCCCCCCCCTTTCCTTTGTTTGTGGGCGGCGCCTTCCGGGAGGTTGTAGCTTTTTTTTATGACTTTTGTGATCGCGTCTTTGATCTTTTTCGGCCGATTTTGTGTCCTTCTTGGTTTTTCCCTCCCTAGATCCGCCCCTTTCTGTTTCCTCGGCGAGGTAAGTAGGGTGCTGTGGTCATCTTTCGTGTTTTTGTGACCGCTTTTTTTTTTCGCGACCGGTTTTTTCTTTTTCCAGGAGTGCCTTCCGGTAGTCAGTCTTTCTTTTCCTTTTGGGTTTGTGTCTTTTCTGGCCCTTTCTTTTTTTTGGTAAGGCTTCCCTTTCGTTTCTCTACAAACATCCAAAAACGCCCACCCCATCCTCATTCCCCCCCCTTTTAGTTTCCTGTTTTGGGCCCGGTGAATTGGCTATTCTTCAGCATCGGGGTAGTTATGGATACCACGTTGCCTCTTCTTGCCCCATCGCACCGCTTTGTAATTTTTCCCTTTAGTTTTTATAAAGTCGCTTCTTCTTTTTAGTCCCGGGTTTCGTGATGGTCGCGCTCCTTGCCCACCACTTCCCCCCTTTTCCCAAATCTTCAGTATCTTGTTTCCCGAGATCTCTACCTGTTTGACCTCGGGAGGTCGGGGTTCCGCAGTTTTTCTGTCTCGGCCCCGAGTATTGGCTTGCCACTCTCTTTTGACTGTTTCCAAGTCATTTTCCCCTGCTTGCCCTTTCTTACCGTCTTGCTTTGATCTTCTTCTTTGAGTGCATCATAGGAAAATAGTTGAGTTCCTTTGGAAACCATTAACTTTCTCCTAAGTGTTCCGTGGTGGATTTCCTTCCACCCCGAATTTCCCTGTACTTCTCATTAGTCCGGAACCTTTGGGAGGAGTCTCCCGCGGTGGCCTTTTCGGACGCTTCGACAGTTTTGCTTGATGGGTTACGTGCTTCCTTGTGAAGTTTGGAGAAATGGTGTGGGGCCGAGGCCTTTTGCTTTCCCTCCCCCGCGCGCTCGAGCGCGGTTCTTTAGTGTGTCCCGGTGTTCTAGGGTTTCTCCGGCTCGTCTTCCCTCGGTTCATCGGTCAGTTTGCACTCTCTTTTCCATGTGTCCCCATCGAGGTGCGCGCCCGCACGTACGATGCTTGCGTCCTTCCTCCGCTCGGCGAGTCCCTGTCCTTTGGATTCGAAGTCGGAACACGCAGGGCGCGTGTCTGCTACGCGTTTCTTTCATCGGACCAACTGCCGTGGAGGCAAAGTGCTGCCCCGCCTCCCCGTACCGCGGATTTTCACTTTTCGAGGGTCATCCGCTCTGGATATCTTTCGGTCTCTCCTGGGGGCTCACGTTTCAGTAGGTTCGTCCTGTGTGGCCCAGAGAAGTTCTTTACTTCAGCGACCCGCTTCGGCTTTGTTTAGGATTTGCCGTCGATCCCCCACTTCCATCTTTTTTCCTCTTCACTCTTTGTTTTTTTGTTGTTAGAGGTGTACTTGATTTTTTTTGACGTGGACCTCCCTGGGAATTCTCCCTTTTTCCGCTTCTTACCACATTCCCCTCCCTTCCTTCTCTAACCCGGCCTTTCCCCACAGAGGCTCCCCCCCCTAACCGCCGAACGCTTTTTCTTTTATGCCTGTACTGATCCTGCCGCCCGGGCTGCCGACCCGTTACCGGTGCCCATTAAAAATGTATTTTCTGAACATTTGCGCCGCAGAGCCTCAGCTCCCAGTCTCGCCCTTCTGTGGTTAGACTGTTGTCTGATCCTTCTTCTCCGGTCCCAACCACTCTTGAAACAGTTTTAAGTCGGACGAGGTTGTGTCCCTCTTTTCAACCCCTTGGTCACCCCTCTCTCGTGCTCACCCTCCCCTAGGTCGCCGCCGATTTTCGAAGTGAACTCTGTCCTTGACATTCAACCGACTCTGGGCCCGGGACGCCCCGACGCAACAGGGCCTTTCTCCCCGTCTTGTTCCGCCCCAAAAACATATATCAAAGGTTTTCCTCAGGAACTTTCTGCCCACCGGACGTCCGAAGCCCTTCCTCCGTGCCGGACACGCGTTCCACCGACATCGCCCTTACTTTTTCCGCTGCCTGAAGAATGGGTGACCCCCCCCCATCTACTTTAAGCCCACCCCCTTCCCAGACGCTAACTTTTAACTCGACTCTCCACGGAGCTCCCCCCCCTTCGCCAGACCAGTTGTAGACTTTACACTTCCCAACGCCCCCTTTCTCCGTAAAACGGTTTCCCCTGTTCCTTTCGACCGGAAGGCTTCGTTCCTCTCCACCGCTTTTCTTTCACCAGACTGCCCCCCCCCGGCGCGACACGACACCAGGGAAAGGTGGCGGACCCCCGCCTTTCGCTCCATCAGAACAACCTTCGAACCTGTGGGGTCTACCCTCGGCAAGCGACTTTTCCGCCCCCAACTCACCGACCCGGCAGTGACCCTCCTCCGATTTCCTCCTTGAAAGAACTCGGGCATTCGGGTTCTTCATTGTAACCTGGACTTCGACGACAACTATCGCCTGCAGGGATCCTTGTAGCCTTCCCCTCCCCGCGCTGAGAGTTATCTTTGGCGACCGTCCGTTTGTTTGCCCATTTCAGTTGCCCTCACGCACTCGACTTCCAACAAGAACTCCCCAGAACTTGCTGACCTTTCGCTACTCGTTTTTCTGACCCAACCGGGTGGCCCCCCTTTAAATTCGTATTCGCCCCCCCCACGACACAAGGAGACACTCTCAATTTTTTTTTTTCCCCTTGAAACCCCCCAACTCGACAGGCGGCTCGCCACTCCCCTCTCTTCCCATTTTTCACATCTTTTACCCGAATTGATCAAAGACTATGGCTCCCCCTTCCCTCACCACCCTACACCTCTTTCGTTTCCCGTCCCGGGTAACCCCTTCCTGCACGTCGACAATTCCTTGCACCGTTTTGCCGTCGGCCTCGCCCTTTTAGTTAGTGGGAGCCCGTTCCCTGCCATCTTCTTTCATGTCACTTTCCCAACGTCGTCCTCCACCAGCGCACATCCTCCCTTCCCCCAAGCCTGGGCCGTCGCCCACCCGCAAGCCCGAACCTCGGCCACCCTGCTACCCGTCGGGATCATTGTCAGTGCTCTCGACGATCCCCTTTTTCCCGTTCCGTTGGATCCCCCTGTCCGCCCCTCTTTTCCGCCTTGCCCCCACCGTTACAACGGCGCCACCCCAGACCTTTCCCTTTTTTTTGTTTTTGATTTTGATCTCTCCGTTAGGTCTGGTTTTTGTGACTCCCCTTTTTTTTTTTTTGTTGGTGGTGTACTTTGCCCGGGCCCCGCCGGACAGGTCGAGGGCGCGGTCTCGTTCTCCGCGACTTTTTCATGTCTGTTTATCTTTGTCCCGAGCTTCCTGCTTCTGTCTTTTTAGAGGTGGATTGGTGTGTTACCGGAACCTTTTTTTTTGGTTACTGAGAACTTTATGTTTGGGTTCGGTGCTGGCGCACGGTGGTTTCCCAGGTCCCTCCTGCCCCCCTTTCCCTGCCCCTTTCTCCCCAGCCTCTAGATCCTCTTATTCTGACGGTTTTCAGGGTGCGGATCAGCAGGACTGATCCGACGACCTCTTGTTTGAGAGTTGTTCAGCCCTGTTCGTTTTTTCCCTTTCTTTCTTAGGTAGTTTGATGCGGCGATGGGTCTTTCGTAGGCAAGTCCTTTTTGGTTTTTCAGGCACTGTTCTCGGCACCCCTGCCACGCCTTATTCCCCGCCGTTTTTTGGTCGGGTGCGGCCCCCTTGACGATGGACACGTTAAAAATCTCGCGTCCTCGGTCGTTTCTCCCAGTCGCCCTGCCTTTTTGTTCTTTATTTTTTTCTGTTTTTGAGCGGGCATCCTCCATAAAGTAGTTTTTTAAACTAGGTACTGACCGTGTTCCTCGTCCGTTTCTTCCCTTTCTTCATTATGTCCTAAAGTTCCAAGCTTCTCTTACCCAGAATGTCAGCCGTGTCTTTCTCTTGCACAGGTCGGTTCGGGTAGTCTTCCTCCTAGCCTCGGTGTCGGTGGTTTGGCTCTGGCCAACCGGCCATTTTTATGTCGCAACAGCCCCGTGCTCACAGTGTTTGTTCTTCTGCCGTTTTTTCCCTCCGGTCCCTACGTTTCTTTTTTCTGCGCGGTGATTATCGGGTAGCAGTTGCGCCCCCCGTCACAGCTTTCTATTTTTTTCTCCCCGACCCTGTCCTCCTGTTCCATCTTTCCCCCATGCTATCCAGTCTTCGGGAGTAGGATTAGGTTTCCCCTCCAAATTTCTAATTAGGTCGGGTCCCTTCCGTGAGCCACCTGTGCCCCGTTTTCCCCCTTACGCCCTCTTTTTCCCCGATCCGCTGTGAATCTAGAAGCCAGGCGCTTAGCGTTTCCCTTTTCCACCGCGATTCCTGCACGTTCCATTTTCGCATAGTTGTTTGCTGCCTTCTGAGGAGTTGAGTTAGACTTCATACTTTAAGTGTGTGGGTCGTCTCTTACTTTGTTAGTATTCCACTTTTCCTCGCTTCTTCTGTCGAGTGACCCTTGCTGGCGGGCCCTGCTCGACTGACCGCCGTTTTTTTTCCGACGAGCGGATAAGACATGCGGGCGCCGATGGGTCTCCGTTTTTTCCATGATAGTTGCCGTCTTTTTTTTGTCCAAACTCCTTGATGACCCGTGGAGTATCACTGTAGTCACCTTGGTTGGACCGCATTTTTGGTGTCTGAATGTCTCACTCACTTTAGCCTTAAGGTTAGTCGAGCGGCACTTGTTTATCGTTTTTTTTACGCCAACTGCCGTGGTATCTAACCGGCGTCTTTGGAACTTACAGTCTCCTCGAACCTTTGAGCTCCTTCTATATTACTTCCGATATTCCCGGTTGGTCTTATTTCCCTTCCCCCGGCCAAGGTCACGTTACTGGAGAGGCGGGAACGGTGTGTCACTCCTTCCCCTCGAACGGCGCTGTTTTTTCGGATTCTTCTCTGGCTACCCTCCTTTGCGACTCCAGAAGGTTTTTTTTAGAATAGGATTATTCGATCGGCCACCTCCCCTGCCACGCTACTCCCTGTTCGGTCTTCAGCCTTTAATACCCCGAATCATGCCAATTTGCCAACTGCGCACCCCCAGGTCGTACCCTGGCACCCTGGCCAGAAAGTTTAGTCTAACTCGAGCATCTTTTGTCTATACTGTCCGTCCCCTCTTAGCCCACACGGCATTTTTCCCGTCGGCCATCCCGAAAAGTTTTCACACCTCCTTCCTCGTCTTCCTGCTTTTGGAGTGCTCCCCCTCCCCCCCTGCCCTCCTAAACTGTAGGCGCTAAGTACTAGTACCCCCAGGACTTTTGCGTACAGCCTTCCCACCTAGTTTCCCCCCCCATTAGCCGTCCGCTATTGGGGTCCGAAAGCGTCCCTTCTCGAGGCCCCTCTCCTTTTTGCATTTCCCCTACAGCCGCATCAAATCTTTGACCAGGGTCCCTCCCCTCAGCAAATCACTTCCCAACCCGCATAACCAATTCCCACATCTAGAAACCCTCTCCCCTTTCAAGAACGCGTCGACCCCTGCGAGCTTCCCCCCGCCTCCCCCGCCGATAGAAGGCATCCATGATCATTGTAGGGTCCCCCCCAGTTCCGGAGGCCGCCCCCACACACCTTAACAAAACTTTCCACCGTCTTCCAGGTCCCCCTGTCCCCACTTACTCCCCGCTACGGTGTCCCTCGGTACCGGTTGAAAGTTTTCCCCACACCCTGGCCCGCCGTCAGCTTCAATCCTGGGCTCCAGGCGTCGGCCGCCCTGCTTCTTACCTTTTCGCGCCGCCTCGCCCTCCATCGGCTCGGACACAGACCTCAAAGGCGACATTTTGTGTGCCGCGGTTCCGTTTTCAAACCGCTTCCCAGTCCCCCCCCTTGGAGAACATTTTTTAGTAGTCGAAGCGTAGTAGCTTCCCCCACCATCTTTTCTAGTAGTCACCTCCTCAGCGACTTCTCCCTCCCTGCCACCGTTCCTGCTTCTAGGGCTGCACTCCGATCAACTTGCACTCTATCCACCTCCGCGCCTTTCACCCCATTCCACCCCCACAACCCGTGATTATGGAGTGTTTTTCAGACTCCCGCTTTTTCCAGACAAGAAACGACCCGTCGCCCCACTTCCCCCATATTGTTGAAGATCCCTCTCCTTCCGTGAAGCCCACCCCTTTTTTCTGCTCCCCCACAAAGAAAGTAACGTTACAAAATCCCGAGCAGTTTTGGGGAACCTCTGCTCCTGGCGGACCCATCCCCGGGCGACTGCGTCCCCTCCCCCCCCCCCCAAGAAGACGCGTTCTCACCAGCCCATTTCAGACACCCTACTGACCTGCAGTTTCCCCTCCCCCCTTTTTTTCACATCCTACCCTTCGCAACCGATTTTCGCCACGTCCCCTTTCAACCCGGTATTCGACAACTTCATGACCCCTTCTTCTCAGCGCTCGATGCTAGTTGGACAGTTTTAGGGCAACCTGTTGCTTTTCCGATCGGGCTTCTTCCCGTTCAATGAACGTCCAAACGAAACCTCAGCAAAACTCTCCCCCATGCGGTAGCTGACGTGGCACCACCCCCGATCCGACCGCTCCCCGACTCCCTTTCCCATTGCACGTCCCCTGAAAAGAAGATCAACGATCCTTTTCATGTCCCACTTTCGTCCGGTTCCGTCCCAACTGTCCCAGGCTGTCCTCCCCCCGACGGG
>Ga0179593_1513485_pt1 | contig 15040 bp, 20 predicted proteins | sample CZODoug2_1_08_16_FD_185931 | JGI IMG/M metagenome (GOLD analysis project Ga0179593, IMG submission 185931) | Vadose zone soil fungal communities from Angelo Coast Range Reserve, California, USA - CZODoug2_1_08_16fungal (PacBio error correction) | ecosystem: Environmental > Terrestrial > Soil >... | reverse complement strand
CTCGGGAGCATCTAGTCTTCCTTGCTCTTGCCGAATTTTCCCCAAGTATCCTCTGCATCCTTCACTTCACCTTGCTCCCCGCTATCTTTCCCGCACTTCCTGAATATTTCTACTCCCTAAAACCCTTGTCCCAAACTTCCGAGCTCATCACAATTCGCTTATGTCTCTCTATTCCTTTTTAGTCATATTCCCGTCTCTCTCTCTGTTCTTGGCCAAAAACCTTTTTCCTTTTTCCCAGCCCTTCGTTTCTTAACTTCTTTGGCCTGCGGCCTTTCTAGTGACTTTTCCCACCCCATACCGACTGCGGGAAGACACCTGTTCGACGCTCATCTTCCCCTCTTTGGTAAGTTTTTTCACCCTGAAGCCATCCCTCTTTCAATCGGGCGCTCGGAAGCCTAACCCTTTTCTTTTTTCCGATGCTTTTTTTTTTTTTGTATCACGCGCTAACGGCACTCTGAAAGAGTGCGACCCCCCCCCTCCAAACTTTGACGGACTTTTCTCCCCCCCGCCAAACACCAGTACCAGACACTGTCCCACTCCTCGGCCCCTTTCTCCTTGACTTTGGGCAAAAAGGAGCATCTTCTTTACATTGTCGTAGCTTCCCCCTACTTAAGTTTTGATCGAGACCTTCTTCAAAGCCTTTCTTTTTCAGGTGGGATTTCATTCTTTCCTTGCTTCTTGTCACGATCTTGTCTTTTCTTTCTTTGTCTGAGGTTTGGCGTTATGATAAGGTCTTTCCTTTCCGGAATTTCCGCAAACTCCCTCCCGGACCCTTTTCTGGTCGCCTCCTTTCTTGCATAACCTTTTTTTTTTCAACGAAGACCCGGAACACCTCTCTTCCCCGCGGTGAATTCAGCGCAATACATGCTCCTTTCATTTCACCTCTTTCTTTCCGTTCCTATTTTCTTATCACCGACAAAGCTATGGTACAATAACTCTACTACTTAGCCAAAGGCTGAGAGCACTCCCCACTTTTCTTAACTCTATCTCGTCTCGATTTTCCGTGCCACTTTCGCTCGGATCGAAGCGAATTAGTGAATAGATGTCTCTTCGATCTTTGCCTCCCCTCTTTCTTTAGTTTTTTTTGGAAAACTTTTAGCGCGCTCCCCCCCGCCGGGCTTTCTTGATTTTCTCCATCAAGTCCTCATTTGATTATTTCCCCCTCCCTCCGATGAGTCTGGATCTTTTTGGCGGAATTGGAAATCCAGTCTCTGAAGTTCCCTTTCCAAGATTTCAGCCTTTGACCTTTTATACAGCCCGGAATGATGCCAGACTATTGATTGCTTCTCGCTTTTTTCACGATAATGATCCCAGGTCTCCCCTTAGTTTCATAATGGGTCATGGTTCTTCTTTTTTGGCAATAGCCTCGTGGCGTATGCGAGTTGTTTCCTAGACCTCTTCCTCCGGTTTCCCTCTCCTTTTTTCCCCCTCTGGTTCCGGGACCGTGGTTTTTCTTGGCAGAATGCGCCGACCGCGCGCCATACTTCCCTCCCGTTCCTCCTCCTGTGCCCAATTTTGACCAACTTCTTCTGCCTTTGCGTACTTTCTTTCTTTCTTCTTCGACCCCTTACACATAATTTTTTCCTTTTTACCGCCTTAGCGCTAATCGTCACGTTTTTTCCTTTTTCGTGTAAGCGGGGTACCACATTGCTTCCCAACCTTCGTCTTCTTCTGCAAAACTTGAGTTTTAATTCTTTTTTCTCGCCCTTTTTGCCCCCCCATTTTTTGAATAATCCAGCCCGTCGCATACCCTTATCCCTTTTTTTTAGTTATTTTTATCTTCTCCGCCCTGTTTCCCTCTCGCGGAAACCGCTGTTTTTTGGAGCCTTCACTGATTTCATCTTTTTTCCTTGAGGGAATAAAACCGCACCCCCCCCCCATCTTTTCTTTTTTTGGCAACCTCTCCGCGACCGGCGAATTACTAGGCATGTCGGCCTCTTCCCTGAGTAGCTCCGTGGAACCCCCCCTCCTGGCATCTCTTTTTTCTCCTCCGAATTCCTATAGCATCTGTTAATCCTTCTCCTCCCCTGTACTTTCCTTCCTTTCTCTCTCTTTTCTCTCTTCCTTTTTTGAGCTAAGCCCCCTGTAAGAATGTTTTCACATACGAATTCTTTTCCGGAGGAACTTCTGAAGTTCCACGGTATGTTCCCGAAGTTACTCTTCACACATTTTTCCCTTTTGGCATCCCTTTTTACTCCACTTCGCCGGCGCGCCGCCCACACGGCTTTTTCATTGATCGCCGATCAGGGGTTCTTTTCCCTCTTTCTAAGATTCACTTTCGGTTACGAATGGCTCCCGATGAATGCATCTCTTAGTGTCCCCCCCCCTTTTTTTAATAAGTCCAGAATTCAAGCCTCCGGTCTCCTGACTGGTTCATTATTCATAGTGGGTTTTTTCCCGCCGATCCTTGCTAAAGGCCTTTTCCAGCGTCCCGACGTGAAGAATCTTTTTTAGCCCCTTGTCCCCCGATCGCTGATATTTATGTGCGCTTCTTTGCCCGAGTTCTTTCTCCCCTCCCCGAAGGGTAATTTTTTCCTTTTTCCTTCTGAGTCCTCCTCCCTTACACCCTCTTCTCCTCCTAGTACGCAGCGGAGCTCTCGTTGGTACCCTGTCAACCCCATAAGCATGTTATATATTGTGACGCTTTTCAGTGCTTCGCGGAAATCCTTTCGCCGAGTCCGTTCCACCAGGCTGGCCCGAGGTCAGAATTTTTTTCGAAATTTTTCCCTAGCAATACGCAATATTCGGTGCGGACCCCATTCCCCATTTTTTCCTCCGTGGTTTTTTTGAATTATACCGCTCTGAATTCACACGTCCGGCACCAAGCCCTTTGTTGGATCGTCCTCTTCCCCCCCTTTCTTTATGCCCTGCCTTATCCGAATAAGTCCATTCTGGTCTCTTCGGCCACCTTTCTTGCCCTTGAGTGGTCCTTCTTTGAGTTCTCTCTACCCTGCGTTTTGCTCCCAGTCCGGCTTCCTCCCTCCATAAACCCAACAACTGCGCTGCACAATCAGGCTGTCCCCTCCCACCCCTTTCCAGTTTTTTTTCCCCTTCTCCTCTCTTTTCTGACTGCGCTTCCCCGGATTTTCTACCCTTTCCCCCCTTTTTGTCAGATCCTCGCTATTTCTTCCGGAAGGATTTTGAGTGTTCGGGCGCTCGCCTTTCGCGTCCTTTTAATGCTTTTTTTCTCAATTCTGGTCCTTCTCCTTCATAACTGCCGGTCCCCGTGCTTCGCCCTCCGACTTCTGATACTTTCTTTCTTTCTCCTTTGCCTACTCTTTTTCCCTTAACATCGAATACCTTTTTAGGTCCACAGGAGATGGTTCCGTCCCTCCCTTTGGATAGTCATTCCATCTTGGTTGATACGATTTCTCCCCCTTTTCCGTTGTTGATTTGCTTTTCCCCCCTTTTTTCCTTTGTGAAGAATAGTCGGGCGCAACCCCCTCCTTTTCCTTTCGCCTCCGTTTTTTCGGACAAATGCGTGCTCCCCGGAACCCCCATATCTTCCTTTTTCCCTAAGACCCCTTCTTCTTACCGTCCTGCGACTTTTGCCTTTGATGTGGCCCTTCCCCTTTTAGGGTCACCACTCCTTGTCATTTAAGCGTCCATTTAAAAGATTGATCTTTCCCCGCATATTTCTCGAGACCGTTCTGTTGTCTTTTTTCATACCCGTTTTTGTCGTCGCTAGTCCTTTCTGCTCCTCCTTTCCCTGTCTTACCCAAATCCCGTCCCCACTCCTTCGGAGCCCTTTTTTGGTCTTTTACATTTTTCGAGATGGTCTGTGGCCAGAGAAGTACTTCAGTTTTCTGATTATCCTCCTAGCTTTTTCCCTTCGTTCTCCCGTCCTCCCTTTGCCTTTTTCACGTTTCCTTTCCCTTTTCTTCCGCGAGGGCTGGCGAAAACTGGGAGTCGTGGGGTCTTCCCTCAGTCCTTCTTTAGATGCGGCCTTTTGCTCCAGAAGAAGCTCTCCCGCTCCTTTCCCTTTTCTTCCCTTTGTGAAGGGAAGTTTCGGCAGGCTGAAAATCCTTAGGCTCATCCTGGGTTTCGGGAGACTCCTTCGCTCCTTTTTTCCCTTAAGGATCCTGTGAAACGTTGTCAAGCCAGGTCAGATTTCTCAACGCTGGTGAAGATAGATTTCTCCGACTTTTTCTCCTTTGGTTTTCTTCTTTAGACGTGAGCCATATGCTGTAACTTTCCCCAACACCTTTTCCTTTTTCTGCCGGCTAGTTCCCCCCTCCCTTCGGTCTTTACTTCCACCCTTTTTCCAGCTTACAACTCCCTCCATGATGATGTCATTTGTGACGACCTTTTATTAGAGGCCTCCAAACTGCTGGTGAAGCCCTTTTTTTTCTTCTAAGTTTGCTCGTCAACATCGATCTTTCGCTTCCTTTTTTCCCCATCAGCTTCTTTTCGCGTCCGCCCTCGTTTTTTTTCAGGCCGCTCCAGTCTTGAGGGAGGCCAGCCCGATTTTTGCAGACCTTTTTTTAGCGCAACTTTTCTAACAAGCCCCCGGTTGTCTTTTGGAAACCGAACCTTCATTTGAAAGAATTTCCGGGCGCATGCATCAGACCAGGCGCTTTTTTTTTTCCGAGTTCCACGCGCTACCCGCCTGGCCAAATCGCCTGATTGTTTTACCCCCCCTGAACTGTCCGTGGATCAGTTAAACTCCAACACCCCAAACCAGATTTTTGTTTTTTCCTCTCTCCCAGCGGAATTATCCCCCTTGGTTTACTTTTCCCATTTCCGCACTACTGTTTGACAATTTCTTCCTCGCGTTAGCCTCGTTTCAAAAAGCGGTCGCAATTTGACCCCCTTCCCCCCCTATTTTGACTATGACTTGGAAAGGGGCATCTTTTCTATATTTAGACGCAGTGTCCTCTCTCGTTACCTTTTCTTTCTTATTTACGGAATCTTTGCCGCCCCAACCGGTAACCGCCTTTCTCATGGTTCCCTCGGGCTTACCCTTGCACCTTCTGACACGACGCTCATACCTTTCTTCGTGAACCATCTACCTCCAGCGCCCCATTGCTCTCTTCCTTTTAAGCGGCGTCATGTCCAGTTGTCCTGAGACCGACAAACTTAGAGTGTGGTCTTTTTCCCCCCCTAGACCCCTTTTTTTCGCCTCAGAAACCCTTTGACAAATCCTTTCCTTCTTTCTCTTTTTTCCTCTTTTTAACTGACTGTGAACCTTGAGCATCCGAGGCCTGAACGCGCCCTTTCCTCTTTCTCTTCTGTTTTGCTTTCCCTGGGGAACCCCGGGCCTTCTTTGGCAAGAGTGTTCCCCCTATTTCCGTCTGCTCTTTTTTAGAATCCGTCGAATTTTAGATTGCCCCCCCGCAACTGAAGGTCTTGGGATCTTTCTTGTGTTTTTTTTTTTTCCTGGACCTAAAGTCCAGTCCCCCTCTTATTGCTCCGGCGCGCATTTCTCTTTCAGTGTTCCTCAGAAGATCCCCCCTCCCGCAGAGATTACCTTCTATTCCTTTCTTCTTTCTCCCCCGAAGAGAACTGCTCCGAAGGCTTTAATAATTTTGGTATGATTTTTTTTTTCTCACATCAATAGTTGTTGTGAGTAAATATTCGGCTTTCTTTTTCGACGGTTAGCCACCCCTTCTGGTGTTCTTACTCCGGGGCCTCCGCTTTCTGTTTTTCCCCTCACCCGCTGCCCACGGCTCATATTTCCCTCATTTGACTTCGTTTTCAAAACTATTAATCTGCTCTCCTAGTATTTTTTTTCTTTTCCCCCTTTCCCCCTTACCCTTCTGGCCTTTCTATCCCCCCGCTCCGCTTTTTTTTTCCCCAAAGTCCTAGGATTATTTGTAAGGTTTGGTACCCCCAATGGCGGCGCCATCCTTACCAGTCTTTCTTCTCCATTGTCTACCCTTACTTTTTTTGGATCAGGCGGCCGTGCGTGAACACTTCCCCTCTTGCCCCTCCCTGATTTCCCTGGATTTGAAGTCGTTCTTATATGCCTCAGTTCCCCCAGATGGCCGAGAGCTTTTTTCTTCTTCTCTAACTTGAAGTTCCTTTGTTCCTCTTCTCGGGTGATTCTTCCGACGCAGTAGGGATCAAACGAAAGAGGTGTCCTGGTTACATTGCCCTTTTCCCCTTCGTCGCCCCGTTTCTGTCCCCCTTTCTCCGTAGTTGGCACTCCCCCGTCCCAATGAAAAAGCCGGGAATTATATTTGCACCGCCCGCCGGAATCTGGTTCCTTCCTTATTCTTTTTTCCCCAAAGGTCATTTATTACAATGTGTCAGTTCATCTCTCTACCTTCCTGTTGTGGTGTATATTCCCCCCAGTGGTTTCTCCTGAATGATTTTCCCTCCCCTTTATAAATCCTTGAAGCGGCTTACGCGTATCCGGCTTTTCCCATTTTCTTCGCAGTCCTTCTCCCCCATTGAAGCAGCGTTTCCAGGCAGAGCCCCCTTCCTACGTCCATGTTCAAGGAACAACTGCGAGATTGCTCCCCAGTGTCTCTCTTTTGTATTTTTTTCCCCTTCACTTTCTTCTTCCGTCATTGCTCCCCTACATTCCGGATCTTCTTCTATGGCGGCCCCCCCTAACTCCATAACTGGCGAGACCCTGTCGGGATTGCTTTAATCCGGAACCCGCATGGGCGCCGATCCCCCCCACCGTCCCCTTGGCTTTTGTACTCCGATTTTTCCTCCTCCTTTTTTTACGATTTGAACGCCTTTGTTACCCCCCGGCCCCTTCTCCGTTTCTTTTCGCTCTGGATTTCTGAAGGGTGATGTCTTCGTTAGGAAGAAGAAATCCTTTAACGCAGAGACGCAGAGTACGTGATTTCTTTCCCATCTTTTTTTACCTCATGGCCAATCTGCATTGCGCGACCTCTCTTGCTGGCCGTGGGTCGGGATCAGTTCCTGAAAATCATTCCGTTGCTCGCCGGATTCCCACATCATTTTTTGGCTTTGCTCGGGGCGCTCAAAGCCGCACCCCCCCCAAGTTGCTAGTTTTGGCCGCCCACCATAATCCCAATGTTAAGTTTTTTTTTTTTTGTTTTGACTTTTTCTTTCTGCCTTTATTCTCTCTCGATCCTGGCCCCCCCCATAGGAGGCTCTGCTTTCTGCCCGTTTTCCCTGGATCGGCCCTCTTCCCTTCGCTTTTTCTAATTGTTCTTTTCTTGCCTTCCGCACTTTCAAATCTTTTTTAGTGAGTGGTTCTCCGCCTATAAATGCGCGCTCTACACCCCAGATCCCGCGTCCTTCCACTATTGGGGAACCTGCCTACTCCCTAAGAAACTTAAAGAGGCTTCACAGAGCGAAGTAGTCTCCTATGTAGAATTGCGCGTCGCAATTTTTCTATGTTTGCTCGTTCACCTTCCCTGTCCCGGGCCTGAAACTCCTTTCACTGCTCTTTAGTCAGAATTTATTTCCTGATTGTTCCGGTTTTCCTGATCTTTTTGTAGGTCTCCTTTCCCCCTCACCCACCCTCCTGCTTTGTTCTTTTCATTGGTTAAGCTTGCGCCGCGGCCTTAAATGATACGTTCATGTATGCGCCAGTTCCGCCATTCCCCCCGTATTCTTGTGTCTCCCAAGGAGCTTTCAGCCGCCCGACTTTATCCCCCCCCCTTTTCGATACTAGGGGATTTTACCCTCCTCAGGGAGCTCTTCTAGTAAGAGCAACCGACGGTATTCCTTACCCCTATAGAAAGAACCTTCCAAGATCGTGCCTTTTCTTTTTCACACCCTGTCCCGTTTCCCCTCCCCTTGCAGGTGCTCGTAACTCTTTTCTTGAGATAGTCCCCCTAAAGTGTTTAGGTATCGCCCCCCATCTTTTCCTTACAAGCTTCCCTTTTTACTGATGTCTTTCGGAGGAGAAATCCAGTTTTTGGTTGTAGGCTCCCCCTACACTCTCCTGCCTATATCCCATATGATTAACTTTGCAATTCCTCGAGTGGCGAAAAAAATGTCCACCCCTTAGCTTGCAGCCGATTCCGAGGTTCTTTTCAGAGATGTCATGTTCGTCTTGTTATCCGTTTCACTGCTATCCTCTGCCACAGTTCTTCCCGCAGCCCTTAATGTTTTCTACCTGACCTCGAGCCTTTCCGCAGGTCGTAGCTCTCTTGGGCACAAGTCCTTTCTTTTTTTATGTAGGCCAGTCCCTCTCTTCGGATCGGGGCTCTTATGGCATGCTTGAGACAAAATGATGCATAAATGGTGTTCTAAAGTCGGCATGCCAAGAATTTTTTCTTATTCTTGATCTTGCTTGAGATCTCGGCAGCGTGCGATTTTTACATTTTACTGCTGGTTTCCCTTGGGGATAAGGACAGTCCCGGGCTTCTTCCCCCTTTGGGAACTTGGGGACAGCGAGATGCACGAACTCTTTCCTTCGTTTTTTTGAGAGAGTCGTGAGACATCTTTCTCGTTTCCCCGCCTCCCTCTTCCCTCTCCAGGATCCTTCTCTGCAATCAGCTCCCCCTCTGAGCGTTCCAGATCTCTCCTGAAGACCTAGAGTCCAATTTTATTGGGCCATACGAGCTTTTTGCCTAAAACCCGGTGCCCCCAGCAGTTCTGTCGTTCTTTTTTTCGTTTTTTTTCCCCGCGTCGCGCCGACTGTTCCCCACACTCATGCCTTACCGTACCTCGCCAGTTGACCTTCCTAAGAGGAAAGGAGGGGCCATAGGCACCTTCTTGGGAAGTGTGCCGTCTCCTCCAACATTTTTTTTGGGTTGTGGTTCCTGCCCTGGAGTACGGCCCCGTACCCCGAACTTTTTTTCTTACGAACTGCGCTCTGGAAGCTCCCCCCTTCTCTTTTTTCCTAAGTTTTTTTTTTGATTTTGTCCCTCCCTCCTCCCGGCAGGGCAATCTGCTTCCCTTTTCCACCCTAGAATTTCCCTTTCACCAACTATTGACGGAGTCCCCTCCCCCCCCCCCACAATCAGACACGGGATTTCGTCTCGAGAATACCGCGGCATACTGTCTTCTCGTGGTCCCCACCTCTCCTTTTCTGGGAATGGGTCTCCTTAACACTTTTTTATTTCCTCTATCCCGATACGCACTGCAGATCGATTTCCCTTCCCCCTTCCCCCAACCGCAGCCTCTTCGCAAGACGGTTCGCCGTTGCTTTTTCACGATCTTGTCTTATATGGCTCTCCCCCCCAGGGGGTCGTCGTTCCCCCCGGTTGTTTGCTTCCCTTACCCGTCTGACAGCTCCATCCCCCTTCCCCAATAGAGTACAGTCCCTCTCAATATGGGATCTACGAGCATGAGGTCCCCCCTTCTCATTTTTCCCTTTCATCGTCGTTTCCTTCCCCCTTATCTGCGTTCCGCTTTGCAACATTATCATTGCTAGACACCCTTCGCGTAACGGCAGTGGGATTCCAGAGCACGAACATTTCTGTGTTCGTCAATACCCCTTTTTCCTATACTCGCAATCCCTTCCCTCAAACTGGAAATCTTTCTTTACTATATCTCCGTAGTCTACTGAGTCCCCCTTACGGCCAACCCTTCCTGAATACGTCTCCCCCGGATTTCTACTAGCAATTCCGCCTATTTTTTACCTTAGTTGGCCCCTCCATTGTCCGGTGCGGGGCCCCCTCTGCCCCCCCGAGAGCAGTAGTGTCCCCCACCCCTTCGCTTCCCTCTGCTGGTGAGACCAAGTTTCATGTGGACCTTGCGCAGAAACGCCCCCTTCCCTTCACTTTTCGAGGTATTTTTTTTTTTTCGTGATTGCGTTTCCATGCAATCCTTCACTTTCTCGTATGCCTTGCTCATTCATTAAAACTCCCCCTTCCCAAATAATCTCCCCTTCCGTGCAGTGCACTTTCCCCCCCTTCTGATCATTCCGTCTTATCGATTTTTTCTTCCTCGCCCTTTCCCCCCCTTGCTTTTCCTCGCCGCTTAATTTTAAGATGGGGGTCTATTTTTCGCCACAGATTTAGCATCTCATTGCTAGACAAATATTTCTGGCTTTTTTTTCTATTTTCCCCAGTTGCCCTTACTCCCCGCCTCCCCCCCCCCCACCCTACCCCCCATATTTTTCCTTTACTAGGGGAGACAGAGGGAATGTTTTCCTTTCTCTAAGTTTTTCTGACAAACGGCCCTCTTCCTTTCTCCCCCCGAGCTGACTCATTGCCCGCGTGCCCCCCCCCTATTTCTTCATATCCTTCTGCGTACTATGGTTTTGCTGTTACTCCCCCACTTCCCTTCTTTTTGTCGAGAAGATACTCCGAGTCCTTATGAGCCTCTAATCTCTTTCCTGGACCTTTGGTTACCCCCCTTCCTGAGCAAATAGGTAAACAAATTCTTCTTTTTTTTTTTTCTGGCCCTGGCACTTGTTTTGGATCGGCGCCCATGCTTTTCCCCTTTTTCGTATGTCCCCTCAATACTCCCTCCCTTTTCCGTGATGGTTATTAGAGAAAAATTTCGACTCTTTCCCTATCCCTGGATCTTCGTTAATACATCGAACTTTTCCTTTTTTCGCTTCTTCGCTTTTCCAATTGATCGCCGGGATAATCTAGTTAATATTCTTTTTTTTTTGGTTCCCCCATTTCTCCGAAGTGTTATATGCGGAGAAGTTTTGTGGGAGCCGCCTTTTTTTCCTTTTTTTTGCGGCAACTCGTGGAACTCCTTACAGTGATCGACTTGACCGCGTTGTCCCCTTCCCGTCGACTTTCCCCCCCCCTCCTTGTGCATCATCTTTCTGTTTCACCCAATAAGACTTTGTTGAGAGAGATGACCACCCTTTTGTGTGTTCTATCCTTTGTTGGCTATCAAATCGATCGGCGGCGTTTTCCCCTCTGCGTTTGAGTTCCCCCTTTAACAGCTACTGAAGCCTTCGCCGCCAGTTAATCGGCGGCAATACACTTCTGCCTTTTTTTTTTTTTTCCCTTTCCACTTACCTATTGCGATCTTACCCGACGTGTTTCTCTGTTCTTCTCGTCTCCCTCTAAGTTCTTTTCCAGGCAAGGCCAGGTAGACGTTCTCGATCGTGGAAAAAGGGGCTTTTCCCCCCGACCCCGCGAGTATCCTTTTCTTTCGACGGGCGTTTAACCTTCTCCCCCCCCCCCCTTTTCCCAGAAGGCCAATTCCGTGACTACAGGCTTTGCCAGACGCACGACGAATTTTCCTTTCAATTGGTTCCAACCAGTCCCCTCTACGGCTGTCCTCTGGAGCGCTGGCCTAGGTCTCTTCTTTCGAATCGCCAAGAAGGGTTGGTTCCTCTTTAGACGACTGCGCATTCCCTTCCGTAAACGTTCTTTGCTCGTCCTCTTCTTCGAAGCAACGAAGTTTCCCCCGGAGAATAAGCAGGCGCCCTTCTTTTTTCTTTTTTGCGCAGCTTCTTTTTTCACTTTTTTTCCCACTTTTTCCCTCGATAGTTCCCAAAACATGTTCCCCTTAGTCGGGATTTCCCGGCGGCGCCTACACGGCTTTCCTGCCTTTTTCTTATTTCCTGTTCCCCCCCCCTAATCCCCCCCCCCTTTCCTGCAACGGCGGCCTCTTTGAGCCGTTATAGTGTCTTCCCCTCTCTTATACGGAATAATCCATTGAGCTCGGCTGGCTCTTCTGTGTTTCCCTCTTGCCTGCAAAGTCATTATCCTGGCGGTTCCTTTTTCCTTGAACCCGAATTCTTTCTCAGAAATCCCAAAAAATTCACGAGCTAAGCAAGGGTGATTGCTTCTTTGCGTTTCCCCTCAACTGCGACGGCCCCCCAACAGAATCTTCCCTCTCTACAGGAAATACATGCTCCTTTCCCCTCAGGTAAATTTGTAAAAGCCACGCCCCCCCCTGGCGGTCCCCGATCTTTTCCTTTGCCTAGTCGCCCCTTGCCGCGTCGTTCCTTTTTCCTTTAAGAACTCCCTTCGGATCTCGATAGAAGAAGGACTCGTTGGAATTTCTCTTCCTGTCGAGGGCCGTTAACTCGCAACCCCCTGGTCTCCGTAACCAATGCAGGTAAAGAGAACTTTTCGGTGCCCCGTAGGACCTTCCGTTTTTTCTTGCGTTTTTTATTTTCACTCGTTCAACTGTATTAGTTTTTCCCCCCTTCTCGGTGCACGTACCCCTCCCCTTCTCCATATGCTCTTGCAGTGGTTTTCTTTTCCTTGACACATAATTCCGGGAAGACGCCCTTTCCTTTTCTCCGCACCTAACGTGTAGCGGACGACGCCCACTGCGATCCCCTAGTCCAGTTCATCCTCCTTTTCACCCGGCAAGTTTTCCACAATTTTGACGTCATAGCCTCGATCCCGCAGTTTGCAGGGCCTTGTTTCGTCGTAAAATCCCTCCCTTCGGGCCCATTTCCAAGCTCTTTGCTGCTGTCCCGTCTTCCCTTTTACGGAAGGCCTTTTGGACTGATAGCCCGTCACGTGGGGTTGGCCTAATTCTTTTTATTTTGCCGCTCTGCGTGGCCCCCCTTCTTCCCACCCCCTCTTTCTCACCCAGGGCTGGTTTTTTTCCCCCCTTTATGTCCTGTTACGTGTTTCTATCCGTAATCCCTCGGATATCAGCCTGCGATCCCTCTTCAGTGGTCCAAGACCCCGGTCCATGTGTGGCGCCCACCTTTCCTTCCTTTAGGTATAGTGTCCTTACCCCCCCCCAACCAAACAAAATGAACCTACCCAAACCCTGGCCGATGATTGGTGTAGGCAAACCAGCGGCTTCTTCTTTCTCTGCCAGCTTTTGTCTCCTCTCGAGACACTTCTTAACCCCCTTTCTTTGACCCCGAGAGGACGGGTGTCAAGAAGTTAGGACGGGAGCATCTCCCCCCTTCAATTTTCGTCAGATTGGCAAGCTTCGCTAAGGGTCAGTGAAGGACGGCGCCCTTCGCTACCGACTGCCAGGCCCTTGCTTGAACATGATGGTGGCCCTGAGAGATGGACCATCTCTCTCCGTGTTGTTTTTTGAAGTCTTTAATACCGACGGCACCCCCATTTCCCCTCGCTGCCACCCTCCCTACTGGCTCGGACCACTTTTCCTCCACCTGAGCGCCTTTCCCCTACTCTCAAGCGCTGCCCTATGATGATGACTCAGATTCGCTTTTTGGCCACCAATTGAGTAAGCATTTCTGGCTCGCCTCCTGATCGTCACCAGCGGGCCATTCTCCCCTTTTCTGCCCCCCTAATCCCCATCAGCCCCTCGCACGCTAGCGTGAACTCTCGGCAGAGTCGTCTCGGGGGGCCCGACCCACCCTTCCTTGGAATTGAAGCAAACGGCTGTCTTACTCCGAGCAGGACTCCCTCAGTAAGCTTTTTCTTTTTCACGACAGACTGAAAGAATTTTTCTCCTGGAATCCAGCCTCCCTCCCCCCTGAAAGTTTTTAGACTTTTTCTCCACCTCCGCTACCGCAGTTCACTTTCGACTGTTCCCGAAACCTCCCCCCCCAACCAACTCCCGCAAACAACCCCTCAATGAAACCTGATCTTTAGTCGCGAGAAGAACTCCTCTTTCCCTCCTTGGCCCCCTCTCCCCCTCGGGCAATTTACGAACCACCCTTTTTTGCTAGCCTCAGACGGGATTTGACGAGCAACTTCTCCAACCGCGGAAGCGATTCGGGGACGGTCATCCGCCTGAACTTCGTCTTATTGTGAAAGTTTCCTGTCTATCTGGATCCTCCCGGCCCCGCACTTTTCACGGTTTGTTTCAGTACCTTCGTGTAAGGGTCTTCCTCCTCCTTTTTGCCCCATCCTCCCTCCCGTACCCCCTTGCCCCCATATGGGACCTACGATGCCGATGCGCTTTTTCCCTCTCTGGGGACAAGCCATACTCTGTCAGGACAAATCTCTGCGGAAGAAGAGCAAACATTCTCCCCCCCCCGGTCTTTATACTTTTTCCCCGCAATGCCCCTGCCCCTGTTGATGACTGAGCACGTCCAAGCCCTCGTTTGTGCCATCAAGCCCTCCCCCTGACCAAGGCCGAGAGATCCGCCCTCCCCCCTCCTTTCTTCAGTACTCATCTCCCTGGTCTTGTAAAGAGAGCACAATTGAATCTTCCCTCATCTCTCACGATTCGTCTGCCATTCGCCTCGGCTGCTAGAGGGTTCTGCTGTGGTAGGGGGAGGACCATTTCCTTTCCTTGCACTTGTGCCCCAATAGCAGGTCGGCTCCTCTCCTGCTGTTTGCTGACCCCTTGGTTCGATTCGAAACTCCCAGAATTCAACTCCTGGCTGAGCCGGGATCTTTTGTTTTTGAATCGAATTTTCTGCGCATGCATAACCTCCCCCTTTTTCCCATACTTCGTCAACTTCCCGCTATCTTCCTGATTGAATTAAGGATTCTCTATGGTTGAGGACGATCAGGATCGCTTCCCCCCCCGTCTATCCTGGGGGAGATGTGTCGTCCAGAACTTTTCTGCTGGATTCTTTCTCCTGAAAATCTTCCTTTTCTTCCGAGAAGCAAAAGACCTTCATTGTGAAAAATTAGGGACCCCTCTTTCCCCTTTTTTTTTCCAGGTTTCCTAGCAAATGCTCCCCTCACGCAGAAACCATTATACCGAAGTTCTGAGTAGGAAATCATCCACTTCCCCCTCTTTCCCCCCATCCGTTTTTCTGACCTCCTTTCTTATAGAGTCTCCCCCCCTTTTCTCCCCCCAAATCCACATGGAAGATAGACGACCCCTCCCTATTTGACCCGAGTACCTGAGTTTGGATTTGTCAGGTCCCCCCTGCGAAATGGTACCCCTTTTCTCACCTGTCTTCCCCCCCCGACATTGTCCCTTCCTTTTGGTCTTGCGCAAATGTAGTGCTGCCACTAGTGAATACTTCTCCCCTTCTCCCCCATTCTACTGCTTTTCCTAAGTTTTTTTTCTTATATGCGCCATACTTAAGAAACGTCTCCTCTTTCCTTTTTTGTAAATTCTATACGAGAAAGTTGACGTGGAAGCGTTCTCGTTCCCAACCTCCTCCGGGATCATACGCCACTCTTTTTCCGGGGGCAAAACTCCTCTCCCCGTGGATACTCCCCTTGCGGCTTGATTTTTTTTTTTTTTTAAATGTGGAGATAGCATTCTTACCAAGCAGACCCGCCTGTCACTAGGTCCTTCCTCCCCGAAAGATATTCGCTGGGTCCTACTTTCATGTACCATGTGA
>Ga0179593_1512401_pt1 | contig 15040 bp, 23 predicted proteins | sample CZODoug2_1_08_16_FD_185931 | JGI IMG/M metagenome (GOLD analysis project Ga0179593, IMG submission 185931) | Vadose zone soil fungal communities from Angelo Coast Range Reserve, California, USA - CZODoug2_1_08_16fungal (PacBio error correction) | ecosystem: Environmental > Terrestrial > Soil >... | reverse complement strand
TCTTTCCTTTCTGGAAATGATTTTGTGAAGTTGTTCCTTGACCCCTAACAGGAATTGTGCTTTGTTGACGCACGTTGAAGCTAGTTCCCCAACCTCGACATCGTTTTTTTTTTTTTATTAACCCGGCGCACCCATTCTTCCCCCTCTCCGCAGCAAGCGTGTTCTTCCCCGTCCAAACACTCTGCGACTTCTTTTTTTCCGGGGGGAGTGAGCCTCCCCCCCTTTCCTCAATTCTCGCCATTTTCGCCAGTGGAGTCGTAAGAGGGGACACTTCCCTACGGTAAACAGACAACTTCTTACCACTTTTCGCCTTTCGCAGTCTGGCATAGTACTGTTCATGTGTCAAGCATCTTTTGGTTTCAAACTTGACCCCCCAGAAGGCCGCTTTTCCCCTGCGACTCTCCTTCATCCCCCTGAACACGGGCCTATCCCCCCTTGGTCCGGTTCGGCAAATCCCTACCCTTTCTACGAGGTTTCGGCCAGCACCCAGCTTCCGAGCGTTCCCTGCCCAAAAAAAACTACGGGGGGTGAACGTGATGGAACCCCCGTATGATGATCAAACCCCCGACCGGCACCCCCCGTGGGGGGCGGTTTTCTCCCCTGTTCCTTTCTTTCGTCTTCCGGTCAAAGTTGGCTGGGGAACTGCTGAGGTGCCAAGTTCTCGCGGAAGTCCTTCTTTCGTGAGGCGATTTTATTTCGTCAAACAACCATCTCGACGGGGGGGCCATTTTTGGTTAATTGTGTGGTCCGTACACCGGCAGTTTGTTAGTGGGTGAGCGCCTTTCCGCCAGGAGCCCTGTCTTTTTCCCCCCCACTGCGGACTGCCATTTAGGTTCAACGCGTGACTTTTTTTTTTCTTAGATTTTTTATTTTGTTTGGTCGGGGTTTCTTCCCATTGGGCGGAGAAGACCCCCGTTAGACCCCGGACAGACCCTCCCCCTCTCCTTATATGGTGATAGGTTCGGTTGGGGCGCCTGTGTATCAAAAGGCACAGAGGGGTGACACAGAGGTAGCGAACCCGGTAGGGACAACCGGTTGGTTACCTGAATCAAAACGCTCCCCCCTTTCACCACGACCGTCTGTAGGAGTGAATGAGATCCTAAAGTTTTGACCCAAATTGCTGAGTTGTATGTCATCCTTTCCCCCCCTTTTCTGGGTAGGTCCGTGATCGGTTTTTCACTTGGGCCCGTGGTTTGCGGGGTTTTTCATCGAACTTGGTCTCGGTGGGACGTTCGTCCCAACGCGGAAAAGATTTTTGTGTCTAGTTGCAGGAGTTCCAAGCCCGTTCCCCAAGACTACACCAAAAGCTTTCTTGGAGGCTCGTCTCCCCAATGCTATTTCGGGGGCGCGGTTAACGTTCCCCAGAATCTGCGTCGTCCGCCGGGCCGGGGGCGGCGCTTCTTTGTCCCCCGCTCTGGTCCCCCCCCCCCTGCTCTCTTGGGGCTTTTGCGGGCGCCGTCCTATCGAAAACACTAGATGATCCTCAGCCGCCCTGCCCTTCACAAAACAACACTGCTTGGGCGGATCCAAAAAGCCCCCGGCGGCTCCCGGGACTTTTCCAACTATTTTTGACTCCTTGTCGAAGTCCCCCCCAAACAACTTTTAGTCTCTAACTCCCAACCAACTTAACGCCACCTTATGTTCTCGCCGATTTCCAAAAGCTGATGGACCCCTCGCAAGACTTTTTGGTTTCCCGAACATTTGCCCTTGTTACCCAACGGTTCCTCTTTTTGAACTTTCCACGGCCTGGGGGGGGCCATTTTTGCAGCTGTATTTGTTTAAGCGGGACGCGTCCACGGACTTGTTGCACAACTATCTCACCCAAACAACTATCACCACGAGCTTTTTCAACGGGATCGGGAAGCCCGGGCGTGAACGGTACCCCAACGGCACAGTTCGAGGGAGGGGACCGCAGTCTTCTACAAAGGATACCGGCAGTCCTGGTTGCTGGATTTCTTTTTTTTTTTTTTTTCTTTACTAATCACGCCCTTTTGTGGTTTGAGAGAGGATCCAGGTGGCATCGGGAACAAGAACCTGTGGTCGATGCGTCCTTTTCTCCCCGCTTCCCTCTGTTGTGGGGGACCTCTCGCCTCTTACTCACATCGTGCGGCTTCTTGGAGCCCCGTGTTGGTTGATCTGTGGTTTTCCTTTGTGGAGGGTTGTCAGCGTTAACCGGTTGACCGGTTTGCGGCGGCTCGACAGAGTGGAGTCTGTTTCCGGGGGCCAGTGGATTGGCAGGTCGTTTTCCCTGCACCGTGGAGACCAAAAACGCCCTCTCCTTCACGTTCTGCCGAGGTCCAGCAGATTTTTTTTTCAGCCCGGTGAAACTGGCGTCGTTTGTTGTATGTTAGCCTATTACCCGTTGGTTTTTCGCCCTCGATCATTAGTGAGGTCTTTGCCGGTTTTTTTCCCCTCAAGAGCGTGTGGGTGGAGGTCGGTCGTTTTTTTTGCTGTTCAGGCAGTTCGGGCCAAATGGTGTACGGTCTGGGTGGAAACTTTTTTTCGGTTCCGAGGCTTATGGGACCAAGGCGTCCCACTGGGACCCCCCCCCCCTCTCTTAAATTTGTAGCAAAGTAGGACTAACGCTTTTCTTGGTTTCCCGGGTGGGCTACGCCAATGGCCTTTTTTGAGCAGTTCTGCCACACGCACTTGTGAAAACAAGAGTACTTTGGCGTAGATCTTCTCGGGAGCACATCTCCACCGAAGTTTCGCGTTTTCACCAATTCACCACTATTGCCCTAACACGCCTGCGGGGAAGTTTGGTTTCTTTACCGGTCGTCACCCCACCTCGTTACTTCATCTGAACATGGGTCCGGGGACTACATTCCCACTTAGGTGATTTCTCAATATCTCCGGAACGTCCGTGGTGGCTTTTTCCTATTGCCCTGGGAGCGGTGTTGTCGCGTTTACCAACTTTTTTTTTTCCCCTCCCGGGAGTTCTACGAATCATAGTCTTCCTTTTTGTTCCCGAGCAAAGCTTTCTTTCTACTTCAATGGTGGAATACGTTGCTGTGAGAGGCTAACAAACCCCCTGGGTGTGGGGGGGTCGCTTGCGTTACCCTGCCCACCGACAAGTGAGCGTGCTTTTATCTTTTTTTTTGGGCCCAGTCACGCAGGGTGGTTTTAACCTCCAGTGCTTTCTGCAAAAGGTGGGCGCTCGTCCACGTCCTTTTCTTCCCCCCCCCCGATCCCCAACACACTTTTACTTTACGAGAGGTGTTACGTCGCTTTCAAGTCCCCCAGGACATTACGCGATTCCCCTGTTCCCCCCCCCCAGCTTCCCGTCCAGGGTGGGGGGTTCACACAAGGGACCTTTCAATTTTGCGAGGCTCGCATTCCCTTCTCCCAAGGTGGTGTTTTTACCCCCTCCTCCTTAATCAACCGGCACCCCCCACTTAGGTTTTTTCCGTCCCTCCCTCTTTATTCATTTGGGGGAGGTCTTTGGGGCCGCTCTCCTAAATTTTCTGGGGATTGCGGCGGCCATAAATCTTTCATTGTTGGGATCTTCGTCCGCAGTTTTGCACCGTTGCAATGCGGGGTTCATTTTCCGACCTTTTTGATCTTAATATGTCTTATTGACATTTGACCTTTCAGGCCAGAATGCGGCAGGCTCCCTCCTCTGCTTCAAACCACAGATGACTTGTGTGTCTTCTTTTCTCCTCACCCTTGATATCGTCGATTTCTATCTGGGGCTGTGAGGATCCGACCCCACAGCTCTCCTGGAGGGTGACCTCCAGCCTTCCAGGGAGATTTCGGGTCCCTTTCTCGTGGTCTGGGCCGTGATTTACATCCGTGAGGTGGGCATCTGATCAACGTCTTTGTCAGCCACAAAGGACTTTTTCACTCTTCCTTTCTCCCAGAAATAAAAAGTACCCCTTTCCGTGGTGGGGGAAAGGAAAGTGGCCACTCATTTTTCTCTTTAATATATTTCAAGTTGGTTGGTTGTAGCGTTCTTTTCTCGTTTCGTTTTTTCACCGGAAATCTTTTTTCTTTGTAGTGCTTTTCGTTGCAAAGGTTTTGGTGGCAATTCCTTGTTGGCTCCTCAATTTTAGTCGGCGGTATACCCCCCCACCTATGGGCTGACAGAAGTTTTAGACGTTCTTTTCCTTTTTTATTTTTTTTTTTATTCTGTCACGGGCGCCACCCATGATTAAGCGTGCTCGGCACCTTCGTCAACACACCCTCTGCCAGACGTATGTCCACCTTTTTGTTTGGGGGGATGCGTTCGGCTCCAGAACCTATATTCGACCCAAGCCCCCAAAGGGGGATTTTTCCCTGTCCCCTTCACAAGATCAGGATGGGTTTTGCCAAACACCCAAGGTCGACCCCCTTTTGGCGCCCGACCCCACTTTTGGATGTGGCATTCGTCACCCATGTTTCCAAAGTTGCCACTCGATTCATTTTCCTGACTAAGGTTTCGTTACTTGCCCACTGGCCGGCGGAATATGGGCCCCCTTTCAAAGTATCCCCCTCGGTCAGACCTTTCATGCCCCACAACCCACTTCCCTGGCCTGGGCTGAAATTTCGCCCCCCCCCCCAGGAAAACATCCGGTCTGTCCTCCTGCCCCCCACGCTACGATAATTCTCTTGCTTGCCAACCCCCAAACAAACCCCCCAACTTTGGTGCCGGTTGCCACCCCGTCCTTTGAACCCACCAACTTTGGCTTGGCAGGAAGCCTTTTATGCTGGGCCTGTGATTCTCTCCCTTGGTCCAGGAAGCATTTTCAAAAGCTGGTTTTATTTTGGGACGAGGGAACTTGTGGTGGAGCTGTCACTTTCTCCCCCCGATAGTTGTATGGATTTGTACCCCAGGGCGTTTTTTTTACAGGACGTGGTCTGTTGGACCCGGGAGCCTCGCCGTTCCGCCATTTTCGCGACCCTGGTGTTCCCACCCCACTCGTGACCTGCACACACCCTGAGGTTACTCCCAAGGCATCACGTGGTTCCTGCCCAAGTTGGCGAACCTCAAATCCCTTTTGGAGCCCCGACCCCCCCCCTTTTCCTCTAAAACCTAAGATCCGGGTCGGTTTTCGCTTTACTAAGTTGGGTTGCCCGTTTACACAGAGTGAGTCTTTCATTTTTAAAACCTCGTTGAAAACTTGTCCACACAAACTCTTCCCCCCCCCACCATTGCAGCACCACGAAACCGACGCGGTTAGGATCAAATAGATTTCCTCGGGTTTCTGAATTTGTTAGGACCGTCTCCCTGCGACGATTCCCCCTCAGACACATCTTCCCTGGCTTTTGTTGCGCCAACCGTCATTACCCGTTCATGAAGTTGCCCCGAATTCGCCGCATTTATGTGTTTTACGTTTAGTCACAAACGCAGCCCCCTTTCGGATGGGGTTTGCCGAGGGGCCCACTTTTTTCGACTTTTTCTCAACAACCCCCGGTTCACAAAGCTGGCTTCCTTCCCAGGGCTAAGTGCGGTTCGTCCTCCCCCCGACCCACCATTTCTTTGGGTTGTCTTGTCACATTCTTGACTCTTTACGTCTTTGGTAGTTCTTATGGTCCAGCCTTTCGCTTCCCCTCCCTGGTTCCCCTTCCGCACGTCCCACACCCTTTTCGAAACCCACTTGGCTGGGACGCACAGACCGCCGCTTTTCCCCCAACAACTCTTCTTGGGCGGCAACCCCAACTTCCGCCGTTTTTATCACTATTTCCCTCTCCAGGGGTTTCCCCCAACCCCAACCCGTGGCAACCCATTTGCCCCGGAAAAGGACCCCCAACCAACAGAAGCCATTTTTCTGTTTCGCTTCGCACACGTGCAATGTTGTTCCACACTTTTCTACCACCCTCTGTTTTTTTTTTACATGGGTGGCATGTTTTTCATAACCAGGGGTGGGCCCCCCCCCCCACGTGTCGTCGGAATGAACGCCTTTCGGCTGTGTGCCACCTAAATTCAATTGGCATCCTTTTGTGTTGATTTTGCCTCGGTCCCACGTCCAGGTCGAACAAAATACTATGCAACCCCTTGATCCCACGTACTTTTCTGTGCCCCGATTTGGCAGAGCAACTCTTTCTTTGGAATCGTTCTACCTGGTCCCCCCTGCCACCGTCTCGGGTCCCTACGTCCCTCCCCCAACCCCGCTCGTTCCCGTCGTCCCTTGCCATGTCTTTGAGAAATTCCCCCTTTCTTTTCTTTCCTCTTCTTACTCTCTTACTCTCCGTGTGTGTGGTGGTTTTTTTTGGAGAGGAGCCCTCCACGGCATTCGGACCCTTTGGACTTGCCTCCTTTTCTGACGCTTTGTCGGACTGCTTTCAACTTTGCTTGTGGGTGACAAAGTTCCGAGCTCACGCCTCTTGTCTTAGGTGCTTACCCTTCGTTGTGGATCTTTTTTCCTTGATCCCCGTAGTTCGGTGGACCCGCGGCTTACTTTGCTGCCCTGTGATGTCGTGTTTCCCCGGGCCTTCTTTTGCGGTGCCAGGGTTCCATCCGACTACCCCCTTGTGCTGTGGGCAACCCTGGTTCCAGTTTCCAGTCTGCGCTTTTCCTCTTGCTTTTTTTCGTCAGGAGGCGATAGCCTCCTTATTTTTTCTGTCTCCCTCATTTTTTCTTTTTTTTTTTTTTTTGTTTTGTCCCCCTGGCGCTCATTAGTGAGTTCGTCCCTTCTCGTGCTTTTTTTTCCTCCCCTGAGAGTGTGTGGGGGAGGCGGTATTTGCCATTTCTTTTCCCCTTTTCGTCATGGGTCCTTTTGGCGCGGAAACCCCCCCCTGTTTTCTTTTTCTGGCTTCCAAGGAGACCCGTTTACCGTCTCCTTTCTTCAAACCTGTCGGCAAACGAGTTCCCTCCCTCCGTCGGGGTTGGCTACGGCCCACTTAGGAAATTCCGAGCTCCCACGCCTGTGAACGTCTTGTGTGTTCTCCTTGCTCGTTGTGCCATTGTCCACCTCTCCCCCCCCCTCCCCCCTCGTCTCGTTTTTTGTACGAACGTTAAAACATATGCCCAGCCCCCCCCCCCCCCGGTGGCCGGGATGTTTGCTTTAAAGTTTGCTCAAACACAACCCCTTTTTTCCGTGTGTTCACTTCTGTGGTATGAACCGTTTTTCGCCATACGGGACTACCCATTAGCATTGGGTTCTCTCAATTCTTATACCGGGGTTTCCCCCGTTTGTGTCTCCGGTGCAGGGAGGAGCGGTTTTTTTTTTCTTCCCGTTCCAAGTTGTCCGTTACTCTTCTCTCAGATCAATTCGTTGTCACCTCCCTTTTCTTCCAAGCCGCCCGGACTGACCTCCTATAATTGTAGATTTCTTTTTCTCTCCCTTACAACGGATCGTCACCCTTGGGTGAGTTGGGTGAAACCCCTTTCAAGGTGGGATCTTCTTTTTACCCTCCATGTGGCCTTCAGTGGTTACCTCCCGTTAGCTCCTTGTCTCCCCCCACTTGTTTTTCTTTCGTACCCCCCCCGGGTATGCCCCCTGGTCCAACCAACTCCCCAATATCGATTGAGTGTGAACGCTCTGTTCCCACCCCGTCAAACCTTGACTTCCTCGACCCCCAAATGCCCTCGTCAGTTCCCTGTAATGAAACGGTCTTTGGCATCCACCCCACAGGGCACCTGCTCCTTTTCCCATTGGATGCTTGACTCCCCCTTTGTGTTACGCCAATTATTTATTGTGGCACGGCACCCCCCCTAGTTTTGGCCTGGGTCCCCCTGAATATAGAAGAAGTGTGGTTTTTTGTGATAGGATTCGTCATGTACTTTTTGGGACTTCCTTTTCCAGGTTCCGGCCATTCGTTCCCCTCTACGCGAGTCAATTCTAGCACAGCGCATGCGGGTTGCAACATGATTAACCATATGCGCCATTGCCCCCCCCTTTTTTTCCTTTGTACTAGATGGTGCACTACTACACTTTGAGGTCTTTTTGTCGACGTGGTTTGTTTCAACCCCCCATTGAATCGTGGGATTTCCTGATTCACATGTGCTAGTGACTGCGATTGGTCCGTCATAGTTTTTCCTACAGTTTGCCCCCAGGATCCTCAGATTTTTTTGCCCCGGAAGTTCCCTCTGCTATCGTAGCGGGATGTCGGGGCTGCTCTTTTTGATTAAACGCGTTTCCTTGTTTGAATCCCTCCCATTAACCTGTGTGTGCTTCCCCGATTTCACCACCGGATTGAAAATTCTGGGCTACAAGGAACACTCAAAACTCAGTAATTTCGGCACTTCCCCCCAGCATCTCTTATTTTACTCTAATTGTTTTGTGGTTGTTCTTCGGATGGGGGCCGTTTTTTTTTTTAACTGTTTCCCCCTGTTGTAGTTTTTCCTCCCCAAGTAAAGGTTTTGGTCAAGGGGTCCTGTTTTTTCCTCATCTCACCCCTCCCTAGTCGCTTCTTCTACATCTTTTTCCCGCCCTTGTTCCTGGCTTGTTTCCCACGTTTAGAGACAAGTCCCTCTACCCCCTCTAGCAATTTCCCCCTATTCCTTTTTTTTTTTTTTACCTCCACTGGTTTTTTTCCCCACCCAGCAATCCTCCTTCCCCCCAGTCCTGGTATTTCGGGGTCTGGACCCTTTCGTCCAACCCCCCTTCTGCTTCAGTCCTTTTGTTCAGGTCCCTTGGGGTCCGGCGTTATCCCTCAGTTTTCCCCTCATTTTTTTTTTTTCAATTTCTGTCCGGGAGGTGCGTCCCTCGTGAAAGAGGGCATATCCGCCTTGTGTTTAACATTGAACCGCCACCCCGTCCCGCCCTCTGCCGTTGCAGTTCTGATGCCTTCGTCCCCCGTGTCCAACAAGTGTTTCCTGCCTCGCACTGTACCCCTTTTTTTTTTTTTGTGCTAAAATTGACCCCCTTCTTGTGTTTTTGCCGGGGAGTCCCGCCCCTTCCCACAAGGAAAGTTTCTAGGTGGAGTTTGCCCTGTTTCCCCCCCCCCCCGTTTTCCGTGCACCCCCCCAGAACACGGTTTTTTTTCGTAGGGGCATCCCCCCCCAATGCTACGATATCACGACTTCCCCCTTCCCACCCCCCCCTAAGGGGGTTTCCTTTGGAACCCCCCCTTCTATGACCGTTCCTTTTTGTTAGTACCCCGTGGCATTATTCTACTTGGATATGTCTGTTTTCCGCTCTGTGTTCCCTGTCTTTGAGGTTTCCCTTAAGTCTTTGGGGATCGTTTTAAGGCCCTCCTGTTATGCTTGCCACTTTTCCACTCTCTTCTTTTCCCTTGGTGGTTTGTTTTTCTTTTTTTGGTTTGCAGAAGCTTCAACCTGGGAACCAGCTTTTTTTGGACTCTTGGCCAAGTTCCGCCAGGATCTTTTTTCCTTTTGAGTTCCCCCCCCCCCCCATGACGCACACCACATACACCGTTGAATTTTCCACCCATTTTTGGGTCCCTCCCCCGTACTTCACGCACGTGGTTTCCGACATTCCCCAGCCCAAGTTCCCGTTCCACCCTTTATCGAGGAGCCATTTCGGTGCCCTCCCAATCAAAAAAACTTCTTGGGGCTTGAAACCACTTTCTTTTCTTTCGTAGGCGAGAAATCTTTTCGTTACCCCAAATTTTTCCCCTCACGCCCCCCAAACCCCCTTCCCCCCCTCACATTTTAGCAACACGGGGGTCCGACCGTGGAGACTTGTCGACTTCCCCTGATTCCCCCTTTTCAATGTCTGTTTCCCCCCCCCCCATTTCTTCGATTTTCATGTTGACCTTTTTCATTGGGTGTTGGCGGGCCATCTCCAATTTTCCCTTCCCATGGTCCATGCCCGGGTTTTGCCCCCGCCCTTGTTTTTCACCATCATTACTGTTTTCCGTTCGTTCACAACGCTTTCCCCCGGATGGACGAGGGTGTTTTTCCTCTTTTCACCAAAGAGGGGCCCTACCTTTTTCAACCCAGTGTTCCTCTTACGGGCCCCCCTTCTTTTTAGGGGGCTTCAGGGACCTCTGAGTTTCCCAAAAGACCCCCTCCTCCTTTGTTTCCTGATGTTCTTTTTTCTTTTGCACCATTCTTTTTTGATTCTTTTTTCAGACATGGCTTGTTCTCTTTTTTTAGGGATTTGGGGGCGAAGCCCTCCCCTCTTTCTTTCCGTTTGGGCCCCCACCTTTTTCCCTTTCTTTTTTTTTGATTTCTTTTAACAAGACCCCCCCACACCCCTTGCTTCTGGCTGTGAAAAAAACCCCGTCCGGGGCGGGCTCTTTGGCCTAATTCACTGCCTTTTTTTCAGCCCCCAGCTTACCCCCCCCACCCCGGGTGAGTCCCGTGCAATTTTTCCTAACTGGACCACCCCCGACCCCTGGTTTCTTTTTTTTTTTTTTTTCCCCCCCCGCTTCACGCTTCCCAGATTTTTTCTTCCCCCTTTCCTGAAGGACCTTTGGGCCCCGCCCCCCCTTCAAAAGGTTTTCCCTTGTATACCCCCCTTTTTTTTTTTTGATGGCACTGGACTTTTTCCCCCCCCTTTGTTCCCCCCTTGTGTAAACCCCCCCTGAACATCCAACTGCCTCTACTTCCCTTTTTTCTGTTGAGGGCGTCAGAGTCCCAGATTTTGACCCTCCAATCCTTAAAGGTAAACCCCCCCTTTTCCTACATTTCTTCTCCCGTGTGAGCAACAATTCTGCCCTTTTTTGGCCCCTTCCTCCGTGTAACCCCCCCCCAGAAAAGGATTTTTGGACTTTTTTTCCCCCCTCGTTTCCATTTTCTACTCCCGCCCCTCTTTCCGTCTTGACATGGTCCAGCTGGTCCTCCGGGTTTTCTCTTCCTTTCCTCCATACGTTTGTTGGTTTTGTTTTTTGTTCTCTGGATTTCCAAGGAATTAACCTTTTTTTCCCCTTTTTTTTTTCCCTTTTTTTCTATTTGGATTTAGTCATGTAGGGCTTGTCCAGTTTTTTTCCCTTTTTGCTTTTTTCCCTCCCCCAGACGTCTTCCTCCCGATCCTCTTTTGTTTCATGTCCCAGCATTTAGTTGTTTGACTTTCCTTTTTTTCGTGAGGCTTTTCTTTTCTGTTTCCCCAACAACAAAAAACAAAAAAAAACAAACACCCAACAACCCCAACACCCAACAAAACAACAAACCGCAAAACAACACAAAAAAAACCAAAAAAAAAATACCCCACACACTAACAAAAAAAACACCCACCAACATCCACCAAAAACAAAAAAACCACATTACCAAAAAACCAAACACAACAAAAAAAACAAAACAAAACACCCCCCCAACAAAAAAAAAAAAAAACAAGAACACCCTACCCACCCCTACAAAACAACACAACCAATACAACCCCACCAAAAAAAAAAAAACAACAAACACAACAACCCAACTCAATCAAAAAAACACCCCCCAAAACACCCCCTCAACCCAAAAAAAACACCCACCCCCCACAACAACAAACCACCAAAAACAAACAAACCACCCCAAAACACCAAAAAAAAAACCCCTCCCAAACCAAAAAAAACCCACCCCCAAAACCAACAAAAACAACCCCCCACACCCCCCAACAAAAAAAAAACACCCACACCAACCCCACACCAAAAAAAACCCCCCAAAAACACCCACACACCCCAAAACCAAACACCCACCCCACCACCCCCCCCACCCCCACCACCCCACCCCCCCAACTAGTGTCGTGTTTTGACGCGGCGCTCCCTTACCCTGGTTTCCCCCATTTTTTTTTCGGTTTTCCACGGGCCCACGTGTTCCCTCGGTTAAGTTGATTTTCATCCGCGTGACGTTTTTTTATTTCCCCCCAATTTTTCCCCACCTTTTGTTTTGGACGTTTTGACCCAGTGTCTCTTCCTTCCCTTCTTTTCGAAGCGGGCGATAGGACATCTTTTTCGGCTTTCCTGCAACCTATTCAGTTGTTCCGCCCTTTTCTCTTTTCTAGTGACAGTCGGCCTTCCTTTTTTTTTCCCCCCCCCCCTTTAGTTGGGGTTGTCTTTCGGGGGTCCACCTTCCCCCCCCAGTCTTTTTTTGCAACAAGGTTTTCCCTTTTTTTTTTTAAAATGGCGGCGGGGACGATTTGGTTTCCATAGCGCTCCAACTAAGGGCCTACATCTTTCAAAGAGTTTTTCAATTTTCTTCGTTTATTACCTCCCTTTTTGTTAGTGGATTACTTTCCCCCTCCCTTCCAGTCTCTTTTTCCGTTTTTTTTCACCGTTTCTTTGGAGCCCCCCCCTTATTGTTTGTTCGTACACCCCATAGTAGGTTTTCGCGTTTTGACCGACCTTCCCCCCCCCCACACTATGCCCTTCTCTTTTTTTCTTCCCCTGCATGGGACCCCGTTCCTTTTGGTCCTTCATTTTCTGACACCCCATCAAGGCCTGTTTTTTCATCTTGCTTTGTGAGCCAAGTCCTGAACCTTTCCGGTTTTATGGATATTTTTCCCCCCCTTCTCCCCTTGACCTTTTTTTTTTTTGATTCTCCCTGGGCGTTTCTTCTTTGTTTCTTTTTCCCCAACGTTTGTGAAGTATTTCCCTTTTTCACACCCCCGCCCCTCCCTTTTTTGAGTTTCCCCATTTCCTTCCCCCCCATTTCCCCTTACTGTGAGCGGGGGACAGTTTTTCGTCTCACCCGGCCCTCCTTTCACTTGGGACCCCCCCCAGCCCTTTCTCTTTCGTTTAATAAGGTTTTTTTCGTCTCCAGGTTGTGGCTCAGGTTCCTTTTTTTCGAACCCCCCCCCAGTTTTTTTCTCGGTACGGTTTCCCCCAGCCCAACCACTTTTTTCCCCCCACCTACCTAGATGGTGTTTTTATTCGGCCGTCTTCAACCCCCAGAGGCGTTTTTCTGCAATTTCCCTCCAGCAGTTCCGTGCTTCCCCCTTCCCCCCCACATTTTTCTACGATCCCCTCCCGTTTTTTAACTTTCGTCGGGCCTTTTTTTGTCTTTTCCCGATACCAAAGTTTTTTTCCCCCTTTCTTCCGGTTTTCCCACCGGCCCACAATTGTTTGTTTCTTTTGCGCTTCAACTCTATCTGTGGGGCTTGGGTTTCTCCTCCCCGGCAATTTTTTTCCTTTCTTTGATTTTACTTTCCCCCCAGGTTCACGTTACCTTTTTTTTTTGTTTTTTGGTTGATTGGACTTGCTGCCGGCGCCACCGCGTTTTCCCTGGTTCCCCATTGCACGGGGGACTTATCCCGTGTTCCTTTGACACTTTGACCTTTCCTTTTTTCAGGCCCCCCAAGACCTTTGCGGCAGGCTGCTTTTTTTCCTTTTTTTCCTTTCCCCACCTCTGTCTTTTGGTTGGAATGTTCTTCCAACCTTGGCTCGGGTGCGACTTACATTGTTTTGCCGTCCTTTTTTCTTGTTTTGTTTTTGGGGATTTTTTTGATTCCCTTCCCCTCGTCTTTCGTGCCCAGACGTCTGTTTTCATCTTTTTTGGACCTTTCGTTTTTGAGCGATTCATTCCTTTTTTTCCTTGCTGTGCGACACGTTTTTTTAACCCTCCTTTCTGGAGGTGATTGGCCATGTCAACCTTCTCACTGCAAAGGCTTTCCCCTTTTCCCCTGACACTCAAATACAAAGCTTCCCCTTTTTTTTCCCCGTTCTCCCCCCGCCCTCATCCATCCGTTGTTGTTTGTTTTTCCCTTCTCTCTTTTTCGTTTCGTTCCGGAACTTCCCTTCTTTCTTTTTTTCCCCGCCCCCTGTGGCAACTGGCCCCCCCTTTTGGCTCGCCCCTTCGTTTGTTTTTCCCTCCCCATCGCGACAATCTCGCGGTAATTTTTTTTTTTTTCAAAATCCCCGGCTCACGATTTTCCCCCAGAGCTCGTTTTTTGTTTTTGCCTTCAAAACCTTGCACGACTTTTTTTTTTCCCCTTTGTGCCGGAGCTCCCTCCCTCCTTTCCCCCTTTTCCGCTCGGCTTTTTTGTCTTTCCTAAGAGGTGCCATCCCACTCTTTTTCTTTTTCTTTTTTGAAAACGACCCCCCCCTTCCCTTGCCTGCTTTTCTTTGGTTCTCTTTCTGCTTCTTTTTCATGCTTCCCCCAAATTGTCAATCCCCTCCCAGCACTCCCGTTTTTCGTGAAACCCTTTGCCCCCCCCTTTTGAAGTCTTTTTTCTTTCCAGTTCTTTTTCACTTTCGCTTTTCCCCCAACCCCTTGGGAACGTTTTCCCTTTCCCTTTTCTTTTTTATAAGAACATTAAAGGAACCCCTCATTTTTCAGCTTCTGTGCAGCCCAACACTTTGTTCTAATTGATCCTGTGTCAAAACCCCAATCCTTTTGTTGTTTTTTTGCCGGTTGGATCCCCACCCCCTTCTCTGACTTCCCCCCCCTTTTTTTGATTTCCTCCTTCCTAGTTTTAGGAGACACGGTCTCCTGTTTTTTAGTTTTTTAAATCCTTGAACTGCTTTTCTGTTCAGTTTTTTTTTGCGCTTTCCCCCCTTTGGGTGAGGGCGTTTTTTCCCTTTTTTTTCGTCCCAAACAAAACCTTCTTTCCTCGTAGGGGCCTTTTTTTTTTTTCCTGGTGCAAATTTTGCAATCAGTCCGTTGGACCGAGTTCCCTTTTCCCGCCCCCCGGAGCGCAACTTTGCGTTTTTTCCCCCCCCCCCCCTGTTTTTTTACACCAACTAGGCCAAATTCCACATCGCTCCCTTGGTAATTTCACAGTTCTTCAAACGCTTTTTTGCGTGGTAGAAGTCCCCCCTCCAACTGGTCCGATAAAATTCCCTTTTTTTCTCTTTTTTTCGGTGGGTGCCCTGCTTTTTTTTGCTCCCTTTGATGTGCGTCTGTTTGTCAAGATTTTTGATTCGTACTTGGACTTTCCCTTTTTTCTTGACCCCCCACTTTTTTCACTTAAACTTTTTGTTGAAACTTTCTATCCACCCTTGTCCCCCTGTAGGAGTCCCCCATTTTCTTCTTTTACCTCGGGCCCAACTTCGAATTTCTCCCGTTTTCTGAGAGATTGGCACCAATTCGTTCCATTTCGATTTTTTTTTTTTTTCCTTTTACTTAAAGTGGATCCTGTATTTGCTTGGTTTTAACCACTTCAAGGGCCCTGGGTGGTGTCATGTCCCAACCTGGTCAATAGATTTGCGATTTGGTTCCCTCCTTCCCCCCGCTTTTCTGCTACCTATAAAAACCCCCCAAGTTTTCCCCCCCTGTGTAGTGCTCGTCAAGTTTCTT
>Ga0179593_1664820_pt1 | contig 15041 bp, 18 predicted proteins | sample CZODoug2_1_08_16_FD_185931 | JGI IMG/M metagenome (GOLD analysis project Ga0179593, IMG submission 185931) | Vadose zone soil fungal communities from Angelo Coast Range Reserve, California, USA - CZODoug2_1_08_16fungal (PacBio error correction) | ecosystem: Environmental > Terrestrial > Soil >... | reverse complement strand
ATCCAACTCGCAGCGTTCCCTTTTTACTCTAGCCTCGCCGCTTTTCTTTCGGGTTTTGACCCGCCCATTTTTTTTTAGGCTCGGTATGTGGGCTTCTTGGAGGACCCCCACATTGCGTCACTGTTGTTCCTTTTTTCGGTCCGTGCAGCGTGCGGCGCTTTTTCCCACGGTTTTTTAACTCCACGCCGCACTCCATCAAGCCTTTTTTCTATTTCTCTCCACTGCGGTCGTTCGGCATTCGTTCCAACTTTTCCGACTTGGTCGACTCCCCCCCGCATACTCTCCACCGTCTCAATTTTGTCCGGGTTCATGCCCCAAAATTACAGTTGTTCTTTGCACGGCGCGAACACCCTCGCGAGTCGCCACTTCTTTTTTTCGTTTTGAGTGTCCAGGTCTTTTTTTGTTAGTAGTTAAACCTGGAACCCTCCCCATGGTTTCCCTTGGTTCACTTTCTTTTTTCTCCACACCTGTCTCGGACCAAGAGTAATGCGTGAATCTCGATGGATTTTTTCGCATTGCTCGGGATTTTGTCAAAGGTCCTTACTCCTCCTTCTCAGAGTTATTGACTAAGTTGCCTCTTTCCTCTTCGATCCAGTGGTTGGACTTCGACTTCTTTTACCTTTGTTTGAATCCGGAGGCATGTGTTTAACCCCCCCTCCCTCGGCAACTACCCACTAAACGCAGGCTAACGCGGGCGTTTTTCGAATGTTGTCGACATGTCCCCACCCCCCAAATCTAGGGCACCACCCTCCCAAGCTTTTTTCCCTTTTCCCACTTTATGGTGGGCGACAGCCCGCGGCTTTTCTTTTTGTTTTTTTTCAATTTCCTTCGCTGCGGCCGGCTTACCCTCTTTTTGCTTTGTTTAATCCGTATGCCCTGCAATTTCCTCAACCTTAGGCCGTGTTCCTGGTCGCCTAGCCCCTAAACCGTGCAGTGCGACGGGGGGATAATTGAACCCGCTTTTTCCATCTTTTTTCACCTGATCCCACAGCCCCATTATCCATTCTTTCTGTTTTGACAGCTATTCCTTTTTTTTTAAGGTTTTTTGTATGCCCTCCTTCACACGACTTCCTAGCCCTTTTCTCGGCTTTCCTTAAGAACGAGCTTATGGTGCTTGGTGCCCTTTTTTTTTAAACTCTCTCCTTTACCCTCATGCATGCCGCAATTTCCCGTTTATTTCCCCTTTTCCTTCCCTCTTTTTTTCTCCCATTCGTGTTTGTTCCACATGCACTTATCTTTCGGCTTGTGACCGATTTTTGGTATTCGCTTTTCACCACACCTATTCCCTTTCCCCCAAGGTTTACCCCCTCTTTCTGGATTCTCTGGTGGCTAGATCTTTATTCCTGACCAAGGTTTTTTTTTCAAGCTTTTGTTACATTCCCCTTCCCAGGGACCTTTAAGGAATCCGCTACAGGAGCCGACCTTTCCTGATACTTTGACCTATCGGCTCCAGACTGATTAAAACCCGACTCCTTTCTGTCAGCCAACGTTTTCTTCCCTTTTTGGCTTTTTTGGTTTCAAGTTTTCAAAGGTTAGGACCTTTTTCTCTTTGATGTGCACGGGGATCGTGGTTTTTTCCTGAATACTTCCTTCTTACCTTTCAGGCTTAGAGAACTCACCTTTGTTTCTTTTTGGGGTTCGACCGCTCCAAACAGTTCTTCCTTTCCTCATCTTTCCCCTTGACGTTCCCCTCGGCTTGATAAGTCTCTCTCTCAGTCAAGATATTTTTTCCTTCCCTCCCCCTCGGCCCTTCCTCTCCGCCCCCTCGTAGAATCACGTTAGGATGACTCCCCGTACTTTTCGTACCCCCCTTGTTTTCGATGCGTTCGGGAGTCGCCGGTACCGGACTGGTAAAAGTTTGTGAGATTTGTTTGCTCTTTCCTTGACCCTGAAATTTTTTGAGGCTCCTCGCTCCCCTACCGAAACCTGTGACTTTTTTTGGGGTGGGTGGGGGGGGGGTGGTGGGGGTTCCTTTTGTTTTTTGAGCCCTCTATTCCCCGGACGTCTACTTGGAGCAACCCCTTCTCCTCTCCCCCTTTTCCCCTGTCCCGCCCCTTTTTTTTTGTCTTTTTTTTGTATGCGCCTACGTTTTGCCCTTTTTTTATCTCCGCTTTTTTTCCCCTTCTTTCCCATTTTGTTCTTTTTGTTGGAGTCGGTTTCCAAAAGGTTGATCCCCGGGCCGCTTCCTTACCCCCGCAAGGAAAAGTCCCACTTTTTGACAGCCGGATGCCCCCCCATGCCTGGCCTCTCACCCCATGTCTATCCGGTTTCCAGCCTGCGGCGTCTTCCGCACGATTCAGGAAGAGGATTTTGAGCTGATTGCTGCAGCCTCTCGACGTTTTAACGCCCACACGGCTTGAGGCGCCACCCAAACTCTCCATGGCTAAAGGAACTCGCATCCCCCTTTTAAGACTCCATATGGTGAATAGTCTCCCGCTTCAATAACTCTTCCGGGACTTTTCCGTGGTCCCCTCCCCGTCTCCCTGGGCTCCCCATATGAACCCCTAACGGCCCGTCGGCACCCTGGGTTTTCAACTGGACCCCCCTCCACCACCCTCTCCCTTGCATCCCTTTTTGTGACGGCCCTTTTCTTTCCCCTGTGCCACGATCCATTGTTAGATCTTCTCGGTCCAGTCCCCCTTTTGCCCACTATGTGAACGGCTATCTGTACTTCCCCCCGACCGGATGGACCTGTTTACCATTTGATTCGGTGAATTCTTGCCTTTGGCCGGTTATTTCCTTCCTCCCAGTTTCTCATTGGGTCAGTTGTTCGGGAGAGTTGCGGTCCCTTTCGATCTGAAGGACTGGAACTTGCGTGGGACCCCCCACTTTACGCACATTTTTTCCCATTGTTTTCGCAGAAAAGCGACTCTGATTTCTTTTCTGCTCCTGGTTCTTTTGTCTCGATGGTTGGGGATATAGTCTTCCCCCTCCCTCTCACAAACGTTTTTTCGAACTTGGTCTGATAACCGTTCAATGTCCCCTAGTCTTTTCGATCTTTTTTCAACCAGATTCTTGTGCCCCCCCATTTGCTCCACAGTTGTCTGACCTCTAGATTGTTTCCTCGTGGTCTTGCCTTCTTTTTTGATTCTCTTCTGACACAAATTTCAAGTCTCTCATAGACTACTGGGAGTGCATTTTCAACCTTCCCCCCGATCTCAGTTAGTTTTAGACCATTGTCCCCATGTTTTGGTCCGGACAGCCCGAGGGCCGTTTCCCTCCCTTCTTGCTTGATAGCGGAAAATTGCGTCTTCTCTCCTGTGTGCTTTTAGACCTGGCCTCAAGGGCCCTGTCTGGTCCAGCAGCGTATTTTCCTTACCGGCGGATCTTCGTTTCTGAAAGACGCGCCCTCCCTTCTGGCGTTCCCGGTTGGGCACTTACACAAGGCTGCAGCGGCGGCGCACGAGCACGGCATCCCCCGAATGAGTAAGTTCTTCAAACCGCCTCGGCCCCTTTAGTGTAGGGTCTCCGGGGGTTTCAGAATGGGAGTTTTCCCCCCCCCTTTGGGGATTTCTCCCCTCGTTTTTCCTGTTTTCGGTCCAATGTTCTCCCCCCTCCATTGTTGCTTTTCCCCTTCACCATTGGAAAGGCCTCCCCTGCTTTCCTTGCCTTTTTTGTGGGCGGGTTTTCCTTTCCCCCGGTCCCTCCGGCTGCGCTGTTTTTTTTTTTGTTTTCCTCCCCAGGTCGGGTAATTTCCCCTTTTTTTCTTGGTGCCAAGGGTTGCAATGGATTTCATTTTTCGTGCCTCTTTTTGGGCGCTTAGCCTCTTTTTTTTTGGGCCGTCTTCCATGTGTACCTTTTTTCCTGTTTTTTTCAGATTGACCTCTGGCAGTCGCCCCACCCTGCTTTTTTTTGTTGTTCGATTTCAGATTTCCCCGGCAAATGACCTTTTCTGTCCTTTTTTCTCATTCCTTTCCCCTTTGACGTGCAGCCGTGGGTTAGAGACCCCGCACCCCCTCCTCCACGTCCTCCTGCTTTTTTTTTTTGGTCGCAGAAAAGGCCGGTTAAAAATTGCCTCGCTCACGCACATTTGTCTTTAACCTTCGTGCCCCCCGATCGGTGAATTTTTTTCCCTCGTCTTGGATACTACCAAACCCGGCAGGATTTTGTGACCGTCCTTCGATTTTACTCAGCGTGACTCTGAACCAGTTCCCCCTTCTCCCGCCCTACTTCCTCCTCTTTGTTGATTGCCCCCCTTGCGTTTTGCGTTATCACCAAGTTACCTCCCCCTTCTTAGGAACTCCTCGTGCACAGTCCGTTGGCCGGTTTACTGACGTTGTGATTCCTCCTTTGTCTGGGTCGTTGCCTATGACCGTCTCATAGCCCCGAGTCCCCGCAGTAACCGCGTCTGACTGTCTTTTGTCCGAGGCTTCCCCTTATTTATGCGTCTTTTTCTGACCCTCGTGTTTTCTTCTCTTTATAGATTTTCTGAGACCATTTGTCAGTTTCTTCCCTCCCTTGCCACAAGATACCTTCGCCTCTGAACTTAGTTCTTTTAGAATCTCCCTCCCCCTCTCCCCCAAGGGACCCCCACGAGTTTTGCAGCTTTTTTCCTCCCCGCCCTCAGGACACTGATCTGACGCCAAAGTCCCTGAAGTTGGGCGGACGGGATCCTTTACCTCTACGTGCCTCTCGCCCCCTCTAGGTGCTGGTTAGCCTTTCTCTTTGTGATTTTTAACTTGCTCGTCCCCTGTTTCGCTTTTGCAAGCCGCGGCCCTCTACTCTTAACCCCCTCTTTGTTCTCGGCGTTTCCTCACTTTGTGTCCTTGTTTGCGATTTCGCTTCCTGCGAACACCTTCCCCGTTGTGTTTCTTCCTGCTCTCTCTTGAAGCCGCTTACTCCTTGGACTTCGTGTGGTCCCTTCCCGTCGAATTGGCGACGTGGAAGGGTTTATGCTCGTGATGCGGGTATTGTGGGTCTCGGGGGCTGCCTTGTGGACGGGACAAGGTTGCCCCTTTCGCTGGCGACGGGGCCTCAGCCCGTGTGTTGTCTTATGTCCCATCGGTACGGTTTCGTTGGACGTGTCCAAAAAATTTTTAACCCCTTCCCCTTTTGAAAGTCCGTCAGCAACCTTTTCGTTTCTTTTTTTCGAAAAGGTCTGTGTGCGGAGATTCGGAGACGGGAGGTCCCTCTTCCTTTAGAGCTTCCCCCACGGAACCTCGGGAAACGGGATATCTTTTGGGTAGGACCAGCCCAATAAGGAATGGTACAAAAACCCTCCCCCCCAGGCGTAAGTCCTTGGACCCACCCCCTATCAACAGTACAGATCAGCCTTTAAAGTGTGCCTTTTTCCTTGGACCCCCCACCTTTCGCTCCCAGAATTGAAGCTATGCAAGCCATCTTTTCTCCTTCCCTCAAACTTCCCCCTGTCGCGTCAAAATTTCCCCTCCCTCCACCACTTTGGAGACGCCTTCGGCACGCCTGATTGATATTCCGACATAGGTTTTTTGTCACTTGTTCTTGGAAAGACCTGAACTCCTTTTCTCTTTCTTCTTAATCGTCCCGTCGTTGGACGGTCTTTTTGCACCATGACTTGTTCCCCGGTGCTTTTCTTTTCTTTCTTTGCTCTTCCTTTGTTCTCCTCTTTTTTTCCCCCCCTGCATCTTCCTACGAGCTTAGTGCCCCAGGACCAACAATTCATAGCCAGCCTTGCTTTCTCCTTTTTTTCCTTTGTCAAACGTCTCTACGAGTAAATCGGATACCCTCCCCGGGACGGGGCCGACTTGGTTTGCCCTCCTGAACGGTTTTTTCTTCTCAACGGTTCCCTGTTTATTCTAGACTCCGATTTGCAGTTTGGCCGCAATGCTCTTTTCCCCCCGTTGAATTCTCTCAGTTGCCATTTTTCCTGGGGACCCGTCGCTCTCGTTCAGCCCTCTTTTTTGCACAACATAGGTTTGTTCAAGCCTTCCCTCCTTTTTGATTTGTTTTTCCCCACATCTTCTGGTGCCTCCACAAGGTTTCCCCGATCGACGGAAGATTGGTCTTTGCGTTTCTCCCACCGGACAATTTTTCTTGTTGTTCCAAAAGTCCTTTCCTTTCAGGAGTGGGCGGCCGCCAGCTTTTTATACTCCTTTTGTTTGCATTTTGACGCCGTTTTTCCCCCTGACATGGTTCTGAATTCGTCAGGTTCACCCCAGGTTCCCCACCCCGACAGCCCCTGTTTTTGAAATCGGTTTTTCTCCCCCGTGCTCTGGGGCCATTTTGCCCATTCCGTTTGAGAAGTTCGTTGGTGGTCGATCTCCGGGGCCATTGTTTGTTTGTCCCGATGCATAACTGCCCCCGGTTAGGTCTGGAACAGGCGTACCTACCACGCTCCTTCCCTTTCCAATGCATATTCCATCCTTTTGGCTAGCCTAGCATTTCGTCATGTAGCATTTTTACCCCCCCCCAGCTGTCCCCAACCTCTTGAGACACTGCTCATATTGGTATTTATCCGATAGCCACCTAGGCGTGCGAAATTTTAGGAGCTCTCCCTCCCTTTTGCCTCCCTTCCCCTCTTTTTCATCATAAGCTCGGGTACCTTTTTTTAGTCTCAAGTATCGGGCCATGTTTGATGAGTCCTTTTTGGTTTTCCCCCCCCCCTTTTCTTACCAAGCCTTTTTGAACTTCTTCCTTCTGAATGGTCCTCTCCCCCTTTTGACGTTCTGTCCCTGCCGACTGGCGAGTTGTTGATCTCCTTCACTTCTTCTTTTTCGTTGGCTTTTCCCCCTCCCTCCTTTCATTTTTTTTCCACTGTCTTTTTTTTCACTTTTTGGTGCCCCATTTTCCAGATCTTCTTAGCCGCATTTCTGAGATACTCGCCTCACTCCCCCTCTCTTCTCCGACCCCTTTTTTCGTCTGAAATCTTTTCCTTCCTCTCTCCCCGACTCCTATTTTTTCCGATTCCCCTTAAGCCCCCCGCGATGAAAAAAGGGAGACCCTTTTTGTTCGTTTCCTTTCAGCTTACCAGTCCCCTCGGACTTCCTTCCTATTTTTCAAACGTGGTGAGGTTCTTTTAGTTAGGGTTCAAAGAGTTTCTCCGCTTCTAGGACTTTACTCTCTTGCCCCTCATTTTTCCTATAACCGGTCTGTGCCGCCCCTTCCAGTTCTGGCCCCCCGGCCTTCTTATGTCTCTGGTCGGCCTTCCCTGGCCTGCTCCCAATCTTCTGCCAACTGTGGCCCCATTCCTTCCCTGAAGAGACCTCACTAGAGTCAGGTTTCTCTCCCCCCTTGTGTGATAGATTGGCTTTTTTCCTAACATTCTTCCTCTTCCCAGATCTTTTCCTAATACGTCCGAATTTTCTTTGTTATTTATTTGCAGTCAACTTGATGATTTCTTCCCTGGGTGGTCATTTTCCTCCCCTCTTTAGCTCCCCCCCCCGCCCGATAGTGTCCCTTTGCGTCTTTTCTGTCTGGCCCCTTTTTTTGAGCTTCCCGTTTAGGCATGTTTTTCTCTGTGAGTTCTTTTTTACAGTTTTTCTCCCGGTTTCTCCTCTTCGATTCCTCCTCTTGTCTCTTTTTCCTTTTTGATACCAATCTGTACAACCTCGACTGCTCGAGTTTGTTCCCTGCGATTTCTATGCCTTCCTCACCTGTGAAAACATCTTATGTTTTTCAGACAGTTCTCTTTTTACTTGAAGACTCGTGTTTTGTTCTTTCTTCTTCCCTCGAACCCTTTGTTTTCGGGCCCCTTTCAACGTCCCCCCTTCGGTTATTCGAGGCAGTAGTTAACTTTTGTAGTCCTCGCGTGTACACCAGGGTTGTCCGGATGTATGTTCCATTATCAGGGCAGAATAGTCCAGTCGGCATATGATTTTTCTACTACTACTTTCAACCCCTTTTACGTAAGGGACGTCCCCCTCCTTCCTCCAAACCCCCAAACCCTTCTCTTCTTGCCGGTTTCCTTGCAACCTTTAACATCCCACGGGGTAAATCTCCCCCCCCCCTGTCTGCAGGGCCGATTTTCCCGTGTGGCCGTGTGATGGCAATTCGCGCTGACAGCTCTCCCCCCCTTCGTATTCTGTCCCCCCAGTTCCGCAAGGCCTTTTTTTTCCCCCGAATTTCTTCGGTAGATGAGCCCCCCTGCCCAAGTAGTCGCTCGCGGACTTTCCAATGTTTTTTTTGAACCCCCCTAGTCCTGGTGGTTGAGTGGGAGACCATTTAATATTCTTCTCCCCCCCTTAGATGTTACCCTTCTGTCCATCTTCTATCCTGCCGGAGTCAAGTTGGAAGGGTGGTCCAACCAACTGATCTTCCCTATTGGCCCCCCCTTTTCTCTCCTCTGTTCCCGAATACACTTTTTCCCCCAGGAGTTAATCCTTTCCTGGCATCAACTGCAAGTCTCATCATACGCGGCAGTTCAATTCCCTTCTTTTACACTTGCTCCCATTTTGGAGTCATCACTGTACTTTATCGAACGCTTGAGGCTCTTCCTCCTCTTGACCTTTTTCCCCACCTATTCTGACCTTAAAGAGATGGTTTCCTTGAAATTTTCTTTTAGCTGAGTGTCGGCTTGTGCCCTCCAAGCGCATTTCTTGATAGTTTTTTTTTTTTTTTTTTTCATTGAGCGGGTTTTTCTTTTGCCCGGAAAAAGTACCATTTCGTCTCGGCTTCTTTCCCATCTTTTCCATTCCCCAGTCCCCCCCTCTCCTCCTAGTACGGTTTCTCGGCCCGGAGAACTTAGTTGGCCTTTTCCTTCCTTTCTACACTTTCTCCTTTCTGTCTCTTTTATTTCAACCCCTGCTTCTAATAGTTTTCCTGCGCCCGTTGTAGGTTTCCCAGGTTCAGCGTTACAGAATTTTCTTTTTCACAACCCCCTGTTTCTCCTATTTCTTTTCTTTTTTGAGCTCTTCGACTTTTTCTCCAGGTTCCTTGCGCAAATGAAGTCCTTGTCCCTTTCTCCTTGTTGGATCTCTCTCCCCTCCCCACCAAGTTCTTTCCCCTATTTGAGGACTTCTCTGTCCCCCCGACCCTTGGCACCTAAAATCGTACCAGATTTGACAATGTTTTCCTTCCCGTAGTTGGGTTTTCGTCTTCTCCTGTAGTTTGTAAGATCAGCCCCTGACTTTTTTCTCTTTGATCCCAGACCAATATGGCCCTCTGAGCTTCCTGTCCAGCCCAAAGGTCCCGCTGCTTTTTCACTCTTCAGTGCTGGCCTGCGAGGACCTGCTCTTAGGGGTGACCTTTTCGCACTGTACCCTCTCCAATTCTGCCCAACGAGCTTGAGGTTTGTTCCGTTTTCCACCCCCTTTTTTTTTTTTCCAAGCCGCTTTTTCTGCGTTTTTTTTTTTCGTCGGGTCCTCCGAACTGTGCGGCAACCATTTTCGAGATTTTCCCAGCCCTCAACCCTTATTTACCGCAGTTCGACGCAAGTGTCACCCCTCTTCGCCCCCTTCTTCCTTGGGACTTTGTTACAGGCAAAGGTCTCTGCTTTTCCCCCCGGTTTTGCCGGTACTTTTTCTGAGCTTTTAGTCGAGACCTTTTGGGGAAAGCTTTCTTTTCTGCGCCAGATTCATTTCGCGTCCGGAGCTTTTACCCACCAGTGACGTTTTTTTTAAGTTTCTTTTCGTACGATGTCTTTCCCACACCTATTATGATCAGTCCGATGCACTGTCCTTTTCCTTTTTCAAGGCCCCTTTTTTTCTTTTCCCTCTTCAGAAAGTATAACACTTCTCTGAATTTTCTGTGCTCAAGTTTATCCGAACCCTCCTCTTACGTTTGTCTCTCTAGACTTTTTCACCTGATGACTAGGTGTCCGAACTTCCTGGATTGTTCTGTGTTTGGGGCAGTTGGGCCGGTCGATCCCCGTGTTTTTCCCTTTTATATCCCCTTGTTCGTTTTATGCTTGCGTTATCGGGACTTTTCTCCCAACGAGTTTTCAGGCCTGTCGGGTCTACCTCTTTTTTTTACCAGTCTTATCTTTTGTCCCCGGGGTGCTTTGATTTCTCGTACTCACCAAAGGAGCGCTATGTACCTAAAATTGCGCACGAACTCATGGGCCCAGTCCGTGCCCTTCTTCTTGGTCCTGTCCCCATAAGGATGCAATCCACCTTAAGCCCCCGTTTCAACCGCGCCTTATTCCCTGGTTCTCCAGGTCACGGCGGGCCCGTTGATCTCTCTTCCTGACTTTTTCAGTCCACCCCGAGCCCGATGTTTCTGGGTCCGTTGGGACGACCCCTTCGTTTTTCCGTTCATGCTGTTGCAGACTGCTCCCTCGGTTTCCCCTTCCATGTCCTGCCTTTAGCCGCACGCGGCAACCGCTGAGGCGGATTTAAAAGCCCCCACTCCTTAGTAATTGGCTGTGCCAGTCAAGGGAGTTGCTCACCGTGGTCAACGTCTCAAAAATTTCCCCCCCGCGATCTCGTCTTTTCAAATTGCCCTTGCTTATTTTTCAGCGATTGGTTTCTTGTTATCTGGCTGGTAGACACCCAGGGTAGGCAGCATTGATTTCGGCCTTCTTGGTTTGAACCCTTTTCCTTTTCTTTCTTTTTCTGCATTTTGAAGGTTTTTTTTTCCTTACGACCGTTTCAGACTTGTTTTTTGGCTACCCTTTTTCTTATTCCATCTCTATCTCAATACCGTTGTCCTGGACTGTGTTCGATCCGGATTTGACCCCAAAATGCTAACCTGGACCGTGACCAGTCCCCACCCTTCAGTACGCCGCCCCCTTTTTTTCCCTTTCTCTCGCAAGCTGAATCTTTCGGACTTCTCCTGCGAAAAGCGACGGGCTCCCTCTATTTTATACCCCTGGGCCCCCTAAGCGGACTCTGTTTGGATTTAGCTTTGAGTTTCTTGGACTTTGGGGTGCCCCAAGTCGCGCGTTCCTATTTTTCACCTCTGGAAATCCCCGCCTCTCCCTTTCCGCGGGAGGGGCTTCCTAGTTCCCCACCTCGGTGCCGCTCCGGACCAAGGAGTTTCAAATAATCCCGGTCCTTGTTTACCAAGGTTTCTCCCCAAGACATTGTAAGTTAGGCTGCTAGGATTTGAGCCATCGGCCCCCCGGAAATTTGCAGCGACAGGTCTTTCCCCGCATCTGGGGTTACCCGGGTCAGTGAGTCTCCTAGGATTCGAACTTTTTGCTGCCATGTCCTCGGGAATGTTTCATTAGGTTCCTTTTTTATTTCTTCTTTTTGCAGCCCAGTACAAGCCGTTCTACGCCAGATTCGGACCTTTTTTGATTCTAACCTTGTTACCTGGATAAACTACCCCCCCCCTCTTATTTTCGACCTCTTCTTACTTCCTTTTTTGGATTAGTCCAGCTTTGAAAGAGACCTCCCTCGTTGTTCCCGAGGAATTTCCGATTTCGTTGCCGCCCCATTGACTGGAACTGCAAGAAAAGAGCACCCCTGACACTCCGGACCGGCTAGAAGGACCCTAGTACAGAACCCTTTTCCTTTATTTCCCTTGATCGGATATTAGATTCCGACTTGTCCCTAGGATCTCCACTGCAACTTTGGAGGGGACCCGCTTTTGGGCCCCCTTTGCATCTCCCCGTGGTCACCCGGCCGCGTTTTTCAGCCCCCGAGGGACCTTGCTCCTTTCTTTCATTGGAATGGCAAAATTGTTAACTTCCCGCCCATGAAGACTCCCCCCCATGGTTGCCCTCCCTCACTTTTTTCTCTTTTTGCTAGAGTTCATGACGAGGCTCTTTCCCCTACTTTGACTGTCCCCCTATTCTTTCCATTCCTTTTTTGTTTCTGATTGCAGTGCTAACTCTTTTTCCCTGGCGCGGGCGTCGGTTCTTTTAGGGCTTTCTAAGTTTTCCTCCGTTTTTCTCCACACACCCTGGTTTTGCCGCCGTTGGTTCGACCTCTTCTTAACTCACAACGCTTTCTCCGTTTCTTTTTTCCGCCTAAGTCGTCTTTCCTCTGGACCAACCTGGATGGCGTCTTTAACCAGGGTCCCTTTTCCCTGCCTCCAAGGAATCTCCTTGTTTTTTGTTTTCCTGAGTTCGCTCTCTGAAGCTTCTTTCTTTTTTTTGGGAACAGGGCGTCCAAACCACGTTTCCCTTTTTCCTTTCCTCACCCCCGACTTCCTTAGTTGATTCCTCTCTAACTGGCTCTTTCGACTCACCCATCCTTTCCCCCCCTCCCTTGGGAACCGAGTCCGGGACACTGCCTTCCAAGGACGATTTCCCCCCCCCCTCAGCAACGCGTGGGCAGCTTTCGGGCGTTTACGCGGCGGGGTGTCCGGAACCTCACTCTCCCGGCCTTCATGGTCTTTACGCTCCAAACTGGTGCTTTGCTCCTAACCGGTTTCATTCCGGCTCGGGTAAAGGACGCGCATACCTCGTTTTTTTAACCTTACATGTGCCCCTATCCGCCTTTTCGTTCCCCTTTCGGGTTTTTCTTCAATTTTTTTCCCCTGATTTCCGTGACTTCGAGATTTTACACGCGTCCCCTCCTCTTTTTTCTCTTTGATCATTCCATTTTTTACTATAGACTCTACGCTTGCGGTCCTTTTACTTTCCCAGATCCTTTGCACGGTACCCAACCTTTTCCCCCCCGTCCCTGAATTTTTTGCATTTTCATCGGATTGAGATTTCCGTCTTCCCCACGCCGTGCACTTCCCCTCCGCTTTTTTCTTTTTTTGGGCTTTCGGCGTCCAATCTTTTTTCACAGGGCGATTTGTCCCCAGAGGCGGGTTTTCAAAGCCGGCCGCGCCTCGAGGTTGTTCGGTTTCGCCCCTCGGTGTCCCCAACTTGGGAAAGAGAGGGGGGGTTGTTTTTTGCTGGGAGACCTTTTTAGGCCGATTCTCCCGCGTTTCCCCGGGTTTCTAGGGTCCCTCTCTCGTGCAACCTTCTCTTTTCTGATGGCTTTTTTTTGAGTCAACCCTTGATCAATGTGTTTGTCCTTCTTCTTAGTCCTACGCCTGGGTTGTGGATTTTCCACCTGCTCCGCGACCTTGCGGACTCACGTTCTTTTTCCTTTACTCGCATCCATCCCTTCAGGAGCTTTTTTTTTTTTAGAATCCCAAGCTCGCTCCTGTTCTAGAGCCGCTTTTTTCCCCAGTCCGCGCCCCCAGACCCCTGGACGCCGATTCTTTTTTTCTCAGCCTTTCTTGTCGCCTTTTCAGGTCTTTTCTGCAGTTTTTTTTTTTTTTTTTGGTTTTTTTGAGCGTTTTTTTTTGAGGTCGGCGTGACGTTTACGTCGCTTTTCCTTTCCGCCTCGCGCTCATTTCTATGGTTCTTCTTTTAGTTTCCCTCTTCCGCTTTTTGGACCTTTCCGGCTTGCTTGCTGTGCGTGTGCTCACAGACGCGCCTTTTCTTTTCTTCTCTCCCTTGTTGAGGACTTTTTCCCAGGATCTCTTTTGCGACGCTTTTTTTTTCCCCTTCCGGCCCCCTTTTAACATCCCTTTTCCAGGGTATTTTCCTTTCTGACGTTTTCCCGCTGGAAGGCGGACTTCTCGGAATAGTCTGTCCTCCGGACTCTCTTTTTCTTTCGCTTTCAGGCTCTTCCGGTTCGCCACCGCAACCCCAATTCGCCAACAGGACTCCAACCCCCCCGGCTTCTAGTTGGCTTTTTCCCAAAATCTCTCCCCAGTCCTTTTACCGGCCCGGTCGGCCCGATTCTCCAGGTGGGCATCGCTGGTTGACGGATCCCCCTTGGCCCTTGCTATTTTCAGGAATCTCTCTCGTCCTTCTTAGCCCAAGTTCCCTTCATTTCTGCGGCGCCTTTTTTGGGATTTCTGTCTTCTTCCCTTCCCTCACTTCGGTTAGTCCATAGATCCACATATTTTTTTTCTCCCCGGGCGGCGAAAGTTGTTTTTCTTTTTGGCCCCCTTCCCTTTTAAGTTTGCCCCTCCCGTGGTCTTCCCTTTCCAAGAGGCCGCAACTTTGAAGCCCTGCTTTTCGGCTGGGCCCCCTCACGTTCCCGTTCCCTCTCTTACGATTTTCCTTTCCCAATTTTCCTTTTCCTGCGCTGTGCCCAGACCTCTTCATTCCTATAACAAGTTTTTTTGACCGCATCCTTCTCCCCTGAATTAGGTCAGGACCTTTCCTCATAGTTCCCTCCCCCCTCCCTTCTGTCCAGATTGCGAATCTATAGAGCGGTTTCCCCCCGCGCGCCCCTCTGATTTCTTTAGCTTTTGCTTTTTTCGCCCCTTCCCTCAGACTCCTCCCTTGTTTGCCGCAGTCCCTGTTCCCCGTGACCACCAATTGTGTCGGGTTTCAAGGCTCGCCCCCCCCTTGCCCCTTCGTTGTCCGCAAGGTTTGATGAGAAGGTGCCCATCGCCCACAGTGGGTCCAAAGTCCTTGTCCCCGTCGGCGCTTGGTACCGTCCCCGCTTGGTGTAGAGTTTTTGACTTTTTTCGATGCCGCCCACCCTGCTCACCGGGCTTTACCCGGTGGTTCTGTTTATTTTTACGGCCTCCTTCTGTGCACCCCTGCTGAAGTTCGCCAGCTTTGCCCCTATCCTGGAATGGCGGACCACTTTTTCGACGCGGCACTAATGGGGTTTCCCTTTTTCCCCCTCATGCTTTTTTGTTTTAATCCGCGCAGCCCCCACGCCCCCCTGGCTTGAATCTGGGCCGCGTCTTTTCTTGAACAATGCCCGGCCTCTGTTTGACCAATTTTTTGCGTCTGAAATTGTAGATCCCTTCCTATCGGATTCGGTCTGATTTCTTCCCTCCATCCCTTTCGCTCTTCAGTAGGGCCTCTCTGGCATCTCTCCTTACCTTGGCCCTCTTCCGATTACCGCACAGGCCCGTTTTTTTTTCTATCATAGCGGGTTACTTTGAAAATATACGTCTTTGGAACCCCCGGTCCAGATTTCTCCTTCCCTGGATTGCAAGTAACTCATTCTTTCTGTTTTTTCTCTCTTTCGTTCCGTCCCCTGGTTTCCCTTTTGCAACCCCACGCCAACTTCTAACGACGATCCCCCGGCTTTTTCCCTGCCCCTTTCTTCGCGGCCCTTTGATCTTCTTTTATTTCCCTCCCCTATTCAACTTTGGGGGATTTTATACCGAGGAACGTCTTTTCATTGACCTGGTTTTTTGGCACCCTTGCCTCTTTTCTCTATGAAATAGATTTTTTGGACTAACCTTTCCAGTGAGGATTGTTTGGG
>Ga0179593_1539105_pt1 | contig 15041 bp, 21 predicted proteins | sample CZODoug2_1_08_16_FD_185931 | JGI IMG/M metagenome (GOLD analysis project Ga0179593, IMG submission 185931) | Vadose zone soil fungal communities from Angelo Coast Range Reserve, California, USA - CZODoug2_1_08_16fungal (PacBio error correction) | ecosystem: Environmental > Terrestrial > Soil >... | reverse complement strand
CTCCCCTCTCTTCCCCGTGGACGATCATCGCGTGCGAGTCTTATCTCCACTCTCTCTGTCCACATATGCCCTTCCTTACGCGACGCGTCTTGACGATTTTCCCCCCCTTTGATTTTCTCTTTCGTCGGAAAAGGTTCTTCTTTCTCTTCCGAAGACCCCCCCTGACTGCGAGCGGAATTCCCGGGATTTGTTTTTCTTGGTCCTCTCCCCCTCGCAGTTCTTTCCGGTGGCGGTCCCCTTCCCTCTCGAAAGCTTTCTCCTCATAGCTTCTAGCTTCCTTTACCCTCCCGCATGTTCGATCTCTGAAGAGGCACGACCCAAGTCAGTACATTTTGCAGGTTGTAATGATGTAAAGTTTGTACACCTCCTCTAGCCTTTTCTAACATTCACCCCCGAGTAGCGTTTTCTGACGCGCGATCGAGTACTTTTCCCCTTGGACGTTCTTCTGTTCAGCGGTTCCCCCTCCCAGTAACAGGGTACCGTAGATCTTCATTGCGGTTTTCCCTTCCTGGGCGACCCTTTTTCTCCCTCTTTCAAATTTGTCGATCGGAGATTTCCGGAACGGGTTTCTCCCTTCCCCTTTCTGCGTAACAAAGTTTCTCATTGAGGAAGCTCCTTTTCACTGCGAGGCAGATAGCACGCTACCCGGTGTGGCTAAATTTTTCTTCTCAGTTGGAAACAGCTTCTCTTTTTCTGGGGAAGCACCTTTCCTCCCCCAGTAGTTTCTCGCAAGGGAGCAGGAATTGATTATTCCTAGGCTTGATTCGCAGCTTTTAAGTCCGTATCAAGTCTCTCTCGTGAACCTTTCCTCCGGACTTCCTTCCCTCCCTTACAGCAGAGGATCGTAACGAGTTCCAGTATTTTGGTGGTCCTTCTCCACGTTTTCCCCCCGACTGATCCCCCGGCTCCTTCCCTTGTATGAGTTTCTCCCGTTCTTCTTTAGCGATTTCCCTTTTACCGTGAGTGTGAAAGCCCATAGAACTTGCTTATCTGTTCTGGTCCAGATAGTTATCTCGCGAGGTCTCTCGATTCTTTAGGCCTTTCGCCCTAAAGTGTTTAGTTAAGTGCTTGTTCAGACCGCTTTCGCAGTTTTGTCTGAGCGAATTTCTTTTCAACGGTTTCGCTCTGTCCGTCTCCTCGAGATAGTGCAGTCGACGATTCTTTTTCATGCAGCCTTTTCTCTCTCAATCTTAGGCTTTATTCTAACTCTCTCACAGCGAGGCCGCTTTTGTTTAAGGTCTGGGCGGAATTCTTCCCGTTGTCATTCTTCTCGCTTGTCTCTGGTGACCGGGAGTCCCCTTTTTCTTCGGGTCCGTCTTTCCCAATATCCTTCTTGGCGCGACAAGCGTTTCATTCAGGCACCCAATGAGCATTATCGATCCCCCCCCCGGGGAGCGTTTCCTTTCTTTTGGAAGATTTTCTTTTCTATTAAAGTTCTTCTTCTCAGGCGGCTATAAACCGTCCCCTTTTCTTAACCTTTCTCGCGGCTCCCCCGTTGAGGTTTCATCGGCCCCCCTGATGTGTTCGAGGCTTTACCTTGGATGAGACGAGCCCCGTGTTTGTTCAAGGTAATAATCTCTCCCCCCCGCCTAAGCTTCCTTCTGGCAAGTTTTTTTTTCGAGGCATTTTTTCCATCTAATTTCTCAGAGAATTGCCCGTCCTCCTTGTTAAATACATTCGATTATATGATTCTCTGCAATTATAGGCGGTACTACTTAAAGATATTCAGAGAATATTTTCATTTCCATGCCTGTTTCTTTTTGGTTGTCTCCCCCTTCAGAAGCCTGCTTGTAGTCCCACTCATTAGTGTTGTCCGAACGCCAGGTTTTCTATCCAAGCCCCCTCTCTAGTCCTTTATTCTGGGCGAAGTGCCCCAGGCGATGTCCCTTTTAGAGCCCGGTAGATGAATTTGGGCTCTGCCCTTAAGGTTTCTTTCAATCTTCTAACTTCCTCCAAGTCTTTGACCTCTTTTGGATGTATAAGGACGACGACGTTTCCCTTATTTCCCTAGATTGATTGACCTTCTTTCTCAGCCCCGGTCCTTGGATGATCGCATGGCGTTCCTCCTCCTTTCATCGCATATCCAGCGTGCTCGAGTATCTTCCCCGATGTTGTCGGGAAAGTCCTCTCCCCCGAGCATCCTTCAGGAGATTCTCTTCGCCACGCGTGGCCACAGTTTGCACTCTCACAAGTACATCGTGTTTCAGCAGGTCAGTGGACGCGGCCTTTTTTTAACGTATTTTTTCTCATTTCCTTTCCAAGAGTCTTTTCCCCCTAGTGCCCAGCTCTCTCCTCCCTCAGACCTCCGTACACACAAGGGTCGTCCCTTATCTCCCTCTCCAAACTTACCCTCACCGAAGTCTCCCATGAGACGATTCAAACAATTACCTTAGAGCTCGATGGCTGCAGCTTGTTAACCCTCTAAAATTCCTGCGAGCGGAGATCCCCTTACCCCATCTCTTATTATGTGCCAATCACTCGACCATGCCCTCCCTTCGATAAGGTCTCCTTGCTAGAATTCCCCTTACCCTAGGTGAGGAGTTTGTCCGACCGCACTTCTGGATGCTGCCGTTACTTCGCAGAGATTCCCCGCCGCAAATCCCTCCTTCCCCCTCCCCCTGATAGTTTTTTTTCCTTTCCAGGGAGGAGTTCCTCCCCAAAATGAGGGAGTGTTCGCTTCAGCAACCGATGCTTTTTTCGCTCCTCACTGAGCTCCCTGGCCCGTGGTCTGGGAAGTCAGCGGATTTTTCCTTTTCGCATGCTATTTTCCTTAAAAAGGCCTAGCCCCCCTGCTAAGCTTGCTCTTTTTTCGACCGTCGCATTTTTCTCGATTGAGGACTTCTCCTCACTTTTCCCCCCCTTCCGCGGTTTGTTCTTTACCAACCTCTTCTATAGGTTGCTACTTCTCCTCCAGATGTCCTTTCACCCCCCCCCACATTCCTGGAATGTTTCTCCGCCCACGTGCGTTCCCATTCAAGCTGGCCGGGTTATAAAAGCTCGTGCCATGGTTTGACCCCTCTGTTTCTCCGCCTTCGAGTTCCCCCCTTCCAGGGTCAGTCTCCTCTCTTCGATTCTCCCTCCTTTTCAGGAAATTTTTTTTTTATATCGGCCGATCACTATGACCCCGGATCCCTTCGCAGTGTCGTCTCTATTTTACTCCTCGTTTTGTGTGATATCTCTTCCCTCAAATGATTCCTTATGTAGAAGAGACCCTGCCTCACCCCGGTTCTCTTTCCGACGCAAAGGTCCTGAATCTAGTAGAATCCTTCCCCCCTTCTATCTTTCCTTTTACGTAGTTGAATACAGATATCTCGTTTAGCCCTGATGAAGTCCACCATGTGACTCCGAACCCTAAGACTTTTCCTTAGTGCTTCTTGGAGAGAATTATTCTTTCACATGATCTCTGCGGACCTTTTCCGCAGATCAGCCCCTCCGTTTTTCGTGACAAAACACGATATTGGCTTCTCCGTTCCCTTTCCTTTCGCCAGGATCTTTTCCGCGAGGCATCGCTACCCCCCCCCCCCCCCCCCCCAATTCCCTTTTTTTTCTTTGTCGCAGTTCTGAGAGGCACGAGCATTCAATCAGCATCTTATTTCCCCACCACCCGTGAAGTTTTTTCTTTCCCTCCTGTCGTTAAGTACCTTTCCCCTCCCAGTAGATCTCCCCCCTTTTTCTCGAACAACCCGGTTTGGATAGGGTGCATCCTTCCTCCACCCCCTTCCAGGAAATTTTTTCCGCGAGTAGATCTTATTGTAATCGCGTCCCCCCTTCTTTTTATCCCTTTGAAAGGATCTCCCCTTTCCATTAGTAGGCGGATTCCCCGGCCCCTACTTTCATGGCCGATCTTCTTGACCCCTTCCCCGACTTCCTCCTCCCTTTTCGCTTTTCGTGACTCTGCCGGGGAACATCATTACCAGTCTTCCTTGTCCTCTCCCTCTGACAGCCCCTCTTGAGAGGATTTCCCTTTTCTCTAATTTTTCCCCCTTTCCCCCCGGCCCCCTTACTTTTTTTTTGTTTAATCTTCCTTCCCTTCGGTGTCGGAGTTGTTCCTCTTTCCTTTTACTACCTTTTTAAGCCTCTTCTCGTTTCTTATGTTGCCTTCCTTTTCACTCCAGGACTTCTTTTCCCTACGCCCCTTATTTCGTTCATAACTTCCTGAACGTCCACTGCTCTGATTCCCCCCCGAGCCGCGAACGTTTTCCTACATAAGTCGCCCTTTTCCAACAGTGCACCGACCCTAATGCCTATTTCGTGCTCTGTGAGAGTCCTTTCCTTTGAACTGCCCCCTGCTCCCAGTCCGCGCTCTCTGAATTCTCCCCAGATTTTTTTCTCACTTCCTCAGGCGATCAATTTACTCCTTTTTTCGGATCGAGCGTTGCTCCATACTCCCTCGATTTATCCTATTAAACTTCCTCTTTGTAGTTCTCCCCCCCCTGTCGACTCTTTTCTTCTTTTTCGTAAGACACCCCTTATTCGGGCTTTCCTCCTCCTCTACTTTTATTACGACCTTTTTTCCGAGAGACTGCTCGCTTTCCCTATCAACCCTGCCCTCGGACATCTCTGAAAGCTCCTTTTTTCCTCCAACAGACTCCCCCCAGGAGCTGCTCGAATTTGCCCTCCTTTCTGTATTGGTTTTTTACCAACCGCTTAACAAAGTTTCCCATCTCTTCCCCGATCCTTCTACCAAACCTTCTCGGTTGATAATTCATGTCTCCCCCCCCATTGCAGACTCGTGTCACGTTGAGGTCCTTCAATGACGGTCTCCCCATATGCCCTTCTATTGAACCGCCTAGGACCGACTGACTTTAAGACCCCCTCTTCGAGTTTTTTTCTCCTGTCTATTGGCTCTTTTCTTTTCCCCCCACAAGTTCCTGACTCAGTCTACTGGACATCACCGTTGGCCGTCTTCTCCCCCTCGAGGTCCGGACTTCCCTTCTTCATTCCCTGCCGCGAAGTTGCTTCCCCTTACTGAATCTCCTCCACGCTGGCGCAGCCCCAAGGACTCCACTGCGACCCTCTTTAGGATTTCAGACATTGGGTCCCCATGTTCTCCTTTTTCCGTGCAGATCCCCTCTTCTAAAAATTTGTCGCCAGAATATTTATACATCTTCCCCCCCTTGAAAAATTTGTCCCCAAATCCCTCGAGACCGCATTAACAGCTTTTCCATCCTTAAAGAACTTTTTCCCCTTCCCATTTGTTTGGACAGATGCTGTTTTATGTCCTATATGTGGGCCGGAGTTTAGGCCGGCTTTTTCCGCCGCCAAACTCTGGGTAGACCCTTTGCTTAAGATCTCGCGTCTCCACACGTTTTTTCTTTTTTCCTATTCCCCTCCAACACGGCCCCCGCCAGGGCGGTTTCCCCCCGGTTCTTTTTCCGACCCCCCCCTTTATCCCCTTCCCCGGCATCCCCTCTCTCGCTTTATACCCTTCCCGCGGGATACGATGTTCCCCCCCCGTAACCCCCACTACCGGGGTCTCTGGCGTTAACACTTTTTTCCGATTTTGGAACTCTTTTTCAACGGAGTCCCTTTCCTGTGCATTTCTTCTCCAGAAGCTCCTTTTTCCTTCGCTAGTCTTTTTTTCCCCACCAAGACCCCTCAAATATTTCCCCTCCCGATCCTAGATCCTTTCATACAGCCGGATCTTCTCTTCTTCTATGAATTCTCTCGTTCTGTCCCCGGGGCCTCCTCTTCTGAGGCCTGAGCTTTGCAAGAACCCCTATTGATAGGTCCCCTTTTCTGCCCAAGAAGGTCTTCCCCCCTTCCCTTACTAAGTCCTCTCCTTTCTTTTTTGGTTCAATTCGCCCAGCGAAACCCATGGGTTGATCCCCCCCGATACGGCTCAATCGGAATGCTGCAGATCTTTTCCCTTCTGATTCCCCTTTACGCGGCTTCCCCTGTTGCGCACTTTGCTTCTGATAGACGATCCCAGGCGATGAAATACCCACTCTTTCGACCCGCTATATTGTAATCTTTTCCGGGACCTCCTCTTCCCCTTTCTTCACCTCCGCAACCCTCCTTAGATTTTTCCCTCTCCGGTTTCGGCTTCTTTCTTTTTTCACAGATCTCCCCCCCCCACAGATGCCAACCTTCTGCAATTTTCCTTGCTTGAAGCTTTATAATATAGTAGCATGGATCGTTAGACTCTGCTATGTCTAGTTCGCCTTGACGCGCTCCTCTTCTCTTTTTTCCCCGGGATAATATAGTCCTCCCCCTTTATCAAGTTCTTCGACTCCCTCCCCCCCCCTCGGGAAGTCTTTTCTTTTTTTCTTGAGGCGTCCTCTGGATGAGGCATTTTGACAAACTCTCCCTTCGTACCCATGGTCTGAATCGGCTTCCCCCTCCGACCTGCTCCTTCCTCCTCTGTGACTCCTTTCCCCTGAGTTTCCCTAGTAGCTCTTTTCTCCTTTGAGAGTCGTGAAGAAGTTGCTGGAACATCTTCTTCCCTTTTTGTTGTTTCTCCCCTACTGAGTCCTGTTCGTCGCATCCCGTCTTTCTCCACTCTCTGAGGGTACACCTTTTCCCTATGAAATATTACTTTCCCCCTTTAGTCTTTCGCTGCCCCCTTCCCTTGTGATCGTTGGGACGCCGAGTCGTATTTCACCCCCATTTCGGACGACTCCCGCCTGCCTTCCCTTTGTGTTTTTTTTTTTCTCTCTCCATTATTTCCCTAGAGGATCCCCCCCCTTTCTCTTTTTATTAGACTCCTCATCTTTTTTTTTACCTGAATTCAGATTTCGCCGCTCTTCTCACTATGGAGAACCCCCTCTTTACGCCGTGAATCCCATTTACCTGCGTTTCCCTACCCTCGTGCGAGTGTGCCCTCCCCTACAAGCACTTTTCTTTTTTTTCGAAGAAACGCCGATCGCTTTCCCCTACTTTTCCTTCATGGGATCCCTCAAGTAACGGTAGTACACTTCCTTCCTTTGCTGGCCTTCCTTGTCGCGTCGTTCTCTTTTTTAAATCCTTTCCTCTTAGTAGAGGAGCACTGTTGAGCCTCTCTGCGAACGTGCCTCTCTCCCTTCATCCGCTAGTGATCCTTCCCCCTTCCCCTTGATAGTGAACCTTCCCCTTCTTTTTTTCAGTATAGGCGGGCGATCGTCCCCATGGAACCCCCCAAGCTTACCCCCCCTTTCTTTATCTTCTTTTTTTCCCCCATTTCTCCCCCCCTTTCCTCACTCCACCCGCCCTTTTCCCCCTCTTGTCGAAGTCTTCTATAGTAGTTTTCCCTCTGGCATTACAGCCCTTTTTATCTCTGGAGACCTTCTTTCGTTAGGAACCATGTGGCCTTTTTTAAGAGGACTACCCCGTCCTCCCCTGCATGATGACCCTCCCGAGCTTTTCCTTTTCCTCCGTATATATCCTTTTTCCTTCTTTCTCAGCATTTTCGATTTTCCTTCCCTCGGTAGATCTCTTGGTGGTCCTGCTCAACCTTCCTATATCCGTCCCTCTCTTTTCCAGGAGTTTTCGTTACGTTGTAACTCGTTTCTCGACTCCCCTTTCTTGAACTTTTCCTCAAATTCCCCCTTTCTTTTCTCTTTGGTTGTATGCTTTGGTAAGAGGATCTTTCCTTTTTCTCAATATCTTCGGATTTCTCAATTGTTCCTTCTCCGTCCCTTGTGGATCCCTCTTGCGGACTCTGAGTACTTTCTCCCCCATGTTGTCTCGAGTTTCAGTCCTTTCTCTCTCGTCAGTCCCCCTCTCTCGTTGTAAGACATTTCCAACCCCTTTTTCCTCTCTACATGATCACTTTTCTCACTCCTATTGAAAATGCATTTATTGGTCGGGCTCTTTTTCCTGAGCTTTCTCTCTTTCCCCTCGTGTTGATTTTCTCCAAGTTTTTCTTCTTCCCTATGCATATTCTTATGCTATTTCTCGAGTCTCATCCCCATGTCTCCCCTTATCAGATACGTGCTTTTGACGGCGCTTTTCCCTCTTGGGAGTTCTCCTCCTTCTTATAACGTAGATAACTTCGCGTACTTCTGAACTCCTTTTTTTATTTGCTCTGGGACTTTTTTTTGTCCCTCGCGTAAGTAGCCATCTGGCTGATCTCTTCGTCTATTTAACTCACCGGTCTTGGTTTTATAATCCCTTCTGTTAGTAAGAGCCTCCCCGCCGGTCTTCCCATTTTTTTTTTTTAGTAGAGGGTCAGCTTTTTTTCATCTCCCTGGGACAGTCTGTGCAACTTTCCCGTTCATTCCGTCCCACTCCCACGTGCCCCTTAGCGATCTGCGGAATCTGCTCCTTCTCGGACCTTTCCTCTAACTTCTCCGAGCCTCCTGTTCTATTGACATGATGTTTTTTTTTTTTGTCCGGCATCCTTTTCTTTTTTCCTCGAGTTTTTTCTTGTGCTAGGAACGCTGTCGAATGCCTTTCTTTCACGGGGAGCATTCCCTTCCTGCTCGTAGTAGATCTTGTTTCTAATACCGATCCGTTCCTTCTCCCCTACTGGAGGCTCGTATTCGAACGGACAGTAGGACTCTCTTCTTCTAGTTTTCCTCGATTTTCCTTTCCTCTGTAAATCCTTTTTCTGCGGGAGGTTCTTTTCGGAAGTCCTCCTCTGATTATTTTCCTTTCCTTCGCGGACCGCATCGCCTCTAGGTGTGCGCGTTCTATTGTTAGGGCCTCCCTGCCGACGAACCTCACTTTCCGGATAGCTCCTTTTTTTCAAGGGGTGACCTTCTGTCCTTTAATTGCCTTTTTTCCGGGGGAACGTTGCCCCCCATCAGCCTCCTTTTTCGAACTTTCTTGTTCTCTCCATTTTCAAGCGTTTGCACAGCGTTTTTCCCCCCATCGACTTTTCCTTTGTAAATGAAAAGTTCTTTATGTATCTCCTCCATCCTCCAGACACCGGGATCACTGCGAATTCCCCTCTCCGACGACCGTCTATACATGTATACCCCTTCCCCTCCCGATGGTCCTCCCTTCTTTTCCTTTTCTTCTTTTTTCTCCTCGGCCGAGCGTGTCTTTTCCCCGGTCGGTAACCTGCAACTATCCCATGATCTTTCAGATGCCCTCTCGCCAGGACACTCCCCTTTTAGTCTTTGCAGATCCCTCTCCTTACGGATGCTTTTTTTTTCTCGTCAGTCTAAGCCGTTTTCCCCTGCCAGCTTTGCTTCCACGTACCCTGGGGAAGTGCGCTTCTCTGAGAACCTCCCCCCCGTGTGTGCGTCCCTGAGACGGCTTTTTTCCGCCTTCGAGAGACGTTTTACTTGTTTTTGTACGTTCCTTCTGTTCCTTCTCGTTTTCGAAGCACAGGATACCCCCCCTCCTACCACAGGACTTTCCCTCTTGGATCTCCCTCCCGGCTATCGCGAGTCATATGAGACCCCTTCTCCTCCCCCAATTTTTTGTCTGAAAAACTCTCTCAGAGATGGTCTTTTTTTTAAGATGATTTTTCTTCCTCTTCAAATTTTCCGGCCCCTAGAGCCTCTCTCACTCGTTGACAGAATGCGGCGTTATCCCCCGCTTCTTTTGCTTCCAAGTCTCCTCCCAAGACGCTTTTTTCCCCGCTAGCTTCCTTCCTGGACTTTTTTTCCGCGAGATGCGCTCCCCCTACCGCAGGGCCCCTTTTCTGCCGTATCGGGCACGATAAGTCTGACCTTCCTTCGTTATTCTATCTTTCCCCCTCCCGTTGTGTTGAGTCTCCCCTTCTCCCCTCTTTTTTTTTACGGTCATCCTCTCTTTTCGAATACTTCGCAGCAGGTTGAAGGGGCCTAAGCTCTTCCTGACATGTACTTTCCCGACTTTTCTTTCGCTCTTTTAACCCCTCCCCGAGATTCCACATTGCAGAGATTTAGAAATCCTCCTTTTCCTCGTTTCTTTTTCGAGTCTCCGGTTTGTCTCTTCCTTCTCATCTTTTTTTGCAAGAGTTCCTTCTTCCCTTTCTTCTAGAGTGTGCTTCCCCCTGAGAGATCTCGTCCCTCTTCTCGCATCTTCTCCTTGCAGAACTTGCTTTTAGCACTTCCTCTTCCTTGGATTTTCTCGAGGACAGGAATCTCCCAGCTTTGACGTACCCCCTCCGGGATTTTTCCCTTCTTCTTCGTAGATCCTCCTACAACGTCCCCCCCTCATTAGACTTCTGGATTTGTCCTCACTGAAACCTCGATCCAGGACTTTGGTAGCTTCATCGCGGCTCATCTTGAATTCCTGAAAGTCGAGACAAAATTCGAGTATCCTCTAAGGCATTTCTGTAGATATCCCCCTTCCGAAGACTTTATCTTTTAGCGGATTTTTTTTCTCTAAAGGGTTCCCTCCTATTGGAACCTCCTCTCTTTCGGAGATGAAAAGATGAGGAGGTATTCATTGAATCCTCCTTCTTTCCTTCCTTTCTAATTTCTGATTGGTACTTTTTTTATTGATTGTATGTTTAAGGTTTCCTTCCACTAATTTTTCTTTGTCCCCTTCCTCCTCCTCGTTGGCTTCATCCCCCCCGCTTTCCTTGGTCAGGGAATGATTGAAGACAGGTTCCCAATGAACTCGCTTCTATTTTGGAAAAGTTACCTCCCGATTTTTCCTTCCCCCTAACGGTTCGCCATTTCAAAACTGTTTGCGCGTCGATCGCCTCCGTTTTCCCGGCGGCCTACACATAGATCCTCCTCTTCCTATCTTTTTCCCTTTTGGAGATCAACTCTCTTTCGCCCCCTCTTCTCCGCGCGCCAGGCGTCATCCAGTCCCTCGACATAGTTCCTATGAGATTTCCCATCAGCGACCTTCTCTTTGAAAGTTTTCCCCGGTACAGAATGTTTACTCTAGTTCGGTTAGTTCTAGCTTCCTTCCCCCATTGGGCCCTTTTTCCCTTAGGCCCGCTGACTTTGATTTTATTACTTTTTTTACACAATAGGATGATCGGAGTTTTTTTGGGCTGATACTTTCGCCCAAAATTCTCGGTGTTTCTGAACTAATACCCCCCCAAAAACCTCTCCCCATTTTTTTTTTTTAACCGGGCGTTCGGATTCAAAACGGTAGGGTTTCCCAGAACCTTTCTCCTGGAAAGATTTTCCTAGGTGTTTGCCCCTCCTGCCGGGCCCTTTTTCCTGCCACGAAGCGGTAATGGTTCCCCTACGCACTTTACGCCCTTCTTGAAGCTACTTTCTGCGAGTTTCCCCCCCCTTTTAACCGGCTTTTCGAAACCCCCCCCGTCGAGCCCGCCTCGTCGCTTTTATCCCCTCTTCACCCCCGGTTCACTCTTCCCCCCGAATGGATTCGCGGGAGCACCCTTTTCCCATTTTGAGCTCCCAAAGCGCCTCCTTTTTGGATTCCTTTTTTCCAGTTCGTTTCTGAGATCTTCCCTGCTTTCTGCCAGAAATGGCACGTCGCACGGAATCCACAACATCTCTTTTCTTGCGGATCTCTCCCAACTTTTTAAGGACCGACCCCCCCTTCCGTGGGCCCTCTCTGGGGGCTTATGATCATCTTTTTCGTTTCTTCCTGTTTCAAGTTCCCCCCCCCAGATTTTTCCCCTTCTCGAGGTTCTGAGAATTTCCCCTGATCTCCACAAGGTTCCCCCCCGATTTGAAAATCTTTTCCCGTTGATTTTTTCCCCCGCGAAAGGCCCCCCTACCGATCGAGAAACTAGAGTAGACCATCCCTTTTCCCCCCCCCTCCGTAAACCTGTTTGCTCCCAAACTCACTTCGCTCCTTTCCAATTTTCCGAACTTCCATCTCCGGAAAGACAGATCTTCGAGGGATGCATTCCAACCACCTTCCTACTCCCTCCGATCATCGCTCTTCTTTTGCCGTCCCGCAGCCAGTCTTTCTCCTATCCCCCTTTTTTTCCCTTAAACTTTTCCGATTCGCATCGTCTGTTCTCGGTTTAAAAAGTTCTATCCCTTCCTTTTCTGGCACGAATACAGGCGTGACGTTTTTCCCTCCTTCCCTGACGGCTGCCCTCCCCCCATGACCAATGGAGCTCTACCAAAGAGGGTAATTTTTTCCTCGATTTCCCCTGCGACAGCGCCCGGTGACCCTTTCTTTTCAAAATGCTTCGGTCCCTTCTTCAAGATCGTTGATAGCATTTGGAATTTTCCTGCGCCCCGTTTCTACCCTTTTTTCTTCCTTGTTACTTCTTCTTTTCCTTGACCTTCCTGCCGTAACCCGTTTCCTACTGCCTTCCTCTCCCTTTTCCCCCGCCGGTGCGGAGGGCGTGCGAGCCACGGCTCTTTTTGCAAACGATTTTTCCCTAAGGAACGGCTGCCACTATTTTTCTCAGCGTCGTTTTCCCTCCTGCTTCGTCGACAGTTTCCCCCTGGTCGGAGAAAGCTGATTTGCGGTTTGCTGAAGAGTTTTTCCCCCCTGTTCTACTCTTTGCCTGCGGCGATTCCTCAAACCTTTTTTCCCAACGCTTCTGTGCGTCCTCCCCCCTTCTTGCGAGGACGTGTAGGAAAGAAGATTTCTTCCCAGACTTTGACTGGTCTTCGACCCCCCGCGACGCACCGCTCTTTTTCGCCAATATGTCTTTTTTTAGAGATTTCTTCGTGAGCTTTCCTTTCCTTTTTCATCCCTCTCTTTATAATAAGTTGTTGTTGGTCTTTCTCCTTTCTACCGGACTTCCTCCCCTCTGACGGCCTCCTTTTTTGCTTTTTCCTGCTGTTTTCTCTTTTAAGAACACATGTTTTTTTTTTTTCTTATTTGCTTTTCCGAGTTTGGAAGAAACAAGCCCCCTCCCTTTTCCCTGAAATTCCTTTTTTTAAGTACTTGCTACAGAGAGTCTTCCCTTTTTTTTCCCCTCCCTTGCGCTCTTGCGACAGAATCTCCAGGGACATCCGTCGCCTCTTCTGACGGAGTGCGACCAAGTACTATTTTTTGATGTCAGTCCCTAGCTTTCCTTCCTCCGACATTTCTTTTCTTTTCCCCCGACGACTGAGTAGGAGGTTTTTCTTGACTTCCCCTTTACCCGGAGGTAGAAAATTTTTTGCTCATCTGTCTAAAGATTTTTCCTCTTCGTTTTTTTGATCCTCGAGACCCCCCTTTTTTTTGTATAAGACCCCTTGCATGAAAGGAGTTCACTGCTTTCCTTCTAGTTCCTTCATTTTTTCCAGTGGCCCCCTTTAGGATGGTCTACCTTTCCAGATTGGTGCTTTTTTTGATACGATCTTAGAACTGCGGGCCCCAAGTCGAGCACCCCCAGATTCCTCTCCATTTTTTCCTTTTTCGAAACCCTCCCCTCCCCCGTGTCTCTCGTGGCTTTTTAGAAGTAGATTCTTCATTCCTTGGTGCTTCTTCCTCTTCTTGCTGATATGCCCTTACCTTTTTCTGCCTTTATGTGTGAATCGTCTCTGAAAAGTTAGTGTGAACTCCAGCGAACCCCCTTTTTTAAGTCTTTTTTCCCGTCGCCCTGGTTCGACCTCCCTCTAGGGGATCCTTGTTCTTAATCTGGGGGCCCTCCCCCTGTTTGGAGTTGTAGAGCCAGTTCCTCCACCGTTCTCGTCTCTTTTAGACTTTCCCTTATGGTCTTTTGAGGCCATCGGAGTACCCCCTTTGCAATTCTTTCCCCTCAGAAGCCTTTTTCGGGTTTCCCTTTGGGGCCCCCCGTCGTTTTTTTCGCTAGTTCCTTTTTTCCCCTCTGCGGGAATTAAGTGTGGCTCCTGACGTTTGATGTCCTTCTGGCGTCTTCCCTTCGCGTTTTCCTTAAGCAAATTCCCGGCCCCTTAACTCCCCCCCTTCTTTTTTCGGCCTTTTTCTTCCCTTGGCGTAGTAAAAAGACTTTTTTGATCACCTCTTCCATCGTTTTTACGCCTTTTTCGACCTCGCGAGACGTTTTTTTTTCTTTACTTGAGACAGGGGGTACACTGTTGTTCTCGTCGCAGCTTTCCAGAATTCCTCTTACAGTTCGTCGGCCTTTAGTTTGCGAGGTCGGGCAGATTCCCCGCCCCCCTCCTGTAAGTTAAATCCCTGCTTTATCCTATGGCGGTTGGTTGTTCTCCTCTTTTCTGATACATCTCCATGACTTTTGGTTTCCCCTCACAGGCAAGAGGCCGCGCATTCCTCTGCCTCCCGCTCTTCTCACTAGCTTATAGGTCTTAGTTAGTCAAGAAGAGTAGCCGTTCTTCCTCTGATGACGTTCCCCTCCCCTTTTTTTAATCTTTCCCCCCCCCTGACTTTTGTCTAAGCTCCCCTCTTGGAATCGTGAACTCGTTTCTCTCTTGTATGTGCGTGATTGCCTAACTTTCTCCTTACTTCTCATGGGTAGAGGATCTTGATCCCCTTGATATCCAGCGGTCTTCCCTTCTTCTATAGTTTTTTTTGTACGGAACCTCCCTTCGTAATTCCCCCTCTCGCGTTTCCCGGGGTTCTTTCTTTTTACCGGTTCGGACGTTTTTCGAGTTCCCCCCTGCCAGAGCTTTCGTTTGGCGACCCCTTGCGCGTTTTCTCTGCATCGTCTGTTTCCAAACATCTCCGCGCCCTTTCGTCTTCTTCCCCTTTTTTGACACCCAGACACCCCTTGGCGACGACGTCGCGACAAACCCTCCACTGGTCAGCTCCCTGGCAATCTTCTGTGATTTTCCTTTTTCTTTTTGGCCGGCCACCTCCGCGCCACGGGCGCCGCCTTGCGATCCCGCCAATTTTCACACAGACCCCCCTGCTTTTTTTGCAACCGGCGGCGCCGGCCTTTGCACCTCTTTCTTTCAATCGCTTCCCCTCCCTTCGCTAGGGCCCTCGCGTTTTCTATGATAAACATCACCCCATTTATTACGCCTTTTCGGGCTTCTCTGAATCTTTTTTCTCTGCCCGGTATTGGATTAGCGGTTGTAGCATGCTCGTAGCCTGAGTCCGGCTTTCCCCCCGGATTCCTGTCGCTTTCCCTAGCGCGGTATTTTTGACGATGATTGAGCCTCTCCCCATTAGACTTTTCCACTTTAGAGGAAATTCTAAGCTTCCAAAGCGCCCGGACTTTTTTTTTCCCGTTTCAGTTTTTTCGTTCCTTCCCCTTTTTGGACTGCTTTTTCTTCCGACGCTGTCTTACCTCGTAAGGCGGGAGGCCTTTTTTCTTCTTTCCTTAACCTTTTCCTTCGAGACGGACGGAACGTCCGGTAGCCTTT
>Ga0179593_1399301_pt1 | contig 15041 bp, 27 predicted proteins | sample CZODoug2_1_08_16_FD_185931 | JGI IMG/M metagenome (GOLD analysis project Ga0179593, IMG submission 185931) | Vadose zone soil fungal communities from Angelo Coast Range Reserve, California, USA - CZODoug2_1_08_16fungal (PacBio error correction) | ecosystem: Environmental > Terrestrial > Soil >... | reverse complement strand
CACGCTATTCCTCCGTATTTTTTTTTTTTTCACTTGGCACACAACCGGTTTATTTCATGAATCGAGTGGGCCGACTCCCCTGATCCGCGCGCGCTACAAGTTGCACCCCGGCACGCGCCCGCAAGATAGTTTCGCAAGAATCGCAGGGTATCCCTCTCTTTCAACATTACCCCCGTTTGGTTTTTTTTCTCTTCTTTCTGTTTGTCGACCAAGGACCTCTCAAGTGCGTGAGAACTTTTTTGTCCCGCATGGCCGCTCCTGGCCCCAACGGGACCGGCCCCCCTTCCCAAAACTTTACCTTTTACATACTCGGCGTCCTTACTTCCGTACTTCACACAGGTATGAATTCTCTTTAGATGCGCATTGTAAGGTGGTTGCCGGTCACCTCTTACTCTTCGTTCCGATTTCCCTTCTGTTTGTATATTTCCCTCTTCCCCACTTAACAATTCTGGCACCCCAGTGCTTTTCCTGTTTTTCCCGTCGGTGCAATCCAAACCCCCCATACTCGACTCAGTGGGTCGCATTGAGACTCCTCTTCCTCCCCGGAAGCCCCTCCTGTCCTTAAAGGGTCCAGCGGATAGAGGACTCTCGTCTTCCGCCGACCAGCAGTCCCCTGACCCCCCTTTTCCTTTTTGCCTTATTGCGTGCTATCTCTCTGGTAGTTTTTTTATCCTTTCCATCACTGGCAATATTCCTCCTTTGAAGCCCTGTCGCGGCACATAGGCACCCTCAGGTCACTTTCTATTTTTTTTGATTGATCTTTTTCCGATGTTTCCCTTGGTCATTCCAATTACGGCTTCTCTTCTTGCTTCTCTTTTACATGCTTCAACACCCCCCGCCAAGCGGGTCTTCGTTCAGCAGGCGACTTCGGACTCTTATGCATTTGGACCTCGATGCTTTTGGTTGGCTTAGTCCCTGAAGCACGGTAGTTTCAACCCCAAGGTTCTTTTTTTTTTGCACCATCATCCCTGCCCTGAGACCCGGGCCAGCCCCCCGCCAAACAATTCACCTGGTTCGTATCAGGCGGGGCACGCTTCGCACTGCCCCTCCTTTATACCCCCCTCCTCCTCTCCCTCGCGCAGCACCCCATGTCAATTAAAACTTTTTTCCCTTCTTCGTTTCTTTCTTTCTTGAGGACGGCGATTCGTGGCCCTTTTCTGGACGCCACTGGCGACCTCCCTGCTCACTAAGGTAGTTTTTTCGTCATTTGTCCTTCGCTCTAAGCTCCCTTAACGTCAAGAGAAAGGCGGTTTTTCCTCGTCGTCATGGCCATGATGGCGGGACCCCAATTGTAAGTCCTCCTTTTCGTTATTTTTGAGCCCTTCTTTTTCAATCCGAAGTTTTGCAAAAAGAGCCACAACTTCTCCTTTTTTCTGCCTAATTCTTGAAGCATATAATTACCGCTGGGAGAAGTCTTACGGATTTTCCTGTCTCGCTTCCAGGTCTTTTCCCACCAATACGCTTCCCCCTCGCCATCACCGCCACGGACCACGGTAACCCGTCTACGATTATCTATCCTTCGTGTCCCCTCTCCCCTACACTTTCGCCCGCCCTTTTACTCCATCACCCTCTGTGTCGCAACGGCACCCAACACCTCTTTGCAATGTACCGGGCGGGACTGAATTCTCCCCCCTTTTCCCCTCCCCCTTGGCCCATGAATCGCCTTACGGTTAATAACGGTGGGACTTCTTCACGGTTCTCTACCGGGCTACCGGTTCCCCGTCCCACCCTTAACTTCCTGTGTGACTCGTTTCTTCGAGGACTTCTCCCTTCTCCATAAACCCTTCTTTCGAACGATATTACGCCCCCATTGGTACTGACTTTCCGTCTGTTTTCCAATAACTGTTGCTGACCTGCGTAGTGACTGGGCGAGCCCAATAAGTCAAGAGTTTCCAAAGTCCACTTGCAGTTCCATTAGATGATTTATGACTGGTTTGTTCATTCGTCTCTGGGGGGGTCATTCGACGTCTCGCCGCCACAATGCCATCCGGCATTTTTGACCCCGCCGCAACTAAGACGCTACCTTTCTATGCACTCTTTTCCTTTTGCTAAGCCTGAATTCCCGCTGTGCACTTAAGGTGCACTACGGTAACCTTTTTCCTTCAGACTTCCTCCTTCCAATTTTTTTCTTTGCACTTCGGTGCCTTCTCCTGCACAGTTCTTTTTTTTTTGCTTCCAATTCCTGCCTCTGGTCGGGCGCCCTTGTCGGGGCTCGTGAAGACGTCAACGCCGCTTCTGGTTCAATGGCGACACTCCACGATGTGACCCCTACGTTTTTGCCTCTTCTTCCTTTTTTTTTTTTTACCCGCGCAAAACGTCGGATCCTCCGCCGTTGACACTTCCTCCACGTTTCAGTCGTCCCTGGTCCCACCCACCATTTAGACTCCCAACGGTTCAGATCTCTGACCTCACTCGGACGTTTTCTATTTTTTTCCACCTCCCTCCAGGCTTAGCGACCTGTCTGGCACACTTAGATTCTTCACTGGTTTTGATGTAAGTCGAAACTTTCTTTCTCCTTTGAATCCACCGCCTCCGAAGGCCCCCATTTTGGACGCGATGTCAATTTTTCCCTCCCTCCGCACTTGCCTCACTCAACTCTTTCATCAAGAGAACAATCGTGAATCAGGATGGACGTGGGGACCGCAACCTTGGTAAGCTCCCCCAGCTTTTACAACTTTTATTCGAGTAGGTTTCAGACCTTTTTTTTTGAACTCATCACCCCTTTTTTCCTTCCGACGGACACTGTCCCGTGCCCACAATTATACCCTGTTCTCTCCACTAATCAGTTCTCGCAGTTTCTCCCTTGGTTCTTTTCGGGTCCTTCCGTCCACGCGAATAGCCTTTTTTTTCTTCGACATTTTCTCAAACTTCTTGTTCCTCCCCCCTCCCCCATGGCCGCCCGGTCCTCATGTGTACGTTTTCGCCAATGGGTGCGACACCTGTTTACGTCTTTTGACGGCCTTTCCAGGAACTCCCCCCCCCCCTCCAAAGTAGTTCCTTTTCGGTAAAGGCGCTTTCAGGAAATCGCATTCCCTCCGTGGACGGCTCTTCCCACAGCACACGCGCGCCCGCCATTTTTCCTTTTGCGCTTTCCCTATTATATGCGCCTTGCAAACCACTTTTTTTTCTTTCCCGTCTTTTTCCTTCCCCACCACTCTTTTCCCTGTTGCGCAAAATGTGTGCCCGTGTTATTCTTCCTTCTCCGCTGGGGACCATCACCACAGGCACCTCCACGGGTTACGTACACCTCTCCCGCAGTCTTTATCTAATCTTTCCTACCTCTTCCTGGGGGTTTGCTTGTGATCTCAGCATTTCTTTCTCTTCTTTTTGGCTGTTAGTATTCCCTTTCTTTTTCTTGATCTGGCTGGTTGTACACTCGTTCCCCTGAGTAGACGGTTACGACGGCCTGAGCCATTTGCCGCTATCACGTGACTCGTTGCAGAGAAGCGGCTACAGGGGGAATTTTTCCCAGCCCTACTCAATTGCCCTGGAAGAAAACCTCCCCCTAGAATTTCTTTCCTCATTAGGAACTCCCCTTTCATATCTTTTCAAAACGGCGTCTCTTCCCCCTTCTGAGTCCATTCGAGGTTGATTGTGAAACGTTGCTTTGCCCCCCGCCCATCGAAGTCACAGTATGACACCATTCGTTAAAAAGTCCCTTTTGACCTTGCCCTTTTTGGCCATCCGCGTTTTTTCCCCCCCCTTTGTTCTTTTCCCTTTTTTACCTGCAATGCCAAAGCTCAGCCCCCGTACTTTGCCTCCCGATCACGATACAGTCCAGGATGCGAAACTGCCTGAGTCCGACGTTTTTACCATATCATTTTCGTGCTTGCGGGTTTTCGCCCCCTTACTGTCCTTACACCCTCCCTGCGCCATCCCCCTTCTGCAACTCGCGCCCGCTGTCCATAAGCTTGGCTTTTCAGTTTGCTGTCCCACGTCCATGCTTAACTGTACTTCCATGTGCATTGTCACCCTGGAGTGATTTTTGACCTTTTCCTTTCCTCTCTTTCCTCCGTTTGACCTCCCACCCATTCTCTTTCTTTTAATTCAACCGCGTCCACTCGAACTGGCAGCAAAAACCAGTGAAATCACTCTTAATTTCCCTTAATCCATCGGTTTGTTGCCTTTTCCGGTCCTGCCCAATGCCCCCTCGATTGCTCCTGCTGAGCGACACCGTCTTCAGGCTTGTTTTTTAGGGACGCAAGTCTTGGGAGGCAAACTGTGGCCTTTTTTTCCAGAGACCCTCCCCCCAACACACCTCTTATCTTTCCCCTCCATGAAATCTTTTTCTTTACGTCCTCAAAGTCACTTGGCCAGTTCGAGACCAATCTGTGGCCCCCTCGCCTGACAGTAAAAATCATGACCCTTCGTACAACACGCCCTTTGCTTCTGGCACCCTTTCTAGCTCATTCCCCCTGCCCTGGCTTTTATCTCCATTCCCTAGCCCCTTGTCCGGCCGACGGTGTCAGTCGCCGATTTCCGTTGACCTGTCATGTCTCCGATCTTTTGCCTATTAGTCTATCTTTACCTGTTTTTGCTGACATTTTCCTCTTCCCACTCTCCCCACCAAACAACCCTTCACAAACCATGTCTACGTTGTTGTTCCTTTTTTGTTAACGATTGTTGTCATTTTACCTTCTCCCTCATTTTCTCCACTTCCTCTCACCTGCTCTCGTTTCCTGCGGATTCCACCACGTGTCGGTCGCTCAGACATTTTTCCTAACGACCTGAATCGTTTCTTTCTACTTCTACCCACCCTCCCCTTTCAACGTTCTCCCACTTTTGGGGTGCCCCCCCCCCTGCGGTGTCCCCCCTGTCATAGACGTATCTCAATCCCACCCGTCGTCTAAGTAACGATCCCTGACTTTCATCTTTACATTCGTCCTCTTACATTGGCAAGAACGCGTGGCTTTTCTCATTAAGTTCCCCGGATGTCCAGACGTTTAATCGTGACTGATCGGGTTGATATTGCTCCCCACGTCATTCCCCCCCTTTTCTTCCCCACGCTCGTCGATTTTTTATCGGGGTCGTGGAAGGTTTGGTCTCTTTTTTCTCTTTTCTGTTCTCCCGCAGCCTCGTACCAGTATGACCCCCCCCTGAAGACGGTCTCCATTCTTTCTTTCCAAATTCGCACATCCCGATTGTTTTTCACTTCCACTTCTTCATCCAAAGAGATTAAATTCTTTTCTCTCTTTTTTTTACTGAGTTGCTTTTTGTGTCCCCTTCTGTTCGCATGTCGGCGCCTTGACAAACCTCCCCCCCATCTATTTATCTTCTTTTTTCCGCAATGGACACATCCTGTGCACCCTTCTTCTTTATATGAGGAGTTGTTTTCCCCCTCGTCCAGTGACCCCCCTTGACCAGAATCGCCAGCTCTTTCAGACATCCCTCAACGAAGACTACGGTTCTCCCTCTAACCCCCCTGTTTTCCGTAGAGACATGGTGCTCGTCTGACAATCGCGGCATCCAACGTTCCTTTTATTCGTCACTTAACGACTGAAAGAGTCAACCTCCTGTTGATGAGAGCGTGGTTTTTTTTTCCCCTCCGTGGTTCATTCTCCCGGATGATGTTAGTGGTCTTTCCCCAGCCCCGCTTGTCTTCTTCTCCGGACACACCAGTAACCGCGAGGTCATTTACGATGACCCCAGCCTCCCCTCTTGAAAGAACGAACCATTCCCTGTTGTGGCTTTTTCCGCCCCCCTCTCCCCTGAGTTGACTGCCCCCCAGTTCCCTCTAATCTGGACCACGTCCACCTCGGCCTCTCATGTAAAAATTACCGGCAGTTTCACCTTGATGACTTTTTTTCCCTCCCTCAACTTACCCCGTCTGACCTAAAATGAGCGCCCTTTGCAACGCTTCCTCTTGATTGACCTTTCGTGCTATTTTCGTCACCCTTCTTCGACAATCCTGGTTCCCTCTTTGTTCCCGACGGAAGCTGTGAATCCTTCCTTAGCTATGCCCCTTTTTGATGGGAAAAGTTCCTGCCCCACTGCTCTTTCCTGGATCTTCCATACTTGCTTTTGCCCCGATTGGTCGATTTGTGTCATCGCCCGTCCAAAAGGACCTTCGCATACTTCTCCTTGCCTGCACTTGGCCACGGACTGAAAAACTCCACCAAGCTGACCACTTTCAACTTCTTGCCCCCTTTACAGTTTGACAAAACAAGTGACCTGCACAACATATGAATAAACGAAGTGTTGAGAATTTTTTTTTTCCGTCTGAAAGCGTCCTTCTATTACTTCATGTTTTCCCTTCTTTCCTGGATGTGCCTAGGATCCCCATCGGCACCCTTATACACACCGGATCTTGCTCGACATCTTCGACGACACGACCTACACAACACAAACTCTTTTACCCTTTCCACCTCCCTTCCCTCTTGATTCCACTGTCGTAGTTGCTCATCCCACCCCATTTGCAGTTCGATAAGGTTGCCCAATTTCATTCCTTCTCTTGCGTTGGTGTCTACCTTCCCCACCCTATCTGACCTTTGGGCACCGACGTGCCCCCTCCCACAGTCATGCGAAGATCTCATTCTATTCTTTCCTCTGTTGCTGTTGTTGCTCGCTCTCTTGCGAGAAATACGGTGGCTTGTCCCCACTCCCTTCGCCCCACAAAGATCTTTGTTAATCCTCTCACAAGCGAGGACATCCTACCCTTTCCCCCAAGGTGTCCCGCACCAAGGGCCGAGTTCTCTTTACCTAGAATGTTTTATATACCCGCGGCAGTTTCTGTACACGTTGTTAGGCGTTTCTTCCCCCCCCAAGGTGCACTCCCCCATCTTTTTACCTCAGCGCTGTGTTTTTTTCCTTCTTGCCGATTGGATACAGGTCACCGGCCCCCCACACCTGCTGCCGCGCGCGGAAAGCTCCTCCCCTGCCCCGCTTCCACCTTTTTTTTAAACCCCCCCTTCCTCGTACGCATTCGTGACCGCTCGCATAGGGTCGCACCCCTCTCCATTTACTTCGCGTCCGACGTATGAGGGATATATTTTCCCTTCATTCTCCAACATCCTTGCCCCGGAGCAGATCTCTAATCCCCTTCTTTTTTCGGTCTCCCTGAATCACACCGCCACCGACAATCGCCGGCGCGCCCGAAATATCGACTTTCATGCAGGAATCGTGTTCCCCGCCCATCTTAGCTTCTTTTTATCACCCCTTTCAACCCCCTCTCCGAGACCCCCTCTTGACCCCCCCGGGCCTTGTAACCGCGGTTCACAGAAAATGCGGCGGTGACGGGTCGTCATCCCCTAGTCCCCCCCCGCATTTGATGCGATTCTTCCTTTTTTTGAACCATCGGTCCAAGGGTACAATTCCCTATGTTCCCTATTGCGCCGGTCGTGGGCCGTGGTCAATTACGGCCCCGTTGATTATCCTTAACCCCTCAGCCAAGCGGTTTTCGTGCTTCTTCTTGTTTCCCTCTCTTCCTCCCTTGTGCAATGTGGGACACTCTGGTTTTGCCAGCGAGTTTTTCCCCCATCTCAACACTACGCGGATGGACTCCCCACACTTTCGGCTATGTACGGGACCGATCGACCCATCCCATTCTTTTTTACCTCCTCTGGGAAGTCGAATGACCTTTCGATTCCATTCTTTTCGCGCTCCGGCACTCACACCAACGACTAACGGTGGTACTGCGCCACGGTCTTCGCTTTCCGTGAGCCTTTTTGGCACGGCCATACCTTACCGTTGACGACCCCTCCCGCGATAACCACTGCGCAGTTATCTTTTTCCAGTTCATTAAATATAAGATACAGAAGGGTTGGTTTCAAGCTTCCCCAGATGGCGGTCCCCCCCCCCCCTGAGACACGAAGTACTCCTTCCTTCCTTTCCTCTCCTTTAGTTATGGACTACGACTGGCCCTGCGCCCACAAATTTTGCGAATTTTTTGAAGAATTTTATTTGAGGTGTTTCTTCCCCGCTTTTGTCCCCAGATTGGTAGGCGCCCTCTCACCCTTTTCGCCCTTCTTTCAAAACATCCTCTCCAGCAGCCCTTTCGCCGCGCCTACCACGGACGCACATCCTCCGCCAATTCGTGCTACCCATCCCGTTGAATCACAGGTCCCCCTCTTTCCCATTCCCCCTTTATCGGCCTTTTTTCCTCCCCACACGATTTGCCCCCACTCTTCGGCTTGTCTGAATTAATCCCTTTCCCGTGAACCTACCGCGTCCGGGCCTGGACACGAAGGTGTTCCCCGACATCGATCCCGGTATCACAATTTCCCCCGCCACCACCACCCGGTTCCGTCCCCTAAACCGCCCGGTGGGAGCGTTTCCTTTCTTCTCCTAAACCCACCCTCAGCCATCCCGACCATTCTTCCGCTTTCCCTGTACTCTCAATACCCCGCATTATCCCCGCTTTACTTGAAATCGTTCTCCTCCCCATCCCAGCCATTCATCCCCCTCCTTCATACCCCACTGTGAAGGCGCGAGACCACGATAAGGGTTCTTTCTTGTGGTCATTTCCGTCCGGATACAAGTTTTCCGGCCTTTATTAAAGTTCCGATACCTCCGACTCATCCCAGAAACGGACGGTGGAATCTGCTACTTCCATCTGCACACCCCGCACCCCCCCCCCATCTCGGGCTACCTTCTCTCTACTTTCCCCCCCTCCACGGTTCATTGCCTTATCTTCTTGACCCACTTCCACAGAAGCTCCGGCCCCTGCTCTCTTTCCCGCGACGTGCAGATGGCGGCGTTCCACCATCTCTTTTTTGTTCTCTGAATCCTTTTCCCCCATCAGCTTCTTGCGTACCAGGCTCCTCCGATTCTTTTGGTCCCTCTACACTCTTTTGTTTTTCCCTGTGCCCCCTCTTCCCGAAAGTTCCCCCCCTCCGGCCAAGTTTCCAGATTAGGTCAACAACACCCTCAGAAACCGGTTTTTTCTGCACGACTTGAACCTTCGGGACAGGCAAATTGTCGACAATTGGTCATTTCCGCCGCCCGGATTTGGCATACCTATTTGATTCGCTGTGTGTGAGGTTCCTCAAATTCCCACCCCTGCCCTTTTTGTCCCCTTACCCAGTTAATCCCCTTTCTTGGGGGTGACCTAAAATCACGGCCTTGTTTCAGCCCCGCATCCGCCCCCTGGTTCCATCCACCTTCTTCACCTTCCATATGGCGCAATCCTGCTTCTTTTGCCTCCCTTTGGACTCCTACCACTTCCTTCATTTCGTTCCTGCTTTTCAAGGTGAATTTGTGTACCGGACGACCACTTTTTCTGTGCCGCACCCCCCCCGCCGCCCAGCAGTATTCCTTTTTACTGGCAGTTTCTCGCTTTTTTTTCTGGATAGGGCCTCCCGTCTTTCCCCTTCCATGTCAGTTTTCGATTTTCGCTTTGCTTGGGACCGCCCCATGGCCAACCACCCTCCTTTACCAGGTCGCGGTGGATCGAATCATTTTCTCGTTGACTCGAATGGGTTTCACACCCCTTTGCTCTTCTGCCCTTGACACGTAATTCACCCCCCTCACTGAAATTTTTTTGTATTTATTCTAAGTTCAACGAGCGCTCCCTCTCCACCTGTATCTTTCCCGATTTGCTTACACGTCTTCCCCATCCTAGCTCTCGACTTTCCCTTCGGCTCTCTGTGTCACTTGTCAACACCACTTTTTCGGCGTGCTTCTCTAAACCGATCTAGGACAATCTGCTCGATGCCTCCCGCGTGTGCCACGCGCCCACAGACATCCACTTTGGCATTGGCTCCTCACTAGCCCTCCCGCTCCTCCCGTTCGCCTCATCTCTTTTCTTTGTGGTTTTTTTTTCGTCCAGCTGCCTGTTTTTGGCTCTTTGTAAGTACGTGAGGTGTGTTTGAGTGTCCCGCTCTATGTCGATTGGTCCAGCATCTCCGTCGTTTCCCTCTTCCCTTGCCACTATTTTCTCTCCCTTTTTGGCTTCCCCGTCGGTTTTCTCTCCTCCTTGCCCCCTGCGTCCGAAAAGGAAAATGAGCCCTTGTTGTTTTTTTCCTCTTTTCCAACCCAGTCAAAGTTCGAACTGATGTCCTGAACTATCGGCGCTTACGTTCACTTGCATGAAAAGCACCCATTCTGGTCGTTTTTTTTTTTCCCCAGTGGCCTTCCCTCCCTCTTCCACATTTTAGGGGACACTTTTCCTTTTCTCCAAAAGGCCACATGTTTTTTCCTCTGCTTACATGGTTTCTCCAAAAAGCTGTGGTGCGCGTGCGTGAGTCGCGCACAAAGATAGGCCGCGGCCAGCCCATCGACCCGATTTCTCCCTTATCCCGCGCTGCCTTTGAAGACCGTCCTTTTCCATCTCGTTTTTTTTTACCCTTTCTCTTTACTCGACCCAGATTCTGCCCCCCCCTCGGTCCCCACCCAAATGCTGACACCACTCGCTACCCTTTCCACTCTTCGAGTTTGTCCCCCCTTTTTCTTTACAGCCTTAATTCCCGATATTTTCTTTTTACTTCCCCTTTTGAGGATCTTGTCACCTCTCTTGTATCAGGCTCCCGCCCTGATTCCACCAGTCCCGTCGGTTTAATTCAACGCTTTTTTCAAGAAATTTCATCCTTCTCGGGAACCCATCAACCACTGTCCTTCCAACCCCCCCACTGCGCGGTTCTTCTCCCTTCCTGAAATTTGGCCCGTCCCCGCGGCCAGCCGTCGTTCGAACTGATATCGCAAATCGGTTTTTGCGTCCCTGTGAATTTACCCTTTTCCTGCTAGGTCGGCGTTTCTTTTTAGTCCCATCCACCCCCCCCCTAGTAAGGTACCCAAGGAAATCGGATCGTTACGAAGAAGACGGCGTTGAGACTCGACCACCGCCTGTTCTTTCCCTCCTCCCATCCTCACCCCCTTTCTGCTTTTCTAAAGAGCAGTACTTCCTGCGCCCGCCCTGTATCAGAGGTCCAATTGGAAAGTCGGATCTCAATCCGAGAGTCTTACAACCCGTCTCACATGACTCGTTACAGCCACGGTCCGGTTCTCCTCTCTTTTCTAACCCCGTCCCTTTCACTTTTTTCGATTGCGGAGTTATTTTCTCCTTTATATACCTTTTTGCCCTCCATTGGTACGTCGCATTCCCCCCCATCCTCCCGTTCCCCACAAACAGCCACTTTTGTTTTCGCGATGTTCCTTTTGTTGACGCTTTGTATGGCGTTCCGATAACTAACGCACCCGGTCGGCAGACAGTTTGGTCAATTTCGTGGATTTTGCGACAGTTTCGAAGACGTTTCCGCTGTTCTCTCAGGAAAAACGATCACTTGACGATTTCAGCCGGACGGTTAAAGTTTGCTTTCCCCCTTGTTTAGATTTTTTTTCCATAGATTTTTCCCACGTGCCGTTTTTCCCCCCCTGTACCCCCTCGTTTGACAATGGAATTCGCCGCTTTAACGCCACTCCTTACGAACAGAACCTTTTTTTTCTTTTTTTAGCAATGTAATCTTTTCTTTTCAAATCTCTCCCAACGTTAGTGGTATATGTCACTAACTTCTGTAGAGCTTCCGACGTTTTGCCAGTGCTGTCTTTTTGTTTAGCTTCGTTTCTTTCTCTTTCTTCACTTTTTTTCATCCAACCACGTACCCTCTCGGTTTTTTACCCCAGCGTTAAAGCTGATCCAGAAGTTCTACACTCCTTTCTTCCCAATCTCCACACATTAGCTTGGGTATTTAATCGTTGCACCCAGTAGATACACCCACGGCAGCCCCCCCATGTCTTTGCCTCCCTCTTCCTTTTTTCCAAGACACGATGGTTTTAATGTTTCGAATCTCTTCTTCTACAACCTACACTGCTATCGTTACGTAGGTATTCTTCTTCCTCCTCCACTCTTTGCACAAACTTCTCGTTCTTCCTACCAGTTGTCGGCTCCTTTCTTTTCCCTTGCAAGACAACATGACATATCAAGTTCGGGCTGGTAACAACAGAACGCAACGACATTCCCCCCCCCCCCCAATCCAAATTTTCCCCCCCATGCGGTTCGTGACCTCTCCCTTGTGTTTTTAGTTCGTCGCAATCGACCGGCTCGTACTGTGCTTCGCCTGCCCCGCCTTGAAGCTACAGAAACTCCTTGCTTCCGCAGAGTTAAATTCAAGGCATGTCTTTCTTAGGTTCTTTTCTCTTCCCACCTCCAGACTTTCTTTTTTTCGTCGTGTATTTTTCCCGCCCCACCGTCAGCTTGATGGAAATCGTATTCCCCTATGTCCCAGCAGCTCTTTTCCTCAGACCGCTTTGCTTCCCATGTTGTTTCCGCCGGCCCCTTCGCATCTTCCCCCCGGTAATTTCCCCTTTTGACCCCTGCCCACACATCCTCACGCCCCGCCTTGCCTCTTTCCAAACATGACTTGGATTCGATGGTTCGCTTCACTCCCGATGACCCCCTTTAGGTTGAGACTTTCGATTGATTTTCCGAACTTTTTGCTGTTCTTTTCTGTCTCATAGGATCCCCCCCTTTCCATTTGGGGGTCGCGGAAGTGGAAGTGCTTAACTCCGCTCGCCTGATGCCCCGTTCCTGCCCTCTATTCTTCCTCAGTCGTACATTTGACCTTTCTCTTGTAATATTTTTTGACGTTCCTTCCTTCCCTTTCCCTTCCAAAACACATCCTGCTCCGTCTCTTTGCCTTTGGCTTTTGTTAAATTCCCAAGCGGTTATACTCCCCACCGTTTTTGCCCCTCCTTTACAAGTGTGACGCACCCTTTCCCCTTTCTCCTCCCAATCGGAATCCCCAGACACTTTCTTCTCACTCGTTTCGCCCCCTCTCTAGTTGTAGCCACTCCCTTTTGCTGTTTCCTCTCTTCTTAATTTGCCAGGTCCCGTGTGGCCAGGATCCCAAACCCTTCTCCCACTTTTTTTTCTAATTGTCAAACGAACTATCCACCCCCCAATTTCGCGAAAGACCAGGTTTAGTTTTTTTACCCCCGGTTATTTTACCACCATTCCCATTTGCGTGCGCCGGTTTCACGCTAATCCTCTTCTTCTTTCGAAATTCCCCCCCGACTCTTACCCCTCTTTGTGGGAACCCTTTTCTCTACCCTTCTGTTTAGCCCTAATTTTCCTCCCTTTTCCGGAGAGTCTGCGGACTTCCGTGTTGTTTTGTTCGGTTCACCAACCCAAATGTCGCGCACCTCATGTTTTCGTTATTAACATTTTTCTCTTTCTTATTTTTTGAAACCGGCGTGAAATGTCCCTCGTCGTTGACAGTACTCAGGCTTTGGGACCCTCCAGACGTTGCACGCTTGGTCCTTTTGGTTTTCATTCTTTTCTCCTTGCGATCCATCGGCTCTCCTTTTTTTTTGATTTTTTCTCCTTCCCACGGGGCCCCCTCCCCTGACCTCCGGACCATTTCTTGCTGGCAACCTTCAATAGCGGGCAATCTCCCTACATTCTTCCCCCCGTTCGGAGCTTTTAGTGAATGATTGTTTCACGGTTTCCCCCAATAAGTCTGGCCGTTCTGCTGATTATTTATTTCCGCCACTGTGTTCACTCCGAAGTCTTCTCTTTTTTTTCTTTTTCCCTTTAACCCAATCTACAAAAGTCCGTGTTTCCGCGTCGCGCTTAGGATCGTATACGCATGACCAATGCGGTCAGCATAAATTGATCGCAATTTTTCCAACTTTGACCGATGATCCAACCGGACCCTTTTGCATGCGGCGTCTATCGAGACACTTCTCTTTTTGTTCCGTATCCGTCCTCTTCCGGCCTCCTCCTTTGATGGGGGTGATTTGGCACTTCACCTTTACCTATGTTTTTTCCCTGTCCCTCCCTTTCTTTATCTTGGCCGTTTTCCTTAACAAATTAGCTGGCGGCTCGTCGCTGCTTCAAACAACCACGCGCCAATTGGCGTTTCTTTCCGCGTCTCCATCTTGAACATCCTCCCCCTTTTTTGCGTCTTTTTTCCCCGTTGGACCCTTCACGGGCGGTCACAACTCACCAGCGGACCCACCCTGGAAGACGTCTTTGGTCCTTTTTTTCTTTAGTCCCATCCCCCTTTAAGTGAGGCCGGAGAATACGCACCCTCACCCCCCCGCTTGCGACGCTCCTTTTTACCCCCCCAAATCTTTCCCACCCTTCGTCACCCCGCACTGCTTAGCCTGTACTCTGGTACCTGGTGATTCTTGGCTTTAGCAACGGTTCCCCTCCCTTCCCCTGATCTCCTTCCTTAAAGGCTCAACTGCTCCGTGACCCGACAGATCTAAAATATAGCATTTGTTTGTGCCCGGGACGCCGCTTTTGGCACCAAATTTCAGAACGACAGACGAAGCTCTCTCTTCTTTTCCTTGTTATCTGTGTTCTCCCTCCCTGAAAATGCGCCCAGAATTTGTGCATGCAAAAAGAAGCAGGCCCCTATCGCGCTTTTCGTTCATTTTATTTTCCTTTTCCGTTTTTTCATTTGTTTTCGTTTGCTCAAATATGGCCAAGCTCCCAGCCTCCCCCCCCCCTGCCTTTTGTATTTGCTTCAACACGTCTTCCTTTTTAAAGGCACCCTTTCTTTCTCTGAACTCTCTTTTGCATGAAACATCCCACCCCCTTTCCTTCTCTGGGTTTTTTCATTCCCTTTTACCCAGTGAAATCTTGCTTTTTTTCTTCCGGAAGATAGCCCATTACCGCCATTTCTTTCTCCGCCCCCCACCTTTTTAACACTTTCAACCCGCGCTGCCGTCTTACATGTTTTTCACTTATCATCACGTCCGCCCCCCATGCTCTGCGCTCCCCCCTCCCCGGCCCCTCTTTACACTCTGACCGTTTCTTTCTTCTTCACTTTTGTCCCCCACACTCGTTTCACAGGTCAACGACCCCTCGCGCGGTGCAGCTTTTTTGTGCCCCCATTGCCCCATTCTTTTTTCAACCGGCGACGTAATTTTTTGACCCCCCCGCCACCCCCCTTCTCCGCTGCCTGAATACTCCGAAGCCTCTACAGTGGTCACCGTTTTTCTTTCTTATTGCCCCCCTTTTTTTGCCTCGTACGCTAACACCATCTCGAGTCTGCACCATCATTACAAGGTCATTTGAATTTCTTCCTTCAACGAATTCTCAGGAGCGGTCATAGACGGGACTTTTTTTCTTTGACGGTTTGTCCTCCTCTTGGGATCTA
>Ga0179593_1312499_pt1 | contig 15041 bp, 16 predicted proteins | sample CZODoug2_1_08_16_FD_185931 | JGI IMG/M metagenome (GOLD analysis project Ga0179593, IMG submission 185931) | Vadose zone soil fungal communities from Angelo Coast Range Reserve, California, USA - CZODoug2_1_08_16fungal (PacBio error correction) | ecosystem: Environmental > Terrestrial > Soil >... | reverse complement strand
CCTCCCCTGCAACGGCGCGGTTTGCTCTTTTCCCTACGTTTTTGTTCGTTGTTTACGCGCTTGCTTTTGGTTGTTTACCTCCCGTAAGGGATGGAACTCCCCCCTTGTCTCCCCTTCGGACTTGGTATGCGCGCCTTGCCCCGATCCCCCCTTACCTGATAGCAGATTTTTCTTATTATGCCCTTAGGTGCTTTCCCCCTTCCGGTGTCTAGAGTACTGGTCTGCGTTCGCCCCCATCCATTAGTGTCCCATTCGTAGGAGGACCGTTTTCTCATCAATGAGCCCCTTTGGTAGAGGTTTTTTCTTTTCGAGGGTCTTAATTAAGTTAATTGATTCCCATCGTCTGAATTTGTGGTCTTTGAACCCTTCCCTAAATATCATTTAGGAGGTTCTCAGATGTACTGCCAACTACTGTACTTGAGGCCACTGCCGGATTTCTTGCTGCAATTCCAAAAATTCTTTACATGGCGTTCCATTCTCACCGGAAAGAGGGAGTGAGACCGTACTTTCGCCGACTGCTTCCCATGCTACAGACCTTATTACTGGGTGGCAGAACGTCGTTTTTTCGAAGGCCCTGGTTTTTTCATGTTTTTCATGCCCAATTCATATTGCTTTTTCATGATTCTAATTCTAATTCTTCCTCTTCCTTGAAGAGTTGAGAGGAGGAGTCCCATTCCTTGATCCTTTGTTTCCTCAAGGCTAGTTTTCATTCTTGGCCCCTCCCCCCCCTGAGTGCATTCCTTGGAATATACCCCCTGCTCCCCCCATCTCTCTCATTTCAGTTTGGTTGTGTTTTTTTCCACCTTTCTTATGGTTCCTCTTGGCAGACCCGTTCCCGTGTTCTGTAGGCCGGCGGGTTAGAGAATTTTGAAAAAGACTTTGACGTCTTCCTCCCTCCACATTCCCCCGGCTCCCTTTTTTTCAGAGAGGTTAGAGTCCATTGGATGAACTATCCCGCCTTTGTTTAAAAACATATGCTCCCATGTTTCCCCCCCAGCCTATTACTATACTATACCTCTCTCCCTTCCTAGTCTTCTTCCTTTTGGGCTTTTATTAGGATGAGCGTCTTCTCTCGCAATCTATGACAGCCCCTCCATAGTGATCCAGCCACGGGGCAGTTTCAGAATCCGTGGATCCGTATGTGTTACTCAAATTTTGATATCAATGCACATCGCTTTCTGTTGTAGGTCCGCTGACCCAATGCCTTAGCTGGTGGCCCCTCCTCTTTTAGACCCTTTCCCCCTTTGTCATTTCATCTCCCCCGAAATTTTCTGATCGCGATTAGATTTCCCAGCCTTTCATGATTAAAAGCTTTTTGATTCTGTAGGCTTTGCCCACACCCCCCCCCGATTCTCGCCTTATTTGGACGACGTTAAAAGAAGATTTCAACCGTCGTCTGCCTTAGTAAGGTCCATCAATTTGGAATGGTCTCCCCCGTGTAGGAGGTTATTAGGTTTTCCCCCTCCTGCCCCCCCAATCCTTCCCTAGTTGACAATTTGGAAAGTGGTGTAACGAAACATCCCCTGACCTCGTAGCTTCTGGGCTTTTACGGTTCTTTTTTCTCTACCTCTTATGGGGCTCCTATCCTTTTTTTTTCCGTCCCTTTCCCTCTCCTCCCTTCGGGAAATGTAGATGAGAGGGTTATTCTCCCGTTAGCGGCTTTCACCACCCTTTGATAACCACCTTTAGTGCAAATAGATTTCCTGATTTTCTTATGCCTCATCCTCTTCTGTAATTGAGGAAGAACTCCTTGAGACATGGCTCTACATCGAGAGGATATTCCCCCCGCCCCCCATGGACCCCCTTACCCAGTTTCTGTTGTAACGGTTTTCAATGTTGACCCGCCCTGGCGTCAATCCGATCTCCCAAACATCTTCCTTGGGCATCCCCAATTCACCAGACCTTGACCCGCCACCCTTCCCCGGTCCCTTTCCCGGTTTCCCCTTAAACGTTGGAAGTGTCACCTAGAGTGCACTTTTCTGCCTTGTGCCCCCCTGCCCGACCCGTCCCCTTATTGTACTTACTTTTTTTTCCAAAAGGTCGGAGAAATATCTTTCATCGGCCGACCGTTTTTCCAGAGAGGCTCACCTTCTCATTCCGTATAACCGCTCCCTGTCTACCCCCCTTCCCTCCTCTGTCTTTTCTACTGACCGCCAAAAGTCCCTTTTTCACTCTTGTTTCTTCCCAGTTCCCGAGCCGCCCTCGACTCCTACCATCATTTTTGCCGGGATCCTTGTTTTAGAACGCTTCTTTTTCCCCCTCCTTTTTCCTGGAGAGAGTGCGAGGGAGCTCGGGAAGCCCTTTTCCCCCTCGCTCGGGTTCATCACCCTCCGGAGATTGGACCCCGTTTTGAGACCCTGCCATTCGAACTTCCCTTTGTGTTTAGCACTTTTTTTGAAGCGCCTATATTCCCCCCCTCTTCACTTTTTCTCGAAGGTCCCTCGTCCCTTAACATAAACCGGCCTTTTCCTTAGCGAAACACAAATTTTTCTTGGACATTTTTTCGCTTTCCTCTTCCAAAGGTCCTCATCCCCTTTGATGCCTTTCAGCGCTTCTTTAGTCGGGGTTGCTCTTTTTTTTTTTTTGTGTTTCCCCCTTCACTTTTGCCTAAAGGGTTATTATCAGAGAAGGTTTACACCCGGTTCAGCCTCTGTACCCCCCCAACCCATGAAAAGGGCTTGCGGACCTTTCTGTCCTTTTGCTCTCCTCTCCCACTCATAATCCCGTTTTTTTTTCGAGCTTATCGCCGATGAGACTAATGCGACATTCCCCAAGGATATGAGCTTTCAACGAGGGTCCTTGAGTTTCACTTTCGCCTCTCGTCGCCCCCCCTGTCTACTGTCCTCAAACCTCCAATCCGTGATAGCATATGAAGAATCGAAGCTGAGTCTTGCTGTTTTTTTTGATTTAGCGTTCTCCCCACTTGCGCCCTTTTTTTCTTTATCCACCCCGCCGCTTAGTACATCTTTATTCGCGGAATGATATCCAATGGAATCCTTTTTCTCCATGCCTGTATTCACATCGTCAGTCCCACGATCGGTCAAATCCGACCCCCCTCCCTCGCCCGGTTTTTGCCCCCGACCTCTTAATCGGTGCGGATGCGAAGAGAAGGAGAATGGCTAGTCACTTTCTCTCACATCCACCCCCCCCACCCCACCCCACCCCTCGGCCCCCTACCCCCAGAGATTAACGTCTTCCCGCCAGAGAATACCCCTTTTTTTAGCTGGTTACACTCCCTTTTTTTCTTCCCAGGCAATATAGATGAGTTAGACAAGGTCCTTTCTTTTTGGTTAAGCAGTTAGGTAGAGCTCACCAAACGAACGTCCATTATTTTCGTGCGTTCCTTCTCCCCCACTTCTTCCTCTGGTTGCACACCGTGGGCCTTGATCTGTACATTTCTCCTGTTCCTGAAGCTACCGTTCTCTCCTGAATTCCCTTTCTTCTCGCCTGACCCAATAGATGGAACGCCCAGACCTTCCCCCTTTCTGGTTTAGAGTGTGTTCCTTACAAGCCCTGGAGGGATACAACTATCTTTAGACGATAATTGCACTCTCCCTTGTTCTTGAGTACTAGGCTTTTTTGACCCACCGGCAGTGGTTTTTATGATAACTCCCTGTCCATCTTCCGACCCCTTTCCCCCCCACTCCTTGTGGAATGAGTTAATCCTAGACACCTCTCAGCCGTCCCCCCTCTTTGCCGATTTATATAGTAATAGGTTCTTTTCCCGCGAATTTCCAAAGGACTTTCTTTCCCGTGTCTAATGAATTTAGCTTTACCGAACAATTCTCGATTTGAGTCTAACGAAGGAGCCACCCCCCCACAGCGCCCAGAGGAAGTTCCCCCAAGCTTTGTCCCTTCCAAAAAGATCATTTCGCGAACCCCCCCTTAGGTTGTCCCCCCACCCCCTCCAAAAGTAGTCCCCCATCGCCCCCCCCTTCTGTTTATCTTCTCTCGTTGCACCCTGGTTGAAAATTTGGTACGTTCCGTACGCCATTGACTAAAAGCCCTACACCCTCCACCTGTCCCCCCATTTGATGGGGACCTGGTCTGGAACTTTTCAACTCAGGACTCCACCCTTGAGATTTATTCCCCACGTAGACCAAAGATTTCTCAGAAGAGACGAAATTAGGGATGCTTCCCCCTGCTCCCCCCCCCCTCATCCATCATCCCCCTAGTTATGTCCCAGAATGAGAAGCTCATATACAATCCTCCGATCTGTGCGTGCCAAGGCCATGCTCTATTTGCCGACGGCCTCCTTTTCCGACCTTAGGTCCTCAAAGTTCAGAAACAGGTTTTTTTAGGCCATAACCAGATTCCCATATTTCTTTTGCTATAAAAAATGGTTCCTTGCTCCCCCGACCGCACTGCCAAGTAGTGTCTGCTTTCACTGAGTAGGAAGCCTTCGCATCCCCTCCTTCCTTTTCCCAGCCTCCCCTACACCCCTAAGGAGTCTTCGAACTGACTCTATCGAGGCGGCCTATCTATAGCTTTGGTACCAACCTCCCCATCTTTTGGTGCTGGTAGTTCCTCTCTCCGCTTCCTGTCCCCCGACGTCCGAAGTGATCGACCAAAGGACCTTCCTTTCTGATGACCGGTCCTTTGTCCGAGCCCCCGCACCCCCTAAGGTCGTTTTCCCTTGCCTCAACGGTCCGGCTCCAAGAAGGCCCGGGGTCTGTTCGAACACCCCGAAAATCACACCTGCTAGCTCTTTATGTCTCCCCCCTTGAGATATAAAGTTTTTCCTCCCGCTGATCGCCAATCCCCCTGATCCATAGACCCCGCTACAGCCCGGCTCCTCCGACCCACACAGGTCCTCTCCACCTATGTCCCCCCCTTAGACCCTAGAACCTGCATACCCAAGCATAGCTGCAGCCGCCCCCGCCCCCCCCAACTGGTTGAAGATCAGTCTTTGGATTCACCCCTTATCATGTGAATTAGGACCCAGCACTCCCAGAGAAGCCTTTTCCCCCCCGCCTTCCCTTCCCTGATGTCCTCCAATTGATGAAGTTGTTCCGTCCAGAATTGGGCATGTGAGAAGATTCGGACCTATCAACTTCGTTGCGAAAATGAGGGCCCTAGGTGCCGTGTAATCCCCCCCCGGGGCCCGAGTAATGAATGTGAAGGAACCAACCAGAAAACCCTCGCTGCCCACACCCCTTTTACCTTGAGAGATCCGCGTCCGACTTTCCCCACCTTCCTTGAGTCCCCCTTCCTCTCTCAACTGACGATAACCGAAACATGTCACGGACAAGGTGCGGGGGGGGGTTGGGTTTTGTTTGTTTGGGGCATTCCTAATTGAGGACCCATCTCTTCTCCAGGAGATCTCCCTGCGCGCTAATAGAAGAACTTCCTTGGTCCTCAGTTTTTTCCCCCCTTTGTTTTTGAAACCTTGGCCTCCATCCTTTCTTCCCTCCTAAGGCGCCGGATGAAGTCGCTACTCTCTTTACCTTTAATTGTTGTGGTGACCGAAGATAACCAAGTGCATCGTTCCTGGAGCTTGGATACAGTTTTCTCTTCGAGACCCTTTTTTTTTTCTACTGCCAGTTTTTTTTCAACTCCCCTTCTTTCGAAGGAGGTCCCGAGGGGGGTGCCCCTTAAAATCGATAACATCACGGTCTCCATTTTAAGGTCCGGCGAATGCTCTTTTCGTAAGTCTTTTTTTTGTTCCCTTCGTGTTATTCTCCTCTATTTTCCTGACTTAGGGACCTCTCCTTGGCCGGAGCTTCCCCCGTTTGTGTCCGCGCGTTTTTGACTTCTTACATGCATCCTCTTTTTGCCCCCCTGGTTTTTCTGAAATGAACGAGCCTTTCAAGGTTTTTAAGTTGCATCCGGGTCATGCCCATGATTTTACGGTCAATACCTTCTTTTCGCATCCCCCTTCCTTGAAAGGGCCTTTACCCTCACTGTCAAGGGGCCGGGTGCTCCTTTAGACTTTTCTGTTCTTATCACTTTTGATAAGGGTAATACAATGTAGAGCTGATGTAGTTTTTTAGGCTGCCCTCTTCTCCTTGTCCTTTTATTGCTTTTTCAATATTTTTTGATCTATCTTTCATGTGTGAGATGAGGAGCCCAGGGATGGATTCCTGGTCGGAACTTATGGCTTTTTTCTTTATAAGTCTTGTTTCTTCTTGATTTCCTGTTAGTCCCCGTTGAACGAAGTTGTCCGTTTTGTTCGGTTGTTCTTATTCTATGGAATTCTGGCCGACGTTTGCGGCTTCACCCTCATCGTCCTTCGTTTGGTATCAATCTGACACAGACCTTTGGTCCCCCCCCAGCAAGCCTCGGCATGGCTGTTCAGTAGCTCTCGGACACCCCAGTCTTTTTCCCGTTCGTCCTGAGGGATGACACACTACAGCTTAAAAAAATATTTCCAGGTGGAAATACGATACCCCCTACGACTTTCGATATCTTCTGTCTTTTTTTTGCGACTTTTTTCTCGATGTTTCCCTGTTTATTAGGAGGGCCATTTCTGTATCCCTGTTATGAATGACTTCCTTGACTCCTCCCCCTGTAATTGAATCCAGGAGGCTTCTGGTAGTATGTCAGTCCCCTTTCTCCTCCAAATCAAGACGTAGAGCATGTAGTATTGTCAGCCAACCGGTTTTCCTACTTTTTTTCGGTTAACCTTTGTATGCCGACCCCCCACTTTCCTATTCATTTAAGTTTCTTAAAACCCTTCTCCTAGAGATGTAGATTCAGAAGTCTCCGATTCGTCCCCAAAGAAAGACGTGATTGCGCCACTCTCCTCTTTCCAGATTCATACCATAGAGGCGATTCTGAATCATTGCCTCCGCTCATCAGCTCCCGCTTTTCCCTAAGTTGATTGATTCGTTCTCAAGGTAGTTGCCTATTTTTATGGTCTCTTCTGCGTGTCTTTCTTCGGACATTCCCGTCCAGCACTGCCCTCCCGGAACACTGGGCACAAGTATTCAATCTTTTCTTCCGCCCCATGCTAAGATGCCCCTCGATGTGCCCCCTGATACGTTGCGGGGGATAATAGCGTTGTTGGTCTTATATGTTTCTGCCGCAGGCGTAGCAGTTATCTGCCTGCGTTCCCTGGCTCTTTTTTTTGATTTCGTGAAAGAGTTCGTGTAGATCCCTTTTATTTTAACAAGGTAGGGACCCTGCGTGAGAGCCCTGAGATTCCTGGGAGTCGGGAGCGGCATATGGCAATCTTAATAGGACTCCTCCTTCGTTCTCTCGTCGGTTTACCCACAGTACCAAAGGTATTGTACGTTGTCCCCCGTCCTTCCCCTTAGCGAATCAACACCCCCAGGCGTGTTCAGGCCAAAAAAGAATCCTAAAGATTATTCCCCAGTTTCGCCCCCGGTACGTGCTCGGGCATAATATGGTGTCGTTTGCCCACTGGACCCCTTGGCCCCCTTGCTATTCCCCCCCCAACTACTTTAAAGGTGAAGGATGTCGCGATTCTGCGACATTTACTCGGGTAGCCGTCCCCAATGATAGCCCACTTCGTTTGCATGTCCTGTTTCCATGCCCCACCGTTTCCCCCCCTTCCGCATGTTTGGGCAGAACGCAACCGCAGGTCACCCCGGGGAAGTAGCTTTCCGTCTCTCCTAACCCCCTCCCCTTCCTCGTCCTCTTCCCCCTGGAAGCCGGTTTCACACGCCTGATGTTTCTAACTTGGATTCGGCGAGTTGTATCTCTTTTTTAGTTTCCTCCCTTCATTCATCTCTTGCAGCTTTCGGCTTCCCTTTTTTCGATTTCCTTCGAGCCCCTTTGTGGCCGTCTCTTCAGGCCTAGTTTTTCCAACCTCGTCCACTGTGGCGGAAGGGAATCCCGCCGACACGCACCCCCCTCCTCGTTTTCTTCTTTCCCCAGCTGCAGTGGATGCCAGGTCCCCGACCAGTCTTTCCATTCGACGTCAGCCCCTATCGTCCCGAGCCTTGGATATCCTTCCCCCCTTTCGGTTCCTTCCCTGTCATAAAGTTGCAAAGATCCGATTTCTCCGGTGAACCCCCCTGATACTTGGTCAAACCATACTCTTGGAAAACTTTCTGATAGTATTCTCTTCCCTCTATAATTTTATTTTCCTCTGTTGTTTTTGATGATAGAAGATACGAATGTAGCCTGTTTAACAAAGTCATGGACCCAAAGTTCCTTCTTCCAGGGCTGTTCACCCCCTCTTCCCCTCGCTTACAAATTAACTTCTTGTTTAACCCCCTTCACCAGAAGGATCTAATTTTAATATAGGCATAATTTTTCTTGCTTAGATGTATGACCCCAAAATTGTCCGAGGGAGAGCCCCTTTTCGCATTTGTCTCTATCATCACTAAGCTTCTTTCTGGGCTATAGATGGTCCTTTCCCCCCTTTTCAGAGGTTGAATCCATTGCTATTTTTCTTCCTTTTAAAGAGAGAAACCCGAGAGGCTTCTAAAATACTTTCTCGTCCCCCCCTCAAGTGCATCCGCTCTTCTTTCTTCGATGGTCTGCTCTGCTCTATGCATAACGTTTTTTAGAGCATGATTAGATAGCGTATCAGTGATTGTTGACCCCCTTTCTTCTTTTTTTTCACGTCCTACGGGCCTTCAGAGAAGAGTGAGGTGAACGGTCGCGGTGTGCTCGACTTTCCCAAAACAGACCTTTGCACTTTCTTTTTTTGTCGGCGTACGTCTTTTTTTTCCTCCCCGTTTTCCCTTGAGAAGGAAATTTGCTTTTTAGAGCATGTGAGACAGTTTTCGCCCCTATTCTCCGTCCCTCGTATTTCAAGCACCAAGTCACCTTTTCACCTGGTTGGCTCCGTTGGGACTAACCGCCTGGAACTGCCTGCTTCAACCCCGATATTTTTTTCATCCCGTAGACTATCAAAATCGTTTCTTCTTTTCTGTAAGGCTCTAAGGGTGAGAAAAAGGCCGCGGTTTTCGAGATTTCCTCTTGAGCCCTTCTCAAACCCCCTCCCCCCGTGTTGACTGTCTCCCGGACTAGAAGATCATTACGCGGGCGACGCCTTATGACTATTCGTAGGCCAATCGCCCTGGCTCCCCTCAGGGACATTCTCCTTAGACTTTTTTTCACCTGCCCCTGTTGGGATAATGAGAGTTCCCGACCCGCCGCACCTTGCAATCCCACGCGCCTCGATACCCCATCAAGTCATGCTCGATGTCTTTCCACCACACCCAAACCGATAATTCGAAGCAACCTTATCGCCACCGTTCTCCTCCCGACATTCGTACCCTGAGGATGTTGTGCAACCCCTTTTTCCCAGGTTGTAGGCCGACCTCTGCTAAATGGTCGCCACCCCACCAGAAGACCCTCTCCCCTCAACTTCTGCGAGGATGAGATTGACCCCTTTCTTCCTTCCCCCGCTTGAAAGCCTGATATTATGATTTTCCCTTCTACAGACGTCGAAAGTTTTTCGTTCTTTCCCCCCCGTCAATCAAGACACAAAATCTGGCTGGTTTCAATCGCTCCTCTTGCCCTTAATCGCCCCCCCCACCCCCTAGGGGTTTTACTGACCTTCCTACGGAGCATCCATGAATCTGGACCAGCGATCGACAAAAGGGTCGGCCCCCTACCCACTCCGCTTCTGTTATGTTTTTAAAAATTTACTCCCGAAACTAAGGAGCACTTCCCCTTTCGGCTCACCTTAGTCGCGCGACCTCCCCTGCTCCTCGAAGAAAACTAAGAAACAAGCCCGGAGACTAGCCAAGCCAGACTGCCGCTCTCTGCGCCTTAGGCCTCGGCTTGCCCAGGGCGCCATATTGGGAAAGGCGTGCACATAAGAGATTTTTTTTTAAAGGTAAGTACTTATCCTCCGATTCTACTGGGAACTGCAGGGAGATTCTTCCCCCAAATTCCTCGTCTTTCCCCACCCAAAGGCACGCTTCGACAAGTACCCGGAGGCCAGCCCCACAGGACTTCCCAAACCTCCCCCCCCAACCCTTCACGTTTTTTTCTGGGCGAACCAATGAGATCAGTTCCAGCTTTTTGGAAGTTATCCCAACCTTAGCACCCCCCTGCCCATCCCTTCTCTGCCACACCTTTTCGGCAAGGATAGAAGAGAGAAGCAAAATGAAACATTCAAGCACGAAGTATCCAACCATCCACCTTGCTGCTCGACAGGTGCTTTCCACGGTCCCCCCCCAGATATTGAATAACACGCCCCCGCTGACGTCTTCCGGCTTTTAGTTCCTGGCGATGCTCCCAGGGCCCGCAGGTTGTGGAATTCTCCTAGCTTTTTCCTAGAGATGCTTTGTTCATCCTCTGCAACCCCCTTGCAGCGAGGCGTCGGGTAAGACAAACCCTTAGAGCTTCCCCAGTTCCTGTCCTTCCAACACGATAAAATTGTATTGCTCTACCTCCGACCTACGGTAAAACGAGATGAGCGGCCCTGCTTGAATCACCTTGACAGGGCCCTCACTCCAAAGCTAAGACCACTCGGTTATTTTCTTTCCCCTCGGTCCCGCACGACACAAGAAGGACGTGATTCCCCAAATCACAGTGACGTATTCCACCACCATAACTGTGAATCCCATCCCCTCTCAAGTTTTCCCTCGTACTGCTGATATATATTTAATAATAATTTTTTTTTTGTCTGCTAAGACCCCATAGGAGCCTGTATTTGTTTGTTATACGGCTCGAGATTGTCCTACGTCCTCTGGAGTGCCGAAATGCTTCGAGGATAGGGGGCTGCCGAATTAATCACCTCCCCTCTCCTCCGCTGCTTACTTCTGATGTCTCTCTGGCGGAATGATGCTTTAAGATTTGCTCTTCGTCTCCAGTCATCGCCTTGCTCTCTTCCCTCGATCCATGAGACCATTTGTTTTGATCGGTTCGTTCTGGTTGACACCTACTTTCCTCTCTCGCCTTGGTTGCGCTTACCAGTACAGAGTCCAGGTGTCTTCAGAAGTTGTAGGGACTTGTACCACGTAATGATACTTCCTCTCCGTCTTGCGAATTCGAAGTACCGTGGTCCTCGCCCCATGTACAGGGAGAGAGGTTCTCCGTTTACCCGACCTGATGGGTTTTCCATCACCTTGTCTTCCTCGCCAGGGTTTTTTCTACGATCTAGACCTGATGCTTGTTCTATTTGGAGAAGGCTACTTGCCTGCCTTTTTGCGAGGAGTCTAGTCTGTATTCCCTCGGGATCGTTATTTGTCTGATTCAGCGTGCCGGCTTGCCCCGATTCTTTTTACCCCTCGCATCCCGAGTTTAGTGAGTGATGTAGGTTTTGATTCCTGCTTAAATTCATCCGACTTTTCTTCCATGCTCCGTCGGTGTTGTAGTTTCCTCCTAGTCAAAGTAACCTTTGCCTCCTCCCTCCGTACCTTTTCCTAGGTCCGTCGGGGCAACTTAGAGATATTATTGATGCACCTTTACCTAAGACCACCCCCCCCCCCTGCTCGTTTTCCATCCGCCATGCCTCTCGCCTACCGACTCTTCGGCCCGTGTTGATTGTCTAGGGGAAAGTGTAGCCCGTGAATATATGCCTACTCAGTGCAGCCGCCCCAAGGTAAGAGGCGTCTCCGGTCAGTTTTTTTCTCGCCCCGACCTAGATGCGCGGGCTCCTACCCCCTGTTTCCCCTGATCGTTGTTCGGCATAAGTAAATTCGCGCGACCCTCCTTCATTTGCCCTCCCACGATCCCTCGCTTTCAGCTAGAGGTCTGGACCAGCCAGCTTTATTTGATGATTAGGCTGTAAAGACCCAGACAACTTTTTTTCTCTTCTACTTTTTCCTCTTTCAGAACTCTTTCCAAGCCGGTTGTTGGGGGTCTGTTAGACACTTCGCCTGCGGGCCACTCCATTTGGCAAGAGGTAGTTTGCCTTTTTTCTTGTAGTTACCCTTTTCCCCCCCCATCAACGACGCCGGACCACCTTCGTTTGCAGTGTTTTGAACGCAAATCGCCTGGGCTTCTTCCTTCCACGGTTTTGGGGCTAATCCGAGGGGAGTTTTTTCTCTTTTTTCGGACTCGCCTGATTTCTTCCCCACTTGTCGCTGTCTCTTTTTGGTTTTTCTCGCCTGCTCCTCAACCTTTTCGTTGTTTTAACTCTCTTTCATGGATCCAGGGGAGTAAGGTCCTTCCCAAAGCCCCCCTTCGAGACGATAGTGCTTACTTCAATTATTTTCTCTTTCCGGAACCATCAACACTTGTAGGTCTTTGTCCCCCCCTTTGACGAAAGGTGGTTTGGGGCCCTGTCTTTTAGAATGACTCTTCTCCAACCAAGAGCCAGTGGGTCAGCCAAATTCCCACCCCCCCCCCCCCCCCCCCCCCCCCCACCCCCCAAACCCCCCCCCCCCCCCCCCCCCCCCCCCCCTCCCCCCCCCCCCACCCCCACCCCCCCCCCCCCCCCCCCCCCCCCCCCCCCCCCACCCCACCCCCCCCCCCCCCCCCCCACCCCCCCCCCCCCCCCCCCCCCCCCCCCCCCCACCCCCCCCCCCCCCCCCCCCCCCCACCCCCCCCCCCCCCCCCCCCCCCCCCCCCCCCCCCCCCCCCCCCCCCCCCCCCCCCCCACCGAGCGCCCCCCCCCTCCAACCTTTCCCTTGTCCGGATCGGGCCCATTTTCCAGTCGTGACAACTCTTTCCGGGAAGGCTTTTTAGGCAAAAGATCCACACGCAGCCGGATTCCAGCAGTAATGTTTGTTTTACAATCTCTCCCCTTGTCTTTTCCCGAGAGGAAGCCCGATTTCTTGACCAGATTGATGTGCCCCCAAGAGAATGTATCATGCGCCCCTGGCCCCCTAAACTGGGTTTGCTCCCTTGAAGAAACCCTGAGTCCCCCTTTCCTCTTTGAATCATCATCCTTCTGAACAGTTCCCCCTGCCCTGTTTTTCCCCCTGGCTCAGGTCCCTCTCGGTGAGAAAGCCGGAAGGTTCCCCTCCCGGTTCTTTATTAGTTTCCTTCCCTCTTTTGCGCTCCGGGTTGTAGCCCCTTCGTTTGCAGAGAATAGGCCAGATCCCGGAGTTCCCTTTTTGTCAGTACCTTATTTAAACGTCCTTCCTCCTTTGTTGCAAGGCTAGATTACCACCCTCACCAATTTGTCTCGCCTGGGCTACCTTTGTCCAAATCAGGGTCCCCTTCTACATAGGATTGTTACCCTAGGGAAGTTGCCTCATGCTTTGTTAAAGAGTCATGCCTTCCCTCTTCTCCTCATGCTAGTCTTTTTATTCTTTCGGAACGTTCCTTCCTGGAGCTTCACTTACCTTGACCCCACATGTTCCCTCTCGTACCAGGCACTCCAGTTGTCATTGCATTTGTCTAAATCTCTTTTTCAAAGTGTTCTAAATTTCCTTCTCCTCTCTCTATTTTTTTTTGCTCCGAGTTTCTGCAGTAGTCGAAGAATTTTTGACCTCCCTGATTTCTGTCCCCTTCGGCCTTCAGTCGTAATTTTCAGTAGAGAGTTTCACCCGGTCTCAATGGCTTACCTCCCTCATGTCTCCCTTCCCTATCTTTCCCTTCCAAGCCATCTTTTTTCGCTGTAGACAGTCCCTTGGTTCTGATCCCCCTTCCCCCCTTTTTTCCCTCTCGAAGGAGCTTGGCTATTTCTGCCGGGATTGTCGCCCCTGCCTTTGCAACTCTCCCCCCCCGTGTGGACGCGGTTGTAATTTTTCTATGGCCTGGCTGCCCCTCCGCCCCCAAGAGCTTTCCGTTCGACACCTCGGCCCCACCCCCTCAATTTCCCATCCGATCTTGACGTTGAGATTTCTCCTGTCTCACCGTCGCCGCCAGCGTGCCTTACCCGTTCTCCGCCCTCCCCTTAGCTTTTGACTAACGTGTTATAAACGCCCCTTGCCCGGCCTCTTTCGAAGACTTCTTCCCTTTCCCTTCCTCAGGCAGAAGGAAAACCCGTACAATTTGTTTTGAACTTTTTTTCCTTTGGACCCCCCCCCCCGAACACCCGGCGGCGATGTTTCTTTCCCCGTTTGGCTGAGATGCCCCCTTCTCCCTTTTCGTCCGATTTGTAGAGAGGTTCCCCCCCCCTGGCCGACTTTCTCTCTTTAGTCGGACCCGTATTCCAGCCCCCCTTCTTTCACTCCGGCGGTTTTTGATTTTGGGGTAACCTCCAGGGCCCACAGGCCCTTGCTCCTTACAGATCAAGACTTTTTTACACGTCTTGACCGCTCACTTTTTTCGGTCTCGATCGTCTGTGTTCTGACCCCCTGAGTTTTTGGGCCTAGATTCTCTCTTGCACTTCCCCCCGTCCTGCACCCCCCCCCCTTACACCATGGCTGGAGATTCTACGCTTTGAAGTCCGATTCATATCTGCTAGAACATGAATACCCGTTTCCTCAGGCTAATGTATCATTCCGACAATGTGTGGCGACAATCGCATCGTGCGCCCCACCCCTCTCCAGCCGTAATAGATTTCGCTGCCTTTTTTCCCCCAACAAGATACATGCTTCCAAACCCTAACTTTTCGCCTGTCTCCCATTTTCTGGATCGATTTGGGCTTTAACTCGTGAAAAATTTGTTTCGGCTTTTTGCTGGCGCGCCCACCCAAATACGTACCCCTCCGACGCGCAACCCCCCACCCATTTGCCCCCTTTGCAAGACGAGAGGGTAAACGAAAGAAAATGGAGCGGAACAATTTCATTTCATTTATGAACAGCCCCCTGGCCCCCACCCCCACTGCATTCATCAAGAATTGACTACCGGCTGTTTCTTCAGTGCCTATAAGTGCTCTGTACCACGCATTCGATGACCGCATCATCGCCCACTCGTTTTTCTCCTAGACATAGGCCGCCTTCGGCCTAGACTCTGGATCCCAGCCTACAAATGTGTCCCTACTTGAATCCCGATGTATGGTCTCTCCCAATTTTGCTTCCCCTACAAGGCAGGCGAGTTTTTCACCGTGGGTGCCAATGATCGGCTCTTTCGGTCGAGAGTTTTTCCCAAATCCTAATGTTCACACCGAAAAGAGGGCCCTTCCCCGCGGAGGAACGATCCGTCTCTCTGGGCCAAGGAAATATTTTGTTGCCCCGTGGATGTAGATTCCCCGCGATCGCTAACGGTATTCAATTTCATCCTCTCAGACCGTTCAATACGTCCCGCGCCCTCCCGCTCTTGGACTGGAGCCGGCC
>Ga0179593_1280114_pt1 | contig 15041 bp, 18 predicted proteins | sample CZODoug2_1_08_16_FD_185931 | JGI IMG/M metagenome (GOLD analysis project Ga0179593, IMG submission 185931) | Vadose zone soil fungal communities from Angelo Coast Range Reserve, California, USA - CZODoug2_1_08_16fungal (PacBio error correction) | ecosystem: Environmental > Terrestrial > Soil >... | reverse complement strand
CCCGACTTTTTACGCCTTCTCCTCCCCCGAGTGTTGGTGTTGTTCACTCGTTTCCGCTTTCGCAGCGACAACCTTCCGCGTACCGATGGTCTCTCGGGTGTGCTTTTGCTGCCCGTTCCCTCTTGACCGGTCTCTTTTTCTAGGGAGACGCATAGTAGACTGCTCCCCCAGCGTAAATGCGAGGTGATGCGCCCAAAGCGCCCCCCCCCTCAATTTTTGAGCGTTTTTTCTACTTTTTTTGATCCCAATGGCCATAAACCCATGTAGAGCGCGTCTTTGGCCAGGTTCCATTTTCTGACCCTTTTTCCGAGCTACGTGTTACGTCGGAGGGTTAGAGGGTCTCGTCCACCAAGCCGCCGCTTTCTTGATGAATTTTTGATCCCGTGCCGTGCTGACTCAATTTGTGCTTGCTTTTCGTTGAGCCAAGTCAGGAAGGTGCTGTTGCCCCTTGGGTGGACCTTCGCGATGGTGGTTTCACTGACAGTGAATTCCATTTCACCACGGGACCTTTGCCTTTGGTATGTTATCGATTGCACTTTCCGCCGTTTTCGTTCATCAAGGCTCCCCTTTCCCTTTCTTGGTGGGTAGCTTCGGGCGTGAAAGAACCTTCTTTCCCGGCGGGGTTTTTTTTTCCGCTCGATTTTCCATGCCTCCCCTGCCAGTCACTTGACTGCGGATTACTCCCCTTCACCTTTTTATTCACGAGTTCTAGGCTGGTTCCCCAAAGTTCCGCCTTGATCGGTCTTCGAGCGTCCCGCGCCTTAATCGAGCTGAGCGATCTTCAGACTTTTTCCCGGAGCGGTTTTCCATCAGTCAACCTTCCACCTTTTGGACATGTTGTTTTGGTGCCGGTAGTTGCAGCGCGTCTCCCCCGTGCGCGATTTCGCCTTCCCTTTAGGTTCCTTTTGCGTTATCTCGCTGCCCGATCGCCACCGCTTTTGGGTGTATGCTACGGCCGATTGTTGCAAGAAAAGCATTTCCCCTGTCCTCTCTTCTCTCATTCCTCGTCGTTTGTACTGAATACGTTCCCAACTGTTTGCGTCCAGTCTTGCCCTCGCCGGATGCGCCGATCTTTCGGCTTTTCTCTCCTTCGGCATCGAATCTAGTCGACAAGACGCACTTCAACCTGGGTTACCGGCGCCGTTGATTTATTGACTTCCTTCTGAAGTTTGCTTTCACCTAACTTTCTGCGCGCGCCCGCCTTCCTCTTTCTCCTTCCGCCCCAAGGGGATCGCTTTTTTCCCCTTCCGATTCCGTCCTGCCGATCCTCCCCCCCACAATCCTCGCGCTTATCGTCCATGGTTTTTGACCCTCTTGCTTTGTCCATGACATGAGGTGCAGGCGTTGCCCTTCCTTGCTCAAGGTCATGGACACGCCTTTTCCCTCCCTCCAGTCTCGACTTCCTCGTCTCCTTCCGACCTCCCTTTTAAACCTCCCGTCCAGCCCTTCTTGTCATCGGGATTTTCCTCACCCACTTACACAGTTATCATAGTAAACACCCCCCCCCGTCCTGTCTTACTTTCCCCTGAATATTTTGCCCCCCCCTATAGAGTTCTGACCCTGATCATTTTCCCCAAAAGTTGATTCTTGGTTGTTGCCAGCCGCGTTGGCGGAGTCGCTGTCCCCAGTGAGGCATCCCGGCTCCCTTTGAGTTGCCCTTCTGTCTCCGCGGTTTTGCCTTTGAACCGCTTTGTTAGACTTCACGACTTTTTTGGTCAACACCCCTTCTTTTCAGTTCCCCCCCCCCCCCTCTCCCCGCTTATGGCCGCGCTGTCGACCCATTCTACTTTTACTCGTTGTTTTCAAGTTCCGAACCGCTTTCCCGGACTGCCGAGTGCTTTCCGGTCCCCTGTTTCAGTAAAAATTTTTTTTGTTTTTTTTTAGAGTTGCAGCGACGCCCACCTTCCCTCGTCCCCTTTCTTGACACCTGATAGCCCGGCCGCTGGTTGCTGCTTCAGTTCGGGTTTTCTGCAGTCGCGCTGCTTTGTTCTTCAACGCCAATGCACGCCCCCCTGCTGCAGCTTTTGGCAAACTCCTTCCAGCACCGCGCCGTTTTTCGAGTCACTCCCTTTTCTACACCCTCTTCTGACCCAAACCGGCATCCGAGCGCACTCAACCGTTCTAGGGCTTTTTCAGTCCTTCTTTTTCTTGCGTCTGAGACAGATCAGCATTCGCTTTTCCCGCCGTAGTCTCAGTGGAACGTTTACCATAGCATCTTTCTCCGGCGGAGGTCCCCTGATGTACTGTTTCCCCATTTCGCTCTCGTACGGTTCCTCCTTGCCGTTTGCGCGGGCTCCCCCCTTCTTCAGAACGTTTCTTCCTTGGACGGCTTTAAGGGCCCTGTTGTTTCGCCGGACATTTTTGAAGTCTACCTGTGTCGCAGCTTGTCGGCATCTCGCCCCCACCCCCCTCCTCCTGTACAGTATGTTTTTTCCCGTTTTCCTTTTTTTGAACGGTTGCCAACCTTTTCGTAAAAAGGAATGCTCTCTCCTCTATTTTCTTGTTGTGTTTGTCTTCTTCTACCTTCGACATTCTCCTTGTACCCTTAGTGTTTTGACGAACTTTGTGCTATGGCCGAGCCCCCCCGACTGGTGGCGATTGCGCCTTTTGGCGCCGTTTTGGACCACCACGCTTTTGCTATGCGCCGCCGCCGCTTACGGCGTTTAGCTCAGCTTATTGACGTTAAGACCCACGACCTCTTTTTTTTTAGAGCTACGCGGGAATTCTTCGAGCTCGACGCTGCGTTTAAACTTCGTTCCCGCTACGGGCGTCTTGTAGACGTAGGATGCCTCGGGCTTGCGGCTTCTTTTGAATTTTCGAAGGACTCCGTGAAGCTCCCGAGAACGAGATCCGGTACCTTTTGGATTATGCGTGAAGTCGCGCCGTTGGTTCTCCTTTTTTTACGTGATTTGCTTCGACCTAAGTCCGAGCCGGTTTATTGTTTGCCCGGTTCAGTTGGCCGACTTAGCTGCCCGCTCGGCGTGATTTGTCAGCGAACGCTTTCTATCTGCCTAGGCCCAGGGCCCTCCGGACTCCTTTGGGTCGTGTCATTGTCCATTTTTTTCCAGTGCTTCAGTTTCTCGTATGTCTGGTTTTTTTTGCTCTCGTAATTGTTGTACTGGAACCCTAGTGATAGGTTTGACCAAATTGTTCAATATAGGAGTTACTGGAAAGCGTCTTCCCGAGAAGGTTGCGTACTTTCCTAGCTTCATTTGAGATTCTTGTTTTTCCTGTCGAGTTGTCATGTGATGCTCGGAAGCCGCGTATTTGTTATTCCCCCCCTTTAAGAGTCCCTAAGCAGCCGTTTGTTGGGTTTTTTTCTTTTTTATCTTCCGTTTTCCTTTGGGATGGCGTGACTGTTTTCCCCTCCTCCTCCCCTCCCACATCCGGGGAAAACAGCTGTTTGATCCTCCCTTGAGTGCGATCTCCCACTCGCATTCCTTATTTCTTTTTTTTAAAAAGTATTCTGTACCCTTACCCCTCTTTCCTTTTCCCCTAGTCCTTTTTTTCTCCCTCATGCTTTATGAGTTTTAATGGTGGTGTTTTTTGATGGTTTCTGCATCACCACATGACGCATAATCGCTTGCGTTATTGCTCGGTAGACCCTCCCTTTTTTGATTCTTCGCAGGTGCGATCCTTTCATCGTCACCATGGAGTGTCCAATTTTCTTTCCTCCAAGAGCAGTTTGCGTTCCTCCTTCCACTCTCCGATATTTCTATTACCTACCAGGGTTTCCCATCCACTTGTTGGTGGGTGCTCTGATCATCTTAGCTACTTCTTTCTAGATCCTTGTGTTTTTTTTTTGCCGTCCGACTCGACCCCGTATGCGGCCGGCGGTGCGCAGCACGGTTTTTTTTTATACTTCCCCCGATCAGAAACGAAGTATCCCCTGCACCCCCCTCCCCACCTTTGCTCTTTTTGTTATTCGGTTAGAGACCTGTTCGAGGCTCATCCTCAATCGAAGGCCTTTCCGGAAGCGTAGGGCGGGTCGATCCCATAGGTGAGCCGGCAGGCGATTCCTCACGTTTTTGGGTGCCGGACTCCTTGATCTGATCTTATTTTTTCTGAAGGCCCCCCCTTTCCCCATTTTCCCTCATTTTACTCGCTTTTTTGGATTTTTCTCTTCTGCTGTGCGAGAATTTGCGCGAGATCCCCGCGCATTCATTCAAGGGCCGGCCTTGCTTTTTCGACCTTGTTTTGCGCCAAACAAAACAGGGATCCTCCTTTGAAATTTGAGCATTCCAGAGCCCTTTTAACGTCTTTCACGCCGTCTCTTAAGTTACTTAAGGCGCTGTGTAGAAGCCCTTCCCCCCCCTGCGGAGGAGCTAGCGGTTTTTTTTACGCTCCTTTTTCGGGAAACACATTCCATGTTTGGATTTGGGTACAGCTCACTTTTTTCAATGGGGATCGTCTCTGATATATTTTTCCCGCCGATCCCTCGTGACTTTGTTTTCCGGAACCAGGCCAACCTCTGATTCGGGTACCACCCCCCCGCGTCAATTTTTTTGGTGCCTGGACCATGCACACGTTGCACTTCCTAACCTTGGGGTCTCCCTAAGGCTCACTTTTTCCTTGACCGCGTGTGTCGAGACCCCCAACCTCGCGGACCTTCTAAAACCAATCCACACCTTCCTGGACCGTTAAACGTCTCCCCCCCCCCACCACACCAACTATCGCTTCCGCGTCTGTGCAACGGCCCCCCTTTCCTTCCTTTCCCTCGCGCATCTTCGGGGTTACGATCACCCCTTCGTTTCCCCGACAACTTCGCTCTCCCTCCTCGGATGATCTCCGAGTGCCACAGTCGCGAAGTGTTTTCCTTGCAGCAGCCCTCCTCCTCCACGCCTTCTACTTTATTTTCATGGTCCAGCATCACGTCGGCGCTTCCTCTCTCAGGTTGCTTTTTTCTTCTATCACCTTTTTTCCCCGCCTTTGGTCTACGCTTGCCCCTGGATTCCTGCTGCGATCGGGGTTTCCAATGCTCCAACTGCACTCCGCTTCACGCGCTGCTCTCGTAACCACCGGGAGGTTTTGCCCTTCCAGCTAACGGCGCTTTTTTCCTACCCAACACCCCCCCTCTTTTTCTCCTCTCCCTGCGAGAACCATCTAGCTTTTCCTCCGCCTTTTTTTCTTTTTGACGATCCCGAGTTGGTATTTAAGATTTTCCCTCCCGCATCTCAACCGTTGTGGTGTTGTCGTACCTCCGATCCCAGTGAGTCCAAACTCTTTTGGACTTGCTGCCTTCTTTGAGGCGCCCCTCATTCTCTCCGCCCCCCGGTCCTTTTTTTTTGAGCACCTTCTGAGACGCTGCGCCCAGAGTACGATGTGATAGCTCAAAAGCGCAACACTGGAATTGCGTTCTCTTTCTCACTTATGTGATTATCCCCTGTAGGAGTCCTTCTCTTAGGATTCAGTCTTGCCCTTTCCCTCCTCCCGGGTGATCTACACGTAAAGTTCGTCGAGCGAAGCTGGGTTTGTCACCGAGGTTGACTATGGTATCGTCTCCTTTTGTCTGGGACTTGAATTGACCCCTTTGTCCTGACCTCTGGCCCAGGTTAGGTGGTTGTTGGGTTGGCTCTTTTCTAGTACGACGGTTTCCCTGGGAAGTCGCGAGGTTGGTCATCGCCACTCTTGGAACATTTACACCAGAGACCCTTTTGGCGTTGGTAGGAAGTTTTCAGTAGTAGTCGAGCGCCCCCTTTCGCTTGTTCAAGGACTCCTGGATAGACGCTTTCGAGCCTGTATGGATCCGGCTCAGGCTGCTGTTGGAATCCTCTCGCCGAGGCGAAACCTGAAAAACCCCCATTTCTTGAGTCTTCCCCCCCCCCCCTTTCAATAAACCTGCTGTTCCCTTTCTTCGTTACCCCCGCCGGATTTCCTCCTCCCTTGGAGAGGTGACGCCTGCGCCGTCCCCGAGCTGTAGAGCGGCCGTTCTTATTCAGGTCCCGTGATTTTTTATTTCACCCAGTCCCCATTAAAGGATTCCCGAAAGTATGGTGTTTTTTCCGGCGTTCGGCGCCCTCGGCTTTTTGGAGGAAGGCTCTCTCTCGTTTAGACTCCCCCCGCTCAGTACACCCCCATGCCCCTGCGAGAGGGCACCCACTTTCCTCAGTAGCCGAAAGATCTTTTGCGTCCGTGTCCCCGCGCCCCTGCTTCTTTTTTTCGTTGGAAGATCCTGGGATGGGGCTACTCTATCTCTGTCCTCGCTCAAGGAGTCCGATTTCCTTTCGCTAAGCGCTTCTCGTAGTACCGTTATAATCTCCCTTGCTGAGGGGTCTTTGCTTCCGTTGCTTTTCTCTGAATGATTCGTGCGTGATATCACCCTCCCTTGAGCCCCCTCTCTGCCCGCCTTCAGCGATGGCCTCTTGTCGAGCCCCCCCGCAGAGGTTGTGATGAGCCCTCCCCCCCTGCAGATTCCATAGCAATCTTTCTGACAGTTCCCCGAGCTTCCTCGCACCCCGCGGCGCTTTCCCGTAATTTTCGAGGAGGAATCTATCCCCTTTCCCTTTCCCCCTTAATAATTCCCGGATCGCACTGTTATTTTTTCTCCGCCGCTGAAGCAGAACCGCGTCGACACCGACCCCTCCCCCCCCCTCATGCGCCCTTCTTTATTCTCCCCTACCACCTCTCTCCACTCAATTGGATCATTAACACAGACCACCCGACATTTTTTGTTGAACTGCCCGTTTTCCCACTCCACCCTATCGTCAATTGCGAGGTCTGGACCCTCCCCTCCCCAGCTTTAACCTTTGCCTCCCCCCCTTTTTTTCTTGGTGGCCCTGTACAACAGCGGGCTTCAACACCCTCTTCTCCACCCGATTGCGTATCCCCTCCCCGTCTTCCAGTAGTCTACTCTGTCCCCTTAGCCCGCCGCGTCTTCCTCGCAGTATGACAGCGCATGCAAACACCATCCTTTCCTCTGTGGTGCCGAACCTTCCTAAGGGCCTCTGTCCTGTTAGAGTCACGAGTTACTTTACCCGCCTGCCTATGTGTCCCTGCTCCCGTAGTCACTTTTCTGTCCAGCCATTTTTAGTGGACACAGACTACACCTCCGTCCAGAGTCTCCTTGACCACACATGTACCTCCGGATCCCCCTCTCCACACTGTGTCTAGGGGCACGGTAACTAGTCCTCTGAGCTAGTTCGCTCAACAGACACTCCTCCGAGCGGCCTTTCCAAGCTGCACCCTCGTTCTCCCAATCAAAACGATGCTTTCTTCCCTCCATGCAGCCATTCTCCCCCCCCCCGGAATCGCTTCTTGCACGCATCCTACCGTTATGTTTTCTTGGCTCTCCTTTTCTTTGCTGGGCAGCCACTCTTAATCCTACGAAGATTCATGCGTGTTTCGGTCACTGCGTCTACAAGCAGCATGCCGTCTTTTAGCTGTTTTAGGAAGCATCCTCCTCCCCCTCGATTTCCCGGACTTCCAGGAGCGTCCCTATGGTCTTGGCCGGCGGCTCAAGTTTCGCCTCCCCAAAGAGGCAGCGCCTTGCCCGTGACTTTCACATGGCTTGTTCACCGGAGCCCGCTAAGAATCTAGCGCTGGTGATTGTGAGATCTAAAGGAGTTTATGCAACCGTGCTTGCACAAGTTTCCCTCCCCGTTTCGCTATCTTTCATATTGTAATAAGACACGTGTTAGGCTCTATTACTGAAATTCAGACACGGTTTGCCGCGGTGTGATGCCCGCGGCTGATCTACCATAACCCGCCTCCCCCCCTTGTTGCGATGATGCGCCGTTCTGGTCTCGGTTAATGTCGCTCTTCCGAAGAAGCTGTCCTTGCTCGTGCTCAACGCTGGTTTTTTTTTTTTTTCCTACGTACCCACGAAGACCACTTTTTGCAATTCGCGTTGTTCCGGGATGTTCGAATATCAGCGCTGAGACCCCCCCGGCTGTCATTTGCAAGATCAAGGTCTTCTCTGATGATGCTTCCTTGACTTTTTTCGACAGCGTCGATCTGACAGTCTTGGGCTTGACCTGCCCCTTCTGCATCCGTTTTTCCCGAACTCTCACGGAAAAACCGACTTTGCGTTATGCTTTGCTCTGAGCTTTTGGGGCTACTCCAGGTTCGGACGTTGCTTTCTCTGAGACCCCCTTGCCCGGGATGGTGACTCAAGTTTTCCTCCTTTCAGTGTTGCGGTTTTTTCTTTTAAGTCCCCTCTCCTAGGGCTCTGCGAGTGCCCAGGAGTCGCCCGACACTCTGTGGGCTCTGGTCGTCTTGCGCTCATGTGTGTGTCGTCCCCGAGTGGTAGTCTCTTTCCGAATTCACTTGCCAAAGCGTGTACTGCCCCTTCCCCATTGAATCAGTTGTTCGTGTTAGCTCGGCTTCCCCTAGCAGATGGAAGTAGGGGCCCATTGCCCTTCCATCCTTTCGATTTGTTTTTCCCTGATTTTCATTTGGACCTGCGAGGCCCGCCTTAGTCTGTTAAGTTTATCTCCCCCCCAGCAGTCTCGACCTAAGTGGTTGTTTACACTTCTTTTTTTCCTCTCTGTCGCCTGGGGCCCGCCCTTTCCACTCCCTGCAGCCAACAGGTCAGTCCCCCCACCTGCGCTCCCCGCGCCTTGAGTTTTCTTTCCCTCTCCCTCACTCCGATCTTTTTGTTCCAGGTTACACCTTCCCTCTTTAAGAAATTTCGTTTTTTTTTTTTCCCATGATTGGAGTTAGTTCAAGATTTGGTTTGAGGTAGCATCATCCTATAGGCTTCTGGCTTGCTTATTGTTTCACCGGATTTTCCGTTAGAGTCTGTCGAGTGCTCCTGGTAGGTCCATTCGCTTGCACTTACGTTTCTATCCTCGATTCTGCGCCGCGCTTTAATTCCGACAGGCCCTCTTTCTAGTTCCGGTCTCAAAGTTGATTCTGCTTTGGATGATCTTTCTTTCTTCTTCGGTTGCGTGCTCGACACGTGCCCCCATTCTTGTTTTTTGGCCCTTCGACATATCCTACTTTCCTGGAGATCTTCCCGGTAGGTTTCCTCCAGCTCTAGCCGCATCCACTTGATCCCAACCCACTGCCAATCCAACACTTGAGCGGTATTCGGTCGTTCTCGACTTGCTTCGTGACCGTGATCAAGAGAGAAGGGGAGTGATCGAGGAAGGTTCTCGAGGCCCCGAGTCTCCCCATACAGTGCGAGGCACGCCCCTCCCTTGGGCAGAGGTACCTCAATCCCCCCGCGACGTATATGCTGTCCTGATTGCCTGTTAGGGATTTGCTTTCGTTTTTCAATCGGAATGGTTGGAGGCTTCTTCGCGGTTTTTCGATAGTGTCGCTATATTCTTCCCCAGGATAGCTTTAGGGTAAGTGCGTCTACGAACGGAATTTGACCGCCAAAAAAAACATCAATTTAGGGCATCGGGTCAGGTGGCTGGAATTTCGCGCCGTTCCGTTCCGGCCTCCTGCCCGGACTACTCCTCCTTCTATGGGAGAGAACCTTTTTTCCCCCACAGTATTCGATTTTCCCTCTATTCCCTCCCCTTTGATCCTTCTGTGATAGGGGTCAAGCCTCCTTTGAACACCCATTTTGCTTTTCCTGGCCGTTGCGGCGTTTCTCCCCCTGCTCCCGCCGCCCCCCCTTTGCCTCTTGTTTTCCTTTCAAGCAAGCTGCGACTGGTACCCAGGCACATTCTTCCTTAGGAGGCCGAGCGGTCCCCTTTCCCAATCCTACGCTTTGAACGTAGAAACACACAAGGTCCTTTTTGTAAGAATCGCGTGTCTAGTAAACACAACCTCGCGTACATTTTTTTTTTCTCCCCCCCCCCGGTCAAACCAACATTACTGTCCTTTCTTCCCCCCCGAGTCACCCAACCCCCAACACACCCCCTGAACCTGCAGGAGAATTCTGAACTTTTCCAATTACTTTCTTTGGACTTCCCAGTCCCCTCTTTGCCGGACCGATAGACTGACTCGGAGTGATCCTCCTATCTTCTAACATTGCCTCTCTTCTCCTCCCAGAAGAGGCCTAGTCTTCCCCTTTTTTCCCTTTACACTTAGTTCCTCTTAGCCCGGGGGCGTCCTTTTGACGGTCTCAAAGAGCATTTACGCTTGGTGATTCTCGTATACTCTGATGTCCCGAGCCCCACGAGGTCCCCCCCCTTTTCCCCGCTATTCTTTTTCAATTCTTCTCCCCCAGCACCTAGTGCCGCAATATCTTCCCCTTTAGATAGGTGGCCGAGTCTGTCCGCACGGGGTGGAGATCGGGCGATGCACGCGATAAGTCTCTTTTTCTCCTTCTTCTTTCCTCCTAATAAGGTTTTCGAGCCCCCCCTGCTGGAGTGTACCTTCTCCCCTCAGGTGTTTGTGTTGGTAGTCCCCGTCCGAGCGTTGCTGATTCATAAGTTCCGGTTCCTAGTCTTTTCATTTTTCAAACTAGTGCTCCTTCTTTTTTGAGAGACACCCGAACTCCATCCCCCGGAAATGTCGGTCCACGCGTATATCCTCTCATGACGACAAGCGCCTGCCCGTTTATAGTCTCCCTCCCGAAGAGTCCTCCCTCTCCAGATTTTCTTCTTATTCCCACCAAATGTCCACAATAAAACATGTAATTTTTTTTTCTTCTTTTTTTTTTTTTTTTTTTTTCTTTTTTTTTTCTCCCTTTCTCGCTGATTCGGAAGAGTGACCTATTTGTGCATTCAGTCTTAGATTCAAGAAGTCGCTCCTTTTTTTTTCGTGTTCAAAGAGGGACGATGGTGTCTAAACCCCGATGTATTCCCTTCCCCCCTGGACAGGACCATGCAAGTTGTCTTGTGGTTGCTGTTGTTTTTACTTCGTTCTGTCAAGCAATTCAAGGTGCTGTTGTGGACCCCTTGTTGTAGCACTTTGTACTCGTCCACGTCTCCCCTCCCCCCCCCGTGGACCTCTGGGATGACCTTTCCCCCCCCTTTTCTCTATCTTTTTGCCTCAGTGCATTCTTCAGCCTGGGCCATAGGACGCCTGGGTCAAAGCGCAGACTTTCTGGTCTTCCCTTCCCACCGTTAATACGGCGGAGGAGCGGCCCCTTCCTGCTTTCCGGCCCTGCCCAGAACCAGTTTGAATGCACCCTTTTAATCCATCTTTCTTTCCGGTCGGATCGTAACAACAACCGCGTCTCCCCCTCCTCATTGGAGTTTCGATCTCCCTCGCCTTCAAGTGCGCCGTATCGTCTTTAGCCTTCCGTCCCCGACGGCGTGGCTTTCCCAGTCCATAAAGGACGTTTCTTGCTAGGAACGGCGGCCGTACGCCTCTTCTTCTCCTACTGGATTAGGCGTCTTCTTTCCCGCTTTCGCTGAACACCGACTCCCACTTCACCGATTCTTACCCTAAAACGAACCCAGGCCTCCGCGCCCGAAGAAGACACCCGACTCTAGCACTTCACCTTTAGGTTCTAGCCTAGATACTAATGCTGCGTTCAAGTAGTATAGACTTTAGCTTCCTTCCTCTGAGCGATTGGAGTCGACCCCTAGATAAAATCTACCCGTTTTTGAAATCGTTCTGCATTTGCGGAGATTTCACCTAACCTGAGAGCCGCCCGCTGCCAGCGCCTGTCTCCTGTCTGACGGACCAGCAGGATCGCTGAAAAGAAAAATCCGACGAAACAACCTGAAGCCTTCTGTGTCCCACTTTGTAGCGGAAGAAACGAGCCTCGGTGGCTGACGCTCCTTCTCATTCCCGTCCTCAGGCTCCCCCATTTCAAATGTGTGCCTCACTCCTATTCTGTCTTTCCGCAGCGAATAGGATCGACCCTTTTTTCCACAAGAACTTTACCAGCATGGTCATTGGTTATGAGGGCCAACACCCCACTTTTTTTTTCCCCTCAGGATCATTTGGGTGACTCACCCCCAGACAGTAGCAAGTTTCAATGTGCCTTGAACACCCGCTAGCGGAATGCGGAGCTTCCATTCCCCACGAGATCGCTTCTTCTTGTTTCAGCTACCCCATTCTTAATAAAAGCACGCTTCTTCCCACTACACCACTCTCTTCCTTGTAGAATCTTTGGAGAGTAAGACGGCAACGGACGCGGAGAATAGCGTTTTTAAAACATGAATCGCAGGCCCCCCCCCCCATCGAAGAGTATGAATTGGTAATCTTCTCGGGGGCAGTCCTTGAGACGCCCCTCGATTGCATTTGTTCCGGTAACACTCCCCCCTCTTTTTCCCCGTACGCTGGAGTCTGACCGCGACTCCAAGACATCCTGGCAAAAAAGATTCGCCGCTTAACAGCCCAACTAGTTATCGGTGGTTAACATAGCTTTTTCCTCTGACTCGATTCGCCTAACCCATCCCCTAGCCTCTTCAGCGCAACTTTCCCCTTCAAAATTTTCTTTAACTCCAGGCCAGACGCGTAGAACAATAGATCCTTCCGCCATTCAAAAGGTTTCTTTTTCATTTGAGTTTCTGCGCCTTAGCGGAGATACTTCTCTCCTTAGACTAGTCAGAGGACCCTCGACCCTCCATCATCTTTTTTAGTAAAAGGCGCTTTTCCGTCCAGCGTCGAGACTCTCGGACCTTGACTCGGGCTCTTTCTTCTAGATTAATCCTCTTTTGGGCTTCACTCCAACTTGATCAACGCGGCAGAGACGAGGCTTCCTTACTAGTTGGCCCCCTGGCCTCCAGAGTACGCACAACGAGGTGAGCTTCTCCCGCTTCAAACGTGCGGGACCCCCTGTTCAACGAGATTCGAAAGTCTTTCCTTCTTTTACTCCCTGTTGTTATATAGAGATCGAGCCTACCTTTTTTTTTTTGTTCTCCAGCAAGGATCTTTTTCAAACACTGACTCCCGTTCTAGATGATCCGGGAAACTTTTTTCTCTTATGTCGAGCTGAGGAGTTTGAGACAGCTTTTCCTGTCCCCGTACCTACTCGGGTTGATACCGTTCTCACAGTCGCCTTACTGACCGGTTCAGCGCGAGCTTCCTCCCTCACGCCCCGTGTGACTCCCCCCGATTTACTGCTTGACGGAATCGCGACGGCCTTTACTCTACCCGAAAGAAGAGAAGCCTCTTTCACCCCGCGTCCCCCCCGACTGAGTATGGTGTCTCTCTTTCTTTTGGGCTAGACCAGGTTCTCGTTGCTTGAGATTAGACTCAAGAAGCCGAGTTCGGTGACCGGCCCGTTGGCCAAACCCACTCTCGGCGGATTCTTTAACGAACGAGGCGCTTCCTGCTTCTCTTGGGCCCCAGTTCCTCTGTGCGCGTTCTAGGCCCTTTTTGTAACAGTCGCGTAATTCTGAGGTGTAGTCGATGTACGCCCAGTTTTTCGGTCCCCGCCGAAGCTGACCTTCCCCCCACTTGCCTTTCTCCCGGTTTACCTCCCTGCGCTCAGAAAGTATTGCTCCTCGGAAGTTGGTAAACGCTCGCTTCCTGCGAGTTTCCTTTTTCCCCTCGCTCTCTACTCTTTTTTCCCCTCTTACAAGTGTTCGCACCTCCTCCCTTTCTTGATTTCCTACCCTTGTCATCATAGTGCTTTGAAATCCTGTCCCCTCCCTCGGCCAAAGCGGCCTCCCGGATCCTAAGCGCCCTGTTCCCCTCCGAACCCCTCTGTTTCCCCAGTCACGGCGGAGATTCAGTCTTGGTCGTTTGTTCGGTTTCAATGATCCTGATGATTTTCCTAGGGTTTATTTCGCATATCCAGATTTCCTTCTTTCTTTTATAGAAGCGGGTCGTCTCCTCTCCCTTTGGAACTCTCCTGTGGCGATCATCGGACCCCTCGTTTCCCCCTTTTGTCGCCTCTCCAAAGGAAGCCACTTTCTTGACCCTCTCAAGACGTTGATCTCGCTACCAGTTAAGACCCCTCCCCTTCCGCTTTTATTTTTCTGATTATTTTCTCTTCTACGCGTGTCTCCTCTAAAATTTGGGGTTTGCCTTTCCTATCAACGGATGGGGAGCGTCCGCACGCGGTTTAGGGTTCTTCTACCACCATCCCCTCTTCTCCCGTAATAAACCAAACCCACCTTGGCCCCATACCCCCCTTTTGAGATTGATCCTTTCCACGATCTCTCTCTCCCGAATCGAGTCACGAGACCTTTTCCGTTGGTGATTTCGCTCCCGAGTATTCATCCTTTTTCTAGGATGCTCCTCCCGTGTGGTCTCGTGGTTGACTGAATCTCATCTTACGGTCGGACTGTTTTTAGTTTTTTCCTCTTTCCATTCTTCCCTTGATGAAGATTGGGTTTCTATCACTCGGAGCCTACCTATTCCACGGCTCTCCCTTCAATAGGCGACATTTGTGTTCCTACCTGTCCTACTCCCCAATCTTCGCCGGGGGAATGAGGAAGTCCTACTCCGTCGAACGGGAACTCCAGTTCTTCTCAGCGCTGACTCTGCCTTCCTCAAGACCCCTCCCCTTCTTCGGCTCCTTTTTTCAGATACCACCTATCCGTGGGGCGGTTTGTGTTGAGTTGGCAGTCTGTGCAAGTCCTTGTGATGTTGATGGACAAGATCTGTCTCAGCCGCTCTCCCTACTTCCTCCTTGTTAATTTCAGGACCCTTCATCCGAGGCAAATTTCTTTCCGATCCCTTTAGGATGATAAACCTTTCAAAACGTTCCCTCTCGTGTATACAGTGTTGCACGTCATCCCCAAAGCCCCTTTATCTTTCGAGTCACCCCACGAGGACTTCCCCCAATCAACAGCAACTTCCGTTGACTTTCTCCACCCTGTTACCCACCTCAACCACGCCCTTCCGTCGGTAGGTTTCCCCCGCAAAGATCTCTCATCTTCCGTCCTTTGGGCACGACCACCCAGCCCTTTGACCCCATCGACGACTCGTGTTCTTGAGTATCGATGATTCACCCCCCTTCCGCGAAGAGAGCCCCCTGCCCTCCCTCCGATACCTAGCTTACTGTATAAAATCCTCCCATTTTCTCGATCGATCTCGCCCTGGTTCTTTCGTTATTACTTTGGGCGTCATTCTCTTCTACTACTTCGTTCGCTCCCGAGCCCCCCTTCTCCCTTTTCCCCGCGCCCTTCTTACCCAGAAAATCCCGAGACGTGATGATCCCCTCCCGACGCGGTTCCCCTAGAGGTAATCTCTTTCGACCCAAACGAGGGGGAGGCTCGGAGACATTGCGACGCTCC
>Ga0179593_1555721_pt1 | contig 15042 bp, 23 predicted proteins | sample CZODoug2_1_08_16_FD_185931 | JGI IMG/M metagenome (GOLD analysis project Ga0179593, IMG submission 185931) | Vadose zone soil fungal communities from Angelo Coast Range Reserve, California, USA - CZODoug2_1_08_16fungal (PacBio error correction) | ecosystem: Environmental > Terrestrial > Soil >... | reverse complement strand
CGCTTTCCGTTCACCCCAGTTCCCCTGATACTCTGGGCATCCCTAATTCTACAGCCGCTTGACTCGTGGGAGCTCGTCGGACGAGCGGCTTCATCTTTCAGGGACCTGGTTCCCCCCCTTCTTTTTTAAACTTCCTTTTTTTTTCCAGAGATGAAGAAGAGACCTTCTCTCCACGTGTTAGACTTTCTTCCACAAGGGTTTTTCCAGGCGCAGGTTCACGCCTTCCATTACTTTCCCATTTTATGACCGCCCCTTTTTGAAGAGGATGAGTCCCTTTCCGAGTCCGTGACGTCGTCCCTTCGCCGGCCGTTCCCCGTTCAGGCTCGCCGGGTCCTACCATTGGCGAGTCTTTGGACGCGCCAGTCCTTTTTTTCGTAAAAGACGGGTATTGTCCCCTCCGATCGAGTTATACAGAGGATGAAGATCCCTTTTCCCCCACACCCGCCCCCCCCTGCGGGTCCGCGGCTTTTCGGCTGAACAGCGGCCCTAGCCAGATCATCGAATTTTCCTGATTCCATTTCACCCTCGTACCCCAATGGCTGGCTTCCCTCTTCTCGAAGGTTTCGTTTCAGGCACATTCGAGGTCCATTCTTACATCCTTTTTCGCGCGCGACTCCCCCATTAAAGGTGGGCCATGCGATGTGTTTCTCGCCCATCTCGAATGACGTTCCTTTAGCCTGGTTTTTTCCCCTAGAATATCGACGATCCCCTTTTGGGAGGTAATAGGAAGCGCACCTTCTCTTCTCTATTTCCTTAATCCTCCTTTCTCTTACCGAATGTTCCTCCCCTTCCGCCAGCAGCCGCTCGTCGATTGCTTTACCATCGTTTCTTCCCGGTGCACCCCTTTCCGAGATGAAGGTATGACATTTTTCCATCGGCCTAGTACCCCTCCCTGAGTCTTTTCTTTTTCCCCCTTTACTTTTATATTTCTCGCGCCTTTCCCCCGGAAACTGTGGCATGCTTCCCCCACCCTGAGTCGGCTTCTAAGCCCCTCGACGATTTATCGGTTTTTCTTTGAATGCCGTCCAACCCGGAAGTAGTTCGCTTTGTGACCTTGCTGAAACACCGCTTCTTTCCCTTGACCCTGTTCTTCTGGTGACGCCAATTTCTTTTTGTGGTGAGCAAATTCCCGTCTTCATCTCCTTCTGTTCACCTTCTCGGATCGGATCTGTATGTTTTTTTTTTGCCCACCACATCCCCTTCTTTACGCGGCCGCCTGATGGCGAGTAATAGGGGGACTCCCCCCCCGGCGACAACCTCTTCCACGATCTTTCCTTTTTTTCGAGCATGGAACGGTCTCCTTGAACATTTCGTCCGGCCTCCCGAAGGAGAAAAAGCCCTTTATCCTGCTTGCGCCTTCCCCCCCAGCCCTAGGGCGTTCACCCTTAGATTTAGATTGCACCTTCCGGTCCTGGTTCACTTTTTCCTTTGAGCAGATGGGCTATTTTCCCACAAGTCGAGTTCCCCGGACATCTCTAATTATAGCCTTCGTTCCTTTCTTCAAATGAAATCTCTCTTCGAATTTCCATCGGAGGTTGGCAAGCTGTAGTCGCCCTTCTTCCACCCCTCCAGCAGGATCTGTGAGGGAAGGTACGGGTTCATCCGTGTCGATAGACCTCCCCTCACAGCGTTTTCTGAGGCTTTTCACATTCAAGCGCGGACTTTGGAAAAAGATTGATTTCTCAGGGGTCCTCCCAGACTCCTCTGTGATCTCTTCCCAAACACAGCCCCTTAAACCGTGTATCCTTCCTGGACGAGTTCCTAAGGAAAGAGATGACCCTCTCGGAAGCTCTTTCCCGGATCCTCCGCTTTCCCGTCCCCCGAACCTGCGACCGTTTCTCGCCAAAGGGTGATTCCGGCTTGGGCTCGTAGCTTTCCGCTCGCGATTCTTCCTACCCCCCTGGAAAAGACATGATGCTTTCCGCCGTGGTCAGCGAGTCCCTTTCTAGCTTTTTCCCTTTTTTCCGCCCTCGTGGCCCCCCCAAGCCACCTTTCCTAATGATCCTTTCTTTCGGCCCTGTGGGCGTGGATATGCTTTTCGTGTTCCCCTCCGCAGGAAGCGATCCTTTTTCCCCTTTTTCCCTTTTAGCAGTTTTTCCCCCCCCCCCGCTCTTTTTTGTTTTTTTAGAAGTGAACTCGGTCGGAGGCCCGTTCCCTTCATTCCCCCACCGGGGTAGCTTACGACTATTGGTGCCCCTGTGTTCCCTCCCCGGCACACGCCGGGCGCCTCTGCCGCCACGGTAGCCTCTTGGATCTTCCCCTATATGTCGGCTTCGTAGCACCTCCTCAGGCCGACCCTTTTCCCTATACCGGTCCTCTCCTATTTTTCATACTCATACAGTTTTTTTTTTAGAGCGATTTGCTGAACTCTCCTCCCTCTGCGGGTCTACGACGCCGTTCCCCCCCTCTTGATCCCTTTTTCTCCCCTTTGAGGGAGAGTTTTCCCTTCTTTTAAGGATGTAGGCAGGCCCTTCCCGAATGGTCTCTCCCGTTTTCCTTGAGCTGGGGCCGTTTCCTTTCAAATTCCTACCTTTTCTTTTTTTTCTGCTCAAGTTGAGTCCCTCTGCCGGGGGCAGAAGTCTCGATAGAATACTTTCCCACCCGCCTCCCTTCATCGCCCACGACTTCCCTTTTTTTCCCTTCAGTTATCTGGCAGTCTCCTCCAACAAGAGTCTTCCCTTTCTGGAGATAAACTGCTGTCCTCCTCGCGCTGACCACTTCCCCCCCCCCCAACCCTTTTTTGTCATGAAGGAATTCCCTCTCAGGACCGTTACCGCCCGCCTCAGGAAAAAGAAGTTCTCCCATGGGTCCAGAAACGGTTCGAGGGGGAATTTTCACGATAGGTCCCCCTTCCAGAGGTACCGCTCCTGAAGATAGTTAATCGATTTCTGCTCCGTGCAACGCGAAGCCTCCCGTCTGCACCTTTTTAACTACTACAAGCTGCTTTTGGCTAGTCCCTTTTTGAGCGGGTTTTTGGACGGGTGTTGGCGGGTTCTGGGTTTTTTTTTGGGGGGTTTTTGCACCCCTCAGCTGGGGCCACACAACCGGTCGCTCTGGTGACGAGTTTTTGTAAAAGTCCATAGAACCGCCGGTCTTCTATAATTTTTCACCAGTTATGACTACTCCTGATTGACTTCGAAACTACTATTCCCGCTTTCCTCCCTTTTTCAGTCGGGCCCCCCTCGTTCTTCTTCGGGGCAGTAAAGTCAGCCTGCAGCAGTAAATGGGCCACCCTTTCCTGAAGGTTCCGAGACCCTCGGTATCTCTTATATGTTTTTCCCCCCTCTAGGGGAACGAGTCCTCAGGTAAAAGAGTACCCCGGCTCCTCCTCTACCTGAACACAAGCTCTTAGAGAAGGACGAGTCCCTCTCTTTGTTCTTCGGTCCTTTTTTCCCCACCAAGTTCTTTTGCACCTCCCCCTATAGAGGGCTTCAAAGATTTCCTTTCTTTGTCGTCGCCTTCCCCCTCTTACGCGCCAGTCCTTCTCTTTTTTTACAACTCCTCCTTTATGTCCCCCTCCCGAAAAGTTTCTCCCTTTCACAGCCAGTTTGCGTGAAAGATTCCCTTTCTGTTTTTTCCACACCCAGCCCCACGATCATTCCCTCGGTCGCGGTGTTGCCCTTGAAAAGAGGCGTCACGCTCCGATTTTTCACCTTGTCGGCCTTTTCCCCCCCTTCGAGCTAACACTCGACCTAGGGGGTGACGCTCCCTCTTCCAGTTTTTCTAGGGGAAAAGCCCGGTGCGGCATGACCAATACGTTCCTTCTCGAGCGCCGACTGACCCTTGTCCTGCCGACTTCCTCCGACTTTTCTAGACTCAAGACCTTCATAATTCCTGTGGAAACGTACTTCTTGGAGCGATGTTGCCCCTTTAGTTGCGATTTTTTCTCCATAGAAGCGCCGTCTTTCTCTCTTTGGAATCACCTCCTTTTTTTTGTTGGAGATCTTAATTTGTCGATTGCCCCTGAGGTTTTTCTGTCACTTGGCCATAGCCCCAAAGTTAGGTTGACCTTCCCCTTGACTGTTATTTTTGCGTTTCTCCCCCCAATCGCGCCCCCCTGGAATTTTTATTTTCTTTCCCCCCCGGATCGACGTTTAGAGGAGACGACAGGCCCCCCAGATTCTCCTACATTTGGCCCTTCCCCTCAACTTCCCCTCTCCCCCTGAACCGACCTATTTTCCTTGTAGATTATGGATAGCTGTTGCCGAACCCACCAGGAAGTTCCTCGTTTCACCTTTCTTCCACCGCGACCGTCTGTGGCGTCTTTTCCAAGGTCTGGTTTTTTTTTCGAAACGTTCAGGACCGGATTCTGCCCCTCGGTACGCCCTTTTTTTTCAAGGAGACGGTCTTGAGGGACAGCCTCCACTTTTCCAGCTTCTTTCGGCGCGTTTCTTTTCAGTAGGAAACGACCCTGACATCACGTATATCTGTTTTTCTTTCGGAACGTTCGTTTTCACACTGAGTCACTGCCGGAGTTCGCAAAGCACGTACGTTGCCCTACGAATAGAAGGATAATCTTTCCCTCCCGGGGATTTTTTTAGAGGTCCCTTTCTTTCCTCGGTTGAAATTCTCCTTCCACCCGTGCTTTCTCCCCCTTCGCCACGTGATAGCCGAGGTTTTCTCTTCCTTTCAGCTAGATGTAATTCCTTTCCCTGTGTTCGCTGAGAGGTCCTTCCGGACCGCGCTCTTCCCCTCCCCCCCCACTCTTTTTTAGTCAGCTCGTCTTTCCTCGATGGAACCTTCCCTTCCGCCAAGGGAGTAGGTTTCTTTTCCTGGGTTGCACGCCGCGTTCCCCGACTTTCTGGTCGCGTTCCCCCTTTTTTTTACCTCGGCACGTCCCCTCTTGAAACGGTTGTTGTGGCTCTTCTTCGGCCGGGGCCTCTTTGCCTTTCTTGCCGCGCGCTTTCCCACTGGTTGCATCCCTGGTGATCTCGGCCTTTGCCGGCGCCTTGAACTCCTCCCGGTCCCTTGAGCTCGGAGCCCCGTCCTTCTAACGCGTTTCCTTCTCCCCCTCGAACAGCGACATTTTTTTCCTTTTCCCGGACCAGGTTCCCGGCTTTTTCTGAATCGTCTCTTCTGCCTATTCACTACTTCATAAACCTTCTTCCCTCCCTGAGGTGTTTTCTTGCCTTTCCGGTCGATCCCTTCTTTTCCCCCTCGGTTCTCCTTTACCGGAAAACTTGCTCTCCCTTGAATCGAAGTATTACTTTGTGCGATGATGTGTGGTAGCCTTCTCCTTCTTTTCGCTTCTGCCCTTTTCCCAGGAAAACTCGCTTTTTTCTAGACCAGGTGAACCAAGAGTTTTCCCTTCCGCGCACGCGGTTTTTCTTTTCCTTCGGGCTTCATTCTTCCTTTACCCAGTTGGGCGTTGCCACGGGAGCACTCCCACGTAGAGGGAGACGTCTCTTGCTCTCATGTCGGCTTTAAGCCCTCTTTTTTTTTTTTTTTCTTTTCCCGTCCGCGAAACATCTTCTCCCATACGTTGTGTTGTTTTTCTTCCGGGATCGGTTTCTGATTCGGCAACGAGGGATTAGAGGGTTCTCCTCCTCGACATGATCGACCCCGATTCAGTTGCTCACGTTTCTCCCTTTTCCCTGGAGTGGGCCGTATTTCTGACTCGCATCTTTTTTTCGTACGCGGACCCCTGGGTGTGAATCGGGAGCTGGCCGTTTCATCCGACACCCCCCCCCCCCTTATACCCCCCCCCCCCTCGATAGGTTTTTCCCTTAGGAAGACTTTTTTTCCCGCAGCAGACGCCCCCTCTCCGGCGGACTAATTCTCCCCCTCGACTCCCTTCCTTCTTTCAGTTCTCCTCTGCTGGAGAGCATTGTCTCGAGTACTCCTTCGGGCGGAACCTTCCCCAGGGACATCAGACCTGCGTTCCCCCCCCTTGACCCCCCTGTTTTTCTCATGTAGTGTCCGGCTCTTAAGACTATTCAGCAGGACGTTAAGTTCCGTTCCTTCCACAAGCCCCCCGATTTTTACCCTGGTTTTTTTTTGCAACGTGTACGCTTTTCACCGACATAACGTTTCCTCTCTCATCTCTAAAGCTGTTTCCCAAGATCGGCAAGATACTCTCGCTTTCCTGAATCCGTTTTTTTCCCCCCCCCCTCAGTGGGTAAACTCCCCCTTTTGGGCTGGCAAGTCCTCGAAGGTTCGAGGCAAGGACCACTTTCCTCTTTTGGCCACGAGCTTTTTGTGCCGCTGGTCCTCGCACAAAGGGCCGGGTTTTCTCCCCCTTCAGATAGACGCTTTTCAACCACTGGCCACTCCTACTGGAGTCCGGCTGAATGGAATCGATCGCTCTTTTTTACATCACCTTTCACTTTACGTCTGACGTATCTTTTTCGGGCCAAGTTCGAAGATGACTAATCTCTTCCCCCGTCTCAAAGTAATGCATTTTGCCGTCTTCCCCCTCTTCCCACGTGTTCGACTTTATCACACCCTTGGACCTCCTTTCCCCTGAGAAAGGTCCTCGAGAGAGAACCTGCCCATAATATCCTGGTGGACTTTCTTTCTTCTTTTTGTCAGGACCGTCCTTTCTCTTCTTCCCTTTTCGAGCAGGATCTGTTTCTCACGAAAATTCGGCCCTCTTCCCGATCGTTCCCGTGTTGGTACTCCCTTTTCCCCTCGCCAGTCAGGTCGGCCCCTTGTAAAAGACGGGGAATTTATCAGATCGACCTCACCGACATTTCTTCCCTTCCAGATCCAGGCCTGAACTTCCCACCCCCTTACATTGGCGTCACAATCGCCTTTTTACCTGCGGGTACGGATTTTCGGCGTTTTTCCTTCTGTTTCCACGCTTCCCTCTCAATTTTCCTTCTTCCATCCCTTAAAATCCCCTTCCGAACCCCCCGGTGGCTTCTTTGGGTATCCGTCCTCGTGTGGGAGTCCCGTTTCCGCGGCACCTGCCGCATCCCTTCTCTCGGCGCCGCTACTCCCCGGTGGCCAGCGCCTCTCCTCATTGTCCTTCATGAAAGAACAGTAATTCAATGACGGGCACCGCCGGTTCTCGATGGGCCATTAACTTTTTTTCTCGGCTGCTTCAGAGACGCGCAGCAGGTCTCCTCCCTCTCTTTCCTTTTTTTTTTTCGAGATACCTGTTTTCGATGACTCCCTTTCCGTGTCGATATGTCTTTTCCTTGACAATACTCCCCCCCCCCCGTCGGTTCGAGTCTCTCCCATTCGATCCGCCCGTACCCTCGCCATTTTTCCTTCTTTCGGCGCGCCCCTTATCGCGCTTTCGCGACGGCATGCCTAAAGTCACCCCTTGCACTGCTTCCTACCCAGGAGGATCACTCCCCACCGTCTTGTTTTCCTCTTTTCTGCTCTTGGACTCTGGAATGTCCTGAACCGACTTTTTTCTCTGCGAGTGACCCGCTTCCCCCCACCTGAGCAGGTGGCTCTTTCGCCAAGGCGGGGGTTTTGTGCGCAACGTTATTTTCATCTCTTCCCCTCCAACTGGCTGTTCCCGGGCCTTTTGATTCCCCCCCAGTATTTTCCGCTCCTACCGACTGGAGATCCTGTGGCAGTCGGAGACCCCTCCACGCTTTTTCCTTTTTCGAATCCCTTTGGTATTTTTTCCAGGAAACATTTCCCGAGGCATCTCTACGAGACTTCAGCCTCTCCCTATCAGCGGCCAGGCCCCCTGTATGTTCTTTTTTTTCCCCTTTTTCCCCTGTGACTAGTGTTACGGTTATCGTTTGCGCTTCCCTCACACGTGCTCGCGAGTTGGTTCTGCTCTTTCCGCGTAAGTCTTTTTGGAAAAGGTCCCCGCCCCTCAAGCAGATTGAGACTCTCCACTCGGCTCTCATCGACCCCCCTTTTGGGATTCTTCTTTTTTTTGTCTATAATTCCTCCTGGACAGGGCGTAGTCCCGGGGAATCTTTTTTTTTTTTTAAAACAGCCCTCAAAGTTCTTGTGCGGCTGTAACTTCCTCCCCTTCTAGGTGTTTCTCCCCTTGAGGGGACTATAACAAGGTCTCCGGACCGTCTCTTCCCCCTCGCCCAATGCAGTCCCTGGTTGACCTTCTTCCTTTTTTGATATAGGAAGCAGGTAAGCTCTTCCTTTAATATCTTTGTGCCAGCGTCTCTAGGAGAACGGATAGGACCCTCTTTTCCTCGCCATCGAAACATTTTTTCTGCCGGCCCCTTTTTCCAGGATGGTCCAGACTTTCTTCTCTATGATACTATTTGCGAATTACAATTAATTCCAGGCGTAACTACATCTGAAGTGGTCAGAGCTCTTACCTCGGTTCCCCCTTCCCTTTGAGAAATAGTGGTTGTACTAAAAGACAGGCTTCTTCCTAAGCACTTCTTGCGGACGTTTTTGAGATGATGTGCGGCGTGTTCCCGACTCTCCCCCCCCGTAGATAGGCTGCTGGTTGCCCCGGAAGCTTTTCCTTTTGAAGAAGGCCCTTTTTTTTTAGACTTCTTTCTTTTGTTCCAGAGCCCCCTCTTCAGCCAACAACCGTGGTCTGCTACGTAGGTATATCAGGCGCCCCCGAACCCCGGCCACGTCCCCGCTCCCCTTAGCAACTGTAACGTTTTTTTTTCTCCTGGCCTCTCTTCGTATCCCTCTCTCCCCTTCGATGGCCGATCCGTCACCGTCCTGGAACCTCTCCTTCCCCCGGTTGTTGTTGTTGACAGAGGAAGGGATAGGCTTCGACTTACCTCTTTTACGAATCCCCCTCCCTCCCTCTCGATTCCCTTCCCCCCTTTGCTCTTGGCTTTCGGCCTTTGGCCGGATGTTAGAGAACCTTCCTCCGACGGGTAGAAGTCTGCGGACCCCCCTGTGGTGCTGTCTTTTTTTTCCTCGCCCCTTTCTACACCACACCTCTATTTCCAAGGAGAAGCCCTCCTGGGAAGAGACGCCCTCTCGGTACCCGGCCCCCTCCCCCCTTTCATCGCCCACGACCCTCCCTTTCTCAGCTGGAGACTTGAGTACCTCCCGAGGCGACACGGAACTTTTATCGTACATTGTACTCCCTCTCCTTACCTCCCCAACATCATTTCTTTTTTCATGAAGGACGGTCGTCGAGTCGTCATACGCGACGTTTTTTAGTGTTTTTTCTTTTCCGGAATGCACATTGTGTCCTGTTAGCTCCCCCACCCCCTGAACGATTCTCAGATTCCCTCTCAGAGAGGAAGCGCTATCGCGGTATGTTTCCCTTCCCCGCAGTTGCCCCGGTCAACTAATCCAATTCTTTTGTAGCGGCCGCCCCTTCGCCTTTTCTCTTCTCTAAATAAGCTGTGTCCCCCGGTCCTTTGTTGCACGAGTTCCACTCCTCCAAAAGGCAACTTTTTTTTTCTAGTTCCTTTTCGTGCCCCCCTTCTAAGCATGATCATGTCCCTTTTCTTTGGCCCCCCGATACCCTTGAAGCATCCCTTCCTTGCTGCTGATGTTTTCCCCATGGGAATCTTTTTTTCCGCAGTCCTCCCCTCTTTTCCTTTTCAGGAAAAGTTCGAGCTGGCCGAAGCTACCCCTTCTCCTTGTTCTCCCTGCTGCACCCTTCTCCTTCCCCGAGTAAAGTGCGCCCCCCCGAGTAAGATTCTTCCCTCCCTCCAATAATCCCCCCTTTTCTTTCCTCTTCTTTTTCCTGAGTAAGGCCCCCCTTAGGTTTGCCCTGTTTACCGTGACTCAGGTGTTTCCCTGACAGTTAAGGCTCTTTCTTCCTATCTGATTTTCCCTTCCCCCTTCCTTTCAGGTCGGTGTAACTTTTTTTATTTATTGCATAAGATAGATGAACCGTCCCCCTCCATTTGGCTTTTCTTGATGCAGATAGACAGTTCTTTTTGTCGCACCCCCCTCTTGGCGTCACCATCTCCCAACTGCGGGTCAGCAGTCTTTTGCAGTTGGTCACTCTGATCATCGAATTTGTTCCTGGCATCCCCTCTCCCGAGCCACCCCGCTCCCATCGTCGTCAAGGGTTCTCCTGGATTCCTTTTGCCGAGCAGGCCCTTTCCTTCTTTCCTGCCTGCCTAGACAATCTCCTTTGGCTCCGAACTCACTTTTCTGTGTCCCTCCTTTCTTTTCTCGAATGGCCGAAAGCTCCTTACGGGCCTTTAGGGGGTCGCCCCCTTTTGAAAGTTCATCGATCGGTTTTCCTTTCCCGAGCAGAAGGATCCTTCTTTGAATAATTACTCCGTGTTGTTTTTTTTAGCGATACTATGAACTCCTCAGCCCTCCATGATCGGCACTTCCAAACCAGTTCCCCCCTATGACTTGAAATTCGATGAACTCGAGCCCCCTTTTTTTCCCTGGACTGTAGTTCTTCCCCTGCCCTCCCCCTTCCTTGTGATATTATACGCGCCTTCTTGACGATACTTCCCACTGTTTCTTTCTGCCCCCCTTCTAACGGATAAACTTCCTCCACCTTTCTCGATGTTCGAGTGTTTTCTGATAGAGGGGCTCTTTTCCCCACCCTTATTTTTTTTTTTTCTATAATCTGTTGGACCCGTCCGCGACCGCTCCCTCCGTTTCTCTGCTGTTTTGTGCTCCCCTGCCCTCTCTTCCTTTTCTGTAAGCCAAAAACTTCTGTTCACTTTTCTTTTCTCGAGGTTGACCCTCCCTTTCCCTTTTAAAGGCCGAAATGATTTTCTCGGTGTCTCCTGAAAAAATGGACGATCTTTAAGACCGGCGAGCCGGTTTTTTTGAAACCCTCTTTGCCTTACCTCCTTTCCGGAGAAAAGAAGGCTCCCTAGGTTTCATCCTCTTGCAAGGGGCGGTATTTTTTTATTTCCCGGTAGCAGGTCGATTCGTCCTCCTTCCTGGAGACTCCGCTTTTTTTTCTCCATGCCAGTAGACAAGTTGTCTCTGCAACTTCCCCTCGTGGCCCATTGTCCTTCTTCTCGATGATCCCAAGTGGCCCTCTTTTTTTCCTGTCAGCGCCCCCTTCTTGAGTCTTCCTGCGTAGTACTCGATTCCCTCCGTCCGCCATATCAGTTCCTTTTCGGGTAAGGGTTTTTGTGCACTCTAGACCCTGGTCGTCTTTTGATTGGAAATAACGGCACGGCTCGACTGTGTTTTTTTGCTGATGTAGCCGGCCTTTCCCCTTAGAAGGCCAAGTGAGATCTTCCCCCCCCCCCGCCGTTGTAGGATTTTCTTTTTGAAGGACGGCCTTCCCCGCTTTTATTTCCGGAGCAGGCCTTTTGAAAGCGCGTCTCTTCTCCCTCTTTCGACTCGTCTTTAGACCCGCTTCGCCCTTCCCAGAGTAACTTTTTTTTCTTTTCAGGGTTGCTTCTCGGTGCCCCTTTTTTCAGAACGTTTCTTAATGCTTCTGCGCGCCTTCACCAGGAGGAAGACATTTTTGCGAATTTTTTTCCCTTGCTTTTCCCGCATTTCTATTTTTTGGAAGGGGAAGCCATTTTTATTTCTCAAACTTTTCCCTTTCCCCATGCTATCATCCTTTTTAATTTTTTTTTTTAATCACCCCTCCGTCTTTTGCTCTGAGGTTTCCTTTCCCCGAACGGATCCCCCCCTCTCGGATGCGGCTCTTGGGTTATCTCGATCTCGGGGTGGGTTTTGTAGAAGGTGAACACGAGGCTTTTTTTGCCCCCGCGCCTTTTTCCACCCCGGGGTCCTCCCTCCCTTCTGACCAGTTTTCTCATTCTTCCCCGGCCCACGCCGTTCTTTTTTTAAGAGCAAAGGAGCACTTTTCGGGATTCGGCTGGCGATCAGTCGTTCTTCTCCTGAGCGAAAGCCCTCGATTTTATCAGTCAGTGAAGAAGATCACTTTTTTCCCCCCTCATAATCCCTTTCTCCGAGTTCGCTACGTTATCGCTCTCATAGAGGGCTTCGAGCTGGTTTCTCTCTAATATTCCAAGCTTCCTCTCAATTTTCGATCCAGTGTCTCTTTTCCTTCTCCCTTCTTTTAAGGATGTTCTTCTCTTCCCCTCTTTTTCTGACGTGTCGGTTTTTCTGAATCGTTCTGGGACGGGCTCCGACCCGGGTTCACCCCCCTCTTTCCAACCACGAGCGATTTTTTTTCAATGCCACTTCCTTCCGGGCATTACTAAGGCGCCCTTAGACAAAACGCCGCCCTTTGCATGCCACTCAGAAGTCGCCCCCTCTTTCTTTCTGCATGGGTTTTTTTTCCAGCTTCCCAGGAAAGCAGGAGCAATGAGGTACTCTTTTTCTGCCGTACAGTGGGCCCCCACCTTTCGAATGAGTCCCCTGAGTAGTAGATTCCCCGCTTTAATGAAAAAAAGCCTTCCCCCCTTTAACCCGGGTCCCTTCCTCCAGACAAGATGTCTTTTCTCCGAGGATCTCTTTCTTCTCCTTTCTCCAGAGTCCCTTTCCCGAGCAGTTAACTATTTCATGAACGGCCATCCTCATCCCCCCGTATGAAAAAGTTTGTTCCCCCCCCCCCCCCCCGGGCGGTGGGTTTTTCTAGCGCCCTTTGCTGCGGGGGATTTTCCCACGGCATAACTCTTTTTTGGCACACCCCCCCCCCCCGGTCCGCGCTGGGCTCGTGCACTCCACAATGACCCGGGTGATTGTCGATCGACGCTTTTTTTTTTCCCTCCTGGACTACCGCCCTGCTCCTTGGCGGCCGGGCTGAAGGTTTCCGACTAATTCTCCTTCATGACGGACCTAGCTGACGTCGCCCTCTTCCTGGGCACCCCCGCCTTTCAGAAGGACCTTTTCCTCGCTCAATAGTTACCTTCCATTCGAGACCCTGCGAGAACGTGTTTCCCTCCCCGAACACTCCTTTCCTACGGTAACGGCGCCACTTTCACCTGAGTCGTCGACGCTCTTGACCGCCTTCTGGACGATTTGTCGCGTAGTCTCCTTCCGGGCGTTTCTTTATCGTTTTTCTCAGTGTTTCCCCAAGACACGTTATTCTCTCGGTCCAGATCTTTTTTTACAGGTGGTAGTTCCCGCCGACTTCCAACTTCCGCCTCCTTTGTCGGCGAGGGAACTCTGGGCATTTTTTCCCCGCCCCCCTCGACCCTGAACAGGCGCTTTTCTGATGCAGAATCCAGGTCGCACTTTTTTTCCCAACACCATATTTTTCACTCACTGCGGGTCCTTTTTTGTGCAGGCGACTGGGAACGATGCCCTCCATCGCACTTCCCTTTTCGGAATTCCAGATACCAGCTCTCAAAATAGATTTTCAAGTTTTTTTTATGATACGCGGGCCCCCGAGCGCTGTTTTTTAGAGGCAAGTTCTCGGCATGGCGCTTCCCTTCTTAACAGCAGATCGGGGTCCCCTCCGATCACTTTCTCAGTCCAGGTGTCTTCTCCCTAAGAGACGCTGTACGATGGAAAGTCCAATGTCTTTTTCCGGGAGGGTGTTCGATGGGCCCTTTCATGGCAGATCGACGCTCTGGGAGTTCATCGAGCGCAGTGTATCGCCCCCTCCTCTTTTTGAGAGAACTCCTCGTAGATGTCCCCTCCCCCGAGCTCAGCTATTTCTCTGATAGTGCCTTCCATAGCCCCCTTTCGGTTCCCTTCCCTTTATGAATGTCTTGCCATTTCCTGAACAGCGGCTCCTCCTTCTCCCCCCATGCCACCTTGACTGCGTTTTCCCTTCGCGCCCCGGATTCGAAGGTTCTCTCGCTCCTCCGGATTCCCCCATTTTCGCAACAATGCGTCTTTATACACGTTCAGGCAACGACCCCTCGATTGTCCCTGGCTGGGGAGCTCTTGTGAATGCCGGAATGAAAGTTCCGCATGATCTTGTTGAACCGCTTTCGCAGCACCCGTACCGCGGTGAGGAATCCCCCCGGTTGTGTGGTTCGCCCCGTTTTCCAAAACTTTCTCCCCTGGATCTGCATCCCCCCAAGCCGTGCCCCTTTTTTCCTTAGGGGACAGACCAAAACTTAAAAGTCTTTTCCTTTCCGACCTTGACCTGTCCGCGTCCTCGTCTTCCGTCGGCGACGCACACATTTACCCCTACTCCCGGCGAGCCTTATTCAACAATTCCTTACCTTTCCTCGACGAAGTTTCCCAGGAAGGAAGGAATCTCGACCGAGGCCATCCCGGTGGCGGTCAGAGTGTGGGCAGTTAGAGGTCGACCTCGGGTTTCCCCTTTCTCTTTACTCGTTTCCCCCCCCCTTCTCCTCTTTGCGGCAGGAAAATCCCATCGACACGTGCTCTCCCTTTTTTTTTTTTTTCGGCGGCCCTGCATGACGTTGTTTTTTCCCCAGGTCCTTCCCCTCTGCGTCTGCCATGTCCCTCCGCTCGGGCGACTTCTACCCACGTCTTCATCTTTTTTTGGCGGCAGCTCGTACGTCCGCCGATGCCCTCCCTCCAGTTCCGGCCAGTTACTGTCCGCGCGTCGATCGCCCGAACTGTCCCTTTTCTTTAGTGCTTTTTGCGGCACGCTCTCGGGCTTTTTTTGTTTCCCCAGCTGATTTCCGGGCCTCTCACCACGTACGCCACGGAGTGGAAGCTCGGCCCAAAGAGAAACCCAGCAGCTTTAGGAGGGGCCAGACGGCTCTCCTCCCTGTGATCTCGGCCGCGTGCCTTTCTCTCCTTCCCTCGATGGAACGCCGCGGCCGATTCTTGTTCTGGAGCGGGTGTTTTCTGCTCGTAGAACCCCGTTACGGGTCGTCGAACAGCGTGACACGTGGGTGCCTTTTCTTGACCAAGGGTGCTCGTCAGGTTTTGGCATGGAACTTCGATTCTTATAGAGACTTCACTTCATGCCCTCGGAGCGCCATGATGTTGTTCCCGCCTGGTCAGAGGGCTTCAAGAAGGTCGATCTCCTTCGGGCCGCCCTCGTGGGGCTTCCCCCCCTCCTTCCCATGCTCCTCCGTCTTGCGGAATTTCGTTCCTTTGCGGAGTTTTTTCTTAGCCGCCGGAGTCAGATCTCGTGGTTCGGAAAGGTCCCCCCTTCCGCAGGACTTTTTTTTGTTGGGTGGGTCGTCGCCCTTCCCCGATTATAAGCACCCCTGTCCGCGTACGACGGGACTCGGAATCAGTGTCGAAGCTCCCAAGCCGGGCGCCTCGCCTTTTTCTCCCTTACCTTCGAGGTTGTCGGCTTCGTAGACCTGCCATAGAGACCGATCCGTCTCCCTCTCCCTTACAGCGAAA
>Ga0179593_1693235_pt1 | contig 15043 bp, 34 predicted proteins | sample CZODoug2_1_08_16_FD_185931 | JGI IMG/M metagenome (GOLD analysis project Ga0179593, IMG submission 185931) | Vadose zone soil fungal communities from Angelo Coast Range Reserve, California, USA - CZODoug2_1_08_16fungal (PacBio error correction) | ecosystem: Environmental > Terrestrial > Soil >... | reverse complement strand
TCCGTCCTACCTTCCCCCCCTTTTCTCCTTTTTTCTTTCTTCTCCTTCGAGAGGTCGAACCCGTCATGAAAAACCCGGCAGGGAGGTGGCCCTTTTTCCCTCCACTTTCCCTTGGTGATTCATATATTGCCCTTTTTTTTTTCCTCCTCCCCCCCGAGGCCCCTCCTGCCGGGGTGTTGATCTTCAAGCTCTTTTTTCCCCCCCTCTCTCTTTCTTTTTTTTCTGACGGTAAGGGGGGAGGGTTGTGGATAGGCCTTTCCCTCCAGTTTCCCCCTTCCCCCACATTCCCCACCCCTTTTCCCCCTTTTTTTCCCCCCCCTTCATTTTCCTTGGCCACAAAGGAGAGGTTGGTCTTCATTTCCCTTTTCCCCCCCCCTTTTTTCGCCTTTCTTTTTTCTTTCTCTTCCCCCGAGAAAACAGCGCAAAAAATGACCTCCCCTTCCCCCTTTTTTTTTTTTTTTTCTTTCTTCTTCCTTTTCCTTTTTTTTGTAATGGCGACAGAGAAGCGAAGGGTAGATACAAACTTCTTTTCCCCCTCTTTTTTTTCCTTATTTTTGAGGATCTGCCTGTCTCGTTTTTCTCTTTTTTTCCCCCCCCCCCCACCGGTTTCACCGGAGAGTGGATACGTCGTGCTCCTGGCTTCCCTTCAAGGTCCTTTTCTTTTCTTTCTTTCCCTCCCCTGAACGGTTTTCATTCTGAAGCCGAAATTGCTTGGGCCTGTCCCCGTTCCGTCCCTCCTTTTTCCCTTTTTTTTTTTTCTTTCTCCTCCTGGAACATAGGCCTCTCCCGTCAAAAATGTGCCCCTACACCCCCCCCTTTTTTTCCCCCCTTTTCCCCCCGGATGCCACTCCTCCTCTTTTTTTTTTTTTTCCCCCACGGCGAGGGCAAAAGCTGGGTTTCTTGAAGGCTCTGGCTCTTCCTCTTTTTTTTCTGATCTCTCCTTTCCCCCTCTTTTTTAGTAGGATTGGATTCCTCTCCCCTCTTTTTTGGTATCCTTTTCTTTTTTTTTTTTTCTGTTTCTCATCAAAATCTGAAAGGTTGTGATTTTCCCTCCCCCCCCCTTTTTCCCTGCCCCCCCCCCCCTGCTTTCCCTAAGTAAGCTACCCTGGCACCCCCCCCTGTTTTTTTCTCTCTTTTTTTTTTTTTTTTTCCCTTGTGCATTGCAGCCCACGAAAAAGTCCGCCTCCCTTTCTTCCTTTTTTCTTCCTTTCTGGTTGTCCTTCCTTTTTCCTTTCCCCCCCGTCCACCAGATTTTGCGGAGTCTTAGCAGCCCCTTTCCCTTTTTAAGATTTTTTCTAGTCTCCCCCTTTTCCCTTTTTTTTCCCCTCCCTCACGTCGCATAGGGGCCAACAATTCCTCCTCTTTGTTCCCCTTAATCCCCCCCCCCCCCCCCCCCCCCCCCTTTTTCCGAGGGATGGACACCAAGCATTTTCCCCCTCCCCCCCCCCTTTTTTTGGACCCCCCCCCCCCCCCCCCTTCCCCCTTTTTTTTTTTCTTTTTCTTTCCAGAAGATAAAAAATCAATCAGTTTCTTGGGTAAGGATTCCCCTTTCTTTTTTCCCTTTTTCTTTTTTCACTGTTCTGTCCTTTTTCCATTTTTTTTTCCTTTTTCCTTTTTTTTTTCTTTCCCTCTCTTTTCAATTTGGAAGGAAATCATATTCATTCCTAAAGAATCTCCCCCCCTCTTCCTACATACCCTTCCCCCCCTTCCCCTTTTCTTTGCCGCTGAACTAACACAAAGGAGAATGAACCGAATCCTTCTTTCCCTCTTCTTTCTATTTTTTTTTCCTCCCCTTTCCGTTTTTTTTTTTTTTTTCCCCCCCCCGGGCACGAGGATGGTTCATTCTACTTGGTGTGAGTTCGTCCCCCTCACTCCTTCTTTTTCCCTTTTTTTCCGGATTTTTTTTTTTCTTTTCCCCCTTCTTTTTTCTTTTTTTTTTTGTTTCTCCGGAATATGATTTCTCCAATTGAAAGCTGAAGAACCCCTCCCTCCCCCCCCCTTTTTTAGTCTTTTACTTTTCTTTCTTTCCCCCCCTCTTTCCCCCCTTTTTTTTTCCTTTTTCCCTTCTTACAAGAAAAATGATTGATTTGTATCTTGCTTTTTCTTCTTTTTCCCTTTTTTTGGTTTTTCCTTTTTTCTCCTTTTTTTTTCTTTTTTCCCTGCTTCGGTGCATCCTTCGCAAGAATTTCGCGTGGTTCGTCCCCCTTTTCGTTTCCCCCCCCTTCTTCCTCTTCCTTTTTTTTTTTTTTTTTCCTTTCCTCGGCAAGTAGGGCTCTCGAAAGATTAAGTCTCACTTACGGCCCTTTTCCTTTTTTTTACGGACGCCCCTCCCCTTTTTTTTCCTTGGGCCGGTTTGGCACCACGGCGTACCACCTCTTTTTTTTTTTCTTCCCTTTCTGGCCTCCTTTTCTTTTTTTTTTTTTTCCTTTTTTCCCCCCTCCCATCTGGACACTGAAGTTGTTAAGGGTACTCCCTCTCCCTTTTCAATTTCCCTTCCTCTCCCCTCCCCCTTTTTCCCACCTCAGATGTGGATTCGACTAAATCGACAGCTCCTCCTCCCCCCCTTCCTTTATATTTATCCTTCCTCCCCTCCCTCTCCCTCTTTTTTTTTTCCTTTTCCTCAACCAAAAAGTTTGGCCTTCGCGGTGGTGCGCATAGGCGGCATCCTTTTTTTCCCCTTTCATTCTCTCTCCCCCCCCTTCTCCCTTTTTCTAATTTTCTTTTTTCTTCCCCTTTTTTTCCCTTTCCTGGGTGCTGCCCGGGAAAAAAAGGTATCACATTTCATATCACGCCTTGTACTCCCTTTTTCCCCCTGAATGACCCCCCCCTCCCCTTTTCTCCCTTCCCCTGCACCAGAGGAATCACGTTACGTGCGGACATAGTCTAGAGAATTTCCTCCCCCCTTCTCCCGTTTTTTCTTTTTCTTTTTGGGAAAACATAGACCGTCTAGGACTCTTTCTTTTTTTTTTTTTTTTTTTCCAAAGTTTTTCCTTTTTTTTTCTTTTTTCCCCCAAACCTGCTGTCCCGACGATAAAAACAAAACCTTTCCTTTCTTTTTTTGGTGCTTTTCCCTCCTCCTTCCTCCCCTTTTCTTTCCCTATGCATTGAAATACAACCTCGCCCTGGGTGAAAGGAAATATGTCCCTTTTTCCTCCTTTTTTTTTTCCTCTTTTTTTTTTTTGAGAGTTCTCCCCCCCCCCCCCCCTTCCCCCCCCTCCGGAAAGCGTAACATCTTAGAGAGGGGTGGAACCCGTTTTTTTTTCCCCCCTCAACCAACTCTTTTTTTCTCCCAGATATTTTTTTTCTCTCCTCCTTTTTTCTTTTATGGAAGAGGATGAATATTGTCCTTTTATGTTTTCCGTTTCCTTTTTTTCTTCTCTTTTTTTTTTCCCCTTGGGGACAGGCGAGGCGTTTGTGTCAGGCACCCTTTCTTTCCTCCCCTTTTTTCCTCCCCGAAAAACGTTTTCTCCCCTCCCGCCCCCCTTTTCCCCCCCTTCCCCCCCCTTTCCTTTTTTTTCCCACAGGCGAGGTTTGTATTTCATTGGCAAATCGGTGACTTTCCCCCCCCTTCTCCCCCCCCCCCGCGCAAAAAAACTGACTACAGGCACAGGGGTCCCCCTGCCGGTTTTTTGTGGGTTTTCTTTTTCCCCTCCCTGCGAAAAGGGTGAGATAAAAACTCCCCCCTCCCCCTTTTTCCTTTTTTTTTTTCCCAGAGGTTTCTTTAGTACGTTTCTTTTTCCTATTTTTTTTTTTTCCCCCCTCTTTTCCTCTATTTCTCCTCGGCTCCGGGATGAATTCTGCTTATGAGTCCTTTTTATTTTTTTTTTTTTTTCAGAGTCTTTTCCTCCCCCCCCTCTCCCCCTCTTCTCCAAAGCCGAAATTTGCTGGGCGATACCCGGCTTTTTAAGACTTTGTTTCTTTCCTTTTCTTTTTTTTTCCCATTCTGGCCTTCTCCCGTCAAACTGTGCAAACGGAAAAACTTCTCCCCCCCTTCCTCTTCCCCTAAACTTCCCTTCCCTCCCCCTTTTTTTTTTTTACACCGGCGAGGAAAAAAAAATTTGGTTTTCTTGCATCTCCTTTCCTCTTCGGATTTTCCTTACCCCCCTCTCCTTTTTCCTCGATTTCGGCTAAAATTAGAAGTGTAAGGGTAGTTCTTTTTCACTCCACCTTTTCTTTTTCCCCCCTTCTTTTTTTATTCGCATAATGGACCAGTTCATGAAACCACCCTCTTTCCTATTTTTTTTTTTTTACCGGGACCCCCACTCCCCTTTTTTTTCTTTTTTTTTTTTTCTGGTTTGTGATTGAGACACCCCTGTGGCCCCCCTTTTCTTTTTTTTTGAAAGCTAAACTCTTTTTTTTCCCTTTTTTTCTTTTTTTTTTTTTTCCCCCGGGCACAAGAAAAGATTGCTGCTTTCCTTTTCGCTCCTTTCTTTTCCTTCGCTTTTCTCCCATTTCTTCCTTTTTTTTTTCTTTTTCCTCGGTGTCCCCACCATACTCCTGTGGGAAAAGAACCTCACCGCTTCCCCCCCTTCCAACGCTTCTTTTTCTTTTCTTTCTTTTCCCCCTGCGAAAGCATTCAAAGAAGATGGAGTTTAACTTTTTTTTCTTTTCCTCTTTTTTTCGTTTTTCTCTCTCATTTCCTCCCCTTTTTCTCTTTTTTTTTTTTCCGGAAGTAAGTACTTTTCAAGAACCCCCCTCCCCTTTTTTTTTCCCGTCCCCCCCCCCCCCTTTCTTTTCTTGCGTAGGGGTTCTTCAGCTCTTTCAATTTGGAGAAATTTTCCTATTTTTCCCTTCCCCTTACGTTCTTCTCCCTCCTCCTTCCCCCCCCCCCCCCTTCCCCCCTTTTTTTTCCTCGGATATAAGCGTCTTGCCGATGGAACTAAAAACACAGTCTCCTTCCCCCCTCTTTCCGGATCCCCCCCCCCTTTTCTTTTTCCTTCTTTCCTTTTTTCTTTCTTTTCTTCGCTTTTTATGATCCGGAGCACTCCCGGAGCACGAGGATTCTTTTCCTTCTTTCCTTTTTCCCCAGGAACCCTCTTTTTCCGTTTTTTTTTCCCTTCTTTTTTTTCCCTCCCTGGAGGTGGCGCGTCTCATGGAGGAAGGGGAATATGATTTTTCTTCCCCCCCCTTTTCCGAAACCTTTTCCCCCTCCCCCCCTTTTTTTTCCCCCCCCTGTGGAATAGGGGGGAACTACTTCAAGCTCCTTGGCTTCCTTTTTTTTTTTTCTGATTTTTCTTTTCTTGTCCCCCTTTTCCCCCCCCCCTCCTTCCTGTGACAATGAAAGGGTGGGTGGGCAATAAGAGGAGGACGAAATTACTCAATCTTCCTTTTCCCTCCTTCTTGGGTTCCATTTTTTTTCCTTCCCACTTTTCCTTCCTTGGTGGCCCTATATGCCGAAATTAAGGATTTTGTTACTTCTCCTTCCCCCCCCCTCCTCGTAATTTTTCCCTTTCTTTTTCTTTTTTTTCCCTTCCTCCCTCAAAATCTGGTGACGGGGGAAAGGTTTGCACCACCTCTTTTTCCTGGCTTCTTCTTCTTTTCCTTTTTCCCCTAAACACGCCATCTTGAAACTGAATTTCCTTTTCCTCCCCTTCCTCACTTTTTTACCTTTTTTTCTCCTACCCCTTACTTTCTTTTTTTCTCCCTCTTTCAGCTTCCAAAAATTAAGATGTGATGAGAATAACCACGTCCCCTCCTTTCCCCTCCCCCTTTCCCAAGCCCACTTTTCTTCTTCTCCCTTTTTTTCTCTTCACAGGATCTTCAGAAACCCAAGTTTTTCCTCTCCTTTTTTTTTTTTTCTGCTTTTTTTCCTTTTTTCCCTTTTCCCCTTCTTCTCTTTTTTTTTTTTTCCAGTTTGACGGGAGAAGCATATGTTACAGAGTGGGAGGGAAAGGGGGAACCCGTCATCCCCCCCCCCTCTTTTTTCCTCTTTTAATTTTTCATTTCCCCCCCCCTCCCCCCCCCCCCTTCTGACCAGCATAAAGAGGGGAATTAAAGTTACGTTCTTCCCTCTTTTCCTAGACTTTATCCCTCTCTTATTTTTTCTTTCCCAACGGAGTTGCCCTTTTCTCCCCTCCCTCCTCTTTTTTTTTTTTTCCCTCCCGGGAAAGGCTTTGAGTTGTAGAGAAAAATTCGCTTTCTCTTCCCCTCTTTCCGATCCCCCCCCCCCCCCTTTCTTTTCTGTCAGTTTGGCGCTTTTCGGGCAGTCCTCCTTTTCTTTTCGTTTCCCCTTTTCTCCCTTCCCCCCCCCCCACCTCGCCTGGTGGCAAGAAAATAGGTTCCTTTTTTACTTTTTTTCTCCCTTTTTTTCCCTTTTTTCTTCTTATCCCAAAACGGAACCCCCTCCCCTTCCCCACCCCCCCCCCCTTTTTTTCCTCGGTCGTACCCGGCACTGCAAAACCACGGCAGGTCATTTCTTCCTTTTTTTTTTTCCCGTTGTTTTTTGTTTTTTTCTCTCGAGGCGAAAAAAACGAGCCCTCCTGCCGGGTGTTTTTTCCCCCCCTCTGGTCGACCCTTCTTTCCACGCGAGTGAGGGGGTTCGGCACTTTCTTCTTTTCCTTAAGCCATTTCCTCTCCCCCTCCCCTCCCCGCAAAAAGGGGGCTTGCCTCGTCCACCCCTCTTCCCGCCGGACATGCCTTATTTCTTTTTTCCCCCCCCCCCCCCCCCTTTTTTTTCAAGTTTTTCTTCCCCCCTTTCCCCCCTTCCCTGAGGACGGCACGAGAAAACCCCTTTCCCTCAGGCCCATTTCCCCCTCCCCCCTTTTCTTTTTTGTCTCGTAGGAACCAGCAAGGTTGAGTGATTCCCTTCCGAATTTTTTCTCCTTTCCCCTTTTCCCAAAGGATTTAAAGGCGTAAGGAGAACCCATCCCTTCCCCTCCTTCCTCCTTCCTCCCCCCTCCCCCCCCCCCCTTTCCCCTTTTTTTCCTTGGATGAGGATTTTTGAATTCTGCATAGAAGTCACTCTTCTGATTGCCTTTTTTCCTTTTTTTTTTTTCCTTCCTCAGCCGAAATTGCTTGGGCGCTACCAGGCGTTTTTTCCTCCCTTTTTTCAGTTCTGTTGTCCCTTCTTTCTTTTCGGTCAAATTGTGCAAAGATAAAAAATATACCGGATTCCCCATTGCGTGTCTTCGTTTGCCTTTTCCTTTTTCTTTTTTCTCCCCAGACTTTTTTTCCTTTCCTTTCTCCTCCTTTCTGCAGCACCAACAGCAGAGGAAAAAATGTGGTTCTTGTACATGATCCGTGTTCTTTTTTCCTAAGTCGGTAGCTCTTTTTTTTCTTTTTCTCTCTCTCTTTAGTGGAGAAAGAGGAGGAGGAGGGATTCGCCCTCTTCTTTTTTTTTTTTTTTTTTTAGCTTTTTTTTTTATGGGGGAGGAGGGCTTTTTTCCAGTCTCTGGTGGAATCTTTTTCCCTTCCCATTCTCCTCCCCCGTCATTGGCAACCCCCAACTCCCTTTTCCTCTTTTTAACATCCCCTTTTTTTCTCCCCCCCCCAATTGCGAGGGACCCCAACTTATCCGCTCTCTAATTTCCCCTCCCCCGAATCCTTTTCCCCCCCCTTAACCCTCCTCCGTTATCGTTCTCCACTTCCCTCTGGCTACACGGCGTACCTCCCAGACCCCTCCCTGCTCCCTTTCTCCTTTCGTCGGTGAAGGGATTAGCATCTCACGCCAGCCACTTTCAATTCACACCCCCGCCTTTCCCCACCCCGCCCTTTTCCTTCCCCTCCCCTCTTATCCCTCCTCCCAACCCCTCCTCTCCCCAGCTCCGGCCCTTCCCCAACCTAATATTAAGCCCTTCTTCTTTTCCCCAAACTTTTTTTTTCTCTTTTCTTTTTTTTTCCCCCTTCCCCGATTTTGATTGGATTATTAGAAGAAGGAGATGTGGTCCCTCCCCCCTTTTTTTTTTACTTCTTTTCGTCCCCCCCCTTTTTTCTCCCCCCCCCCCCCCCCCCCCCGCCTGAAAAAAAGATGCATAGAGGGCCACATTCACCTTCCCCTTTTTTCCCTTCTCCCACCCTTCTTCCTTTTTTTCCTCTGGATTTTGAAACCGAAGCATTCACAGCAATCCCCTTTTTTTTAAGATCTTCCCCCCCCCCTCCCTTTTTTTTTCCAGATGCTTGCGTTTTCTCAGAGCATACAGCAGATTAGTCTTTCCCCCCCTCCTCCTTCCCCTTTTTTTTTCCTTTCCTTTTTCCCCCCCCTTTTCTACCTCCTCTTCCCCCCTTTTTTCCGTTTAATGCCCCACCGCCTTTTTCTTTCTGGGCGTACTTTTTTCCTTTCCCTTCCTTTTCCCCTTTCCTCCCCCGCCTTTTCTTCTTTTTTTCCTTTTCCCCCCATCCCCTTTTTCCTGACCCACGGAATCGTTTTCCTTGTTAACACCCCTTTTTTCCCCCTTCCTTTTTTTCCCCAAGTTTCTCCTCCCCCCCTATTTTTAAGTGCTACGGATCAGAAAAAATCTTCTATCTTTTACTCCTCCCTCTTTTTTCTTTCGTCTCCCCCCTCTTTTTTGTTTTTCCCCTTTTTCCCCTTTTGTGAGTTCAGACGGAAAGAAAAGCTTAAATCGTTCTTCCCCCTTTTTTCCCCCCTTCCCCCCACTTTGCCTCCCCTTCTTTCTCCCCTCCTCCCCCCAATGAAAAGAGATGGGAAGAAACCCCTCCTCCCTCCCCCTCTCCCCTTCTTTTCCTCCCCTTCTTCCCCCCCCCCCCCTCTTCCCCTTTTACTGCATTACCAAGGAAAAAAAACTGGATGATTTGTTATCTTCTTTCCTTTTTTCCCCCCCCTTCTGGATTCTTTCCTCTTTCCTCTTTTCCCCTTTCTTCCCCCCTCTTGCTGTGAATGCTTAGGTGTAATAATTAGCACTCATTTTATCTTTTCTGTTTTCTTTTTTTCTTTTCCCTCCTCTTTTCTTTACATGGTGGCCAAGATATTGAAGACTTTTTTCATTTTCCTTGCTTCCCTCTTTCTTTTCTTCCCCCCCCCTTTTTTTCCCCCCCCCCTTTCTGCGAAGAAAAGCAGAAAAATATGGTGCCGGGGCCCGGTTTCCCCCCCCTTCCTTTTCTCTGAGTTTCCTTTTCTCCTTTTTTTTTTTTCAAACAGAAACAATCATTGACAAATGAATTTTTCCTTTCCCTTGTTCCCTTGTTCTTTCTTCTCTCCCCCCCCCCCCCACCCCTTTTCTCCCTATGTGGATTCGACTCAAATCAGAAAGATAACGACCTGACACCTTCCTTCCTTTTTTTCTCCTTTGTTTTTTTTTTTCCTTTTCAACTTCTTGCCATTTTCTTTCCCTTATAAGGCTCTTTTTCCTCCCCCCCCCCCCTTTTTTTTCTCCGGAGGTTCCCTTTTCCCCCCTTTTTTTTCCTTCCTTTTTTTCCCACTAGCGCAATGGAATCGGTAGAGGGTTCGGTTGCACATTTTTTTTTTTTCCCCCCCTTTCTCCCTTTTTTTTCCTTCCCCCCAACGCCCCCCCCCCCCCCCCCCCCCCCCCCCCCTTTTCCTCTTTTCCGGCAGGAAAATTCGGCTTACAAGAATCCCCCCTTCCCCTTTTTTTTTTTTCTTTCTTTTTTCACCCCCTCCTCCCTCTTCCTTCCCCTCCTTTTTTGGCAGAATTCATCAAAGGAGCAGACGTCCTCCCCTCTCCCTCACGTTCCCCCCCTCTCCCGTATAGAATAGGGAATGGCGGGTATAAGTCCTCCCTTTCCCTCCCTCTTTTAGCCCCCTTTTTTCCCCCTTCCCCCCCCCAACCTGGAGTGGGACTGGCCGGATTTTTTCTTTTTTTTTTCTTTTTTTTCTCCCCCCCTCCCAGTGTTTTCCCCCCCTTTTTTTCTCTTTTCTTTTTTTCCCCATCAATAGGGCAATGTCGCCTTCTAAGTTTGGAATTTGCTCTTCCTCCCCCCCCCCCTTTTCCCCTTTTTTAACCCCCTTTCCCTCCTCCCCCCCCCCCTCCTTTTTCCCTCCCTTTCCCCCCCCTCCCCTTCGAGAGGGTCGTAAACACGTCAATTGCCCCCCCCCCCCCGCTTTCTCCTTTTCCTTCTTTCTTTTTCTTTGGTGAGAGAGAGGCATCTTTTTCCCTCCGGGTTTTTTTTTTTTTTTTTTTCCTTTCCCCCCCTTCTCCAAGGATGGGGAAAGAGACGTTCTTCTTTTTTTCTGCCCCCCTTTCCTTTCTCTCTCTCCCCCCCCCTCCCCCCTCCCCCCACCGGTGATCCGCGAAAAAATTCCAACACGTAGACCTTCGCCTTTTTTTTTTCTCTTTTTTCCTTCCCTCCCCTCTTTTCCTTTTTTCGTGGTCGCGAGGAAGGGGCACCCGAAACCACCCCCCCTTCCTGACCCTTTTTCCCCCTTTTCCCCTCTTCCATCAGGTCCCTCCCTTCTCCCAGAGCTTTTTTTTTTCTCCCCCTTCTTCTTTCTCCCCCGCCAGTCCCGATTCTAGAAAGGGCCTTCTTTTTTTCCTCCCCCCTTTTTTTTTTTCTGTTTTTCCCCCCTCCTTCCTCCCCTTTTTTTCTTGGAAATCTGCTTTGAGAGCATATGGCCCGCACGTCCCTTTTTGCCCCCCCTTTTTCTTCCGCCTTCCTTTTTTCTCTTTTTTCCCCCCCCCTTTTCTCCCCAGCGGGTGATTAGATAGAAGGGTTTCTTCTCCTTTTGAACCCTCTCCCTTCTCTTTCCCCTCTCCCCTTCTCTTTCCTGATCCATTGAGGCTAGTTTTTGAAATGGGGCAGGTCCCCTTTTCTTCCCTTTTGGTTTTCCCCTCTTCCCTTCCTCCCCCCCACCGGAGAGGGAAAAAATGAGTTCTGGGAAGAAGGCCGTGCTCTCTTTCCTCTCCCCTTTTTTTTTTCTTTTTTTTATTTTTCCCCTTTCTTTTCCCCCCCCCTCTTGGCAGGAGGAGGGAAAGGAGGAAGGGGTTTTTTTTTTATCTTGTCTTGACTCTTTTAAAGTTTTTCTCCCTTTCCCCCCCCTCCCCCCCCCTTCCTTTTCTCCTTTCCCCCCCCAAGCGTTCGAGGGAGAAATTTTTCCGTCCTTCCCTTTTTTTTTCCCTTTTCCCCCCCCGATGGCGGTTTCGTGTTGAATTGGCAGCCCCCCTCCCCCCCCCCCCTTTTCTTTATTCTTTTCTCCCTTTTTCCTCTTTTGGTGCAAAAAACCTTGGTCCCCCCCTTCCTTAGCTCGAAGGGACTGTTGTAAATAAATTCTACTCTTCTCCTTCCTTCTTCCTTCTTTTTCCCCCTTTCCTAGCTTCTTATTCTTTCCCCCCCCTCTTGAAAACGTCGGCAAAGAGAGGGCCCCCCCCCTCCCCCCCTCTTCCTTTCCCCCCCCTTTTTCTCCCTAATGGGATGAACCACCGAAGCATTACCTCCCTTTTTCTTCCCTGTCTCCTTTCTTTCCTTCTCCCCTCCCCCCCTAGTTGCTGGTTTTAAAGGCAGGGTCCCGTCTCTTCCTCCTTTTCTCTTTTTCCCTTCCTTTTTCCTCTCCTTTTTTCTTTCAGCTCTTTCAAATTTGGAGAAGGGAAAGAAATCCCCTCCCTCCTTTCTTTTTCTTCTCGTCTTTCTCCCTTTCTTTTCTCCCTCAAGAAAGAAATAATCCTTGACCCCCCCTTCCTTTTTTTTTTTTCCTCCCCCGCAGGTCCCCCTTTTCCCCCCCCTTTTCCTTTCTTTGCTCGGAGTTGATCAGGATCATAAAATTCTCTCTCTTTTCCTTTCCCCTTCCCCTTCCCCCCCCCCCCCCCCCTTTTCTTTCCCTTTTTTCTTCCCTTTCTCCCCTTTCTTTCCTTTTTCCCTTTTTTTTTTTTTCGGTTCAGGCGCAAAGAACGATTATAGTAGTTCACTGGTTCCCCCTTCCCCTTCTTTTTTTTTTTTTTTTGGGGACTCCCTTCTTTTTCTTTTTCCTCTTATTTTCTCCCAAATTGAAAGAGCTGGAAGAAACCCCCTACTCCCCCCCTCTTTTTCCAACCTTCTTTTCCTTCCTTTCTCTTTTTTCTCAGACGGGGAACTGCTTACCAGAAACACTTCTTCTTTTCCCTCCCTTTTTAAGAATTTTCCCCTTCCTCTTTTTTCCCCTCCTCCTTCCCACAAAGGCTTGCGGTGAATTGCTTTCGGTGTCATCCCCTCCTCTTTTTTTTTTATCCTTTTGCCCTTTCTTTTCCTGTGGCCATATATTGCCAGGACGTTCAAGGATTGTTTCCTTCCTCCCCTTTTCCCCCCTTCCCCTGGAGTCCTTTCCTTCTTTTTTCTTCCCTCTCCTCCGCAGCAAATCTGGTGCCCCTTTTTTTTTTTTTGTTTCCCGCTCTCTCCCCCCCCCCTGTCCCGCGAATTGACTATGAGCGGACGGTGGGCGGGGGTCTTCCCCCCCTTTTTTTCTTAATTCGGTACTCCCTCGGGCCTCCTTTTCCCCCTCCTTCAATTTACCCCTTTTTTTTCTTTCCCCCACCTTAAGGAGTGGATTCGACTCCAATCTCCTCTTTCCTTTACCCCCCTTTTTTTCTAAAGCCTTCTTCCCTCCCCCCTTCCTCCTCCCCCTTGAGAGATTCTCCCTTTTTTTCCCTCCTTTTTTTTCCCCCTTTGCCCCCCCTTCTTTTCAGTCCGTTTCCTGGCATGCATTCAAAACCTAGCGCACTTTCCCTTCCCCTTTCTTTTTTCCTTCATTTTTTTTTTTTTTCCATCTCCCCGTTCTTTTTTTCCCCCCCTTTTTTCCTCACGAGGGGACGACGGGTAGCGCAGGCAATTTCGCTTCAGAATTCCCCCCCCCTATTTTTCCCTTTCCCACCTCCCCCTCTTTTCCCCCTTTTTTTCCTCTTTCTCTAGAGAAGTCATCCAGGAGACGACGGTTCTCCCTCCCCTTTCTGGCTTCTTTTTCCCCTCCTTGGCCCCCCCTAGACGTATAGAATCGGGGACTGTCTTTTTTCTCCCCCTTTCTTTTTTTTCTTTTCAAACTTTTTTTTTTTTTCCCCCTTTTCTTTTCGATGTCCGCCAATCACCAAAAACTTCCTTTTCTCCCCTTTTGCGTTCCCCTTTTTTTCTTTTTTTTTCCCCCTTCCCTCGAGGACAACGAAAAAGGCGACCTTTTTCTTTCCTCCTTTTTTGGCCCCTCCCTCTTTCCTTCTCCCCCCCCCCCCCTTTTTTCTTTTTCGAGGCTTCCACAAACGAACCTTCACCGTAAAATCCCCCTTCCCCTTTTCCCCTCCTTCCCCCCGCTTCGTCCTTCTCTTCCCCCCCAACCCTTTGCAGGAGGGATAGGTGAATAAGATGAATCTTCTCTCTTTTCTCCTTCCCCTTTTTTTTTTTTCTTGTCTCTTCCCTCTTCTCTCCAACCGAGCACAAATATGAAGGGTTTGCTTTCCCCTTTTTCCCTCCTCGGAATTTTTCTTTTACGTCGGGGTGTTTTTAGGAAACTGGAGTTCTGACGGTTTTTCCCCCCCTTTTTTTTTCCCCCTTTTTTTTTTTTTTCCAAGTTTTCTATTTTTTCTTTTTTCTAAGAAGGGGACGACACCCCTTTCCCTCCCCTTTTTTTTTGGATTCCCCTTCTCTCCCTCAGTCGCTTTCCCTTTTTTCCTTTTTTGTTTTCCCCCTTCCCCGGAAAAAAAGGCGCCCCCTCCCCCTTTTCCACTCCTTTATGGGTTGTGTTTTTTCTCTTTTCTATCTTCCCTTTTTTGGTTTCTTTTTTCTACGAAGTGGGGGGGGTAGGCTACCCCCCCCTTTCTTTTTCTTTTCTACTTTTTTCTCTATCTTTTAAAGGGTTTCCTGAAGGGGGAAGGCAAGGGACCCCCCTTTCTAGGCTTTTTTTTTTTTGCTGGAATTTCTGCTAGAGATATGGCCCGCCCCCCCCCTCTCCCTTTTTCTTTTTTTTTTTTTCCCTTTTTTCCCTTCCTCCCTCCAATTGCTGCGGCTACGGGGCCGTTTTTTTTTTCCCTTCCGGTTTTTTTTTTTTCTTTTTCTTCTTTTTTTTTCCCTCCCCTGGAAAAAAAAAAACATATGGCCGTCTCCCGTCAAAAACTTTCTTCCCTTTTCCCCCCTCAATTCTTTCCCTTTTTTTCCCGGGGAAACGGAAGGGGGAAGACGGAACGCCCCTTTCCCTTTTTTTTTTTCCTTCTTTCCCCCCAACGTCTCTTTTCTCCCTATTTTTCTTGAAGAGCCGGGAGCCTTCCTCCCCTTTTCTCCTTTGTATTTTTTTTCTTTTCTTCTTTCCCTTTTTTTCCCTCCCCTGCGGAGGAGGGATTCGGATAACTTAGCGTCTTTTTTCCCCTTCTCTTTTCTTTTTAGAATTTTTTCTATCCACATCTGAAGGTTGGGAATTCTTCCTAAAACACTTTCTTGATCTCCTTCTTCCCCCCCCCCCTTTTTTTCTCTTTAAAGAGCTCCCCTTCCCCTTTTTTTTCACCTTTTTCCCTGGGTTTTTTTTTTTTTTTGCCTTGGAAGCCACAAAGAAAAACCGTCCGCCTTTTCCCCTTCTTTTTTTTTCTCCTCCCCCACCTTTTTTTCTTTTTCTTTTTTTTTTTTTTTTGGGGGGGGAAAACCGGGGCCCCCTTTCCCTCTCTTTTTCTTCCTTCCTTTTGGTTTTCCTTTTCTATCCATAACTTGCAGAGGAAGGAAGTACCTTTCCCCCTTTTCCCCCCCCTTTTTTTTGTCCCTTCTTATCCCTTTTTAAGAGGGCAAAAATTAATAATGTGGAAAGCACCTCACCTTTTCCCCCCCCCCCCCCTTTTTTTCCGCTTCTTTTCCTATTCCTTTTTTCCCACCGAAGGGGCATTCAAAGGAAGGAATGAGTAAATTCGTCGCCGTCCTTTTCCCCCCCTCCTTTTCCTTTTTTTTTTCTGGTTTTTTTCTTTTCCCCACTCACATCAGGTTTTATGTAAGGCAGTCCCGTTTTTTTCCTTTTTTCTTTTTTTCTTTTTCCCCCCCCCTTTTTCCCCTCCCTTGTCGTGTCCGGGGGCGGTCGGGAGTATTCTGTTTCTTTCCCCCTTCCCCCTCCAGTCCCCTTTTTTTCTTTCGTCGCCTTCACGGGCAGAGCAGAAAGCGCCCCCCTCCTTCCTTTTCTTTCTCCTCCTTTTTCGATTTTTTT
>Ga0179593_1612796_pt1 | contig 15043 bp, 20 predicted proteins | sample CZODoug2_1_08_16_FD_185931 | JGI IMG/M metagenome (GOLD analysis project Ga0179593, IMG submission 185931) | Vadose zone soil fungal communities from Angelo Coast Range Reserve, California, USA - CZODoug2_1_08_16fungal (PacBio error correction) | ecosystem: Environmental > Terrestrial > Soil >... | reverse complement strand
GGGTCTAACTCTTCTCCGTCGATTTTTTTTTTTTTCTTTTTTTTTCCTTTCTTCTCCTCCCTTCCTTTTACGACGAGGAATAAGTTAAAGTGGTGGCAGCATGCTGCGGCGACGCCTACATTATCTGCGTCTCTCCCCCCTCCTTCCGTGAGTCTCCCCTCCCCCTTTATTTTTTCCTCTCCTTCTGCGCGGAAGGTTAATGGTGATGGGACATACTGATGGGGGGCGGGGGCACCTGTGCCTCCTTCCCCCTTCCTCCTGTGGATTTTCTCTCTCCTTTCCCCCTCTTTCTCCCCCTTATCCAGCAGGGAGGGACCGTTTCGCGTCGGCGCCGGATCCGTCTAGTCCCTTTTTAGATCACCCCCCCCCCCCCCTTTTTTTCTCCCCCTTTCCCTCTTCCGATAGGAATAAAGGAAGTAGATCGTTTTGGAAGTCTTTCCCCCTCCCCTTCCCTTCATGATAAAGGAAGATAAAGTGAGGCCGGTCTAACCTCCTTTCCTTCCTTTTCCTCTTCTTGGTACGAGCGAGCCACCATCAAGGATGAAGGGCAGTACAGTTTCATCTCTTTCTCTCCCTTTGTTGGCCTTTTTTCTTTTTTTTTTCCCCCCCCCTTCTTTTCTCAGAGAAAACAGGCGCCGAGCGCTCCCTTTCAACGTAAATTCTTTTCCTTCCTTCTCCCTTGTGCGCATATGGAAGAGGGTTTGTTCGTACCATTTCTTCAGCTTTTTTTTTCCCCCCCTCTCCCCCCCGCTTGAAGATGGAAGAAGGGGACAGTGAGGGCTGCGCTCCTCTCACCCCTCCCTGCCCTCCCCCTTTCTCTCCTCCCTCCTCATGTTATAAATGAAGATCATGTGCGGGTAGAGAGCGTAGCCTCTGTAATCCATCTCTCTTTTTTCTCGAAGTCCCTCCCCTTTTTTCCTTCCCCCTTTTCCCTTCTGATATGTTGAGTGTTAGTAGAATTAAAGAAGACAGAAGGGAAGACAAGGATGACTAAACTCTCTTCCTTTTTCTCTCGTTTTTTTTGGGGGGGGGGGTTTTTTTTTCTCCTTTCTTTTCCCGAGCGTGAGGGGGCCATGGTTTCTCCTCTTAGGCCCTTGACCGCACCGGAGGGTGCTGCTTTCTTTCTCTTGATCCCCCCCTTTTCTTTTTTTTTCCCCCCTCCCTTCCTTACATTTTCCATGGAGGCCGGACGGGTGCGTGAGGCGATCGTCGGAGGTGACCTGATCCTTCCCCAAGCTTTTTTTCTTTTTCTCTTCTCCTCTTCCATGGGAACGACTGGAACGAGAGGCGAAGTCATCTTGGCTTGGTGCCTTTCTCAATTCCCTTTTCCCTAGACCTTCCCTTCTTTTTTTTCCCCCTTTTTTTCCCCAGAAAGAGAGCCAGATACGAGGGTGAAAAGGAGGGGCTACCAGCTCCCCTCTCCCCGACTTCTCCTCCCTTTCCTTTCTTTCTTCCCTCGAGGCGAGAACACACGGCGATGAAACGTCGAGATCGGCCTATCTATCTGCTTTTCCCCCCCCGAACTTCTTCCTTTTTCCCCCCCTCTTTCCTTTGAACGAGGCTGGAGCATTAACAGAAAGTGAGAGCAGCCAGGTACCCTTTTTTTCGTCCTCCCCCCCTCTTCTTCTCCCCCCTTTTCCGGTTTCCAGTAAAATATGGAAAGCACTCGAGCCTTTTCCTCCCGAGTCTCCTCCCCTTCCTCTCTCCCCCCCCCTCTCCCCCCTTTCCCTCCCTGCGTTGAAAAGGGTTGTAGTGCGAGGGTGGACACCTCCTCCCCCCCCCTTCAGAGTTTCCTCCTCCTTCCCCCTTTTTTTTTTCCTCCCCAGGATGGCGGCTTTAATCAGAGGGAGAGTGATCTGGTTGCACTTTTTCCGTCCCCCCCCTTCCTCCATCTTCCCCCTCTCCTCCAGCAGCGACATGAAAGGCGTGGTCTTAAAATACGCGCTACGATTCCCTTGAGTTTCCCCTTTTTCCCTTCCCCTCCTTTTCCCCGTCCACGCGAACTGCAGCTGTAGGCGGCCGCGCCTTTCGGGGATTTCCCTTCCCTTTTTCCAAAGAGCTTTGCGTCCTTCCCCTTTTTTTTCCCCTCTTTCTGCCCACCAAGAGATGTAGTGATGATCACTGTCACCGTCACTCTTTTTCGCAACCTCCTTTTTTTCCCTTCTTGAGTTCAGGTTGTACCGATTCAAAGATCTCTCCTCTTCTTCCTTAGTATATTTTCTCCCCCCCTGTTCCCCACGAAGGAAGTAAATTAATGGGTTAGACCAAACTACCTTTTTCTTTCTTAATTTTTTCCTTCTTCCTTTTTTCCATCACAGAGGTAATAGGAGAATGAGATAGCACAGTGCTGCACCGGACCCTTTCTCCCTCTTCCTACGGAGATATGACGTAGCGGACCGAATAAAGCTTGCATTTCGCCTCTTGGTTCCCTCCCTTCTTTTTTCCCACCCTCCCCCGGTGCAGAGGGATCCGGTTTATCCTCTTTTCTTCGATATTCCCCCTCTCCTTCTACCAATGATGAGGGAGGAGAGGGTGTGAGACGGGTCCACATCTCTTTTTTCCACTTCCCCCCTTTTCCCTCTGGTCGCGCTGATGTTTCAGCACCCTCTCTTTCTCTTCTCTTTCCCCCTTCTTCCTCCCTTTTTTTTTCCACTCGCGAACCTGGGGATAGGGTACGGCGATAGACATCTCATCTTCCTTTTTGGTGTCTTCCCCCTTTTTCCCCCCCCTTCCTCTTTTAACCTTTTTTTTTTCCCCCTCTGCCACTCTGACCGGCAGGCAAAGGGCAGGATGTGGCTGACGACTAACGCTCGTTCGTTATTTTTTCTCTTTGGCTCCTTTTTTTTCCCTTCCTCTCCCCCTCCTTTTTTCCCAGCCAGTGGACATGGGGCAACTACAGGCGGGATCCTGACCATGCTCTGCATTTTCCTTCCTTTCTCCTCGAAGTCCTCCCTTTTTTTTTTTCCCTTTTCCCCCTTTTCAAGAGAGTGATGGTCGGCATAGCGATGCTGATCGCCCTCTTCCCGATTTTTTTCCCCCCCCCCTTCTTTTTCTCCCTTCCCATGATAGAAAATGAAGTGGAGTTCGGGCCTGCCGCTCGGGATCTACCCCTTTTTCTGCTTGAGAAGGTTTTTCCCCTTTCCCTTCCCTTTCCCTTTTCCCGGCCGCTCGGCGCCCGTATGCGTCACCCACGGCCGCTTTTGGTTGTTCATGGCTGCTTATTCTCCTCAATCTCCCTCCTTCCCTTTTCCTTTCCCCCCCTTCCTCGGCGGCGTGTGGTAATCACGATAAAGGATAATATCTTAGTGAGGTTCTTCCAGGGCCGCATCGTTTTTTTCGTAGAAAACCTCCCCCCTCTCCTCTCCCTTTCATTTCCCTCTTCCCCCTGCAAATCCAGGACGGCGAGTTCGTAATCCTGGTAGGACAGTCTGGCTGTCGGGAAGTCGAGCCCCTTCCCCCCGTCCTTTTTTTTTCCCGATGTCCTCCTTTTTTTCCCCCCCAAGACAACCAAGGACCAGCCGATCATCGCGATTGTCTTTTCCCTCCCTGAGCGTTTTCTCCCCCTTTCCTTCCTCTCCCCTTTGACGAAGGACGTCATCAACAAGAAGTCGAATGCTCTCCGTGGAAACTCCCACTTCCCCCCTTTCCCCTTCCCTTCCCCTCCCTTGCAGAGGGTGGAGATGGGAAGACGACGATTCGACTTCCTTTCATCTTCCCTCTCTTCCCCCTCTCCTCCCCCAAGGTATACAGGATACCAGAGGGAGGATAGGATAGGCACGACCACCGCTTTTTCTTCTCTTTTCTCGGCGAAGGTGGAGGTAATGAGAAGCGGGTGTGCCAGCAGTTTTCCCTTCACAAACTTCTTTTCTTTTTTCCCCCCTTTTTCTTTTTCTTTGTGGACGCACGATGCGGAAAGTAGGAGACTTCCCCTCACCGGAGGGTGCCTCCTTCCTTCCTTCGGGCTCTTTTTCTTCTTCCTTTCTTTTTTTCCTTTCTCTTGGTATTTCAGTTTAAAGACAGAGATAGACCGTCCTTGAGTCGCTCTTTTTTTTCTCGACATTTTTTTTTTTTTTCTTTTTTTTTTCCCTTTTCCCCCCTCGGATACCGGCGCCGACGCGGAAAAGGTAAAAGACCGGCTGGATGCCGGACCCATGTTCGTTTTTTCCGCTCTCCCTTCCCTCCTCCCTTCCTTCCCTTTCCCCCTTCCTTTGCCACCCGTCCCCCAGACAGGAGGGAACGATAACCTCTGGACCTTGCGCTCCTTGGAAGGCTCCCCTTTTTTTTTCTTTCTTTCCCTCGCATCGGTGAGCGCGCAGATAATGGGTTTCCGGGGGCTTCCCTTCCTTTCCCTCCTTCGTTTTTTTTCCTTTTCCTTCCCCCCGGTGTCCTGCATCAGCGGTACCCAAGGACTAGACGCATCGACGAGATAGGCGTAAGACCCCCCCAAAACTTTTCCCCTTTTCCTTGTTTGTTTTTCTCTCTCTTTCCTCCTTTTTTTTTTTTCTTCTTCTCGAGGCATGGGGGTACGCGGATGCGGACACGGTAAGCTTCATGACGGCGGAGACGCCCTTCTTGATCCCTCTCTCCCCCTTTCCTCTTCTTCTTTTTTTTTTCCCCCTCCTAGAGGAAGGATGTAAGGGAAATAAGAGTGGAGCGACGAGATCGTCTCTTTTGGAACCTTTTTTCTTTTTTTATTTTTTCTTTTTTATGCCGGTGACGGGTCGAATACCTTTTTTTTTTTTTTTTCTCAGAGTCTTTCCCCCCTCCTTTTTTTCCTTTTCCCTGTCGGCGCGGTATCCGTCGAGACGGAGTGGCCGCGCAAGCTCGTGCGCTCTTTTTTACTCTCTGCTTTTTCCCCCTTTTTCTTTCTTCCGGTCTTGAACGTGATACCCCTAGAGCGGTTCTCGGCGGGACGAGCGCGGCGCCACCTCCCTTTTTTCCGGACTCCCCCCCCCTCCCCTCCCCCCTTCTTTTCCTTCCTCTATTGTGTCAGCAGAGAGCAAAAACTAAAGGATGAAGGGAAGGAAGTCATCGCGGGGCGCGTCCTCTTTTCCCCTTCTGCTGGTGTCCCCTCCCCTTCCTTTTTTTTTTTCTCCCCTGACAGAAAAAAGGTAGAAGAGCGTCAGCGCCTCTCTTCGAAGATCTCCTTTTCTGGTTTTTTCTTGGCGTCCCCTTTTTCCCTTCTTTCCCCTTTTTCTTCTCTTCCCCCCCATCGCCACCCGCTGGCAGCTGGCCGACGGAAGGTTGGCGGGCTTGCGTTTTCCCTTTTTTTTTATCCTCCCTCCTCCTCTTTTTCTTCCCTCCCTGGCGAGCTTGAGCGCGAAGCCCATTGTCTTCCCTGACGACTCAGGTGCGGGTAGAGCGCGTGCTCTGTCAGTCCCCTTTCTTCCCTTGGGTTTTTTTTCTCCTCCCCCCCGATAAGCAGCTAGCCCGAAGTGATGTAATCAAGGCCGGCTTCATTTTTTTCTTTTTTTCCTACCAGGATGCTCCCCCTCCTCCTTCTTTTTTTTCCTCTTATTTCCTCCTTTTTGATGTGATCGAGCGTGATGGGGGCATTGAGTTAGCCTCTTAGCCCTTGACCCCCCCACACCGTCTTTCTTTTCCTCTCGATGATCTTCTTTTTTCTTCCCCCCTTCCTTTTTTTTTTTCCCACCGAAGCCGCAGATGAAGTAATTACATGTAGGCCGGCGCGGTGCGTTCTTTCCTTCGCAGACTCTTTCCCCTCCCTTCTCTTCCTTCCTGGGGCGGCGAGCGGCGAGATGACAATGTGAAGCCTGGACACTTCTCCCAGGGTCTTCCCTCCTTCCTCCCTCCCTCCCCCCCTTTTCTTTTTTTTCCTTCTTTTCTTTTTCCAGGGCCGAACCAGGTGTTGAAAAGCCCGAGCGCCCGTCTACTTTTTTCCTGCGATTCTTCCCCTTCCCCCCCCCTCCCTCCCCCTCCCCCGGACTCGTGCCAGGGAATGAAAGGAGGGCGATGGCGTAGGCCTCCATCGATTCCCCTCTTTCCTTCTTCTTTCGAGTTCCTCCCTCCCTTTTTCTCCCCTGTTGTAGTTGAAACAGGTCCAAGGCGGGCCATCCCTCTCTTCGATCTCCCCTCCTTTTCCCTTTTCTTCCGACGACGTCGTCGTCGCCCAGCCGGACCGTTGCTGCCGGTCATATTTTCCGATTCCCTCCCTTTCTTTTTTTTTTTTTTCCCCCCCCCCCCCCCGATGATCGCCACGCAGATGAAGTGAGGATGGCGACGCCGACCCGATCCCGGTTTCAGCGCGTTCCCCTTCTTTTTCTTTGTTCCCGCTGAGTCCAAGATGAAGATGTTGTCGAAGATCCGGAACGAGCGAGTTTTTTTTAGCTCTCCTCTTTTTTTCTCTTCTTCTCCTGGTGAACGCATGAAAAGAGGTGGAAAAGTAAACCCGCGCGCCCGCATCCCCTTCGCCCTCCTCCCCCTCCCCTTTTCTCCCCTTCTTTTTCTTCCAGATCTCCGAGAAGAGGATAAACGAGATAGATGCAAGGGCTGGTGAGCGTCTTTTTTTTTTTTTTCCCTCCCCCCCCCTGGCGGTACCTCTTCTTCCTTTTCTTCTTTTTCCTATCCCGTAGGGGATGAGAGAAGGAACGTGCGGATGCTGCCCCCCCCCCCTTTTTTCCGTCCCCCTTCTTCTTTCTCTGGCAGCATGCCGAGGAAAAGAGTGATGCACAAGAGAAGCCGTGATGATCACCGTCACCTACCAGATTTTTCCCCCCTCCCCCTCCTTTCTTTTCATGGGGGGGTAGAAGGTTGATACCGATCCACCTGTTGTTTTTTCTCTCTTCCTCTTCCCAACTGGAACTCCCGCAGGAAGCAATTTCCTCGGGTTCGCCTTTACCCTTCTTCCTTTCTTCTTCTTTTTTTCTTCACGTCTTCTCGGTGGGCATCACGCTGGACCTGGCCTTTTCGCCCTTTTCTCTTTCTTTCCCTCCCCTACGGGATCGTGACCGTCGCGGCCCCGCTACCCGCGGCATTTATTTTTCTTTCTTTTTCCCGTTCTTTTCTTTCCATCTTCCTTTTTATCGCGGTTGATCATCGTCGCGGGATCTGGAAGTACCACCGCCTTTCATGGCTTTTTTTGCCACGCTTCTTTTTTTTTTTCTCCTTTTTCCGCGTTCACCAGGATCCCGCTCCCCTGTCCAAGCGGCATCCTGGTCCTTTTTTCCGGATTTGCCCCCTTTTTCTCCCTTTTTTTTCTTTTCTTTTGTCACCCTGGCTACGACAACCTGTTCAACGCGGGAAATGGGGATCGGGTCGGCTTTCGCTCATCGCTTTTTTTTCCTCTTTTTCCTTTGTGAGGAAAGAGGTGAAGCGCCCCTATCCCGTCCCTTCCCCCCCTCTTTTCCTTCCCCTCTCCCCCTTGGTGGCTCATCCCGGTAGCTGGGATGATATAAATGTCGTTGAAGGCCGCCTCTTTTTCCCAGTGCCCTTTTTTTCCCCTTCCTTTTCCTCCCCCCTGAACGTGCTGAAAATCGATCGGAAAGGCAACTGATATCGACGTTCATTTCCTTTTTTTTTTTTTCCGCCTCTCCCCCTTTTCCCTCCCCCCGAGATGTGGTCGGCCCTCGCGCTGCTGATCGCGATGTTGCCGCTGGCTCGCGTGGTCCCCTTTTTTTCGATCCTTTTTTTCCCCCCCCCCTTCTTTTGGACGTTCGGAAATGAAGACGGATCTACACCCGTTCGGGTCCCCTTTTCTTAGAAGGTCCCCCCTTCTCTTCTTCTATTTTTTCCTTCGCTCCGCTCGCAGCCAACGTTATGGAAAAAAAGGCCATCTGGTGTTCCTGGCCTGCTGGACACTCCCCCTTTCTCTTTCCACGCATTTTCCTCCCTTCCTTCTTTTTTTTTTTCCCCTTCTTCCCTCTTAGGCGGTGGTAATCACGATCCCGATAATTCATCTTCGTGTTTTCCCTCCCCCTTCTCCCCTCTTTTTGCTCCCTTTCCTCCTCCTTTTCTTCCACCAATGGCCCCATCACGATCGACAAATCACCAAGCGGTCCCTTCTTTTCTTCTTTTCCAGGAAGTTTCTTCTTTTTTTTCTTCCTTTCCTCCTCTCCCTAACATGAAGCCGGGAATTGAGGACATCAATCGGGCGAGCTGCTTCTTTTTTTTTTTTCCCACAACTCCCCCTTCCTCCCCCCCCCCCCCTTTTTTTCCCTGAGCGTCCAGGGAGAAAAACATGGGATCGACGCCAAAGATAGCCAAGGTGCGAAGGACGTCATCCACCCTTTTTTTTCCTTGCGGAGAATGTCCCCCCCTTTACCCCTCCCTTTTTTCCAGCGGCGGCGGGTGGAGATGGGACGCGGCGATCCTTTTCCTTAAGCTCTCCCCCCCCCCCTTTCTCCTCCCCTCCTCCCCCTGATCCACGGAGGATTAGGCAAGAACAACCGTTGTACGTGACGCACCGCCCTTTTTTTTTTTCCCTTCGATTGTGGCGGTAAATGGAGAAAGAGGGTGGCTGCGCATGGTTTTTTCTTCCAAAATGTTCCTTTTCTTTTTTTCTCCCCCCCCCTTCTCCCGCGATGAACTTTCCTGAAAGGAAAGCAGGGGGGTGGCGCGCTGCGGACCCTCTTTTTTCACCTCTTTTTTCTCCCCTCTTCTTTCTTTTCTTCCCCCTCGCGTGATCGTCGGGAATCAGGAAGGCGAGGAATTCGAGGACGCCGCGCTCGTCCCGGCCGAGAACCTCCTTCTTTTGGGGTTCCTCCTCCCTCCTCTTCTCCCCCCTTTTTCCCCCTCGACACGGGGGTTGAGCGAAGAACGAGATAGACGAAGCTCTCTTCTTTCTCCCTGGGCGTTTTTCTTTTTTCTCTCCCCGTTCGGGGGGCACGGAGCGGAGATTTGGGAAGAAGGAGACAGCGAGCCACGTAGTCGACCCGTTTTTTTTCAGGTGCCCCTCCCCCCTTCTCTTTTCTCCCCCTCTCTCCCTTTCGCTCCACTCGTGGGCCAGGATCAGAGGGGTACCGCCGGCGGCCGACGCATTTTCTTTTTTTTTTGGCTTCTCTCATCCCCTCCTCCCCCCTTTTCTTGCTGTCTCCGCCCGGTAACTGAACTGACCAGGTGTACTGAATACGCCGGTACCCCCCAGGCCTCGACCTTTTTTTTTCTTTTTTTATTTATTCCTTCTTCCCTTCCCTCCCCCTTTTTTTTCCTTCTCCTCTCTTCCGTCGAGGCCTGGTGGGTAAAGGAGGATGAAGGACACGGTCAGTTCGTTTTCTGGAACCTTCCTTTTTTTTTTTTTTCTTTTTTTTTCTCCCTCCTTTTGTCGCGCCGAGCGGTACGGATGATACTGGACCAAGAGTGGAAGACGCGATCGCGAGCGGCTCGCCTTTTTCCCCTTTTTTTCAAAGGGTCCCTTCCTTTTTTTTCTCTCTCCTTTTTTTTCTTTCCCCCCCAGCTTCCGCGTCGGCCTCCAGCACCTGGTAGAGCATAAAGAAAGGGCGGTGACGTTTCCTTTCCCCTTTTCCCTCTCGTATCTCTTCTCTCCCCTTTTCCCCTTCTTAGCCGATCGACTCAAGGAAGTCGATAGAGGTCTTGAACGTGATACCCTATCCTCCCTTTTTTTTTCCCTCGATCCTCCTTTTTCTCCCCCCTCTTTTTTTTCTTCAGGTGAGCGGGAAGTCGCAGAGGATGGTCAGAAAGCGCCACCCTCCAGGGTTTTTTCCTTTCTCTTAACCTTCATCCCCCTTTTTCTTTTTTTCTTTTTTCAGCAACCCACCCATGACATGACCTCCCCCCTCTCTCTCATGACCTGTCGTGTTCCTTCTTTTAACTTTTGTTTGGTCCCCCCCCCCCTTTCCCCCCCCCCCCCCCCTTTTTTCCTTTCTTCAAATTACCTCACCCCCCCCCCCCTTATTTTTCCCTTGAGACCGGGGTGCGCATCTGGACGCGGAGATTGGAGTTACAAGGTGGACAGAGGCTCGTCATCCTTCCTTCTTTTTTTTCACCCTCCCCTTTTTTTTTCTTCCAGGTGATGGGTCAGAGTCAAGGATAGAGAGGAATAATCGAATTCGGTTGTTCTTTCGAAGAAACTGTTTTTTCCCCTTCCTCTTTCCTTTTTCTCCCCCCTCCCCCGATGTCGCGGTCATTGGGTGTATTGTTGTTCAACCCACGGCGCCTGTCCCCTTCTTTTCCTCAATTTTTCTCCCTTTTTTTTTTTTTTTCTTCTGACGACTCGCCGTCCTGATTTGAAGGGTGAAGTCGTTCACCGCAGCGGCTCTCTCTTTTCTTCTTGATGTTCTTTTTTTTCCTTCTCCCTTTTTTTTCCTCTCTTTTCCTGGAAGAAAAGCACGAAGATGATGAAGGGAGCGTGATGGACCCCCCGCCGCTCTTTTTTTTTTTTTCTCCCGCTCCTTTTCTTCCCTTTCCCCTTCTTTTTTTTTTCCTCCCCTCCAGCAGGAAGTCGTTCCAGCAGGCAAGGAAAAAAGATGGACGTGGGACCCATACGGTGTTTTCTTCCTCATGGAATGTCTCGCTCTTCCCCCCTTTTTCCCTTTTTTTTCCCTTTTTTCGATCCCGAGCGGCAGGAAGAAGACACGTAGGGGATGATCAGGCCCCTTTCTTCTTCCTCTTTTCCCCCCTTTCCTTTTTCCGCAAGCGCGAGGCCGAACAGCACGATCTTGAACAGGGGAATTGACTTTTTTTTTCCACAAACGTTCTCTTTTTCCTTTTCCCTTTCTTCGGCCGAGGAACTGAGAGAGGTCAGGTTTTTCTTTTCTGCGGGACACTTCCCTCTTCTCCCCCTCCAGTGAGAGCAGCAGGCAACGGGATGAGCACCAGAGGATTCCCTCTTTCCCCGTCCCCTTTCCCTTTTTTCTCTCCATCTTTCCCGCACTCGAGCAGGGAGAGTCGGTGCCGAACACTCTTCCTCTTTTTCCCGATGTTCTCTCTTCTTCCTTCTTTCTCTTCCCCGTTGAAAAGGGTTGTAGTAGAAGAGGGTGGCCACCGACGTTTAGTCCTCCCTCTTTTTTTTCTTTTTCTTCCACAGCAGCGGAGGACCAGGATGGGCGGCTTCCCCTTTTCTTTTGACCTCTCCCTTTCTCTTCCTGCAGCAGGTCATAGGGTACAAGCGAGAGCACCGCGAGCCCTTCTGGACCTTTTTCCCCCCTCTTTTCCTCCCCCCCTTTTCTTTTTTTTCGCCGTTGTTGAACAAGGCGGAAAGGTACCCAATGGGCGTCCCTCTTCCCTTTCGGAGCTCCGTCCCCCCCTCTCCTTTTTCCTTTCAAAGAACACCGTGCCTTTCCCTCCTTTCCCATGGCGTCCCTCTTCTTTCCTCCCTCCCGTAAGCGCCTGCCACCAGTACGAAGAGGTGAGCAACGCCACCGTAGTTGTCGCCCCCCCCGTTTTCCCCCGTACTCTCCCCCTCATAAGTTTTTTTTATATTCTTCCTTCCTCTTTTGACGTCAAGGTTAATGGGTTAGAAAACTAAGTGCTTTCCGAGTTCCCCCCCCTTTCCCCCCCCCCTCCCCCCTTTTCCCTTTTCACGATGGTCCTCGGCAATGATGATGAACAGTGCTTGCCTTTTCCTTCTCCCGAAGGTATAGATCATAAACTTAGGGATCGTGACCGTCGCTTCCCTTCCCTCCCCTTTCTTGTGGACGCCCCCTTTCTTTTTCCTTTTTTCTTTTCGCCGACCGAAACAAAAAAAAAAAAAGCCCCCCTTTTTTCTTTCTTTCTTTTTCTTTTTCCCTGACCACGCAGTAATGGAGATCTGATGCTCGGCTCTTTCTCATGTCCCTTTTCCCTTTCTTCTTTACGGGGCCACTCGTGGAAGGAGTTAACCAGGATCCACGCTTTCCGCCCAATCTTTTCCCCCCCTAGACTCGTGTAAGGATGAGAGACAAACATCTTCATAGTCCCCCTCTTTTTTTCTTCCCCCCCCCTCTCTTTCCGCCATTTTCCCCCCCTTTTTTTTTCCCTCCCCCTCCTCCATCTTAATATGCGTGGAGATCATCCGGTGGTTTTCCCCCCTTTTTTCTTCGCGTATTTTACTTTCCCTTTCTCCCGCAATGGCCATGGAAAATATGACGGCAGGAAACGGACGGCTGTTCCTTTTTCCTCTCGTAACCCTTTTTTCCCCCTCCCTTTTTGACGGCGCCGAGAGCGGTCACCGCCCCTTTTTTTTTTCACTTTGTTCCCCCCCTTTTTTCTTTCCCCCTTTAACTCGATCGGAATAGGACTGATCTCGGAGTTCATTCTCTTTCTCCCCCTTCTCCCCTCCTTCCCTTTTTCTTCCCTTTTTTCCCCCCTTTGCTGATCGCGATGTTACAGATGATAGACGGCTGGTAACCAAGCGTTTTTCCCCCCCCCTCTTCGTTTCCCCCCTCCCCTTCCATAAGTGGAGTTCGGCCTGCCGCTCTTTATCTTTTTTCCCCCTTTTTTGCTGTCTCATTTCCTCCCCCTCTCTCGTTAACCATGAGTAAAGAGACGATAGACGACCCCCGTATGAGTCCCCTTTTTTTTCCTTCTCTTTCTCTTTTTCCCTTTCCCCCCTTTCTCCCTTTTTACTTCAGCGGGCGGCTAGGTGTTAAACAAACACGACCGGGCCCAATCTCCTCTTCCCCCTTCTCTTCACATTTTTTTGTTCTTTTTTCTTCTTCCCCCCTTTTCTCTTATCTTTCAGGGCTAAGCGGAGAAACAATGGCCAAAAATAACGCTCGATCACATCACCAAAGCTTCCCTCGGTGAACTCCTTTCCTGGCAAATCCAGGACGGCGAGGTAGTAATTCATGGTCGGCCCCCCTCTCTGAGGTTTCTCCTGCCCCCCCCCCCTTTCTTTCCCTAGCGGCTTATAGGCGGCAGAAGCAGTGGTGACCCCCCCCCCCCTCCAATCGTCGTCTTTCTTCGCTTTCTTCTTTTTTTCCCCTCCGCTCAAGCTCGCCAAGGTGCCTAAGGAAGTAATAACAAGAGGTCGAGGAGGCCCGCGCGGCCCTTCATCCCCCTTTCAATTCCTCCCCCCCTTCTTCCTTCTCTTTTTTGTGCTTGGCCCCGCGCGATAGTCAAGTTTTTTGGGTCCAATTTGCCCTCCCCTTTTCCCTTTTTTTTTTCCCCCCAGGTCTCCAGATCCAGCGGCGGCTAGGCAAGACCACCGTGTACGTGACTCGTGCGCCTCCTTCCTCCCCTATTCTCTGTGGGGACACCCCGGGCGAGCTTTACCACAAGACAGTACAACCTGTTCGTGTCTTTTTTTCCTCTTCCCCCCTCCTCTGCAGCCTGGAGGGTGGAGCGCTGCGGACCAGTTCTTTCCCCCCCCCACCTCTTTCTCTTTTTTCCCTCCGCCGCGACGTGATCGTCGGGATCAGGCCGAGAGTCCCGATTCCTCCCCCCTCCTTTAGAACCGACGATAGGGGTATAAGTTAAAAGACGATCCGACGTCATTGTCCTCCCTTTCCCTTCTTTTCCCTTACCACATTTCCCTCCTTTTTTCTCAAGAAGAAGATAGAAGAGATAGAGGAGAAATAAGGCTCTACTTTCTTTTCATTTTCTGTAAAACCCCTCCCTTTTTCCCCCCCAAGGTGAGGGAGGGAAGGAGAGGAGATTTGGGAGAACGGAGGCCTCCCCCCCTGACCCTTACCTCTTTTTTCCCTTTTCCCCTGGGCAAAAAAGTAAAAAAGAAGGAGGGCAAGATCCCTTCCCCCCACCCCGCCTACCTCCCCTCTTCTTCCTTCTTCAAGCGGGTACGCTACGTCTTCCCTTCCCCCGGTGTGTCTCGTCCTCTATTTCTTTTTTCCCACGGAACGTAGTCCTCGGCGTACAAGGAATTCTTTTTCCCGGTAACTTAACTCCCTTTTTTTTCTTTCTGACGGCCTCGCCGAGACCGCGTCGAACAAGGGTCGGTCAAGGTGATATCGCCAATTCTCTCTTTCCTCCTTTTTTTTTTTTTTTCCCTTAAACTCGACCGCCCCGTTTCTCTCCTTCCTTCTTTCTTGGGTACCGCGGATGAAGGAAAAAGGTCCAGTTCCCCCCCTTTTCTTTTCTGCAATGTCCCGTCGTTCCTCTTTTTTCCCTCCTCCCTGAATCGGCGGCGCGAACAGAGAGGCGGCATACTGCGGGCTCCTCCTTTTTTCCCCTTCCCACAGAGTGAGAGAAGAGATAGGAGAGAGGCAGCATTCCCTTCCTTCTTTTTTTGAAGTTTGGCAACGGGCCGCTTTCCTTTTTTTTTCCGTGGAGAAGACGTGGATCGCGGCGCCGTCGGCCCCCCCCCCCCCCCCTCCTCCCCCCCTTTCTTTTTTACCGTTTCCGCGTCGGCGCCGGATCCGTTTTTTTTTTTTTTTGCGAGCTGTCGCTCTTTTTTCCTTTTTTTCTTCCACGGTGGAAGTAGAAGAAAAAGGCAGGACGATCGATCCCCCCCTCTTCGGTTTACCCTCCCTTTTCCGAGCCGGCGTCCTCGAAAGTAATAAGGAATGATCCCCTTCCCCCCTTCCCCTTTCCCAGGCTTTTAGCTCCCCCCCTTTCCCCCCTAGAAGGTGAGAGGGAAGTCGCCCCCTTTCCCCCCGCTCTCCCCCCTTTTATCAGGAAGTTATAGAGGGAGAGACTCCCCTTTCCCACTTACCCTTCTCCTTCTCCCGCTCGCCCGGGGTGACAAACAGGCTCCTTTACCTCTTCCCCTCCTTGTCCGCAGAGAGTCAGAGAAAGAAATGGTCGGGCGTTCCCTCCTTCCCGCCTCCTTTTTTCTTGTGCGCATCTGGAACGCGGAGATGGGAAGTCAACGGTTGGCCCCCGAGGCTCGTCCTCCTTTTCATCGAGAGGAACAATTTTCTTTCTTCCGCCTTACCTGTTTTTCTTTGCGGTAAGGTAAAGGATAAGAGCGGCCCCCCCCTTATGTTGCTCCCCTTTTCCTCTTCTTTGAGCGCGAGCCCATGTTATACATGAAGCATAATGTGCGTTCTCTCCTCATTTAAGACCTCTCGTTCTTTTTTCTTTTTCCTTTTTTTCCCCTCACGCAGAAACGCCCGAAGTGATGGTACTAAAGGAAGGAGATAATGTGAGTGCGCCTCCCTCTCTCTCCTCCTGGATTTTTCATTTTTTC
>Ga0179593_1515563_pt1 | contig 15043 bp, 10 predicted proteins | sample CZODoug2_1_08_16_FD_185931 | JGI IMG/M metagenome (GOLD analysis project Ga0179593, IMG submission 185931) | Vadose zone soil fungal communities from Angelo Coast Range Reserve, California, USA - CZODoug2_1_08_16fungal (PacBio error correction) | ecosystem: Environmental > Terrestrial > Soil >... | reverse complement strand
TCCCTCTTAAAGAGACCTTTCCTCTTTCCTCTCCTCTAACGAACGTCCCTTCAGCCCCCTGGACACTACGCCTTTCGCCGCGCGGCCTGGCCCCACGCTCCCCAGGCACGACGTTTTCCTGGTCTTCCGGGAACTTTACTGTCGTTATCACATCTGGTAGCCCCACCCCCAGCCGCTAGAACGAACTCCTCTGACGGCAATGCGGCGTCTCCTCCCTTCTTCCGGTGCGGTCGTCCTTCCTCCCTCCCTATTTTCCTTTTTCTCCCCCGGTGAGAGGCCTCTCTTTTTCCATCTAGAAGATTTACTTCGCTACGACATACTCCCGCCGCGATAATCTCCTCCCCTTCCCCCGGGCTTTCCTTCCTTCAGGACACCGCCCCCGTCCTCCTTTGCGGCGGCTTCGAATTTCTTCTTAGGACCTGAGTACTGCCTTCGTTAACATCCGTTTTCTCCTGCCCCACCTCTTCGTCCCCCCCCTCCCCCCTCGTGATCCCTTTTCTCAGGTCCTTAATCTCCCTCGCGACCCCCTTGAACTCCTCTAAATTTCCTCCTCCAGAGACGACCGGGTCCGTCCCTCTCTCTCTTTGACCCGACCATGTTCCTCAGTAACACCGTTTTCGAGTTTTCTTTGCCCCTCAACCCTCATGACTCAGAGAATACCAGGCCGGAAATAGAAGCTGTCCGCCTTCCTACCCGGCGACCGCAGCCCTCCCTTCTTGGCCACTCGTATGTCGACCACACCGTTGAGCACTATCTCAAAAATCTAGTTTCCCTAATATCACCCTCTTCTTTGCCAGAGTTGAAGATGTTTCGCTTGACCCCACCCTCTCCCTTAGACTTCGTCGGCGCCCCCGCATCGGCAGGACCCCTCCCAGGACAAAAGAGCCTCAAGCTCAACCCCCCTTTTCTCTTTTTCCTCATCGGGGCAGGTTCCTGGATCCCCCCTCTGGAGCTTCGATTCATTGTGAGGGTATCCAACTAAGTAGCTTGATTTAGCCATCATTTCCCCTCCTCTATTCTCCCCGAGGCATTTTCTCTTAAGGAGATGGTCTCGAAGGGACAAAGATATGGCTGTTCTTCACGCGTTACTAGACAGTAGAGTAGCCTCAACCTACTTCCCTTATTACCACCCTCTTCTAACCCCTATCCTGAGGAACGTCTTTTGAAGAGGAACCTATTACTTCACCTTAGAACTTAGACCGCATCCTTTCCGAGCATCCCTTCTTCTTGCGTCCATTTGAGTGCCTCTCGATCCCTCTCTTCCTTATATCGTCTCTGGGGACGACGTAGACAGGCGGCGTAGCCCTGTTAAGATCCCAGTCGCCGATAAACCTATAGCGCACGCCCTCTGTCGTGTTGAGCCTTCCCGCCTAGCCCTCCCTTCGTCCTGATTCAATCTCGTAGCGCGAGAGCGACTCCCTTTAAGTCCTTCCTCATCCTCGACCGCTCTAAGTATTTGGAACAAGCTTCTCGAAGATGTCTATGGTCGTTTTTTCTTGCCTGATTTCATCCGTATACACCTTTCCTTCCCTCCTCAATCTTCGTCCTTTCCCTTCAGACGAAGTGTGAGGAAAGTTTTCATTTTCTCTCCGATGGAGAATCAACTACCCCTTTTTCTTGCCCTTTTCGGATTTCCTTTTTTCCTCTGAAACTTTTCCCTCACCTCCAGCCCCTAGACCGGCGCAGAGGTCCAGGATAATGAAACGGATGTATGCTCCCCGCTTTTTAGGTAAAGAATTCTTCCCGCTCACGCGCCAGCTGCGGGTATCTACTAAACCCACAGAAGTTTTTTTTTTTCCTCATTCAGCCAGAGGTTTCGTAGGGGGGTAGCACTCCCCCCCGCGTGTAAGAGGATTTACCTCTTCCCCTCCCGTAGATGTTTCTATTTCGAAGGGTTGTAGAAAAAGTTTCCGCGTCCTCTCTGTTGACGCTTCTTTTTATTCTATGTGACTTCGCGAGCCAGTGTTGAGAACGTTCCCTCCACCTCGTAGTTTCTCGAGATCGCCATTGACTGCATGGCGATGTCTGCGGCTCTTGCTGCTTTTTTTCCGGAAGCTTTGAGTCCGATGAATCTAATTCGGGAGATGATTCGCTTGGCAGCAATAGTCCCCCTCCTCGTTGTTGTTTTCTTTTAGTTTCTTTCCAACGACCTTCCCCGAGCCCGACCTCGACTTTTCAGATATAATTTTGCCCCCTACTTTTCTTTCTTCGATCTAGCCCCTTCCTCCCATTAACTCGCTTCCCTTCTTTTTTAAACGGCTTCTTTCTACGCCTCGAGATTCCCGAGGTGGTGATTCCTTTACAAAGAGCTCTCGAATTGTCCCTTACGACTCCTCCCGAATCGTTTCACCTCGCTGCGATTTCCCCTTTCGTTCAACCCTCCTATGATCGAATTTACAGTGTCTTGCCTCCATGAGGAAGAGTATGAGCATTCGTTTCCGACCCACTCACTAGGTATTTTTCCAACTCCTAAGGGAAAGGAATGAAGAGGTTTGATCTAAATTCTCCTCGACCTTTCCCTAGAAGAGACTTTGTAAGTTCAGCCTTTCCCGGGCCTCAGTGAGTTCCAAGTCTTGTGAATAGTTGCTGACCGAGTGGCTTTAGGGGGATTGGATTCGTAGCTTGGACCTTGCCTTATCAGCAATGCGCTACTGGTTTCCATGGCACCCAACGGCCGCCCCCTACTCTGATAGACTGCGTCCCTTTCACTTTCCCAAGGATTCTTTTTTGAGTTGCTTCCCCCAAATGGGATACTCCTGTTTGCACTACCCTATAACTTAAGCCTGGATTTCCTTCCCCTGACTTTCTCTTTCCCTGAGGTTATTCTTTTTTTCCTCAGGGAGTCTTTCTGATAGCTGGAAAGAACCTGATTGACTGCTGATCCGTGGCCTTGAAGCAGACACCAATCGAACGTCTTGCTCTGTTGTGTTTTTATCTGGGTTCCCTTCCATGTTAGTATGTAAGAAGACCGCCTCTTTGGATCCGAAGAGAGACGTCTCTTCGTGTATTCACCATAATCTTGCTCCTTCGGCACTGGTCTGAGTGGTTAATTTCTACAGGTTCCCTAATGAGACCTGAATCTCGCCCCTCGGGAGCCCCTTTCCCGTCCCCCTCCCCTTACCGCAGCTCCGTCTATGTGCCGACGGAGTGCGCTCTACATAAGGTTTCCCTAGTTGGTCGCCTCTCAAGTTTGGATACCCGGCCCACGCACAATGACGTCCGGAGCTCTGTGTCCTCCTCCCCTTTTTTGGTTTTTTTTTCCTGTCTGCCCGGCGGTAGAGGGTTACTCCGGATTTCCCAGAATGATCGTGCTCTTTTTTTATAAATCAAGATGCCGTCTAAGCTAGCCCTATATGCTCACTTACTCAATATACTGCTTACGAATGTGTTTTCTTTCGGCTTTCTCAAATTGAATCGTTACTCCTCTCTCTGAGACTCTCTCTCTGAACACGATAGAGAGTTTCTGATCGTAATTCGAACTCCTTTTCCCCCCCCTAGACGCGGGAGTCACTGGCGTGTTTAGTCCTCGACCCCCACTTTTCCAACATGGGTGTAGATCCTCTGTCCCCTCCAGTAACCTATTCGGTATATACACGTTTTTCCTCATATCTCTAGCTTCCTCTAAGGCTCCTAGTCGCACGGTCTTTTGTCCAGAAGATTTATTCGTCAAAGATGATTCCCGCCATCGGTTTCCTGCTGCCCCTGTTTCCCCTTTCCACGAAGGAAATCAATCTTGAGGGAGAGTACTGAGGTTTTACCGATGACATCCTTTTGTAGTTCTTAATCAAGAGTCTCTTCAGCGTTGGGTAGGGTGACCCTCTTGAGTATCTGGTTTCAGATATGTTTTCCCCGCTTGGGCACTAAAGTAGAACGATCCTTACCTCCCCTTCTTGCCGCTGGATTTTTAGGGTGAAAGTGACTTCTTGTGGTTGCTTCGTGGGCGTGGAATTGAAAGCGGGTGCCTTTTTTTTTGATGAGGATATCGGTGTTCCTCATGCCGGTGAGTCTCTTCTTTTCTCGCTGAGCTCCCCTCCCGTGAAGCTTTTTGATCTCTGCCTGAGGCCCAGCGGACGGAAACTTCTTTGTAACGCACCTTTCTCAGGTCCCCCTCTTTCCCCTCCGAAGATCCTAGGTTCTGTTCGCTGTCCCTTCCGGGACCTTTCTGGGAGCTTTTGAGGAAAATTCCCCTAGTTTACAATTGGACTCCTACCCCGAGAGGTGACAGGAGATGGGTGAAGGACCCTCTCCCTTTCCGTCTGATCTCGCGGTATCTCCTCTCTGAATGGCTGCGGCGCCGGCTACGGTCACTCTCTATCTTTTCTTTTTCCCTTACTCCGGGTTTCGAAAAGAACGGACTTTCCTTATCCTTCGCCGCTCTTGCTCCCCTCCCAAGGCTCCCCTCTTTTTAAAACCCCCCCCACCAGGATCTTGGAATCCCCCGAAATCCTTTTTTATCTTCTTTAGGATTTCCCTCGTACGCTCGGTCTTCCTCCACCCTCCCTCACCACTCAATTTCTCCATAGATCCTCATACGAAGGGCAATGCGTATTTCCTCGGAGAACGGAGTCTCCTTTCGTGTCTGACCCGGGCCTCCGTTCGCGGCCCCTTTGTCTAGTCTTCCTCTCTTTCTCCTCCCCCGATTAGCGCGTCTTCCCTTTGACGACATCCCTCGCCACCGTTCAGATTGCCTCACTTCCAACAACTTTGCTGCTTCTCCCCGGCAATCCCGCCGACGGTCTTCCGGCTTCCCGTCTCCCTCTTTGATGTTTTTTTTTTTTTCAGTTCCTCTTTCCTACGGTATATGTCCGAAGAAGTCGACCCACACGCGCAACGCCCCGACCACTGGAATAATAGAAAGATTCGAGCCTTGTGCCAGGTTCAATCCCGCCCGCTTTTTCTTTTGACTAAGAAATTACTTTCCTCTTCTCCGCGGTCTACCGACTACTTACTTTCGGGATGTAGGCGCTTTTTTTGGAAAGAAAATGGCAGGGACCCCAAGATTGAAGCCTTCTTGGCCTCCTGTTCTTCAGCGCTTCTTCCCCCCCTCAGAGCTCTTCATACACTTTAGGATCTTTTCGATGAGTCGCCGTTTTTAACGTCTTCGAAAAAGACCCTTTACCTCGTTACACCGGTTATCGACCCCACTGTGTTTACTCGCTAACTGAGTCAAGATCCTACTTTGTTGGCCATCTTCCTGATGAGCCTCGCCACTGACACTCTCTCTGATGAGCGTCTGAGATGATATCAGGACTCTCTGCCAAGTTTTAAAAGCCAGAATACCCCCATTGGAAGCAAAGGGCGGAGAGGCAAGAGCTGATATCGCTCCTTTGCTTCTTCTGTTTCTGTAGAATCGCTGTAGACGTATCGCCAGGGAAAGACCTTTTTAGGAGGACTCTTTTTCTCCGAGTCGTGGGGGACCGGACGAGCTTCTTCCATTGACCTTAATTTTTTTTTCTTACGATGGCTCCCCTCGCATGATCAGGAGCCCCATCCAGGACGGGGTTTGATCTCACTACCAAGATGGGCCGACGATGGTCTGTCGGTTCCCCTCTTGAATTCTCCCTTTGACATACAATCGCGTACGAAGGACTCTCTACCCTTCCCGGAGGTCGAGTAGCTGCTGAGTTTCTTCTCCGAACGATCTTTCGCCGGGGCACTCTACCTCGGTTCCTCCCTTCTGAAAATGGTTGCGCTCCAGACCCGCATGAGCCCTCCTAGAAAAGTCGTTTTGCAGTGAGCTTCTTGCAGCTCTGCACCGTAACCTTATCACCATTCCCCGAATCTTTCTTTTCCTCTGCTATGAAAGATCCGATGAGCCCCCCCTCCGAGTTAGTCCAAGCCACTTCCTACGCCCAGTATCGTCGTTGCTTTTATTTAGCTCGTCCAAGAAAAGTGTGTCTGACTTTTTATTCCCTTCATTTGACACTGAACTCTTCCTAAAGAGCATAAATTCCAGCCATCTTTCTATTCATTCAACTATTTCTGCCTAAGCGGAGTCTTAGGAAAAAGTACCCAGAAAGAAATCCCAGTCCTAGTCAATACTCCTCAAGAAAATCTTACGAACAGCGTTCCTTAAAGTTCCTTTTTTGCAATTAGCAACACCCCCCCCCACCCCCCACCACCCCCGGTACCCATCCTTCCCCCACTGTACTAAATCATCCCAAACAAAGCTTCCTTTTCGTCTCTTTTCAGAGGTAAGGGTCTCTCGGTCGAACGACTTCTACTTACCGTCCCCCTTTGATGAATCCCCCTCTTCTTTTTCTTTTCGTATGGTAGAAAAGGCCGCCCTCTCATATTCTTGAAACTTATCCTTTTGAGTCCGAGGCTTGACATTGTCCCCCCTGAGCGCCCTGCTCCCCCTTCCCCTCCCCCTCGATTTGACGATCGAATCCAATTATTCCTTCAGTGTTCTGAGACGCGTATCTTCTACCGAGTCCTTCCGATGTTTTCCCAGAGTAGGCCTGGTGGTAGAGGGTCCTTTTCTTTAGTTGAGGGGGATAATTTCTCCCCCCTAGTTTTTTGTATATGGTCATCCCCTCCCACCGCCTTGACTCTACCGACTTCTCCTCCTCATAAGTAGAAGCCCTTTGCCCTTTATAGTTCTCTAGACCAACGTCTCCCCATCTATCCCCTGAAGGTTTTTTCCCCCTGTCGTGATTCTTCGCATCGCCCGGGATAGAGTTTTCACAAACAAGATAAATCATCGTCCTGGCCTAACGCCTCTCTTTCAATTCTCCTAGAGTTCAACCGTAGAAACGTTTCAAATAGAGATTGAGTCATCCCTGGTCAGGTCTTCCATGCGCCTTCGGTCCCCTCCCCCTCCGCTTAGTATTTATTCCTTTTTCCAGCGACTTAGAACTTGAAGAGCTCGTGGTTTCTGATCTCCCGCAGAAGACGATATTGAAAGTTCTCCAGACCTTCCATAGGTTACTGTTGCATTTCAGGTAAATCTTTCGGAGTTTTTCTCTTGACTCCTCGAACCTATCTAGTCTGATTTCGGTCAATTGGGCCATCTACCAGGTCTTTTCCCTTGATAAGAAAGACGGGGGTTCAAATAATCGGTGGGCATATACAGCTGATATCCTAGGACCAGTCTCCCCTAGACGAATAATTACCACTTGGAGGAAGCCTTCTCCTATACCGCACCGCCCCCCCACCAGTTTCCTCCCTAGCCGCTGGGGACCGGCCCGACCTTTGAGACTCGATCACTGCGAGGTACGATCTCGGCGCTTCTCCCTCCCCGACAGCTTCCTTCTTGCCTGCCTACACTGTTTTTCAGCTACTCCCCAGACCAGAAGTGATTCGGATTAGTTTTATTCTTTCATCCCTTTTCGTCGGAGCCCCTCCCTCTCCGTGTCGGAGCCCCCGAAGAGAGACGTCACTTTTTTGTAGGTAGAGGAAACCACTCAGCACCCTCTCAATAGATGGGGCGGACTTTAAGACTTCATCTGAAATTTAATTCCTCCCGTCTCCTTATAAAGGCCAGAAGTTCGATTCCCCCCGATATGGGGTTTAGGGGTAAAGTGTTCGCCGATCAAGGTCTCCCCTGTGCTTCTCCTGAATAAACGACTCCACTCTTACGCTCCTTGGATGTATGCGGCTCGCGTGGTTTTATGGAGTCAGTTCAACGAATGCTCTCTCAGGAGTGGATCTACTCACATCTTACTTCCCCCCCCCTCGATTAGAGATCTCGTCCTCCCTGGGACCTACTAGTGACTGTTAAACGCCGTGTTGATTCGTTTGAGCTATGTTTGACTGGATCGGTCCCCCCCCCCCCCTTTAGAGCTTCCTTTCCCTTTCCTTCTTGGAGTTATTGAGTCCTTCTTTCTCTGGACGACGTTACTTTCTCCTGCCACCCTTTCTGTTTTCTCCTCTCTGGGCACCCCTGTTTCCGATAGTCAGCCTGACTACACAGTAAATCTGGGCTCTGTCCTTTTTCGCACAACCTGACGGGATCCGCCCTTCTGGCTTCCATCCCTTTTCCCTCCTTGAGCTTCCTAGGGCTCGATAGTAACTTTTTTCTCCTTCTGAGATTCCCTTCTCTTCCCTTCCTAAATGGTTCCATGAGCGCGACATCCCTTTCCTTTGCGGTTTTCTCTTCTTTCTTTGAGTCTCCCCCCCCCCCCCCTTCTTTTCGTAGCTTGCTGTTGTCTCCCGACGCAGAGCCAGATGGCTATGCCCTTTGACGGAAGGTGGGTGTTCGTCCGCTGACGACCGGCTTCAGGTCCTACGCGCTTCAGTCCCCCCCTTCAGCTTACTTCCTTCTAATTCAAGTAGAAGCAGAAGTACTTTAACACTTCGACTGGTTCCCGATCAGCAAGCGGTCGGTAGTTCAATTCGTGCTCGGTTTTTTTTTTCTGTCTACTCTCCTTCGATTCGGTTAGCGAATGTCTGCATAATCAGGAAAGAGGTGTGATTAAAGGTGAGGACCCCCCCTGCCCTGGACGTGAAGGCGTGATTCTAACGCCTCAGTTTTTGCCTTTCTCTCGCCTTGGCCGCATTGAATTAGTAGTGATTGACACAGAGGGCTTTTAGATTGAGTGTGGTCTGTTCCCTTATTTTTTCATAAGAAACTGATACAGCTCCCCTGTTCCTTCTCTTTTCTCTTTCGGGATTCCCTCTTCCCCCTTTGACCGCTTTAAGCTTTCTGTTCGGCATGTAGGCTGAACCCAGACTTTGATAGGTCAAGATAGTACGATCCTCACCATACTTGTAGAGTATCTCCTCGGCGACCGAGCCTCAGGCTTTTCATGAGTAAAACTCTTTCCTCCCTTTCAAGACGGGATTCCATCATCCCCCTGCAATGGCAACGATAAGTCCAAATGAAGGAAAATGGTCGTCGGTTCTCTATACATTTCTAGTTATCACATGTTAGCCACCCTCAGCTCTGTCCCCTTAAGGATGTAAACCTCCCTTCATCCCTTTCCCTGCGTCTCTCGCGGATCTTCGAGAAGGTGCCCCTTGAGTAGAATTAAGTTTTCAATTCTGATCTCCCCCGTTAGACGGCAGATTGGAATTCTGGCGCGAACCTGGCCTGAAGTCCTGCGAGAGTTGCGCCTCCCTCCCTCTCCGCACGCGGTCGCTCGGTTGTACAGGATAACCCGGGCTATCGCCTCCCACCCTCCCTCCCAGGATTAATTAGGTTTCGACTTGAGGTGATGCGTGCCTTACTCCCCTTTTTCTGAACCTCTTCTCTACCCCTTCGCCTATTCTCCATAGTGTAAAATTATGAATTCGGACTTCTCCCCTTGGCCGGTCGAGAAACCGAGACTTTCCCATCGCGGTTACTCCATCCTACTCCCCCCCCCCCTCTTCCCCTGGATGTTGACACGTCGCGAAGGACAAGAGCCTGGAAACCTGATCACCTTCCGCTTTAAGACTCGGATCCCAGATCGCCAGCTCCACTCATTTCTCCTTTTTACCTGCGACGAATCTCCTCGTCAAGGATGAGACAAGCACCCACTCGGTTCTTCTTTTCCGGTACGGGTCGACATTTTCGCCTCACAGCCTCCGCCAGAGCGTCTTCGTGACTGATGTCCTTGGGGTTTTCTTAGTAATGCCCCCTTTTTTCCGAAGTACTCTTCTGCCGGCGAAGTTCGCATTTGCTTAAACAGGACCGGGTTTCACCTATCCCCCCAGGTCGCAGTTTGGGAGGCGGATGTGTGTTGTTTCCGAATCTTCTACTTTCCAGAGTCTTCTCTTCCGAGCATAGAGCCAGCATTTCCTTTTAAACGTGATTTCTCCCCCTCCTGGACGAAGATTTCCCCAGAGAACCTAGTTTCACTTCTTGATCCGTTGTTAAGATCCTCGAAGTCTTCCCAAGAAAGTTCATATTCTCCTCCCCCCGCAGCCCCGGAGGTCTTCCAAGCATCTATGATGGGTAAGGACTCTGGGGACGGCCGGTCTCTATACCTTTCTACGATCTCCCTTAGACTCACCAGGAAGAACCTCATTCAATGAGAGGTTCTGAGTTTCTCGCTTCCACCCTCGAAGTATTTTTCGAGCTTTCCGAAGTCCATTTCAGTAGTCTGCCACACAAGGCCCAATTGCCTACATCCCTCACCCAAGATTCCCTTTTGATGGAGTGTATCTCTTTGCGCTGCAACGGTCTAAAGCGATTTTCCTTCCGAGAGCAAGATCCTCTATGACCGCGGCCAGCTTCGTTGTAGTTAAATTTTCCTGTTCCTTTTTAAGATGTTTTTCCTCTTTCGAAGTAGAATTTCTTCCCCCTGAAGCCGGCGTACTGCTTCCAGGGACATCGATTTTACGGACTCGTTCGAAATCCTTACCTTTTTTTAAGGATTGTCTCCCTTCCATGTACTTCTTCTTCGGCGTGCTGTCTCCCTACTCATGCACGGAATACCCCAGCCCCCCTTTTGATCCCGGAGTGCCTAACGCCAACTTCCATCTTCCCTCCGCGAGGCTCGAATTATAGGGTCCCCCATCGTCGTACCTCGCCCCCCCCGATCCTTCCTCCTACAAAAAGTTCAGGACTCGTCATTCCTTATCAGATCGTTCCGTCCGGGCGCTTTGAAATACTCTTGAAGAGGGCTTTCCCTTCACCTGTCGATGTGCCTACCCCCAACCCACCAGGTTGTCGACCAGTCCTTACCAATCAGACTTTAGACTGATTTCGGAAGAGACTGCTTAGTCGCGCTCTCTTTGTAGCCGGTCCTAACTCGAGCTTTCTCGGGCTCCACGAGTTACTCGAGAGAGGGATTGCGCTTTCTGAAAGGACGGACCGCCTTGCTTCTGCCTCTTAGATCTCTTCTCTCCTGGTAGGTTAGGAAGGGATTCGATCCTTCTTCTCTCCCTTTGTGGTTTGAGCAAGAGATGGTTTCCCCTCTCCATAGACCCTGTCTGACCCCGAAATACGCTCTTTCTGTTTCGACGCACTTGGTCGGCTTCCCCGGTATCCCTCGCTATACCAGCGTTTTTTTTCTCGGCTTGGTCAATCCCGTATCGATCGGCCTCTGCTTCTCATACACTAAATCGAGTAGACCCCTTCATCTCGTCGATGACTTTCCACGATATGATTCTCTACGTTTTTTTTCCAGAGTTAGATAGCGATCGCGTAGGTAACCCTCGTTTCCAGCCCCCGGTATTCCCAATTAGGTCCTCCCCCCTTTGAACGCAACTTTCATAGTTCACGGCCTTATCCCTCGATGTTTTTGCTGAGCTCCCCCCCGACCGCCCATGACTTCCTCTTCAGGGATAAGACCCTTATCCTCCTTCCCCGTTAAACATTTTCCTACCCAGAAGTGAGCAGTTTTTTTCTTGCCTCGTCTCCGTAGGTGCTTGGTGGGATGTTCGCCTGAATAGGCTCCGGAACGCTGCTGCGTCCCAGCCGGTTTTCCCCTGGATAAGTCTCACCGGCTCCAATTAGGAAAGTACGTCAATTCGCCCATAAGCCAATGATGGCTGCGGCCCCCTCCCCAAGAATAACCTTTTCTCCCCGACATCTTCCTTTTTTCCTCGTGGCTGGACGGACTTCTTGAAGGAATGGACGCGGTATTTCGATTCCTCTTGACTGCCTATAGACCGACGATCTGCTTGTTTACCTTTCGGTTCTCCCCCCGAAGAGCTTCAACATGATTGCATATAGGAGTTTTTTTGATCAGTCTGCGCGCCCTTTTAGGCAAGAACCCATGTCGGCCTACCATCTCACTCTTTTACGAAAAGATGCAGCTAAACTGATGTGCCCGATCCCTCTTTTTCCGTTATCTTCGATTTTGATAGTTAAGCTCAACCTGAAAATGAGAAGACGGGAAAAGCGGCAGACCCATGAACAAGATCTGGTTGCCTTCTTTTTTTCTCTAACCTTCTTCCTTATGTAGAACGGCAGCGGGATGCTTAATACTAATCCCAAGCTCTTTTCTAAGAGATTATAGGAATCATCTCTTCCGTGAGCGCTCTTCTTTTCGGGGGGACTCGGGGTCTTACTCCGCCCTGCTCAACGACGATCTCCCCACAATTGGAATACCCCCAAATGAGCTCGAGATTGCTCCTTCTCAGGACCTTTCCCTCCCCCCGATTTCTGTCACCGGACCGTTGGAGGACGAGGTGAGAAATTCCGTGATGAGGTCTTCCGGTTTCCTTAGAGCTAAGAGGACTTCGCGGTTCAGGGACTTCTTTATTTTTCCTTTGGCAGCTGGATGGATGAACCCTTTTGATGTTTCGCTACGCAGTTTCTCCACCCAATGTTGTCGATACCTTGAGCCCTCATTCCCCCCAAAGTCGTTTTTTGTCGACAACTTTTCGACTCAGGACCAGATCCTGCCCCTCCTTACTTCCTAGTAACGAGGTGGCGATGAGGTTTCTCCCTCCTCCTCCTGCCCCTTTCCGACTCGGTTAATGCTGCCTATTTCCAAGCAAGCCCTCTTTCTTCCAATGACTGCGTCGTTTCCTTTCCCAGTAGGTAGTTATCTTTTTACGAATGAATCGGTTATGTCGTAGCCCTCTGGATGTCGTGGAACGCCTTTGGCTTCCTTTTTAGTGAGTCTTTTTATCTTGCTTTGGTTCCTTTAGCCAATAGGTCTTCATCTCCCCCTCACCCCTCCAAGATCCTAAGACGAGTTAATACGGGTGACGATAGGGCAAGCCATTTTCTGTTCCCACGTGAACGTTTTTTTTTTAATGAAGTTGATCGTCTGAATTACTTATCCCCCATTTTAGAGCCGAGAGGGCTCCCTAGGCCTTGTACCTTTTCTTCCTTTTCCCCTGTACTAGAGGAAGGTGAAGCCCGTATACCGTTGATCCCCTGCGATTAGCTGACGCAGTTTGCCTTCGAGGGAGTTCGATTCCCCCCCCCCCGCTTGTTTCTAGTTATACCTTTTTATGGTGGGCACCAACGAGAAGTCTCAGCCCCTCCTGGAGCCGCTACCGCGACCATTGAATGAGTATATTTTTAGTGAACGTTCCCCGATATGTCTTGGAAGAGCGTTACTATTCGAAATTGGAGATGAAGATCCTGCCGGGTCCCCCTTTCATCTAGATCTATCTCTTTTTTCTCCTTTGGTTGGGAGATAACCTCAGATTTCTAGAACTTGCTCCTCCCTTTGCCGAGGAACCGTCCTTAATTTGCTTCTCCGCCACGTTTGGCCAGAAACCGCACGGGACCTCCCTAATTCTGGAACTGGTCGTAGGGTTTCACTTTCCTGCTCTTGTCCCTACCGTTCTCCTTCTCAGCTTGAGAATAACTACTATTTAGTTCAACTCTCAGAAGGTCAATGCTTCGCCCCCCTCCTCTTAGATCCGTCGAAGGTTCGCCTTCCGCCGTCTGGTCCACTTTTTTTTTCCCCAAAGAGATCTCTTTTCCTCCCTCTCTGGATGACCTTTTGCCTTTGAGAAGAAATAAACGCAGCCGCGTATCCCTTTGCCCCCCCCAGAGTCACGGAACAAGCGGCAGCAGGGAGGCCCTGGCTTTGCTTAGACTATTCTTATGGAGAGTACTATTTCATCTTGATATTCCTAACCTTTCTCCCAATAATACCTTCTCCTCCCACTTAGGCTCTTCTTCATACACAGCTGAGCTCGCGAGCAAAAGAATTCGGTAACCTCCTTTTCTCAATATCTCCTCCAAAAGCAGGGACTTTCTCTCGCCTCCTCTTCAAGACAAGCGCCGGCCCAACGAGCCTCTCTCCGTTTGAGACCGTTCCTCACTCCCGCTTGCTCAATAAGATCCACATAACTGAGGAAGAAGCCTGACAGCCCCCCTCATGCGTCTCTCACGCCCCTTCTTCCACGAACGTGCCCTAAGTATTAGGTTGTCCTTTTCTCCTCAAAAATTTAGTTTTTTTCCCGCTTCCTAGAAAAATCCTTCGCTCCTCGGAGTGGCAAGAGGAAGCTGTCGAGAACCTCTCCCCCTATGCGAAGGAAGCGGTCATTTTTAGCCGGGCAGGACCCTACTTTCTCGAGTTTTTTTTCCACTTTCCCCACTTACTTCAGTCGGAGGAGAGGAATTTGTGAGGGTCAGCCTGACTGTTCGTAAAGTGCGGCAATGACATATCGGCATTCGGGGCCCCTCCTTTTAGTTTTCCCCTCTTCCTTTTAGACGAGCGTAGCTGATTTTTTAAAAAGATATTGTGTTTCTCTTCCTCTGCGACCTTCTCTAAACTGGCCTGAGCGCCCCAGCTCCCCCGCCGACCTGGCGTCCTCATTCGTCTTTCAGAACCACCGCTTTACGAGTGTTCTTCGAACTTCGCCTTACCCGTGCCGCCATCCCTAAGTAGGGCGGCGGACTCCAGTTATATTTTCTCTCTTTTTTTCTTCAATTTCATCCACCCGAGGTATTTCGGCGGCCGAACCTATGGTACGATCAGCGGACCCCCCCCTATATCACGTAGACCTTTCTTTTATCTATGAGAAGCTAAAAAGGTGCCCCTGACCAGTCATTCTTAGAGACTGGGAGTCTTCCTGATGCACGCGGCCATCTCGTCTTTCAAGACACTGTGCTCATACTTCTGGTGCGAGAGTCCAATCGTAAAGGAGGCCGACCGCCCCAGTACTCATTTTGGTCCTCCAGTGGACTTCCCCCCCCGCCCTAGTCGCGGCCAGTTCGAGATCACCATCACCCTTTCTTTCGGCAGAGTTATAGCCCAGCGACAAGCACAGCCCTCCCCCGCGATCCGCTCGAGTCCTCCCGCCTCCAAGGATTACTTTACTAAACTTATTATCGGGTCTAGTCCGTTTCCAAGGTAGTTTTTTTCACTTCTCATCACCACCCGCTCAGGTTCTTTTAAGTCAAATTGCTTGATCCCTATTTTCGTTGAGTGTTGTTAAGTCCTTGAATAAAGACCCTCTGGGATGCCCTCGTCCCCTGTCGACGGCTCCGACCGGCTCCTCCGCTTTTAGTTTTTTGCTAGAGAGGTAGTCAGTGCTTCTGACCGGTCGTCTCTTGTTTTGTAGCACCTAACGAGCTTTCGATTTGAGCGCCGTTTCCCGTTTTCTGAGATGGACTTCTATGCGCCTAAGATGAGCGGCCTCTCCCGACAGAGAGATCCTATGATCTTTTTGTCTATCCTCCCCGCGGGCGGGTGCCCAT
>Ga0179593_1492199_pt1 | contig 15043 bp, 13 predicted proteins | sample CZODoug2_1_08_16_FD_185931 | JGI IMG/M metagenome (GOLD analysis project Ga0179593, IMG submission 185931) | Vadose zone soil fungal communities from Angelo Coast Range Reserve, California, USA - CZODoug2_1_08_16fungal (PacBio error correction) | ecosystem: Environmental > Terrestrial > Soil >... | reverse complement strand
CCACTTGTCGCCCAGGGTCGCGGCGCTTTCGAAATAAGCGCCCGAGTTGCGCGCTCTTGTTTTTTTGTGGGTTGGCAAGGGAGGCCCCATTTTGTGCCATTGGATTATTTCTTTCTATCCCACCAGTTCAGCTGATCTTGTAGTGGACTTCCCGACCTTAAGAGATTAGGGCCCAGTCTCTGCATTTACCTATTGCCTCCCTACACCTCTTTCAATCACTTCGGGGTTCCCCCCCCCACTGAAGGAGTGAAGCTTCCTAGCTAGGAGAAGCGTCGTGGTTTCATGTCCCGATAGGAACTGGTTTACTCCTTCCTCCTCTCTTAACGACCCTTCCTTGCGGATCCCCCCCCTTCACCTAGATCTCCAAGCTATTCCTTATTTTTTTGTGCGAATTCCGTCATTTTTCAAGCTACTGCTGGTAAGAAGACTCAACTCCCTGTCTGTTCCCCCTTCAGATCCCCTCCTTTCCCAAAGGCTTCCTTTCTAACTTTCCTTGTTTTTCTTTGCTTTTGCCTCTTTTTTCTTCTGACATCGGCTTAAAGACCTCCTCCGTCAGCCCTCTGGATCACTAATATGACGAAGTAAGTACTCAAAACGTAAATAGAACTCACCCCAGCTCACAAGGTTCCCTCCCTTTCCTTATCATAATTCTCTCCCAGATAAGTATTCCCCATTCTCCGTCCTCTCTTTCCTCTCCGTCAGATCTACTCTGAGACTTTACCCCCCTTCCCAGAAGCCGAAAGAACCCCCCGATTCTCGCCCTGTGGAAGTTCAATGACTCCAGAGCCGGTTCCGATTAACTTGACTCGAGTCTCTATCTCTCTTTCAATTCTCGCTCTTCTCTACTATGTTCTTTGTTCCTAGGCAGCTTTACTGGTGGGATACTGGATACTAAGCGAAAATACCCTTCGCCCTTCCCTATCTCTCCCTGTCCCTTTTTTGACCTGAAGCCGCCTCTGATGTCCTGACTCTCTCCGTTCACCTCGACCTTCCGGAGTAGAGAAAGAGAAGAGATCCCCATAAACAGGAGAGAGATTTTTTGCTTTAAAGGTTTTAGATAAGTCCCTCCTTTTTCTCTCATATCCCTCATCGAGACGTCCCCCCTGCGGGTCACCCCCTTTAGGAGTTACCATCCAGTGCTCAATTTTCTTTCCCTGTCTTCTCCACGCCTATCCTTACCCCACCTGTAAGATTTTCACAAGACGGCTGAATAAGTATGGACCCGACTGTATGGGACTCTTAACTTTCTACCCATTTCTCCCCTTCAAGAGAGATTAATCTTCCCACTAGCCCTCTTCCCCTCCGGCCTGTATACCTTTAAAGGGATAGAAGGTAAGCGACCTCCCTGTCTTCGAGTTAGCTTTCCCTAGCGACTTGTATCACAGTTACCGAAGTCTTTCGCTCATTCAGTCCTAAACGGGTGAAGGACGTCATCGAGTGATAGCCAAAGAGAAGGGCTCTAGAGAGGATTCGATCCTGGTCTGACTCCTGCCTCGATGATGTTTAGTTTTGTCAAACTTCTCGCTGGGAGCGGAAAAGTGATTATCCCCTGGCCTAAAGAAAGGGAGCTAAAGTAACACGAGACTTCCTGACTTAGTGAACGTGTTCAGCGGGCTTCTGAACTGTTACATTCCCTTTTTTTCTACCTGGTACTTAGGAAGTCCGAAGGTGAACCCTCTCCCTCTGACCTCTGTCTCTCTTATCTTTATCGGCCGGTCACTTTTCACTATTTTTGGGTATTTATCCTTCCTCCTTGTCCCGCCCCTCCTCTTACGCATCCCCCTCTTAGTGGGCCTCTTTACTAGTGACTCTAACCTCTTTCACTCTTCTTTCTTGCGGATTTTTACTTGAAAATCCCGTTATTTCACTCCTATACGTTTGGGATGAGAAGATTGTAGAACATCAAACCCGCCATGCCCCCTCCTCTAGTTATAGTACTTTCTATTCCCCCCTCCGCTCGAGCCTTTAATTTTCCTCCGGGCATTCTCGTACTTTTTTATTTCCTTTAAATAGATGAACGCCAGGTTGGGACTTCGAAGTAGATTATAATCTCCCCTTCGGTCCTCTATCTCCCCTGGTACACCCTTTTCTCCCCTTCCAGTATAAGCTTCTCCTGATGGACCAGAGGTCCTACTTCAGCTATTTTACTCTTTGTGCTCAGAATAGGAATGTAGAGTTAAGGTACCGGACCTCGTGAGGAGATCCCTATCCTCCTCCACAAGCTAGACTATGTATTCACAAACATCCATTCTTAGTTCCTATCTCCCCACAGGTCCTCCACTCCCCCTCGTTTTTTTATATCGGGTTCTTGGAGATAGTAGTGGAAGACCAGTGGGGCTTCTGCTTATCTACCTGAGTCGGCCCTCTCTTTTCTTTAAATTCTCTAGACTATCACCTCTCTTCCTTCTCCCGACCTTCGGAAGCGAGGTTTACCCGGAGAGACAGAGCGGAAGTTATGTTGCCTCTCTAGTGGAAACTCTACATGAGACAAAGGATGACCTCTAACTTTTCCCCGTCCCCCCTCTTGCCCATTCCCTTATTCCTTTTTATAGAGAAGATTTTGGCTTCAGTATAGGATTCATAAAGGTCACAAGAAAACTTCAAATCTATCCCCCTTTAGTTTTTGGGTACAAAAGAGAGGGACAGTTCTAATTCTTCTCTCCGACCCGTCTGGCCAGTAGCGAAAGAGCCTAAGAGTCCCTCTTCATTTTGAGAGCTGCTACTTATACATCCTCTTCTTTTTAGATTTTCCAGAGTAGCTTTTCTAGTGTTACAAGTCTGATCTCGGGCTAGATTCTTCTTATTTTGCTTTCCCAACGGCTCTCCTCATTCGTGCCGATAGAGGTTTTCTTTTTTCTGTTTAATCTTCTAGCAAGTATACAAGGAAAAAACCGCTCCATCGACTGTTGATATCCAGATCTTCGAGACATAGGAGTTCTCTCTTATCTCTCCTGGCCTTTTCTTCTGGACAAGGTCTTCTCTTTACCTCTTTCTCCTCTCCCTTTTCTCGAATCTGGTTGATGGTCCTATTTTCCCTCCCAGCCGCCAAAGGAGAAGATTCGACGTCCGCGTCTGAGAGGACTTCCTTTGAGATTTTTTCCTACTTTCTCATCTACTATGTGTCAGTCCAGAATTATTTTTTCAAACTTTGTGATCTTTTTTTCTTCTTTCTTTATTTTGTGTCTACGTCGAGATTCTATCATTCCAGTAGCTATCCCTGACGGAGGAATAGGCGTAGGTACACTACTCCCACCGTTAACCCTCCAATCTTCCAAAACCGTACAGGTGACCTTTTTATTCCCTCTTGTAAGGCGGCACAAGTAGTGAACCTCAGTCGTGAAAATTTCAGGGCTTATCCCCCTTCGTCGTGAATCCCTTCCTTACTGTAAAGTCTCCTCCCCTACTTATCTCTTTTCTCTCGTTTATGGCGTTGTCTAAGCGTCCGGTAGTCCTGATCTTGTTCATTTGTCCCGTGCCGAGAAGTGGCACAACCCAAGACAATAGGCGTCTCGCTGCCATTTACAGTCGTCAGAGCTGTACACCTGCCTTCTTCCCCCGCGGTCTCAGTGGTCCATCTTCAAGCAATCTCCGTGATCTCTTCGTAGAGAAGAAGAAAAAGGAGAAAAGGACTCCCGCCTCTGCGGGGCTCTCCTACGAAGACTTTTTCCACACAGTTGTCCGTCCCTTTCCCACCAACCCCCCCAACCCCGAGTCGAAATTCATGAGACGGAGCAGATTCAGGTCCTGCTCTCCCCTCTTTCCCATCTGGACGAGAAGATTCCTAAATATCTTTTCCTCTTCCCGGCTATCGAAGCCGGATTTGAATAACTCAGGAATGGCTCCTTTCAATGCTCCTTGTTTGGAGTTTTTAAAAGTTCTTCTCTGATCTGCCGTTTCTAATCGCGTCACCTAGACCGTTCCCGTTCTTCAATCGAGTGACCTCATGTCGGGCCTTCCGATGCTGCTGATTTTCTCTCTGCTGCTATCACAATAAAAGTTATCAGGATTCACGTCGATCTTTTCCTTTCTCATCATTCGTCGTTCTGATCATTGATCTCTCTCCCTTTTTTTGAGGCGAATCGCGTCTTTGGTATTCAAAATTTTTTCCATATAGACCCCTCGTCAATGCCATTATTTTTTCCCTTTCATCTTTCCCAGTATCTGGCTAGGAGTTCCTTGGGCTAAATCCTCAACCTCTCCTTAGAATATTAGGACTCTCCTGTTTCTGAGATTTCTGCCTTCTTTTCGTTGGACTGAAGGCGGCAAGCCTTATTATATATTTTAATAACTACGTTGTTTTTGTGAGAGAGGATCTCCGTCCTTTTCTTCCTTCCTTCAGCTCCTGGATTTCTCCCTCTCCTTGCACCGGCGCTTCCTCTGGCTCCCTTCTAATCCCCTTTTCTCTGGTTCGCAGTCCCGTCTCTTATAATGGAGATTTTGCACCCAATGTACCTCGGCCTTGAGAAGTGGCCCCGACCCGTCCAAAGAGAATTCCCTTACCCCCTTCTTCTCTCTTTTTTCCTTCGCGACGTCCTCTTCTCTCCCGTCCCCGTCAGTTCCTCTCTCGAATTTCTCTTCTCTTCTGGCCTACACGTAGTATGGGGCGAGGCCTCTCAACAGTGCCTTTGAACTTCGTAGCCCGCCCCATTGACCCAAATTGAAGAAGCATACCGAGTCGAGGACCCCTATTTTCCACTGTCACTTCCTCTCCTACTTTCCTCACCCCCTCCCCCTCACCCTGGCATCCCCCCTCCGTGTGCTTAAGGCCAGAAGAGTTAGAGTGCCGGACGTAGCGTGCCCCATAGTAAAAGACCTATCCTGCGCGGAAAGTGGTCACTCTTTCTCCTGGCTCACTTTACCAGCCCCCATCGTCCCGGGCGGGCGGGGTTCGCAGGGTGGTGTTGTTTTCCGTCACTTTTTTTTCCTTCCTTATTCTCTCTCAACCAACCTAAGCCTCGTTGATAGTGTTCCCCTTTTTTTATCTCGGCTCTTTCATGAGCAAGGGAGATTGAGGATTTTCCCATCCCGCCCTGAGACATCTCTTGCTCAGTAAGTCCTATTCCGATCTTTTTCCTTTCTTAGTCGCTCCCCCCCCGGCGACGCCGAATCTTTGTGGATTCCTTGGAATTCTGGACGGTGACGGGTGCGCCTTTTGGCGAAAGCAATGAGTCTATCCCAGATCTCTTTTCGTCCTCTCTGATACCATCTTAAGTGCCCTTTTCCTCCTCCCGGTGTACCCCCGCCGCCCGGCCAGACGTCTAGGATGTGAGAAGAAATTTGACGCCTTCGCGGACTCTAGGGCAAAGGTGGATCGGGGGTCGTGGGCCCTTTCTTCTTCCCGCCGCCGACGTAAGTTTGATCCACCGTCCTGCGAAGTTTTTTAACTAAGTTAGCAACCCTTCACGACGCCGACCCAACGCTCCCCTTTTACCTACCGGTCGGTGATCTGTTTTCTTTTTTGTTTTCCTCCGTCGGAAAAGTGCGAAACGCGCGTTTCGCCCGCGCTGTCCCTGAATCGGGCTTTTCGTCCCCTTCTTCCCGCATCCATACAGAACCCGATCTTAGCCGCCCGATCGTGCTGACCGATTGCACTCTTTGGGAGAGAAGGAAGATAGACTCTCCCTGCTTTTCTCGAGTGCTTATCTCCAGATATTTCAGTTCTGTTTCCCCGCTGCGCGGTGGTCAGTTTCGTGACGGCTTCACCCCCCCTAAAAATAAACGATCTTCCTTCTCCTTTTCCTGCTGTTTCTGACGCCGAAGCAGTCTACCCCTGCAGCCTATGCCCCCCTCGACACCTCAGTTTTTAAAGAGAAGGAGTCTCACAGCCCTGTCTTGACGCCTTCTTATCCTTGATACTACCGTGGAAGAAGTTCTCTTCTCCCCATAGAAGTCCCTGCGCGTTTTACAAACCCCTTGAACTCGGTAAGTTTTTCGTGCGTATCGGATCATGCCCACTTCTTCCCCCCTATGTATCCGGGCATGGACAGCTGGTTTTTTTAAAAGGAGGATTTGAGTTTCCGGGTCATCCCTGCCTTTATGCGACTCAATCGGGCCACGAGCAGAGGATACCTTCCTTTCTCTTCCGTGTATACTCCTGTCCTTCCTGCACTGGCGGCGAGTCAGTTTTTTTTATGTTAGTGAGAGAAGGTTTATCACCTTTTTGGGACATGTTCGCGAGCCTTCAGTCCATCACCGTGTTACGGCGTCATCCCGACGATCGCCATCCATAGCCGCATCCTTTGAGTCTGCGGTGCCGAGAGAATGGGGCTTCCGGCATATCAGATCGTTTTGCTAATCTCGAGTCTGTCTCTTTCCCCCCGCCTTGCTTCGTACCTTTCCAGCACTTCCCCCGGCCGGCGGACCCCAGCCTAAGAGGCCTGTTCGTGCCTCAACGGTATAGCTCTTCTGCTCGTATCCCCTTCGACTCGTTCCGACGTCTAAGTTCAGATCTTTTTACCCTAGTGCTGGGAGATGATAGAGGAGTAGTATCGCGTGGTTTTTGAGAACCTGGACGATATTGCAGCCTTTGAACCCTTCCTCACGCCCTGACGGGTGGTGGAAGCGCCCTGGTCACGATCACGATCACGCGTTTTTCCCTGGTTCACGTCAATCCATTGGATAATAATTCCTTCTTTTGTTGATTTCTTTTTCTTTTCTCCTCCCACTCCCTTCCAGACAAAACCCCTTTTTTATGTGCTAGTCCGAGGATACTAAAACTGATTGCGCGTAAATTTTAGCGAAACTCTTCTTTTCCTTCCCCACCCGGGATTCCCGGGAAGCAGTCGCGCTCTCAGATACATCCATGTCAGAGATCTCGGTTTCCACTTTCCGATTCAGGTCTCCTTTATTACCTTTTTTTTTTTCAGTGCCGCGAACTCTTTAAAAAGAAATTATTGAATTTTCGCGTGGGACGACGGAGATTTGGCTTTTTCCGGACTAAGAACGTCTTTTCCGAGCCCTACGAAGATATGACCAACCCCCCCAATCTATCGGGCCACTTTGTGCCAAATATATAGAAAGAAGAATATTTCTCTCCTCGGTGCTCTGTTGTCGATCGTCGATGACGTCTTTCTGGGGGAATGAGGCAGCTAACGATTTAGGGAAAATCTAGGTACACGTCTTTTAGATAAAAGGACTCTCCCGACCACTTTTGTCTCCCTCTTCTTTCCACCTTCTGATGTGATTTAGACGTCCTAAAGAGAGTGCGAAAGATCGTCTCGACGAAAGGGTTGAAAGTTGCAATCCGCACTTTTTCCCCCCCCTTTGCCCGCCCCGTATTCCCGTCTGGTTTTGATCGATCTTCTTTGGCTCAGGTCTTTATCAAGGGGCAATAATTTTATTCCTCTTCTGGCCTCTTAGGTGTTGGAAACCCCGCCGCGGGAAACCCGTCTTCCGATCGCGCTCGCAGGGAAAAGGATTTTCCTTCTCCCTCCTCTTCCAGCTCTCAGTTTTGGGCGGCGTGAGGACCGCGCGTGCTCTACTACCTGTTTTTTCGGTGACATCGGCGGTCAGCCTGCGTCTGTTTCGCAGCACCAGCGGACTGCGAAGATCTTTACTGATCGCGATCGCGGGTTTGTTCTGTGTCCGGGTCGGCCAGAGCAAGTCCCCCTCCTGCAGCTTTTAACGTCTAGGCCAGCTAGTAGACGATAGAGAGCATTTGAGTTATTACTTCTCTCTTTCCCCTTTCCCTTCTCTTTTTCACCTGCTCGGTAATCTAGAGAAAACTAGTATCCGAACTTCTTTCGATATTCGGACGGTGACAGACCGGCGCACCTGCCGGGTATCTCCGAGAGAGTTGACCGAGGCGGTCCTTTTTCCAGAAGTGTAGTTCGTGTCATTGATGCCTCTTACAGTGTCTTTAAACTTGTGCCTGTGAGGGAAGAGGGAATGGGGCCCCGTATGGAATCCCAGATTCCGTGAGTCGATCAGAGAGCGAACTTTACTCGGTTTCGTCCACGAATCCCCCCGTTAACCTAAAGCCCCCCCTTTTTCGTGAAGATTCTTCGTTTTTTAATGGCAAATTTTGTTTTTAAATTCAAAGAGACTTCGGGGATTGCTTCTTCCCCACAGTCCTTTTTTTCAATACATGACTTGAATCCACAAGAGAGTGACGACGATTTCAATAGACGTTTTGATGCTTTTTAATCCCCGTGCTGTAGTCCCCCTAGAGGCCTCCCCCACTTTCCCCCGTGGACGAAGTGCATAACCCCAAGAAATAGGGAGTAGCTCTGAGCCTCCCGGAAGCCCGTAATCTTTACACTTCCTGAGGCCCCTTTTTGTCGCAGGGCGAATCCCCTCTCCCCCTTTTTTCCCTTCCTCTTCCGGTAGAACGAGCCATTCACGTTAGCAATCTTTAATGATGGGCGTCTGACTCCCCTCCGTCCCACCCCCTTTTCGCCCTTGCCAAAACCCCCCAACCTAGAGACCAGAAGTTTCAGGTCGTTACTCTTTCCCCGGCGCCGCTCCCCTTCTTCATGTTTCCGTCCTTTGTATACCTCCTTTCTTGTTTTTGGCCCGGCTCTCTTTACGCAGGCGCATCTATTCAGGAAAGGAAGTCGGGTGGTTCTTGATTAGTGAACCGTCCGGCTAGTAGTCGTTTTCCCCTAGAGTCCCTCGACGTGGCCGGTTTTCATCTATGTGTCATTCTTTTTGGGGGCAGCCCTAAGAATGCAGAATCGTGGCGCTGCAGCCCATCACGGGAGGCAAGGAGACGAGCAGGCTGCTGTATTCGGCTTTCGGAAGGTCTCTCTCCTCATGTCTCCTATAAGTCTGTCCTTCTTTTCCAGCGTCTCGTTGTCGGTGCCCACGTTTAGATCTTGGCAGGCAATCGTGAGATGTGTCTTGATCCTTCCAACTTATCCCTTTCTATCTCAAACCAGAATGATAGTACGAATTTTTCTCCTCGATAGTCGTTTCTCTGCTCCCCCCCTTCCTTTCCCTCCCTTGGAACTCCTTTTCCCCAGTTTCTTTTTATCTTCTCTTTTCTCCGAGTTTGAGAGAGCCACGCAAGCTGGAAGGCGTTTGGCTTACTCCTTCCTTCTTTCAACCGGCTCAATTTCTTCTTTCCCGAAGCCTCTGAAGTGTGCGTGATCGGCAAAAGGGCCGGTTACTTGGTAGCTACGGCAACTCTTCACGAGGCTGTCCAGAGGATCTAGATGAGTCCCGTGGGCACCGCCAAAACTCGTTCGTCCCCCCCCTCTCTATCATCAATTAGTCAGCCTCCTTCTCTGGCCCCCCCGTTTTTCCAGCCTACCGAACTTTCCGTCTAGCCTTCCGACCCGTTAGGATTGAGAGCCAAACGAGTCGGCTTTAGTCTGCCCGCACAGCATTTCGACCATTCCGCCCTCTCGGGACTATATTCTCCCCCTTCGTCTTCTTTCGACTTTGGACTTTCTCACCCACCATCCGCCCCCCCACCCCCCACGACGCCTGTTATGCTGCCGTAATGCTCTTAGAAGATGCGTCCTTCCTAAGAAGATAGTCACCTTCTTTTATTTCCTTAGCGAAATCATGTTATAAAGTTGTCGCGTCTCCCTTTTTTTCCCGCACCTAACTGATCCTTCCATCTTTCCTTTATTTGACGGCGTGGGATTGTTTGTCAAGGGAGGAAAATGTGGGACCTTTTATTTCTCGCCCCCTCCCGCTCTTTGAAGGCGACGTTTCTCCTGGCTCCTCCGTATTTCCGGGCCGTCTCCCGGCGGGAAAGCTTCCGACGGCGACGCTGACCATTTCCGTTTTTAATACTCTTCAGAAGCGTCACCTTGAGGTTGCTACTTTTCTTCTTGGTGGTATGCCTCTCAAGGTTCCACTTTCCCGAAATCAGAAAGACGAGCCAAGCAAAAACTCCCTGGCCAGCGATAGTTTAGTCTTCTTTACCTTCGTCCTTTCTTAACGCTTCGACTTTTTTCCCGCCCCTCTTGTGAAGTGACATCCCCCTGGAAGAATTCCCACCTCCGGACTAGTAGACGGTTTCTTTCTTGGCTTTGAAGCTTGGTAGCCGGTCCCTCGTCCTCCGACTCTCAGTATCTCGTCTCCCTGCCTCAACTCAGCGTTCCTAATTAGCCCCACAATTATCCCCTCCCCACTATCAAGGGGACCCCCCCTTTTCTTGCTTCATCTTCTCTACTCCTTCGGCCAAAAAACATGGCGCCACAGATGGACCCGCCCGAAGAGACGGCGATGAGAAGAGTACGGTTCTTCCCGCCGTACAGCGACATCACAGAAACCTTTTTTTCTCTACTTCTGTGCTCCCTAACCAAAAAAAGAGTCGACAGGTAAAGCTAACCCGAGCTAGATAGCCCTACCCTTCTCTATTTTCTCGACATAGTGGCCTATGTTCCCCTTTTGACTTTGGCAGTTTTTATTTATCGTCAGAAGGAACGTCAAATAGTCCCGAGAGATAGATCCAGTCTTCGACGGCCGATGGCTTCTCTTACTTGCGCTCCCCGGTCACCCCTCGACAAGCTTTCCTCTTCTCTCCAGCGCCTCTGTCTCAGCCGAACATTCAATCGGATGGCGATTTGTGGCCTAAGTTCGAGCGCGATACGCCCCGCGACGGGCCTCTTTTTTGCCACCCTAGGCTGTCCATCCTTTTTCTCACTTGGGCGTACTGCCGATTGACCCCCTCCACCTGTACTTAAACCCGAGGAAACGGGAACTGCCAAGAGGAACGGTTCTGCTGACGCTTAAACATCCCCCCCCCTTTCGACCCCTTTTCTCGCGCTGCATACGTCTCTGCCCTAGGCCGTCAGGGATCAGGGGAACCTAGATGAAGAAAAGCGTCTTGCTATTGATCGCAGAGCTCATTTTATTTTCAAACTTTGGACCTCCAGTTCTCAAAAAGAAGGGTTCCAGATTGCTACTTTTTCTTTCCCCGACCCAGAGACCAGACGAAGTTAACCTCGGCTTAGGTAGTTTGTTCTTCCCGCTCCCTTCCAGAGATGAGTATTGGGCGTAAGAGAGAGATGGGCTCTGGACACTTGTCTATTCTTCCTCCTCACTTCTCGTCTCTGACCTTCCAAAATTAAGCCGTTAGATAGAGAGTAGTATGCTAGTATAACTTTTCCTCCGAGATCTTCCCCCTTCCTCGGTGATCTATTCTTCTCAAGACTTTTCTATGAAGTGATAGTGGGAAGTTGGTAACTTTTGGTATACGAAGAAATTTAGTATTCCCGCCGTCGGCCCCTTCCACTTACGCCTTCTACGGCGTGTGTTTCTCCGAGAGATTCAGATCACGCTGGTATGGAAGGAGGTTGTACGTCGTACCCATTCTCTTCCCCCCCTCCTCCCCTCCGTTTGTGTTGTAGAATCCGCATCCCCAAAAGGGCAGAACCACTGATGTGGACTCTCTCTCCATGTAAGAGGTTCGTCCCCCAAGCAATTTCCCCCCTATGCGTACTTAAATGTTTCCGCGCCTGTTTCCACATCCCGGGCTTTTATCGGGACCCACTCTTTACCCCCCCCCTGTCTAAGCTTCTCCGCGACATCTCCTCGACTACTAAGAGATATAGGTACCGAGCAAGTACGCTACGTTCCTTGCGGACTCAGTCAGCGGCCGCCCTTTTTTTTTCTAAACGTCGGAGTGTGGACGGTCAACGCCGAGTCCTTTCGTTCGGGCCCTTTCCTACGAACGTCTGGCCCTTCCCGCACCAGTAGAAGATGAAGAACTCAGCTGGGAAGAGATTCCCCTCCCCATTCCCGCCTCCCCCCTTCATCGTTTTCTTCTTCTTTTCTCTGCTGGTCGCGCTGCTTAACACCGGTCTCGTTGACTAGAACCTTCTCTGGCCGCTCCCGGTCCACGTCCCCTCTTTCTTCTGATCAACTGCTCCTCTCCCCGACACTGTCCCAAGATGCGAAGGTAGAGCGTCGAAGGGGAGTGCCTCTTCCGCTCTCCTCCCCTTCAATTATTCCCCTTTTTCCTGCACTTACGGTTTTCCTCCACCGATGGAAATGACAGTATTAAACGTTGTTGACGTGGTAGTCCTCGGCGATCACCTTTTCCCCCTTCCCCCTTCTCCCTCATGGGACTCCTTCGTTGGCAAATCGGGGCTAGGCGGCGATAGCACGGATTGCGTTGACTGGCTATCCTTCGACTCCCCGCTCCTGGCTTTTTTGCCCCCCCATCCCCGCTTGAGAGCGTTTTTTAGAGTTGAGGAGCCGTCCGAGTCCCTGCTTCTCCCTTAGGATAAGCTTGAGAGAGGCTCTCTTTCTATTCTCGTTTTCTTTTTCTGGTCGGAGACCTGATCAAAATTCCCAAAGATCCTTTTTTTAAGATTCGTCGCATCCGATCGGTCCAGACTTTGATCGAGTTCATTAGTATCTCTCGACTTCTGGTTACACCGCCGCCTACTCTGGAGAGTAGAAAGATCTTTTGGGATGGGCCTGCTTTTTTTCGATCCTTTCTCTCATGCGCTTTCAGAATCGAGATTATTTTTACAATAGCTACCCTGGCGCCTATTTGACCTACCTTCACTGTCCGACTCTTACTCATCCGACCGGTCCACTTTTTCTCTTCGTTCCTTGTTTAGCTGAGGTACTGTGGGCGAGACTCTATCTCATTCCCGTCTATCCCCCTATGGGGTTTGCCTAGTACTGGTCAAACTTCAAGATTCCATCCGACAACCTCTTCCTCACACGACCCAACCCTTGACATAATTTTGAATTACAACCATGTCGTATTCTAAGAGGTAATTTTGACCGGTCCGTTAGGGTCCCCCCTTTCGGTCTTGCCTTCCCCCCTTGCAGGTCAATTCCATCTCTACGAATCGCCTCGGTTGTCGGCCCCCTGTAGCCTCTGATGAGTATAGAGGAAAATTGTCGTCCCCAGTTTGAGACGTGAACTCAATCGGCGTCGCTCCTCCATACTCCAGTTCCCTGATAGTCCTCTATTGACCCCCCCTTCCTTAGTCCATAGTTATTCCTTAAAGAGTTACAGAACCCTCTTGATTATTTTTTCTAGCCGCTCGTCCAACGGAGAAACGATGTCCCTCTCTCTTGTCTTTTCTCTCGCACGAAGCCTTGGTCCCAAGTTGGATCACCCCACACCACCTTACAAGACAGATAGGGTGAAGGAGGCTTATGTCTGTCCTTGCGACCGATCCCCCCGGTTTCTCCTTTCTTGAAGATCGTCCTCCAGTCTTTGTCGTTTCCGGAGATATAGCCGGCCTCTCATAGGAGATCGGAATTCTTTACTTCATGTGCGTTTGAGGTTGGAGTCCCTCCTTCTCTTCTCTCACTTGTAGACTCGCGTCTCTCGGCTGGCCGTCTTCGGCAATTCTCTGTTCCCTTTCCTTTCCAGGCAGACGAATCCTTTTACGCGTTTGTTGCTGCTCGACCCCCCCAAAGTGTCTTTACGTCTCACGTTGGAGTGACTGCGGGTTTTCTCTCAGATGCTTCGCGACTTTTTCTCTGCAATTTTTTTTTCGCGAAGCGGTCCCGTTTGATTTTCGTTTCGGTTTTTCGCCAATTAATGTTAGTGCCTATTGTCCCGTATAATAATTGCGGCTTTCCCTTGCGCTTCTCACCGCTGCTTCCTCTCGTCTCAGCGCGGGCGGCCGGCGCTTTGCCTTTCCTCGCGGCACTTGCCTGCCAAGGTCCTTTTGCGGTATTCTCAACCTTGTGGAGATCACGATGTAAGTCTTTAGGGAATAGCGCAGGAAGTCTCAAGCTTCCTTTCCCTTATCGTCTCCCTTTGCGTAAGGCAGCGGGTTAGCCCCCGGTCGCCAGGGCCGCTTCCTTCTACGTTTTATTTCACTTAACACAATCTCCGAGGCGTTTTTCGAGAATCGAGACTTTTTAAAAAGACCGCTTTTTGCCCTCAGCCCTGATAGATTCTAATTTCTGCTTCTCCTCCTCTTCGCGCCCGCCCTGCAGTTCAGCGCCTCTCTTGATCGTCGAGTGGCCGACCCCGTGATGTTGTTTATCCTCCCTCCCAACTTCTTCCTTGCCACGACCTTTATTTCCATTGATGCAGTTTTCCCGTAGTTTTTTGAGAGAGGTCTACATTTCTATCCTCTCCTGACTTTTTCACCCCATCCCTCCCCCCCCTGCCCCGGATGACGTGCTATGGTTCCCTCTCGTCTCGCTCGGCGAGCCTTGACATAGAACACGCTTGTATTTTTTTTTCTGTAAAATGATTTGTAGAGGCCCTTTCCGTCCCCTTCCCCGGCTCCCCCGATGAGGGGGTTCTCCTCGTTTGTTTTTTTTTTTGGCAATGGGCCACTGTTTTAGTTCCTCCCAAGCAATCGCCCGGTGCTCTTTCTCAGTGTTTTCTTCTCGTCTCTCGGAGAGAAACTTTTTTCCCTTCTGTAAATTTGACGAGGCTGGATAATTCGTTTGTAAGCGTGCCTTGACTTTCTGTCCCCGATTCCGACTGACGTTCTTTTTTTTTGTTCCCTTTCTCTTGACCTTTTCCTCCCTTTTCCCGGAGGGAAGAAAGAAGACGGGTTTCTCTTACATAGAGAGCTGGCTTTTTCCTTTCTCGATCATTCCTTAATTCCCCAGAAGCCGGTGTGTCCTCTCCAGGCCCCTCTGTCCTCTTCTGTTTTGAAGACAGTAAAATGCTACCAAAGAGGAACCGTATCGGGGACGGAGGGCCCTTTGGTTCTTGAACTGCAATTTTCCGTCCGAGAAATTCAGTTATGAAAATCCCCTCTTACGACTCTCCAACCCCAGTTTCTTCCGACGCAAGTCCCCACAGATCCCTTTAAATACGGTTCCCCCCTCTGACTTTCCGGCCTTCTTGACACCTTCAGAAGAAGACTGACGGCTAGTTTTTCCGTGAATTTTTTACTTTTTCTTCTCAAAGTCTCGCTCTAAGCTCCCCGATTTCCGCTCGTTGATCGAATCGTCTTCAGAGAATTCTTTTCCCCTGAGATTTCAAGAGACTCAGACGTTCCAGCCTGCTCGATCTCTTCTCGACTTTCTCTTGGAATGGAAGTGACTCTCTTTTTTTCCTTGGTCGGTTTCACTCCCTTAAACTCAAACCCTCGGCACGCGAGCTCGATCATAGTCTTGCCAGAAGAAGACTGCGCTATTCCGCCTG
>Ga0179593_1710928_pt1 | contig 15045 bp, 23 predicted proteins | sample CZODoug2_1_08_16_FD_185931 | JGI IMG/M metagenome (GOLD analysis project Ga0179593, IMG submission 185931) | Vadose zone soil fungal communities from Angelo Coast Range Reserve, California, USA - CZODoug2_1_08_16fungal (PacBio error correction) | ecosystem: Environmental > Terrestrial > Soil >... | reverse complement strand
CAAAAAGTGTGAGCAAGCCCCCTTTAGTTTTCCCTCCCACCACCCCAGGCGTTTTTTGTCCCAATAGCTCCGACCCTCTCCCGCACTAATCGCGAATTCTCTTTGTTCCCCCCCCTTTTTCCCTTTATTGTCAACTCGTCACCAGAGGCTTTTGACACATCAAGAGGGTGGGTCACGGCCCCATTGCCCCCCAACAACATTACCCCCCATACGGTCCTGGGATGAACCTTTCACATGCCTGGAACTTTTTAAGTTTTTTCCAATTGCAAAGGTACGTTCCACTGTACATTTCGATGAATGTTAAATTGACCAATTCAGTTTTTTTTACCCCCTCTGTGTTTTTTTAATCTTTACCGGCGGTAAAGGTAAGCAAATGTGCGGTTTCTTGGCCTTCCCCCGATTACCCTTTTCAACGGGATTCCCGAGCCAACTTTTGACATCAGTGGGAAACTGACGTCCTAGTGATCTGAAGCCGGGGTGGTACTCCGTGGCGAAGTTTTCTTCCTGGTAACGGATTTCAATCTCTTTTGGTTTTTCCTTCTTTGTTTTTCCCCCTGTTTTGGTCCGAGGCTTTCATGAATTGCCCGGGGCCCCACAGACCCCCCAGCACGTATTTCTTCTGTCGGGTCTTCCCTGGTTCCCTTTCCTTTTCCCACCTGCTGCACGACACTTGGTCCGCAACTTCTCTCTCGTGCACAAAACTTTATTTCTTCGTCCCTTCCCAACTGGCCTGCTAGGGATTCGATCTCCGCCGAAGGGAGTCCCTCCCCGTTCCTTTGTGGTTATTGTCTTCCCCCTCTTTCTATGGATTTTTTCCCTTGGAAAGACAACCTTTTTAGTTTCCGTTTGGTTGTAAGATGGACTCCCCCCCTTTGGACCACCCCCACGAGTAAAAATGATACCTAAGTGAATGGTGGAAAACCCCCCCCCCTTTTTGCCCTTCTCCCCTCCTCACCCCCTACTCTCACATCAAACCCTTTTTTCCTCTCACCCGGGGGCGACCTGCTAAGGCGCCGTTTTAGTTATGTTTGGCCCGTTGGTTTCCCGTCTTGGTCTTCCGACCCCCTTCTTTTTCTTCGGGAACGTGGCGGTGAACATGTCAGTCAGCGGTAGCACGGTTGGGGTGACTTTCAGGTCCCTTTTCTTCCCTTGCGCACTCATGTTGATACCCATGTTCTGTTACTGTCTGAAAGGCTTTTTTTTTTTTTACCCCGGATCCCCATCTTTTTCCCTGGAATTTCAAAATTTTCCGATGTGATTTTTCGTTGACCCCCCCCCCCCTTTGACGCATAAAACCCGGATGACCCCCCCCAGAAAGAGTGAGCAATGGAAACCAGCCTGTAACGGATAAAGTTTCTGCCCCGTCCCCAGTTGCTAAAGATCTTTCTTTTTATGTGTTTCTCCTTTGTTTTTATTAAACAGCCGAAAATTTCCCCCCTTTTACCAAGGTAAAAACCAAGTTATAGCTGTACCCCCATTATCCAACCCCTGTACTCTCCCTTTTGGCTCTTACGCAGCTCCCACTTTTCCCCCCCCTTTGTCAACCTGTTCCCCACCCTCCCCCCCCCCCCGCGTCCTTCCCCTCTATTGTACTTAACTCCTACCTCCTTTTCTTCCCCACTCCTGTGTCTTTTTTATTGAGTCTTAGTAGATGTGGTTGGGAGGTTTAGGAGTCAGGACTTTTTCATCCAGCGTTTTGACACAAAGTTCCTCCTTAAGCGCCGCCCCCTTTTTTCCCCCCCCCATCTCCCCTCGTTCTCCCCAGTTTCTTTTACTTGTTAGCGGTGATTCAGACCTGTTACTCTGAGTGGGACCAAATTTTTTGTCTGAAGGAACCAAGAAAAAAAAACCCACGGCCTTTCGATTTCTTTCAGCCCCCTTTTTCCCGCAGCACCGGGGCGTCTCCGTGTTTTTTTTCCAAACATGATGATCCCATGCTCTTTCTTTCTTTTTACCCGGTTGTGTCGGCGTAGGGTCACGAATCCACCCCCTCGGCTGTTGAATGCCAGGCTCTTTGATTTCCGTCTCAATTAATCCCCCCGGCTTTCAGACTGCTGTAACAGACCAAGCCGGGTTGTCGCCGAACGCACCTTACTTCCCCCCTTCCCCGTGCTTCCCTGGACCTTTATGTTTTGGTTGGAACCTTGCCCCCCCATTCCCCCCAGGTGCATAGCACGAGGCCCGATTTTATCAAGTCCCCCCTGTTTCCTTTTCGTGATCCAACCCCCATAATCCCTAAGTGGGGCTGTGGCGCCTTTCCGTCCTTTGAGTTTCAGGAGTCGCTTATCCCCCCCCAAGTTTGTTTTTTACCCACATTCAGCCCCCTTTTTCGTAATTTATCTGGCGTTTACTGGGTGGGTCCTTTGTTTTTCTTTCCTGTTTTCCCCCTCTCCAGGTACCACCCCCAAACGGTGGTCTTCGAACAGTTGAACGGAATGTCCATATCAACCCTTTGATCATCGCCCCCCCCCCCCCCTGCCGCACCTTCACGCTGAGTTTAGTTTTTGACGGCCCTTGTGATGATATCCATCTCATCCGTGCCCCCGTTCATTCAGTGGTTGATGGAGACCCCTTACCGCTGAAGCCGTTGTCCCACCTTTACGCGGAAAATGTTTTCCCACCCCAAAAAGGGGTTTTTTTCCCAGGCCTTATGCTCCTTTCCAGCTCTTACCCTCCCAGCGTTCGGTGTTTCTTGAGCTGACAATTTGGTAATTACCCCAGTCCTCGAGCCCAAGAAGGGTCGGTCCACAACACGCTTCCGTCATTTTTGCCCCAAAAATGGCCGGTCCGCGTCCCTCTTTCTTCTACGGAGTCCGCAACCCCCCCCGTCGTGAATAAGGGAACAACCTTACACAGAAAAAATACTTCCGGGCACCCCTTCTTTCCCCCTTCGGATGTGAAGGAGGCGTGAAGAGTTCCACTTTTTTTGAGAACACCCCATGCGGATTTTTTACGCTTCACACGGTCATCCCCTTCGTTCACACTCGGTTTCAACTGTATTCTCGTGCTTTTTTTCACCCCCCCCTGATTTCTTCGATTTTCCTTTCAATACAGGTTTATTGACTCGTTTTTTCCCCCGGGGATGCTGTTCTTTTTCCCCCCCAGTCCCGACCTTTTCGTGGGTTTCCCAGGCTTTGTGTGATGGTTCCGGTGGACGCCTCTTTACTCCCCCCCTTTCCCCCCCCCTTTTTTCCGGTTACTTTTGTCGTGATAATCTTCCCCCCTTGGTCGATTTTTTTCCCCTTGAGATTTCTTCTTATTGTTAAAGGTACCCGAGCTGAGAAAGCTATTTGGCGTGCCCAACCCCCAACTTTTCGGGTTGATTTTTTCCCATGGGCTGTTCCTTTTTTCTTTTCATTTCTCTTTTCCCCCTGTGTTTTGTTTTTTCTGTTTTGTCTTAGCTAGCACCCCCCCTCAGATCAGCCATGTGGTGCAGGAAACCCACACGTGTCGCCAAACCATTGTAATGCTCCCCGAGATCGGCGACCCCGTCACCGATAAACTAATCTTCCTGTTACGACACCTTTATTCCCACTTTTTCCCCTCCCCCAAAGACTTCGACTTGAGAATTTTAATCCCTGGCTGTCACGGGTACCCCCCCACAAAACCCGGCTGAACCCCTACGTTCTTTTTGCACCTTTTCCCCACTTTCTCACATGCCCTTTGTTTAACGTTCAATGAAACGTTTCCCCCCAATGAAAACTAGGAATCTCAACCCCGAGACCCTTGACCCCCCCCCCTTTTTTAACGGGAGCGTCCAGTGCCGCCGTTTTTGAGGGGGGTTGCCTGTTCCCACCTTGCTTCTTTTGGAACACCCGCTGCACCTGCATTTTGACAAGTGCCTTGCGTGGAAGTATTTGTTTTCTGAGCCGGAATTTATTCTTTTTTCCGGGTTGGATACATACTGACAACCTTGATAAGTCTTCCCTTTTTTCCAGACCGTTTCTGTTGCCAATTTGGCTCTGGGCTTGATTCCCTTTATTCGGGCCTAAGGCCCTCCCACCTTCTTGTGGTGATTTCGGTCGAGGGTCCCCTTTTTTAGTCCCCTCCAAAGCCCGCCCCCCCCCCCCTTTGTAAGAACCTTACTCGCGGTAGTAACTCCCCTATTTCGTTGTTGCCCCCCAACCGGCTATGTCCCCACCTGAGAGTTTGAGGATGGGATAATCCAACCGCCCACCAGAAGGTTCGTACCCTCCCAGCTTCCTTTGTCTTTTTTGTTAGATTCCTGACATGGATAGGGCATTCCCTCACCTTGTTTGCCGGCTGAGGGCTCAACGCCCAAAACGTCCCCCCCCCCTCTTTTTATTTAAACAACGTTTGTGAGCCTACGAAAGTGGCTGACGGTTGACCCTTTTTTAGGCTTCTCTCATACCTTCTTCCCTCCTAACGTCATCAGTCGGCCGGCCCCCCAGCCCCACTTCCTATTTTTTGTCTGTGAAACGGTTTTTCTCCTCCTCCCTCTTTTTTCTTTTTTTTCTGTACTTTCCTTTTTGGCCGGGCCCCAGGGGAATGGTCCCAAACATAACCCTTTAACCCATTGGACTTAAGTCTTAGTAATGCAGACCTTTCCCGGTTCTTACCCTTTCTGTTAATGGTTTCACTTCCTTTTTGTTCAAGCGTTTTTTTTCTGGGATCAAGCCTGGACATCAAACAACGAGGGTTGATTTTAGTGTACCCTGATCCACGGATAAGTCTAGGCCTGGAATTCAATCCCCTTTTTGTTCATGTTTGCCACTGATAGGAAGTCGTTTTTCTGAAAGTTTCACCTGGATCAAGAATCGTAGTAGTGTTTTTAACCTCATAGTCCCAATGTCACCTACTTAACATACATATAACGGAACAATCAAATGCCGTCTTTTTCCAGGGATTTCTTTTTGAGCTTTTCCTTACCTCGGACCCTAATTAAGGCCGCGACTTGCGCCACCCCAGTTCCCCGGGGTTATGGTGGTTTTTGTGTCCCCAAGCTCAGCGATCAGTTCAGGGTGCCCTATGTTTTTTTTTCTTCTTAGAACTTTCTTTCTTTTTGAGGGGTGGCCATTGATCTTTTTTGGATGAACAAAAACACACCCCACGACTACGCTTCCTGGTAGGTCCCCCCCCCATGTTAAGGAGGTCCCCGGTTCCTGTAAACCATGACACAAAGCTTCCTTCCCCCCTTTTTCTTCTTCTTTTTGGTAATTTTTTCCTTTTTTTTTTCCATTCTTTCAGGGCCCACGTTCCTCCAACCCTTTTCGGGACTTTTTGATTTCCAGGGAATGTATTTTCCCTTATTTTTTTATTAAAAAAACCCCCTTTCTTTCCAAGACGTGAGTCAGACAGGTAAAAAGTTTGGGTCTGAGTTTCGTCGCATGTGCCCCAATGCCCCCCCCTTTCCCGTTCCCCCGGGGCTTATTGGCCATGCCACTTCCCGCCACCTCTCCGCAAGACGAAGGCCGAGTCGGACTAGAAATCCTGTCTTTTTTCATCTTTCCCCCCCAACTACAACGACGGTAGGGTTCGGCTTCCGCCTTTGAGTTCAAAAATTTTGAATAGTGATTAGTGGTCTTCGTAGAGTTTTCACCGGTCCCCCCACGTTCACAAAATTAAAGTTCTCTTTACTTTCCCCCGGGTCTTTAGTTTTTGAGGCCTCTTCCCCCGCCTTTTTCACATAGGTTTTGTATTTACCGGGAACACTCCCCTCACGGGTTTATCTTTTTAATCGAACCCCCAAACAAGAACCCGGGCAGGGGAAGGGTTATTTTGCTTTCCTTCTTTCTTTCTTCGGTGTGATACATATCCTATGGGTCATAGATGTTTTGGATGTGCGACCCCCCCCCCTCCCTTTCTTGCCGTTTGGCACGGACCTGCGAGGGCATTTGTTCTCTCCCCACTGCTTTTTTTTTCAGCTTTGGCTCTCCGGACAAAAGCTCACTTTCCAGGTTTGATTGTCTTTTTCCTGACATCGACATTTTTTCCCCTCCTTCCTTTGTCTCACCCATTCCGGGGCGCCTCCACCCGATGACTGATATGCAAATGCGCATCTCCCCCCTGGTGATGTTTCGCCCTTTTCGACTTCCGTCAACCCCTGCTACCCGAGACTCCTGTCCCCCGAGATAATCTTCCCTTGTTTTACTAGGGTGTAAATACTGAGGCAGGGGTGTGATGGGCCAAGGAGGGTTGGTCGTAGATTCGAAACCCCATGCTTGTTTTCCCTGCGGTTCACACCCCTTTGGTAAGTTTGTCCCCTGGTAAAGTATTCCACCTTTCCCACTGCTTTCTCGATTACAGATATATTTCCTTCCTTACGGTTTTTTCCTTTACTAGTTTCCCCGTTTGGAGTTGTTTTCCCCCTTACGTACAGTTTGCTTTTTTCATTTTTTTTTTTTTCTGGGCCGGGACCCCCTTTCATGATTTTTCTCACTTTCCCCTCCCCCTTTTGCGGCTTTCGGAACATTCCTTCTTCCTTCGCTTATCGAATTTGCCGGTACTTCCCGTGATGGAATCGGTGCGACAACCCACCCACTTTTCTGGTGGGCCTTCTTGCAATTTTCATTCTTTATTTCTTTCTTTTCACTTACTGTTGTTTTTTTTCGATTCTGTCTTTTTTTTATAGAAAAGCCTTCTCATTTTCTTGGGCAGGGAGCCACAGGCGTTTTGTCTACAAATTCTCTCCCAGCCCGTTCGGCCGTTACCCCCCACCGAACTCCGAATTCCCCTTGTACCTTTCTTTTAACTCCCGCAGGAGTCCTGTTGTTCCCTTTTCCCCCCAATTTTTATTTTTAGGCGTTACCGCCGTCCAAACCCAGGTTTGCTGTCACCCCAATTTCGGATGAAAAGCTAAATTCCCCCTTTGCACGATTCCATGACCATTTGCGCCTTTCGAATTCGTTCCGTAAATTCGCATCAGACCTGGATGTGTTGAAATCTTTCCACTTTCGGGTCAAGGTGCAGCGTTCCGCTGGTTTGAGCCTGTCTTCACAAATCGTCCTGACTTCATTGACAAGGCATTGTGTGCCTGGCACGGGTATTTGATTCCGGGGATATCACGGGGTGTTTGGACATCCGTTCGGAAGACATAGGTAAAGGATCGGCATTTCACTGCCGTTCCCCTTTTTTTTTTCGACGGGTTTTGCTCGAGGGCTGGTTCGAAAGTCAGTTCATCAGCAGCAAAAGGTATGGTAGGCGGATAACTGAGAAACAATCAAGCTTGCACCTTTGGCCTCACTTGTATGCGAAATTCCTCGCGGTCTTTTTGCCACACTCTCCCAATTTGGCCGGTTAGACAGTACAAAAAGCCGGGGCTGCCGAGAGAGATAGGGATATACGATTCAAGTAAGTTCCGTCATAACCTCCTTTTTCTGTGTGGGAGATCTTAACCTTGTGTTCGGCATTTTTCTGTCGGTGATCACATGTGAAGGTTCTGTTCCAATTCACGGGAACCGTTTACCCCCCGAGTGAGTAAACGCCTGACCGATTCTGAATGGTTTTTTGAACCCCTTTGGGGGCTCACTCTCCTTCCTACTATTTTCACAAAAGCGTGAGGATCGCTCCAGCCCGCACCTCCGTATTTTTTTGGGTCTGAACCGGACCCCTTTTCGGTCTATTTCGCGGGCTTGTCCTGACCGTTTAGGGTGGTTAACACCCTTTTTCTGAAATAAGAATGTAGTTTTACTTTGGACTTTCGTAATTTTTGCGACACCCGTTCTACATTCTGACTCCCTTTTTCTGGCAGGGTTTTTATTAGTTCAAGAGTTCCTACATCCACCACGTCGTCTCTGGATTTTTCTTCTGTGACCCTGTAAGCCTCCCAAACGGTACAGAAGAGACATGGGAAACCAAATTTCCTGGCCGTGAAAAGGATAAAAACAGCGTTCTCGTTCCCAGGTTCTAACCTTCCCCCCAGAGTTTGGCGGTTTGGTTTTTTCCCTATGCAATTGTGTCCAACTGAGAAAAGATAAACTTTGAACGAATTCCCACCGTACCCACACTATTCACAAATTTTTCGCCCAGCTCCATACTCTTCTTTTTCCCCTCATTTTTCTTTCCTCGTTTTGTGCTTCTTGTTTTATTTTTTGGTTTGGGTCTTTTGTTCTTTTTATTGTTTCTTGTTTTTCTTGTGGACTTTCCGTTTTTTCCAGTCTTCTTTTTGGGTGGGGGGGGGGGGGGGGGTGTTGTGGCCTTGTCTCTCTTCTTTCGGGTGGGGGGGAGGGCCCTCTTGTGGTTTGTCATTGGGGCGGTTTTTGGGGCCGTGTTGGTTTTGGCCTTCTTTTTTATGGGTTTGGTTGGCACCCCCACCTCAACCCTTCTTTCTTCCACCCCGCTCATCCCGTCGTCTCTTCTTCTCCTTTCTTCCCCTCTCATTCCTTCTTCTTCCATTCTTCCTCATCTCACCCTCTACCACTCCCCTCCTCCCCTCTTTTCGCCCCCCCCCTTTTCTTCATTTATCCGCCATCCACCTATATCTTTCCACTCCTTCTTCCCCCACATCCCACTCCTCCTTCCCTTACAACCACCCCCATTCACACCGCTACTTACACCCCACTTCACCTCCTCGTCTGTTCCACTTATCCACTTTCCCTTTTTACTTATCCGCCATTTCCCTCCGCTTTCCGTACCCCCTCCCCCGTCCACTCTTCATCCTCTTTCCTACTGCTCCTCTCCCTCCCTCCCCCCCTCTACATCGTACAAGTTCTCTCCCTCTTATATACCGCCCCTCTCTCCCCATCTCACTGCTCTTCCTTACCTCCTCTCTTTCTTTCTTCTTTCTCTCTATCCTTGCAGAGCCCATCACCCCCCCCCCCTTCCCGCCTCTCCTACTTCCTCCCCTTCTATCCCTTTATCGCCCCATTCACTTTCAAGCCCTCGAACACTCACGCCCACCTTCCTATTTCTTTTCCTCTCATCCTCTGCTGCTCTCCCCGATCCCCCTTCATTATTCCCCTCCTACCCCTTATGGCCTCTTTCGTTCCTACCCTCTATTCATTCCTCCCCGGTCCCCATGTCATTTTTTCAACCTTTTGAGTTGGTCTATGCGCTTTCCCCCTGGGCGAGCCCCAAGCCTCTCTTTCCCCGAACACTTTACCCCCGTCCCCTGTTGTTTGTTCACACGCGCCCAGCGCCGAGCTGCCCCGGGATTTAATTTTTCTAGATAGTTTATTCTTTTTCGGACATTCTTCTGATTTTTTCCCTTTCCCTCGCATTTTGAAAAACCCCCTTACTTTCACCTATTCGTAGCCATGTTCCCCCCGACAGTCAAGGAGTTTCTCTCCCTTCTTGTCAACCATGTACCCCAGGCTGCACCCCCATGCTTCTTATTCGTCCTCCCCCCGTTTTTCGGCACTTTCCAGGTCCACGAAATCAAGCCCTGACTGGTTTTCTTTCCAGGACTTCTTTCTTCCCCTCATCTCCCCATATTACTTTATTCTGTTTTATACCATCCCCTTTTCCTATCCCCCCACTTCTTTTTTGACTGCGTAAAAAGAACAAAGGTAGACACGTTGGCTTTTTTCCTCCCGCCTAAAATGAACTCCGTCCCCCGTCAACTTCCCTTCTTTCACCATGCACATTCCCGTCCCCGGGCCCCCCCGGACCTTTTGGACTTTGCCCTGAGTTTCCCTTGTCAACTATTACGTCACCCCGGTTCCATGTATGTTTCCATGCAATACCCCCCCCAAAATCACTACGTTTCTGTTGATCCCTTTCTTTTCCCTGGCTTTTACTCGTTTGACTTTTATTCTATTAGTCGGCTCTTCTCCCTTCCCCCGCCATTTCATGAAGTCTTATCGTCCTCCCCTTTTCGGGTTGGGCTTTTTTCCCCCGTTTGTTTGTAGTTCGTCCCTTTCTTCCCCCCATTGGAAAACCCTCCCCCCCTTGTGTCTTTTTTTGGTCACCGGTGAATGCATTCCAAAGTTTTGATTTTTCTTTTTTCTTCGAAATCTCCCACCTCACCTGTACCCCTCGGTCGTTGTTTTACTTTTCTTAGTTCTGCTATGATGATTCTATATCCCTTCTTTCAATCGTTTTTGGTTTGACCGGCCTTTCCCTGCTTAAGTTGGGTCCTCCCCCCGCGTTAGGACTTTTTCCCTCCCCCCCCACAAGGAGTTCTTTTCCCTTCTTTCGGCCTCCCCCTTTCTCGACCCCACCTCCAAGAGACTTGGTCTTGAGGTCACAATCCGAACTCCCCCAGCCTCTTCTTTCCCCCCCCGCTTTTTTCGAGAAACCGTGTCGATTTTGTCAAGCCTTTTTTTGCTACCCCAGTTGCTTGGTGCCCTTTTTCCTCCCACGAGTCCTAACCTTGTACCTTCCGGGAATCAGAACCCATTTTCTGGTTGTTTCCCCCACCTTGATTGTCCCCCCTGAGCGGGGCCCGGCGTTTGATTTCTTCCCCCATTTTTCGCAAAAACCCCGGGCAACGTGCTTCCCACCCTTTGTCCCGTGAAATTCCTTCCACACATTTTTCTGATATTCTTTAGATTTTTCCACCCCCCGATTCTCGTTCCCCCTATTTTTTCCTTGTGCACCTCCTGTTTACCTCCCTTTCTTCCACCCTTTTTTTTTTGAATTGGTTTTATTTCCAGTAAAAGACTTTTTTAGTGTGGTTTCAGTCCCCCCTTCTGTTGGTCTTTCCGTTGACTTATCCTATTTTAATTCATCCCTATTTTTTCCCTATTGTTGGCGGGGTATGTTTACACCTTTAATGTTCTTCCGGTAGTCTGGTCTTCTTTTTTGTGATGTTCAAGACGAGCTTGCTGGTCTCTTTTTTTTTCTTGACCCACAAAAAACCTTTGTTTGGTTTGGTGGGCTAAGGGTACCCCCCTTGAGATAATTTCTTTACTCTCTTTCATCAATCCTCCCCCCCCTTGTGTTTTTTTGGCTTTTTGTGGATCTAACCACACCTGCTTTTCATGCTTTGAGAGCCAAACGGCCCTTTTTTTTTTTCGGCCCCACGTTCAGGAGCCGGTGTAGTACCGACATATTCGCTCCTCTCCGGAATTCCCCCTTTTCCACCTTTTCCACAAAGGAGCTTGATATCCCCATGCTGGAATGTTTTTCCTTTGGCCCTCCCCCCCCCACCAAGTTTTCTTACACCCCCCCTTTCACGTTTGTTGAACTAAAAGTTCTACCCCATGACGTTGACCAACGATTTCACCCTTTTTGACACCCGTTTTCGTCAATGAAATTCTCTTCCTCGGGTTGAAAACTCCGGTTGACTCAGTGTTTGAAACGTTCCGGGTCGGGAAACCCGGGAGGGGGTTTACCCCCAACTGTGCCGCGTCTTAACGGCATTTGTTTGTTTTAGCAGCTTCCAAACCTTCTCCCAAACGCGCCCTTTTTTTTGCAAAGAATTTTTTTTTTCAAAAAACCCCGGGTTGACGTTTCTGTACGGGAAGTACCTGCGGGTTGGTGCGTTTTTTTTAACTCATTGCGAAGGCCTTTTTTCCTGTTTTAAGCCGTTTAGTTAACTTAGTCAGGTTTGGAGAGACGGTTGGCTCGAGGCGGAATTCGCTGGGCAGTACCTACATTTTAACCTTCTTTTTTTGAAGTTTCCATTTTCTTTTTTCCTTTTCTTCACAAGATGACTTTCATCAGTGTAAATTCCTCGGCTTGTACTTTCCAAATTAATCCTCGGCCTTCGCATAAACAAGATGGAACATGCGGGAGTTAATTCAATACGAAGCCGGCGCTGCATTTTACAAAACCATTTTTTCGTGAGGGGTGAGTTCGGATAACCCCCCCCCACACCCCACCCCCCCCCCCCCCCCCCCCCCCCCCCCCCCCCCCCCCCCCCCCCCCCCCCACCCCCCCCCCCCCCCCCCCCCCCCCCCCCCCCCCCCCCCCCCCCCCACCCCCCTTTGGGGATATTTGCATCCGGTTGCGAAGACCACTTATGTGAGTTGTTCCTGGAGGGGCGCACTCCAGAAAGTCCCCCCCTAGGTAACGTCTCTACGAAGTTTTTTGTGCCATGAGGTGGTTTTACCCCCCTGGCGGTCATCCGAATAATATTTTCCCCTTCCTAATTTCCAGGGATGAGGCCAGGCTCCAGCCCCATAAGTAGGTATGGTTTTGGTATCTGGAAACGACATTCTTGTCTATTCCGAACTTCGGTAGTCGGATCCGTGGGCTGGAATGGCATTGTTCAACAAAGTTGCGCCGGGTGGACCCCCTTGGATTTCATTTTTATTGCGGACCCCTTCCCTTGTATTCGTTTTTGGTTACGCTGAAAGCGTTTTTTTATTACGGATCAAGACCAGGAGATCACAAAGTAATTTTCTTATTCTTTTTTTAGTTTTTTTTTTCCCCCCCCCCCCCCCCTTCCGGCCTAAAAAGAAGAAGTCTTGACTCAATCCTGGTCATGTTGACAACGGATAGGAACGTGCTGCCCTTTCAATGGATAAGACCCTATTATCAGTTTTTCCCATGCCCAGGGTGCAATTGCCCTAAGACCCCATTTCTCTTCTCGAACAGGTATTTCAGTCTCCTACGGGATGGGTTTGTTTTCCTGCGAAGCCTCTAAGTTTTTTCGGTAAACCTTTACAGTGTGTTTTTTTGGTTTTTTTTTACCCCTAGACCCATGTTTCTCCCCTTGAGTACAGGTGTCATTTGAAAGTTCTTCGATCTCCACTGTCAAAGATTTTGGTTCTTTTGCCCCTTCAGCCTTTCGAAAAACCCCTACGATTACTGCCATTTACGGAAGAACGCCGTTTTTCTTATTCCTTTTTTCCCCCCTGACCCCGTTCTCCATGCTCTCTTGGGTAACATCCTTTTTTGAGGGTCAGGGTTCCCCTACCCAATCCCCTTCCCCTCGTTTTTTTCACTTTTTTTGCTTCGCTTCTTGCCTCTATCTAACGCTTCAGTCCCCGTTTTGAAATACCCTTCTCAACTGGGACTATTTTCGCAACTCGATGGACTCCCCCCCAGTACCATTTTTGCTAACCGTCTCTTGTTGACCCACCCCATTACGAACCAGAGTCCCCCTAAGTCCTTTCCATAGACAAATCCGTTCTTTTAATCTTTTCTTACACCCCCCACCTAATGATCTGCTGGTCTCCCCCCCTTTCATGCCTTTTTTTTTCTTAGTACTCCTCGTTTGGGTCTCTTTGAGCCCCCCCGATTTTTTCCCACCCAACTTTCAGAACCCTTCTTCACGCGTTTTCTGGGCTTTTGCGTTTTCTCTCCCCTTCCCCCTTCACCTTCTTTTCTTTTCTTCTCACTTGACTGCCATTCCTTTGCTTCGACCTCGGTTTCCCCCCAGACAGGAGAAGGTATTTCTTTGTTCCTTTCGGGCAATTTTCCATCGGTTTTCATTCCCAAATACGCCTTTAGTCACACCCTGTCCCCCCCCTGACTTGACAGGTTTTCCCCAAAGAGAGGTTCCATGTTTTTCTACCGTTGAGGCCCCTTTTTGCCCTTATTTTTCGTCGCCTTGGAATTTTCCTTTTCCTCTACAATCCCCCCGTGTGAGGGCCTTTACCCATTTCGTTTTCCCCCACGACCCCCCCCACTTTTTTTGCAACCCCTTGACTGATTTTTTTTTTTCCCCTTTCCCCCCTAGCCCCACCCGATGATTTAGCAGATTGTCTTCCCCCCCCCCATTGACCCTTGACTCGACAAACGGTCCTGAGTCCATTTTTCTTTCCCCTTCCTCTCCTGAACCCGGTGGTTGCCTTTGAGGTACGGGCGAAACCCCCCCCCCCCCTGCCTCTCTTGTTAAATTTTGGCAAATGGTCCGGGGTTCCCCCCTTAGATCCCCCCACCAACCCGTCCCCCTATTTATACTATAAAGATTCTACTTTCATGAACCCCTGTTTCATTGTTCCTTTCCCCCGGTTAATCGGGTGTGTTCGCACCCCACATGTGGTACGCCTGTTTTGTTGTTGGGCTTGGTTGCCGGTCTTTCATCTTTTTAACCCCCTTATTATGATTTTTCGTGGATATCCCTGCATTTTTTTCGCTCCCCCCCTCCCTTATAGTTTCGAATGTCTGAGTGTCTTTCTACTTTTTTTTCGACAACACAAACTTTGCTCCCATGTGATTTTCTATCTCTCTTTTACCGTTTTTGTTGATTTTAGTGGTCTCTTTTCCCCCATGCCTCATGATGGCCCATTTGTGCCACCTATCTCAGGAGATTGTTAACCCCATTTACTACACAATCGTTCCCCCCTTCCTTCCTTTCCTCCTTTTTAATCCACGGCCACTTGGACGTTAGTCAATCCCCTGGATTTCCTGTTTGCCCCCTCCCCCCCCATTGCCTCCCCCCACTCAGTTTTTTTTTTTTTTTTTTTTCCACCGTTTACCCATTTTCCCCCTGGCCGTCATTGCCCCCCCCTTTCTCCCCCCCCCTTTCCCTTTCCTTTTTCGAACATCTATCAGTGGCGAGCCCAATTGGGCGTGGTCGGTCCCCCCCCTTTTTCCGCCCCTTAGTGTTTTTTCGTCCCACATTGCTCTGCCCAAGGAGTTTGCCCCTGACTCATTTTGACCCTCCCCCCTTGGACCCCTTTTTTTACCTGTTCTTACCCTCCCGTTCTCGAAGTGTGTCATGTTACTCCCCCCCTTTCCCCGAGCCCTGGTTAACAGGATTTCCCCAACCTTTTTCCTTCTTTTGGTCTGAGTTGTGCTGGCTTCTGAGTGCTGTTTCCTCTCATTGTCCTTGCCTCCCCCTTTTTCCCAATTTCTTTTTTGCGTCTGGCGTAGTAGAAGCCCTCGGCGCATGCTTGGCAACCGATCCACAGGACGGGTGTGGCCACATCGGAGTGGTCCGTGTCCTCCCAACCCGCTATGGGCCTGGAGTCTGATGTTTTTTCCAAGTCTTTGACGACTGCGCACCCTCGCGTTTTTTGTTTTTTGGCCCGCTCGACCTTCACCCTTTGGAATGGACCTGGCCTTTAAGAACCCCGGTTCTTCCCCCAAGTCATGTTGTCGGACTCCCAGTAAGTCCCCCCCTTGGCTTTTTTTTCTTTTTGGTTTAAAAACTTCACATTTTTCTGTTTTTTGGAACTTTTGGTCGTTGCTCCTCGCCGACTTCCATATTCACCCCACCCTACCCCCCCCCGAAGCGGAAACCTCGTC
>Ga0179593_1624190_pt1 | contig 15046 bp, 14 predicted proteins | sample CZODoug2_1_08_16_FD_185931 | JGI IMG/M metagenome (GOLD analysis project Ga0179593, IMG submission 185931) | Vadose zone soil fungal communities from Angelo Coast Range Reserve, California, USA - CZODoug2_1_08_16fungal (PacBio error correction) | ecosystem: Environmental > Terrestrial > Soil >... | reverse complement strand
AGTTTTTCCCCCTGAAATTTTTCTCTTCTCTGAACAACGCCCCTTTCCTTATAACGCCCCCCCCTTCCAGAGCTCTTTATGAAAGTTGATTGCGCCCGCCCTTGGTCGAGCAATGCCCTGACTGTTCCTTGGTACGCCTCTGCGCACCCTTTTTTTTTTTTTCGTTTTTTCGCCACTCTAGTACGGTTTCCTTTTCCCGAAGGACCTCCCTCCCCACTGCTGATGTGACCTTTATGTCCCACCTTAACCGTCTTTTGGACTGTCGACTGATTTCTCTGTGCGCAGAACGGATCGCCCGGCAAGTGTTCTTTCCATTAGATATCTTTTTCCTGAAAGGTTTCGACGCCCTTTCTACAGATTTCCCTTTATGGCTGACATTTTTTTTTCATTCCTTGGTTTTTTTTTTTTTCGTGCAGATCTCCCTCCTAAGTTTCTGGGTGAGCCAGAAAGGTTGATTTACTAAAGCCTTTTTTTTTTTCCGAGGTTCTTTTTTTCTGACTTTAATGCGCAGGCGCCGATCCGAGATGGCAGGTCTATGTCCCAAAATTTTTTTCCGACCCCAGCGCCCCCCTCTTTCCCTGTGAAGATTTCTTTCCCCCTCTCGGAAGTTTATTCGTTTTGGACTTTTCTTTTTCCTGCAACTTTGACGATGAGCTCTCCCGCTCCCCCCAGGTCCATTTTTTCTCGGCAAGTCTAGAGCGATTGCTCACGTTTTTTTTTTTTTTTTAAGATAACTCGAGGTTGGCCTCTCCGACCTTGATCGATCTTCTTGTCCTCCCATAAGCTCCCCCAGGGGAGATTTTTTGGTTACGAACGTTCCCTGCCCCCACCTACCCCTCTCCCCCCCCCCCTCTTTTGTAGAGTTTTTTCTATCTTTGTGTCTGAGACCCTCGCCCTCGATCTGGTTTTTTCTCCAAGATGTCTAACTCCTTGATTTCTCCAGAACCAGGCCTTTCTTCAGCACGTAGGGCCCCTTGGTTCACCTCCCGACCTCCCGCGGTTCCCTTCGGCTCTCTATGCCGATGATTCACAGACGAACCAGCGACCCGCCCCCCTTCATTTTTTTCCCTGATGACCTCCCACTTCAGAAGACCCTTTTTTTTTTCCTTTGCAGTCCCCTGTTGCCACATCCTCGAGTCCGACGGCCCTCCAAGGGTAGTTACTTCTGACGTTCCGCCCATCGCCTGCCTCCCCCTCTGGTTGTCGGAGATCCCCCTCTTTTTTTTCGGCGACGCTTTCTTTTTTTTTTTTTTGCTCTTTCCTCCAGTTAAGAAAACGCTGCCCATTCTCCCCTCACATTTCTCCTTTTCCTTCTTTCCCGAAAAGATGATCGGTAGTCGCCCCCCTCGGCAGAGCTTTTTTTCTATGCCCTCCCCTCCCAGGACCTTTTTTTTCTGTACGGAGTGAGAGCCGATGGTCTCTGATCAACCCCCCCCTGCCAAATGACCCTTCGGCCCTCCCCTGGATTCAGATAATGGAAGAAGACCGAACTCTAATAAAACCCAGCACGATGACCTTGCACGCCTTTCCTTCCCCCCCCCCCCCCCTCGACCGCCCAGAGTGACGTTAATCATCCCGGCAGCCTGACGACCCCTGCCCCGGACGCGTATGGCTTTCCTCCTTGGATCCCCTTCCCCCCCATAACATTTTTTTTTTTTTTTTTCCGCGAGCCCTTCGAGCGCCCGTTTAAGCCCAGCGCCCTCCTTGGTACTTGCTTGTATTAGTCTAGAGTCTCCGCCTCCCCTCGCGGATTTTTTCCGTATGGGGTTTTTGCCGTCTCTCCCCCACCAGTGCCGCTGCTTGCCTGAAGGAGGGTTCCCCCCTTTTTTTTCGTCGCCTCTCCCCCTTTTTGTGATCCTCCTTCGCGGGCCGCGCAGGGATGGAAATCTCGCCTTGTCCGCCGAAACAGACTAGTTTCGGCCAAACCCCCTTTTTGGCCGTTGATAGAGATTTGTTGAGCGTATTGCGTCCTAGAGCTTCCTTCCTCCATCCCCTTCCTTTTTGAGGAGCCTTTCAAGCTTCCCAAATCGGACCCCTCTTCTCTGCTCCACGGTCTGTGGCCAACCGGGCCTTTTTCCTTCGTCTTTTCCGGACTTCTATTTATTCCCCTGTCGCTTTTGCATCGCGAAGGTCGGTGCCCGCTTCTTTTCGGAGTTTTTTGACCTCTCCCGCTCAGACCTCGTCTTCATGCGGGTATTGGTTACACTCTCTAGCGGCTCCACATCTCGCCGACGCGATGTTTTTGAGTTCCTTCTTTGTAGAAGAAATGCCCCCTTAGATGGAGGATGGTGCTCTAGAATACTCTCCTTTTCTTATCCGATGACCTTTTTCTTTTATTTTGATGTATAACCCGCTGAAAGACGCCATAACTAGAGCTTTGAGAGGATTCCTGGCAGATTTTTGATAGCCCGTCAACCTATGTGGATTCTCTTTTTTGCAGGCCTTTCCGCTGGAGCTCTTCCTAACCTTTTCCCTGCTTGGACTTTCCTCTCAGAATTTTTTTTCTCTTTCTAGTATCAGTGCGGAGTCAACCTTTTTTCTCCGGTGTTCGGGTCTTTCCCTCGACCGTGTTTTCGTTCTGTCGTGGGGGGCATTTTTCCTTTTCCCGGCACTTTTAGACCAACGAGATCTCAGTGAAGTTTCTTGTCTGCACCTTTCCCTCATTAAGAACCCAGGGTGCTGCGTGAGCCTTCTGAATCTCTTGCTTTCTAGCTGTTCTCCGTCATGGCATCGCATGCGTTGCCGTATCCGACAACCGCATTTTTTTTTCCCCCAGGTCATTGGGACTCCCACCTTTCCGAGCTCTCCCTCATCTTTCTTATGGCCCGAAAGTAGTTTCTCCCCTGGTGCGGGGACATAGTTGGATTTGCATTGAGCTCTTCAAGATAGCCCTTTACTTGTTTACAGGTGGTTAAATCGTCCTTCCCCCAGGCCCTTTCCCTCCTGCGTGTTGCGGTGTCGGAGGTTGTTTTCTTTCAATCGGTTCTCCTTCTGAATCCCAGGATACATTCAGACAATCTGTCTTTTGGCGACCCTTCCCTTCAGGCGACCCCTTCCCCTCTGATTCCTGGCCCCTTTCATGGAATCTTCCGAGCCCAGCTCGGATCGCGTGTTTCAATTTTCTCCTCCTCCCCTCAAATTCCGCCCCCGGGGAGTTCCTTATTCGGGTTCCTCCCTCCTTTCTTTTTCCCCCCCCTCACCTTCTATCCCCGCGTGGCGAGAGGAGTGCATGACTCTACAAGCTTCTCCCCCCGATCACGCCGGTCGTATCGTTCCACCGCCCTGTTTTGTCTTTTTCCCAGCCCAAAAGGCGCCGACATGGCGCCTTTTCCGTTTTTCGATCTTTCCAAATTGACCGTGCTTTTTTTTGGTTCTCAGTGGCGTTTTTCACCGTAAAGACCGTAGTCCTGAAACTTGGCCATCGCCCTGCGTTTTTTTCGTTGCGTTTTTTTCTTCCCCCACAGAAGTTTTTTTAGACTCTGATCCCTTTTTCCTTGGAGCCTCATGTCGTTTTCCTAAACCGGGCCAACTGCAGGTCAGGTGAGGATCTTCCGTCTGGATACCTCCCCTTTTTATTCCGATGATTTCGGTCATATTTTTCCACAAAGTAATTTTCATTCTCCTGTTGCAGTCCTTTCCTCCTCTCGAGTTCCCTTAAGGCTCCTAGATGGACAAATACCCATAGCCAGTCCTAGCGGCTTTCCTCGCAGGAGTCCCATTTTTAGAAAGGACTCCTTTCTTTTCGAGTTTAAGCTTCCCCCCCGTCCGTGTTCGATCTCTTTATTCCCTTTTCTTTCGCCGTACTTCCTGGCGACGCTTGTTCTCAGACGGCTTCCCCCCCTTCCCCTGGGCACTTTTTTTTTTTGCTACCAGGGAAATCGTTTCTATCGGCAGTCCCCCCTCTTCCCGCTAAAAGTCTTTCCTTTCCATCGTCGTTTCCCTTTCTGAGGGGTGCTCAATGACACTTCGGAATCGTCACCCCTGGCTCTCTCTCTTTCCCTCCTCCCCGTTCTTTTTGTGTTCTCTCTCTCTTCGTTGCGATGCCCCTTTTTTTAGAGCACCTCGCTAGAACGACGTCACTCAAACGCCATTCTTTTTTCGGTGAGGTTTTGCCCTTGATTCTTTTTTTTTTGTCTTTTCTCCTCCTCCGAAGGCCCCCGGTTTGAGACAAACAGTCCCGCTGCCACGCCCCCTTGCTAAGAAAAGCACACTGAAATATCTTTTTGATAGTCTGTCCCCCGAACAGGATACTTTTTCCTCTGAATGTTTCTTTTTGTTTTCCTGCGCTTAGCAGGCAAGTGGTTGATTTACTTCGATTTCTTAGATGGCAGGCCCCGGTGGTTTCGCGAGATTCTCCCTTTTGGATGCGACTTTCTTAAGGCCCCTTTCTCTTCCGACCTCCCATCAGTTTTTGAAGCTTACGTTTCCCTAACTGCAGGCGAGCCTTTTTACGGTTTTTTTCAGGAGCCTTTTTTCCTTTTTCCCTTGCGCCGTTTTTTTCCTGAGATTATACCCAACCCCAATGCTGTTTATCCCCATCGACCCAACCCCTTTGGCTTTGAGATCAGGCCCCTTTATCGAGCAGTATTCTTGTTACCCTGGTGATTTCTTTGTATCTTTTTTTTTTTTTCTTTTTGAGCGCAGCTTCATTGGCTACGGCACACCTTGACTATCTCCATGTAGGCGCCTCCTTTTTTTTTTCTTGAAGAAGACGGTGGACCCCTGCCTTTGGATCCCCCCCTTCTTTTTCTCCCTGTCGATTCCCCCTTTGACGAGGACGTGTGAGTGGTTCTGTTTCTTTTCGCTGCCCCATCACCCCTTCTCCCCTTTTAGCGGGTTTTCCCCGTCGTTGTGTTTTTAGACAATTGATCCTCCTCTATTTTCTTTCCAGGTTTGCCTCCGAAACATGGACTCATCATCTTATTTCGCGAAGTTTGCACCGCCGACAGGGGCAGAGGTCTTTTTCTTGCTTCTTTTTTTCCGTATGATCATTCCAGCGACACTCGTCATCAGGACACGCCCTTATTTTGGAAAACCCCCCCCCCCTTCCCCGGACGGAGCTGGCTTCTAAGTAAAAGCATCTCCCCCTGACGATCCCCTCTGCACGTCGACGCCGTCCCTCCCCCCGTCCGTAGCCTCTTTTTCAGGCAGTTTATCCCCTGCAGGCGACAAATGCTTCGTCGGCTTCAGGAACTCATTTGGCGCGTTTTTTTCTTGAATCTCCTTCCCTCCAGGAAGCCACTATGGCCCCCTTCCGGAGTTTGGGGGGCCTTAGCTTTAAGGGCACAAGCAGTGTTGCCTCTCGAAAGCTCTTTTGCGACCCGCGCGTTGTCTCGAGTGCCGAAGCCCCTTTTCCCCAAAGCCCTCTCCGGCGGCGTAGAACGGCGAACTGATCCTGACCAGAACCACTCCCCCCCCATCCCCCACCACATTTTATTTCCGAACGTCCAGCCACGCTCATAGACCTTTTCCTAAGCTTCCCTTTCCCCGACTCAGAACCTTTTCTCCTCTGAGGAGGAAAGCGGCTGCATCGCAGTTTTCCCAGTTTCCTTCACGATACCCAGTGGCAAGTCCTCCAACTTTCTCTGAAGTTGTTGGTCAGGTCCTCATTTAGTACCATCCCCCTCCACAGCTTTTTTTTCCTGCGAGCCCTTCCTCCCGATTTTCTTAAGCTCTTTCCTCATTTTTTTTTTTTCGGACCTGAGCTCCGCCCCCCTTCAGCGAATCGGCTTTTTCGTGTCCCGTGATTGGAAACAATCTCTCTTCGCCGGAGGGGTTTTCTTGCGTTAATGTAGCTTCCCAGGTCTCGGCACCTTCACGCGTATAAGAGAAGGGGCTTTCCATCTCCCCGAAGGCCCAACTTCTCCTCCTCCATCTTCCTTCTGGTGGACTTTCACGGCCTCACCTTCCTTTTTATAGAGATAGTTTCCTGAATTGTTTTTTTTTTTGGCGCATCTAATCCTCTCCTTAGAGCGCGGCGTCTCCTCTCCAACTCTCCCTTCTCTCAAGGCAATTTTTCGGCCGATTCCTCCTTCGCAGGCCCCCTTTGGCAGGCTTTTTCCTAGCCCGGAGCGTGCTTTCGGGCCCGCCTCCCTCCCTTTCGGAGGGGTTTTCTTTTTCTCCAGCCCTGACCCCTCAGCGGCTTTTTCACTCCGCGAGTCCGGCTTTTTTTGGGGGTTGTTTTTTTTTTTTGGTTTTGCCCAGCCACCGACCTCCCCTCTTTTGAGGCGCTGAGGGACTTATTTTCCGTCAGACATGCCAATTCCCTCGGCGTGTGCTGCGCTGCCTCGTCTTTCTTCTGTACTCGCCCTTCTTTTCCTTTCCCTAAAGGCGAACTGAATGAAACTTCTCTCCCCTGTAGAGTCGTATGATGGGCGGGCTGATGATTGCCCCTTACTTTTTATTACTTTTTCAGAAGAGTTCCATCACCGCCGTCGGGCAATCGTTTCTTTCGTGATGATCTGGAGTCTTTTTCATTTCGGATATTTATGAGGCAACATTTTGTGACCAGGCCTTCTTTTCTTTTTTTTTTGAGACCATCTTTTCCTCCCTGCAGGATGATGCGGTGACTTCTCCTACGAGATGTCTTTTAAGATGGTCCCCCTCTCTTCCCCCGATCAAGTCCTTGCTACCCAGCCCCAGAAACTTTTCTTTTTGGGAACGCTTCATCGTGTTCTTCAGCTGTTATTCAAGAAGCTGCCTCATGGGCGTCTATGCGTGGCTTCGCCCCCAGAAGGTGTTCTCCCAGGCGCTTTTTTTTTTTCCCATAATTACCCTTTCCATTTCCGACTACGCCTGTTATTGCCGGCTCCCTCTCGGTCCGCTCCGGTCATAGTTCTTTGGACCTTTCTGGGCTTCGAGTAAGTCCCCGGTCTTTTCTGAAGGTTTGTTTTCCTGTTGTAATTTTTTTCCTAGGATTCCCCCCTTTTGGGTGTCGATATCTGTTCTGTCCTAGGAATTTCTCAATCCTGGCCTTTACATATACCCTGTAGGTAGGACACAACAATGTTTTCGCGCCATTATAATGGTTATGATAATTTCCCGTCCTTTCAGCAGCCATTCTTCTATCTCGTCTCGATTGCCTTTTTCTCCGACACCCAATTCCTCTCACCCCTTAGCGTTGGACGAGGGAGTTCTTCCACCGAGAAGGGCTCCCCTCCCCCCCCCCCTTTAACTCTAAAAGAGAGGGGGCAGAGAGTTTTCCCCCGAGGCAGAAAAAGACGTCGTTCCACTCCCCAGTTATTCCCCTCCGCCCCTCCCTCCCCTGCAGTTCGTTAGTTGTCTGTTAATCTTTTTGCATCATTCCCATAAGGCTCCTTGCGCTCTAATCCGTTTGCTCGCACCAATGAGACCGTGCTGGCGTGCTCCTAATATTTCGTGGCTATAATTCCCGATCTTTCCACGAATACTCCCTCTGAACCTCTCCACGTGGGGGCGGGCCCCAAACATATATTCCAGTCAAGACTCCCGTCGTGCCCTTAGAAACTAATGTACGATTCCGGCGCGCCAGGACAACCCCGCGCTTCGGAAGGCCTTCCCCCCCTGCAGGTCTTTCGATGATATGACGATCTTCGCACATGGCTTTAAGAAGGCTTCTGATCGCCACACCTAAAGTCATCATCTCCCCATCACCTCCGTGCGATTTGCGGCCCCTGCAGGCGTCCCCTTGGAACGGCGCCGTTTCGTCCACGACAGTTCTTTCCTTATTCTTCTGCAGTTTCTCCCTTGGCGACGCAATGCGCAGCCTGTATCTTCCTTTTTTGGCAATTTCCGCGAAAAGCTTCCCTCACTTTTTTCCCACCGCTAAAGCCCCTTCGCCAATTTCGGCGTATACCTTCCTTCTTTTGTGCGGACGCCCCCTAAGATCCACAAATTTTTCCTATCATCAGTTTGTTTGTGTTCGATCTCTAGTTTGGCGCCGAATAGTAGGGGTCGCTCCCCCGCAGTCCTTTTTTTTCTACGACCTTCCCCCAAACGACAGTTGTTTTTTTCGCGTAGTATGTCCCCTCTTTCTTAGGCGGCCTGTCCTGGTTCCGCACGTAACCCCTCATTCCCGGAATATCCTCCCCCAAGACTTTAGTTTCGTCAGCCCCCCGTACGGCGTAAGTTACATGCAGGACTACCCCTTTCTTTCCCCCCTGCGTGTAATGAACCGTCCCGGCTTTGGGCCGGTCGTCTCCCCCGCCGGAGATCTTTGTTGATGTTTTCCTTACTTGCTTTGCTGCTGGCCCTCCCTGGTGCCGATGCTAGCTTCTTGATGAGCCTCTGGGCTTTCCCTAATTCAGCGTCCGCCATAATTTCCGCAGGCCCCCCTTGAGCCAGTCCTTCGGTCCGAGACCCCCCCAAGGTTGGCTTGCACGACCTCGACGTGAAGATCTCTCTTGGCCCTCGACACCAGGCATTTTTCGCCCAATCGCCCCCACGTGAGATTATTTCATTTCTTAGATCTATTAGTTCCGTTGATGATCCTTCTGAGCGCAGCCCAGCACTTTCCCATTTTACTATTTTTCCCCCCTTCTAGAGCGCCCCCTCGGCGCAAGGTGAGTCTTGACCTCCCAAGACCTTTTCCTACGACCCTTTTTTTTTTTTGTGGTTTTTTCCTTGTACGACATGCCCTCTAACCTCCTTTTTTCGAGGACGTTTTTTTTGGGGGCCCCTAAACTCCCCTCCCCCCCCCTCTCCTGGGGAGGTTTTTGTTGTGTCCTCGAGAAACTTGAGTCGAAACCCTTTTATTTCTGGAGGAGGCTCCCTCCTTTGATCCTCATCAGAAAGAGGGCCCGCTCTTTTTTGCCACCGACCGCCTCCTTTTCTCTGTAGACGGAGGCCATCTTCGACCCTTCTTACAGACCGTTTTTCCTTTCCCCCTTTGCCGATAGAGCCCTGGATGAACTCTTTTCCGACCCCCCAGGGCGAGGTTTACGTAGACCAAGGAATTGATGCCCCCCCTTTTTTTCCGCGCGAGACCCCCGCCGCCATCGAAAAGAGTTCTTCAATAGACATTCCTTTTTGATGCCTTCCCCACACAGATGTTGTGGCCCTAGAATCTGGAGAAGCTTTTTCTTCTTTTATTTTGAAGACAGCTGAAGCAAGGAACTCCCGATGGACCCTCTTTTTTCCAGCAAACTTTTTTCTCAGGCTCGCCGTGAGGAATTTTAGAGTTCTTTGCAGCGATCACGAGAGTCTCTAGCTGACGAAGACCCTCCCCAGCCCCCTCCTCCATTTTTTCCGATTAGGAGCAGGACGACGTGAAGGCCTTTGGCCGACCCTCCGATCATGACGACCTTTTCATCCCCCCCTGCTGACGACCCTCGCTCAAGCGTTCATGCACCTTTCCCCCCCCAAAAGGGGCCCCCCCCCCCCCCCGGGGGTTTTTCCCCCCGGCGACGCACCGAATGACGCCCTGATGGATCGGTCAATTGCCCCCAGCCCCCCCCCTCTAAGAGATCACATCAGCAACGATTTTATTTTTTTTTTTTCACGGTCTCCCAGGAATTGAATTTTTTCCCCTTCTCTTGTGATTCCTCACGAATCTTTTTTTCTAGGCTTCGGGTAGCCCCTCTGAGGTTACACCCAAGACGCTTCTTCTCCGGAGGGGTCGGCTTTAATGTTCCCCCTCCCCCTAATCCCTGGGAACCTTCTTCCGATCCCTTAAAGCCACAGAAGGCCCCAGCCTACTGTCCTCCATCACGATTCGACGAACCTCTTGACGGGGTCCTTTCTTTTTTATTGATTTTTTCTAGCTCTCAATCCAGTTTTTGTGTACTATTTTTCCTTTTCTACAAGTCAGCTCAAACGACGATGCCTATCCACTCAAGGTGTTCCTTGCGCCGTTTTTTGGAATCTTTTCTAAAATTCGCTCTGAACTCAATTGAGGTGCCCCTCTCCCTCCGGGGCGAGGGGTTCCCTTAGTACTTTTTTAATTCCCTCAGTCACTGCGAGAGACTTGCCCTACCCTACCCTTTTTCCGATTCGATGGGGAGGCGGGATTCTAGATGGTCCAGACTCTTCCTGCTTATGATCGGGTCTTTGATGTAATCTTTATCGTGCTGGATTTTTTCTGTGATGATCCCCTCGCCAGAACTCCCCAAAATTCTCCCGCAGATTTGATTTACGTGGCAATTCAATTTTGGATTTCTTCTTTTCATGAAGGAAAAGTAGTCCTCTCCCTTTTTTCCGAGTGCTCTTATACCTCCTGTAGAGGATGCGTTCCATTTTTCTGGGAATTCGGTAGGAACTGATAAGCCCCCATCTGTTACTGACTTTTCGAGCTTACTTATTCCCTTGACGATTGTTAGATGCCTTGAGTCGTGATCTTTTTTCCCCCCCTTTTGAACGGAAAGCCGGCTCCCCCTTTCCCCCTTTGCTGGGAGTCGTGAAATAGTGTTCCTTTTGGGCTTAAGTCCTCCTTTTTCATAGGGCATTTTTTTTCCCCTTTGGGATTAGAAATCCTTGCCGTCTCTAAAAACCAGCGGTTCGCAGGCGATGGTCCCCTTATCTCGAATACGCCATGGGTCGTATTATGGTCCATGTTCGGCATCGTATTTCATATGATGGGCTTAGAAGTACATCCCCGCCCTCGTTCGAAGGATTGCCTTTTTTTAAGGTGGTTTGAATAGATCCTCCTGCAGTGTTGGTGAGATTCATTAGGAGAAGATTCCCTCTTTCCGCCCTTTTTCCCCCGCCAGGTTCTTTCAAGCCTCTGCGTGGTCCCCATGATAGCCCCCCTCCCCTTGATGATGATCCTTCTTTTTTTTTCATCCGTACATTAATTCGCAGCCCTTGATCGTAGTTTTCCTCCCCCCCTTCCGACACCTTTTCCCCCGTAGGGGGATCTGGTAGTGATGTGGTGAGTAATCACCCGCCTCTCCACCGTCTCGGTGATCGGTTATCAAGGATTTCCCTGTAAGAGATCCCTTGCATTCTTCAACCGCGTTATGAGTATTTTATTTCAACTAAGGTGAAATGGAGCTTTTCACCCTTTGCTTAAAGTGCCGATCCCCCGTCCCTATAAATCCCCCTCATACTATTTTCTGAACCTGATAGTCCACGTGGTGTACTCTCTTTTTTCTACCCGGATTCCTCTTCTTTAGCATAGGACCCTCCCTTCCTGTACTTTACAAAGAGCCCCCCTTTGCACGGTTGAGGATAGGTTTTGGACCTCGGAGTAATTCTGTGGCTGTCACGGAATGTCTTGCGGAGCCGGCTGCCAAATCGCTATTTCCTTCCCCTCTATTTCACCGCCCCATTTCTCTCCTGCCACTCCTCCCCCCCCCTCCTCTCACCCCTTTCATTCCTCTCATCCTCCCCCCCCCAGTGAACTTCGATACTCCCCATGGCCGGAGCAATTTCCTCAGTCATGGACCATCCCCCCCCCCCCTGCCGGCCCCCTTTCGGGCGTCTGAGTCCTTCCCGAGCTGTTCGGTTTTTCCCATCTTCAAACCTCCCTTTTTTTTCGCTCTATTCTGTTCTTCGCCCCCATCGTTTCGCCTATGCGGGTTCCCTGCCCCTGAGCCGCCGGTTCCTCTTTCGCGACCCTTCCATCCCGCCGCAGAAGATCATGTCCATACCAATCTACAGTCCTTTTTTTGCATTTTTTTCGTTTACGCCGTCAGTCGGTGGTTGGCTCCCCCCCCCTACTTTTTTCACGCACCTCCTCATTCCCTTTGAGAGAGATAGTTTTCCTATTCCGAAATAAGGTGTAGCAGCCCCCCCCCTCAGACGACGTTTCTCACCCTCACTGAAATGCCCCGTCTGTTCATTTTTCCTTATTTTACGTTGAGGCTATCCTGTCTCCCCCGCACGAAGGCTCCTCTAGGGAGCACCAGATTTTTCCCCAGCCGTCTGAAGTTTGAAATCACACTCGTGTTGAATCTGAAACCGCCCCGATCGGAAGGCTCCCTTCATTGAAGACTCCCGCCCTTAGGCTTTCCGGAGTCTATGAGAGTTAAGGCTGGTGGACCCCTATCGCGAGATTGACTTTTTTTTTCTGTCGCCCCCCCCCCCCCCCCCTCCCCCCCCCCCCCCCCCCCCCCCCCCCCCCCCCCCCCCACACCCCCACCCCCCCCCCCCCCACCACCCCCCCCCCCCCCCCCCCCCCTGGTGGGAATTTTCAGAAGACTCCCCGCGCCTTCTCAGGTTCCTTCCCTCACTGACAGGCTTCCCTCCCCCTTTTGGCCGCGTTCTTCCTGACGACCGATTGAAGTTTTTCTTTTTGAGCCCCGCTCGAGTCCTTTACGCCCCCTGCTGTTGAGCCCCCCCCAACAGATGGCCCTCTCTAATTGACAGTTCCTAGAAGTATTTTTGTTTCTGAGGGTTTGATTCCCAAGAACTTTTTCCGACCTTTCCCATTTGTTTCAAATTACATGTAGGCAGCAGCGGGTTTTGAAGACCCTACCCTCCCCCTTTTGGAAACACCCCCCAAGTTCCTTTTATTTCCTACCTAACCCCGCTAGGAGGGAGAGTAAGGTCTTTTTTTAAGAAAGACGCTGCCCCCCCCCCCCCTAAAATATCCTATTGTGGAGAGTCTTTTCTTTTTTGTTTAGGATTCAATTGTCATCGGAGGCTATTTAATCTTCCTAATGGGACTGACCCCCCTAAGGCATTCATCAAGTAGTTCCCCTCCTCATTGGCCGAATTCGATTTCCCTCTTTAGACGTTTCCTGACTCCCCTAAAGCCGCTCCCTGCCCCCCCTGATCGAATTTACCACGGAAACACCCCTTTCCCCTCCCCTGGCGTAAAAGCCCCAGTACGTATGCAGTCCCTCTCCTCCGGCCATAGCGGGTTCCCCCCTCAATAGAGCTCGATTTTCTTTTTCTTCCCACATAGTCTTTCTTGGTTGTCCTTTTCTCCGCCTCCCATGCGGCGAACCGCTTCTTTCCCTAAACCCGATGTAACGTTGGAGTCACCTGTTCTTTTTTCCTTCAATCTTAGCTGCCCCCCCCTTTGAATAGCTTTTTCGATCAGCTACCTTCGCGGGTCTCCACCGAAGGGCCAAGCCTTTGGCCGCACGGACGTCAGCTTCGGAACCTCCCACTGCGCTTCCGCAAACGCAAGTCCCTTTCTCCTGCTCCTTCCCCCTTTCAGTCCCGCATTCCTTTCACAGGACTTCCCTGCCCTCCTCCACCGAGTATTCCCTGCTCAGCACCCCTTTACAGAATCTTTCTCTGGAGTTTTCCTCTTTTAGGAAACAGCACTCCTCAGACTTCCGCACGATCCCCCCCAGCGCCATTAATGTTTATGTTTCGGACATCTAGCTCCCTCCATCAGAGTCATTTTCCCCTGGCAGCCGGGTTTTTTAAACTCCCTGAGCGGGCATTCCCCTGCGTTACTGTCTCATGGACCACTCCTTTTCTGCGAGGGAACTATTCCCGAGCGTTTCTTACCTAGCAACCAGAAGGCCCATCAAGAACCCCCCCCCTCCACTCCCTATAGTCCTCCTTTCTTCGCATCTCTCTTCCTCTAGTCTTTGTTGTTGTTTTTTTTTATGCGAAAACGTCAACTTTTTCCCCCCCGGCAATGTGAGCCCTTTGGGCGCCGTTAGGGGATCTGTTGTATTAATCCTTCGGCTTTTCTCCCCTTCTTTTTGTCTCCCTTCTAGCTGATTTTTAACGACTTCTCCCCTTTGTTAAGCGCAAGACGAGTCCACCCCCCCCCCACCTTTTTCTTCATTCGTGAGTCAGCCTCCTTAAGACATGCATACTGTGTGCTGGTGCTTTTCCCCTTTTTCCCTTCCCTCCTAGGGCTGACCTCGATGCTTCGTGCTGGTTCCTCCCTAACTTGCCCATTTTTGCGTTCTAATTGATGATTTTCTCGTCAAGTTGACCTTGGAAGCAGCCCTCGTAATGTTCGGTGTATTCCCCCTTGATTATGAGGTACTGCCGCTGGTAATCGTTCTAAGCCTCATCGGGCTCCTTCTTCGCGGGCTTCCTTCTTATTAGTTCATCCGAGACCTTCAGACTCACGATCAACCTGGCCTTACATGACTGCCTCCATGGGATTTTATTCCTTCCCTGGGTTTCTTGTCTCAGCTTGTTTCCTTTCCGCATGGGCCATGAGTTGCCCTTTTTCCCCCTCCCTCCAACACATTCTATGCCCAGCCTCCTTCTTTTTCGATGGCTCCTTTTTTGCGCTGGCCTTTCCTTTTAGTCTGGTTCTTCATGTTTTTCCTCCCCTGATAGACCGGTGTTTCCGTTACATTTCTTTGGCGGGCTCAGGCTTTTCCCCGAGCCATTCTCTCCGTCATGGCGCTATTAGCACCCCCCTTCTGGCTGTTTCCCACAGGAAGGTTTTTTTGATGTATCTTGATAACGGCGGTTTTCGGGCCGCAGACGTGTGTTCACGCTGCAAGTTTCTCCCCCCCCCTCCCACAACATTCCTAGGCTTTTGAGATTTTTGGCGTCTTTTACGTGCGCCCCCCCCGTTCTAGTCCCCCCTCTCTTAGAGGAGTCCACGAGCAGTTTTTTTCCCCAACTTCGCTTGTTTTTTTTTTTTTTGGTTTTTCCTTCCCACCTACGGCCCTCCACCTTTGGCGCATATTTCCCATCTAGCCATCCTGGATTCATATTCTCCTATAACCGTTCGTAACCCCTCGATACCCCTGCTTTATTTTTTCTTTGGGCTTCACCATTTCTCTCGAGCCTCATTACGGCCGGTCCTCTACCCCCTTCCCAACCCACCCCCCATGGATTTCCTGACCTGTAACCCTTCATGATGTTCCCCCCCCGGCTGACCTTTTTTTTTTCTGACCTTTCCTTAGCCCCTTCTACCACCTTATTCTCCCTTTTTTCCGGCCCTCCATGTAAGGGACCTTGATCAGGAGGTCTCAATTCATGTAGACCCTTTCGACCTTTCTTCCTTCAACCTCTTTTTTGTTCGCATATTTCTCCCTTTTTTTCCTTCGACGCCTTTTTTTCCCTTTCCGACGCAGCCGGCTTTTCGTCTCCACGGACATCCCTCGACCCTTTTTTAAATCATCGGCACAACCCTACTCCTCTTTAGTTTCTCGTCTTCTACTCCTTCCGACACTACTACGGATAGTTCCTAGTT